>ERZ507073.2116-NODE-2116-length-10448-cov-3.326085_pt1 | contig 10448 bp, 8 predicted proteins | sample MGYA00512290_ERZ507073 | MGnify/ENA metagenome assembly ERZ507073 | reverse complement strand
GAGTTCAGACGTGTGCTCTTCCGATCTGGCGTGTTCGGCATTTACGACATGGATGGCAATGACGTAGCGTCGACTATTTATTATGGTCTTTTTGCTCTGCAGCACAGAGGTCAGGAGAGTTGCGGTATCGCGGTAAGCGACACTAGCGGTCCCAAAGGACTAGTACTGAGTCATAAAGGAATGGGTCTGTGCAACGAGGTGTTTACCCCGGAAGACTTAGAGTCAATGAAAGGAAACATCGGTGTAGGCCACACCAGATACTCGACGGCAGGTAGTTCTACGAGAGAGAATGCACAGCCGCTTGTATTAAACTACATCAAAGGAACACTAGGCCTGGCACATAATGGCAACCTGATCAATACGCCGCAGCTACGCCAGGAGCTTGCAAGAACAGGTGCAATCTTTCAGACGACAATCGATTCTGAGATTATCGCGTACATGATTGCAAGAGCCAGAGTTGAACAGCCGACCGTACAGGCAGCTGTCGCAGAGGCGATGAAAAAAATCAAGGGAGCGTATTCACTTGTTGTCATGAGTCCGAGAAAGCTCATTGGAGCAAGAGATCCATATGGCTTTAGACCGCTGTGTATCGGAAAGCGTGGCAATGCCTATATACTGGCATCAGAAAGCTGTGCACTTGACACTATCGGTGCTGAATTTGTCCGTGACGTAGAGCCGGGCGAGATCGTCACCATCACACAAAAAGGAATTGAATCAAACCGAAGCATGTGTATCCCAAAGGAGCAGCATGCAAGATGTATTTTTGAATATATTTATTTTGCCAGACCAGATGCCTATATTGATGGCGTAAGTGTATATGAGAGCCGTCTGATTGCAGGACGTTCTCTTGCAAAGCATCACCCAGTTAATGCTGATCTTGTTGTCGGTGTTCCGGAGTCTGGTAATGTCGCAGCTATGGGTTATGCGATGGAGAGCGGCATTCCGTATGGCATGGCATTTGTAAAGAACAGCTATGTCGGCAGAACCTTTATCAAGCCAAAGCAAAGCAGCCGCGAGTCAAGTGTTCGCATTAAGCTGAACGTACTTACAGAGGCTGTAAAGGGAAAGCGTGTCATCATGATTGATGACTCAATCGTGCGTGGAACCACAAGTGACCGTATTGTAGGTATGCTTCGTGAGGCAGGTGCAAAGGAAGTTCATGTAAGAATCTCCTCACCGCCGTTCTTGCATCCGTGTTACTTTGGAACTGATATTCCATCTGAGGATCAGCTGATTGCTCACAACAGAAGTGTAGATGAAATCTGTAAGATTATCGGAGCTGATTCCCTCGCATACTTAGACGAGGAATGTCTGTATGAAATGTCAAAGGGACTTGGCATTTGTACTGGATGCTTCAATGGCAAATATCCGCTGGATCCGCCGACAGAGGACATCCGCGGCGACTATCAAAAGTAAAAAGATATAGAAGAAAGGTTGGTTTACTATGGCAACAGATCGTTATACAAGCCCACTTTCCGAGCGCTATGCCAGCAAGGAAATGCAATATATTTTTTCACAGGATAAGAAGTTTACCACATGGAGAAAGCTGTGGATCGCACTTGCAGAGAGCGAGAAGGAGTTGGGATTAAATATTACAGACGAGCAGATCGCTGAGCTTAAAGAGCATCAGAATGATATCAATTATGATGTTGCAAAGGCGAGAGAGAAGGATGTTCGTCATGATGTTATGTCTCACGTTTATGCATATGGTGTACAATGTCCAAAGGCAAAGGGTATCATCCATCTGGGTGCAACCAGTTGCTATGTAGGTGACAACACTGATATGATCATCATGCGTGAGGGACTGCAGCTTGTAAAGAAGAAGTTAGTCAATGTCATTGCTGAGCTGGCAAAGTTTGCAGACCGCTACAAGGCGCTGCCGACACTGGCATTTACTCATTTCCAGCCGGCACAGCCAACCACAGTCGGAAAGCGTGCAACGCTTTGGATGATGGAGCTTGTGCAGGATTATGAGGATATCTGCTATGTAATCGATTCCTTAAAGCTTCTTGGCTCTAAGGGAACAACAGGTACACAGGCATCCTTCATGGAGCTGTTTGACGGTGATCATGCAAAAATCAGAAAACTGGATCAGATGATCGCAGATAAGATGGGCTTTGCTGGTGTATATCCTGTTTCTGGACAGACCTACTCCCGTAAGGTAGACAGCCGTGTATTAAATGTACTGGCTGGTATTGCAATGAGTGCACATAAGTTTACAAACGATGTGCGTCTTCTGCAGCACTTAAAGGAGGTAGAGGAACCATTTGAGAAGCATCAGATCGGTTCTTCTGCAATGGCATATAAGAGAAATCCAATGAGAAGTGAGCGTATTGCTTCTTTGGCAGACTATGTGATCTCAGATGCTATGAATCCGATGCTTGTCGCTTCAACTCAGTGGTTTGAGCGTACACTTGACGATTCTGCAAACAAGAGAATCAGTATTCCAGAGGGCTTTTTGGCAGTTGACGGTATTCTGGATCTTTATCTGAATATCGTAGACGGAATGGTTGTTTATGAGAAGGTAATTCACAAGCATCTGATGGCAGAGCTTCCATTTATGGCAACAGAGAATATCATGATGGATGCAGTAAAAGAAGGCGGAGACCGTCAGGAGCTGCATGAGAAGATCCGCCAGCTGTCCATGGAGGCTGGACGTAATGTCAAGGTAAACGGTCTTGACAACAACCTGCTTGATTTGATTGCAGCAGATGATACATTCCACCTGACAAAAGAGCAGCTGCAGCAGTGCATGAATCCAGAGCGTTACACAGGACGTTCTAAGGAGCAGGTAGAGGATTTCCTCGCAGAAGTAATAAATCCAATCCTTGCTAAGAACAAGGAAGACCTTGGTATGACAGCAGAGATTAACGTATAAGAAAGGTAAGGTAACTGATATGGCAAGAGCAATTGTAGGCGCCAATTGGGGCGACGAGGGCAAAGGTAAAATTACTGATATGTTAGCACAGGAGTCTGACATTGTAATCCGTTTCCAAGGCGGAAGCAACGCTGGACATACAATTATCAACAATTATGGAAGATTTGCAATGCACCTTCTTCCATCCGGCGTGTTCTCACAGCACACTGTAAATATCATTGGAAATGGTGTTGCACTGAACATTCCGGTATTCTTCAAGGAGTACAACGAAGTAGTAGGCCGTGGAGTACCGGCACCGAAGATCCTGATCTCCAACAGAGCGCAGATGGTAATGTCTTACCATATTCTGTTCGACCAGTATGAGGAAGAGCGCCTTGGTGGAAAGGCCTTCGGTTCCACAAAATCTGGAATCGCTCCGTTCTATTCTGACAAATATGCAAAGATCGGTTTTCAGGTAAGCGAGCTCTTTGATGAGGAAGCACTGAAAGAGAAGGTTGCACGTATCTGTGAGACCAAGAACGTAACACTTGAGCACCTTTATCATAAACCACTTCTGAAACCGGAAGACATCATGAATGAGCTGATGGAATACAAGAAGATGGTTGAGCCATACGTATGTGACGTATCTCTCTACCTCTGGAATGCACTGAAAGAGGGTAAACAGGTTCTTCTTGAGGGACAGCTTGGAACCTTAAAAGACCCGGATCACGGAATCTATCCAATGGTTACGTCCTCATCCACGTTAGCAGCTTATGGAGCAATCGGAGCAGGAATTCCACCATATGAGATCAAACAGGTCATTACCGTATGTAAAGCATATTCTTCCGCTGTCGGAGCAGGAGAGTTTGTCAGCGAAATCTTTGGTGAAGAAGCCGATGAGTTAAGACGACGCGGCGGTGACGGCGGTGAGTTCGGAGCAACCACCGGACGTCCGAGAAGAATGGGCTGGTTTGATGCTGTGGCTTCTAAATATGGCTGCCGTCTTCAGGGTACGACAGATGTAGCCTTTACCGTATTAGATGTATTGGGCTATTTAGATGAGATCCCGGTCTGCATCGGTTATGAGATTGACGGAAAAGTAACCACCGATTTTCCGACAACAGCTATCTTAAAGAAAGCAAAACCGGTTTATGAGATTCTTCCGGGATGGAAGAGTGACATCCGCGGCATTAAGAAATACGAAGATCTGCCGGAGAATTGCAGAAACTACATTGAATTTGTAGAACGTCACATCGGTTACCCGATTACCATGGTGTCAAATGGTCCGGGCCGTGATGACATTATTTATCGTTAATCCGAACAGAAAAAGAGGAAGAATGACACCGTATCATTCTTCCCCTTTTTTTTCGTTATCATCCTTTATCATCTTATAGATAAACCCATATGCCCAGAGCAGGACCGGAAGTACAATGGTTGCATAGATAGAAATCTTTAACCAGACCATTGCGCGTTCACTGCCGATGATGGCAAACACCAGCGTAGAGACATAGAGTCCGATCAGGATGAGGATCAGCAAAATTGCTAAAACCTGTTTTACTCTTTTCATGTGTGGCTCCTTTTCACCCCGTTTTTTTTATCATAACATAAGGAAAGGGTTATTGCACGGAAAACTTAAACGTAGTACAATAAGTAGCAAAAGGAGAAGCGGGCCGATGTGGAATTTTGAGAGGGTACTGGATGCGATTACCAATGCCGGTATTTACATTATTGAGAAGCGAAGCCATACAATTATATATTGTAATAAAAGGTTCAAAGAACTGCTACCTGCAGCAGAGGTGAGTCTTGGATGTTATGAGATCGGAATGGACATCTGCAACCGGTGTCCACTGGAGTCCTATGATCCGGCAAAAAAAGGAAAAAATGTCTTTTTGCGGGAAAGTCATGTATTTGGCGGAATGGTCGAAGTCAGTGTGGATGAAATCTTATGGGAGGATAAGATACCTGCATATATCGTAACGATCATCCCTCAGATGAAGGCGGAGGAAACAAAAAACTACTATCTGTATAACCGTTCAATCGACCGGGTAGTAAAAAAGATCAGTGTAGCGACCGTGAGCCTGAATCTGACAAAAAACATCAGCAGAAGTTTTGTCTGGAATGCTGAGAACCAGTTCATCTGTGAGGAAGAGGGCAGTGTGGACAGGATTTTTGCCGATATGCTGAACAGAATGTACTCAAAAGACCGTGAGCGGTGCAAAAAGTTTGATACCTGTGCTAAGATGGAAAAATATTTTAACAGAGGTGGAAAATATTTAGAGGACGAGATGCTGATCAAAGGGAACGAAGGCAGCTACCGCTGGTTTTCCCTGCGTGTGATCCCGTTAGATTATGTGGAATATGGGGATACCGTAGCTGTTCTCGTTATCCGTAATATACATACCAGAAAGGTGCTTCAGGTCCGTACACAGAATAATTTAGAGGCAACGTATAAAGCGATTCCGGGCGGTGTCTGTACGATGCGGGTGGACAGGAACCTGTCAATTATCAGTGCGAACGAAGAGTTTTATCGGATGATGGGCGAGACACAGGCAGATTATGAGAACGGATATTTAGAGCATATCTATCCGAAGGATGCAGAGCGGGTGTCTGCATATTTTCATATTCAGGCAGAGCGGAAAGCGGATTTAGAGATTACTTACCGGGTGCTCGATATCAACGGAGATGTGCATTGGATGCAGGTAAAAGGAATCCATTGTGGAAAAGCAGACGGTTATCCGGTCTACATGCTGCTCCGCACGGACGTCACACTGATCATCGAGGCGCAGCGCCAGATTGAAGAGGAGCAGGAAAAATACCGGAAGTATGCGGATAATGTGATCGATACATTGAGCAATTTATTGGAATTCAGGGATTTAGATTCCGGAGAACATATCAAGCGTACGAAGGATCTGACTCGGATTTTGATCAATACCTATAACAAAAAATATCCGGATCACTTCATCATAGATTCAAAACGGGAGAAGATCTGTCGTGCGGCAGCATTGCATGATGTCGGAAAGATTTCGATTTCGGATACGATCTTAAATAAAAAGGGACGGCTGACCGATGAAGAAATGGAGATCATGAAGACCCATACGACTAAGGGTTATGAGATCATCAAGGGCTTTAAATTAAATGACGATGAAGAACAGGAGCGTTACAGTCTCGATATTGCAAAGTATCACCATGAGAGATGGGACGGAAGAGGCTATCCGGAAGGATTAAAAGGGGACGAGATACCGCTTTGGAGTCAGATCGTCGGCATTGTGGATGTCTATGATGCCTTAGTCAGCCCCCGTGTATATAAAAAGGCATTTTCCCATGAAAAAGCAATGGAGATGATCCTTGCAGGAGAATGCGGTACATTTAATCCGATTCTTTTAGAATGTCTGAAGGATGCGGAGAAACTATTGAAAAATGAGTATAAATAGGTTATACTGTTACGGTGCAAAAAGCACAAGAATATGAAGGATAAGGTGAGAAACTATGGCACTATTACAGGAATGGCAGAAAATTGCTTATAATGAGCAGGCAGATAGAGCAAAATTACAGAAGTTCTGGCAGGATTACTTTCTGGTAGAAAAAGGAATCTATGAAAAACTGTTAGATCATCCGGACGAGGAAGTATCCGGAACAGTCAAAGAATTAGCAGACAAGTATCAGGTCAGCCTGATGGAGATGACAGGATTTTTAGATGGGATCGATGAGAGCTTAAAAGAGCGCAATCCATTAGAGACCATGGAAGAGGACACACCGGTCAACCTGATTTTTGACAAAGAGCTTCTTTACAAAAATATGGTAGATGCAAAGGCAGAGTGGTTATATGAACTGCCACAGTGGGATGACATTTTCACACCGGAAAGAAAACACGAATTATACTTAGAACAGAAAAAATCAGGAACAGTCGTGAAAGAGGATAAGGTATATCCAAATGACCCATGTCCATGTGGAAGCGGTAAAAAGTATAAAAAGTGCTGCGGGAAGAACAAATAAATAGAGATATTTTTTAGAATTTGTAAAAAACTCTTTACAGATGAGAAAAAAAGGTCTACAATACAAGGCGTAAAAAGAAAGACAACACGTTGAAGAGAAGAGTAATCAGTGCAAATGTGACAGAGAGAACCGCCAAAGCGTAGGCTTTGAGCTGCAAGCGGTTTGACAGGGAAGCTGACGAAGACCACCTCGGAGTGACTTATCGAAAAGAGTCCGGTGATTCCGTTATCATCAAAAGAGAGGCTTTGTATCGACAGAGCAAGCAGGGTGGAACCGCGTTGAAGAATGAAAGAATAAACGTCCATGCATTACAGATTGTAGTGTATGGATTTTTTTATTTCCAAAGCGTGAGGTGCGAAGGAGTGTCTTTATAGGTCGCAGGGCAGGCTGCACAAATAAATATTTCGGGCTTCCTTGTGCTAAGCATTCCGATGAACCTCCAACAAAGCAGGAAGCGTGTTCGCCAGTGGGCTCCACGCTTCCGGGAGTTTCATCTCCATAGCACAAAAAGAACCCTTCCATATTCATTTGTGCAGCCTGCGTGGGGACGCTCAGGAAGAGGGCGTTAACACCTCGGATTCAGCGTGAAATAGATGAGCACGAAGCGCAAGACACCGGATCTTCGCATGAAGAGCCGGTCTGGCTTGCTCGAGAATGTAGAATCTGTACCAGGGTATGGTGTTTGGGGTGGGATTGTGACGGATGTTAGATTTTCTTGATGCTTTGTAAGAGACCACAGCAATTTTCGGACAGGAGGTCCGAAAAAGGCGAAGTCGAGCCATGGATGGCGAGTCTTAGCCGGTTGCGTCCGTCCCCAACACCCTACCAAAACATTTAGAAAATCTTATATCCAAAACACGCCACCCCGAACACCATACCCTGGTACAGAACCACAACACAGAAAAAAGAAAGACAACCACAAAAAATCAAAGAGGAGAGGATAAAATGAAGATCACATTAAAAGATGGCAGTATCAAAGAATACGCAGAGGCAATGAGTGCATACGACATCGCAAGAGATATCAGCGAAGGACTTGCAAGAGCAGCCTGTGCAGTAGAGATCAATGGAGAAGTCAAAGATTTAAGAACCGTCGTAGACAGTGACTGCGAAATGAACATTTTAACAGCAAAGGACAGTGAAGGACTTCGTACGGTACGCCATACCTGTTCCCATGTGTTAGCAGAAGCAGTAAAAAGACTGTTCCCAAATGTAAAATTAGCAATTGGACCATCTATTGACGAGGGATTTTATTATGATTTTGAATCCGAGCCGTTTTCGAGAGAAGATTTAGATAACTTAGAAAAAGAAATGAAAAAAATCATCAAAGAAGGCAATCGTTTGGAAAAATTTACACTTCCAAGATAAGAACCCATTGCATTGATGAAAGAAAAAGAGGAACCATATAAGGTAGAACTGATTGAAGATTTACCGGAAGATGCGGAAATTTCTTTTTATAAACAGGGCGAGGGATTTACCGACCTTTGTGCAGGACCGCATCTGATGAATACCAAGGGAATCAAAGCATACAAACTGATTTCCTCTTCCATGGCATACTGGAGAGGCGATTCCAACAAAGCACAGCTTCAGCGTATCTATGGAACAGCATTTGCGACAAAAGATGAACTGAATGCTTATTTAGAGCATTTAGAGGATATCAAAAAACGTGACCACAACAAATTAGGACGCGAGATGGAATTATTTACTACTGTCGATGTGATCGGGCAGGGACTTCCACTTATTATGCCAAAAGGTGTCCGTATGATTCAGACATTACAGCGTTGGATTGAAGATTTAGAGGACAATGAGTGGGGATATATCCGTACAAAGACACCGTTAATGGCAAAATCCGATTTGTATAAAATTTCCGGACACTGGGATCACTACAAAGAGGGAATGTTTGTCTTAGGTGATGAGAGCAAGGATAAAGAGGTATTTGCGCTCCGTCCGATGACCTGCCCATTCCAGTATTATGTATACATGAATGAACAGCACTCTTACAGAGATCTGCCATATCGGATGTCAGAGACTTCTACATTGTTCCGGAATGAGGACTCCGGAGAGATGCATGGACTTACCCGTGTCAGACAGTTTACTATTACAGAGGCACATATTATTCTTTGCCCGGAACAGGCAGAAGAAGAACTTACCAGATGTACTGAACTTTGCCATTATGTAATGACTACACTTGGCATCGATGGAGATGTTACTTACCGTCTGTCCAAATGGGATCCGAACAACAAAGAAAAATATCTGGGCGACGAAGCATATTGGAACAGCACCCAGCAGTATCTGCGTGATGTTATGGATAAGAATGGCATCAAGTATACAGAAGCAGATGGGGAAGCTGCATTCTACGGACCAAAGATTGATATTCAGGCAAAGAATGTATATGGAAAAGAAGATACCATGGTTACCATCCAGCTTGACTGTGCAAGTGCAGAGAAGTTTGGTATGTACTATATCGATGAGAAGGGTGAGAAAGTACTTCCTTGGATTATCCATCGTACATCCATGGGATGTTATGAGCGTACCCTTGCATGGCTGATTGAACATTATGCAGGAAAATTCCCGACTTGGCTTTGCCCGGAACAGGTAAGAGTATTGCCGATTTCTGAAAAATATGCAGACTATGCAGAGCAGGTAAGAAAAGAATTAGCAGCTCATGATGTAGATGTAACGGTTGATAACCGTTCTGAGAAAATCGGATTCAAGATTCGTGAAGCAAGACTGGATAAGCTGCCGTACATGCTGGTAGTTGGTCAGCAGGAGGCAGAGAACGGAACCGTATCCGTAAGAAGCCGTTTTGCCGGTGATGAAGGACAGAAGAGCCTTGCAGATTTCATTGCGGCAGTAAAAGAAGAAATTGAGAAAAAAGAGATCCGTGAAGTAGAAAAAGCAGAGGAAGAATAGAAAAGTCAAAAGTATCAGGTGTAATGTGCGGAAGTTCCGGGCATACTAACTCCGATCAGCCGAAAGGTGCAGAAAAGGAGGGAAAGATATGCCAGAATTAAAATGTACTGTACAGACGTGTACACACAACAAAAATTTCTATTGTGATTTGGATCAGATCGTAGTAGGAGGAAATCATGCAAAGCGTGCAGGAGAGACTTGCTGCGACAGTTTCGAGGAGCGAAAAGGAGATTCTTACAGTGATGTAACAGGGACAGCTTCACCAAAAAGCGAGATTGATTGTAAAGCAGTGGATTGCATGTATAATGAGAATTGCAATTGTCATGCAGGCAAGATCAGTGTAGAAGGAAGCAATGCCTGTCACTGTGAGCAGACGGAATGTGCAACATTTCAGTGCGGATGTAAATAACAGCTTATGATCAGAGAGAGCATTCATTTGGAAGAAATTTATTTTCTGAAAAAGGAATGCTCTTTTATTGACGGGAAAAAAGGAAAAGGGTATACTTACTTTATATGCAAAAAGGAAAGAGACGGTAAAATATGAAGGAAGAAAACAATAAAAAAGAAGAGAGGGAAAGTGAAAAAATACAATCCCACTACAATGTAAGACCGGAATTTGGGGGGAAAGGTCCATCCAAGCTGCGCCGGCAATTCAGTAAAGGAATGACATTTTTTCTCGTGATCGCAG
>ERZ507073.2114-NODE-2114-length-10459-cov-5.532199_pt1 | contig 10459 bp, 9 predicted proteins | sample MGYA00512290_ERZ507073 | MGnify/ENA metagenome assembly ERZ507073 | reverse complement strand
TTGATGCAATTTTGTTCAGTGTTTTTTCTATTTCTGACAGCGAATTTCTGATCTGGGCTGCCTGATTGTTGATGCTGCGGTTTACACTGTTGAGATTTCGTCGGAATGAACCGGATTTTCTTTTTTTCAAGTTTTCTTTCTCCCCTTTCCCATATTCGGCAGATTCCTGGTAAGATCATGAGCCTGCACCTGAACAAACCAAACATTTACATACCACTTTACGTTCCTCTTTTCCTTATTTATTATATGAAAACAGGCCGATCAGTTTCCCGATCAGCCTGAAAAAAATCTTATTCACAATAAATGTCGCAACCCCGCAGGGGACTTACTTGATTTGGTTAAAACTCCACAGACTTCCACCATCGGACAACCAACACCACTGCAAGCAGTGCAGTCAACAGATCGGAAACCACCTGAGACGCAAGCACCCCCTGATATCCGGCAACCCGAAGCGCCACATTCAGCACAATGGCAAAGATCACACCCTGTCTGCTGACGGACAGGAGAAACGCTCCCACTGCCTGTCCTGCTGACTGGAAAGTACAGGTACTGATCAGCACAATTCCCATAAACACCATACCCGCCAGCTGCAGGCGAAGCATCAGTGCGCCGTTTTTCACAACCGAAGGATCACTCATAAAGATCCGCACCAGCTGCGGGGCAAAAAATCCAAGTACAGCCATCAGGACAAGAGCCAGCCCGCCCTCAAACAGATAGGCAAATTTCAGCGTTCCCTTCAGTCTCTCGCGGTTTTTCGCACCATAATTGTACCCGATCAGCGGCTGCCCGCCAAAAGCAAAGCCAACCAGCACCAGCGCCGCGATCATATTGATCTTCATGACGATACCCATAGCCGCAACTTTATCATCACCGAATCCCAACAACGCACGGTTGGTAAGAGCAATCCCGATACTCTGCATCAGATTTGTCACCGATGCCGGAATCCCAATTGCAAAAACCGCTCCGATTTCCGCCCCTGAAATATGAAATCCCTTAGGGTTCACAGAGAGATTTCTGCTCTTCTTAATAAGAAACCACACGAAAAAAATATCCGTACATACATTTCCGATCACCGTAGCTGTGGCAGCACCTGCCGCACCCCAGCCAAGCCCGAAGATCATCACCGGGTCCAGAATGATATTCACAACCGCACCAAGCACAGAACCGATCATAGATGCTGTGGCAAAACCCTCTGTACGCAGCTGATTGGACGGCGTCAACGCCACAATGATAAACGGAGCGCCCAGTGCGATACAGGTATAATACTGAGAAGCATACTCCCAGGTTGCCTCACTTGCACCCAGCAACCCCAGAATAGGGCGTCGCAAAAGCGTCAGAACAACGGTAACCACCACACCGCAGACAATGGCCCCATAAAAACTGAACACACTGATCCTCTTCGCATCCTCGAATTTCTTTTCCCCGAAAAGCCTGGAAATAAAAGAACTTCCGCCCAGGCCAAAAATATCTCCAAGGGCGATCATCAGCGTAAAGATCGGTGTACCCAGAGCAACACCCGCCACCAGATCCGTATTCCCGGTTCCCGCAATAAAATAAGTATCTACCATATTATAGATCAGCGAAATCACCATACTGAACACAACCGGAAGCGCCAGCTTAAAATACGCCTTCGGAATCGGATACTTTTCAAAAATCTCTTCCTGCATTTTATCGCCTCTATTTCTGTCTGATCACCATCTTGCAGATCGGATTACCCATGGAAGAAAACTTCTCCTCATACTCTGTCATCACATTTCCCTTAACCAGTTCCTCATCATGATGCAGATCAAATGTACAAACCTCCAGATTCCAGTCGGACTCCTTCACCTCTTCCAGAGAAAACTCAAATAACCCACGGTTATCCGTCTTAAATTCCACAGCCCCCTCTTTCTTCAGGACCTGCTCATATCTCTTCAGAAACTCCCTGGAAGTCAGCCTTCTCTTGGCATGACGGGCCTTAGGCCACGGGTCGGAAAAATTCAGATAAATCCCGTCAACCTCATCCTTCTCAAAAATCTCCGGTAAGAGCCTTGCATCCACACGGATAAACACAAGATTGGAAAACTTTTCCCCGGCTTCCTCAAGCTCCTCCCTCTTCTGCAGTGCCCGGAGCAGCACGCTGTCATACATCTCAATTCCAACAAAATTCCTCTCAGGATGCAGGCGCGCCATATCCATCAGAAAACGCCCTTTTCCCATGCCAACCTCAAGAAAAAGCGGTCTCTTCTCCCCAAAAACACTCTCCCACTTCCCCTTAAACCTCTCCGGCTCATCAATCACCCAGTCACACTCCAAAATAGCATCCTTCGCCCCGGGAATATTACGCAATCTCATAAACAACCTCCAATTAATCTTCTTATAATATACAACTCAAATCATAACTTTCCGCAGCCAGCAATCCCAGTCAGACACATCTATCCACCCTCTCACCAACCGCATAAACCAGAACGCCCTCATAAATATGATAAACTTTCTCATTTACCATCATTCCCAAAAATACTCATTCACAAGACGTCCCAATATTCAACTATACATGCAATTTGCCTGCTATCGCAAGCAAAAAATAAAAAAATTTATCAACCCTCAATCCAGGCAACAGCAAAACGCCTCGCCGTCCCCTTTGCGGTTTTCATTTTTCCCCAAAAAAGAATATATCGTCTAATAAACAAATATTCTTTTCCCGTCTTTTTTGAACATATTTATTCAAACTTTGCAAAAAATTTAACAACTTTTTAGTTGTTTTTACCATAAAAAAGGTGTATCATATAAAAATCAATTATAAACAATAACCAAACAAGGAGGGCACTATGGAACAAATCCTAAATAAGCTTTCGGAAATCGAAGCCACAGCCAATGCCATCATGCAGGACGCTGCGCGACAGAAAAAGGCTCTCTCGGAAGAAGCAGAAAAACAGACCAGGGAATTCGATGCCGCACTTGAAAAAGAAACCGGCACTGAGATCCAGAAGATCCGTGAAGATCTGGCACGCGAGAAAGACGCCCGTATCAATGAGCTTCGCACAGAAACCGAAGACCAGCTGTCCAGGCTGGACGCCTATTACGAAGCCAATCACGAAAGTCTTTGCAGTGAGCTGTTTCAGAAAATAACAGGCATCACCGAAACCTGAAGGGAAAGGAAGTGATTCAATGGGCACTGTCCTCTCATACAGCGGACTCTCCACTAAGATCCGAGCCATGCAGAGCCGTCTTGTGACAGATGAGCAGCTGGAAGAAATCGTTCAGCTTCCCAATGTCCCCCAGGTAACAGCCTACCTGAAACGGACTCCGGAATATCAGAATATCTGGTCCGGTCTCGATGAAAATGATCTTCACCGCGGACAGGTCGAAAAACTTCTGAAGAAATCCATCTTCCTGAATTTTTCAAGGCTTTACCACTTTGCAAATCAGGAACAGCGAACGTTCCTGTCGCTTTACTCGAAGCGTTATGAGATCCGCGTCCTGAAAGAAATCATGACGAATCTCTTTGACCACCGGGACACCGATCCCGTAGATATTTCTCCCTACCGCGATTTTTTCAGACATCATTCCAAGCTGGACATTGACAGGCTTACTGCCTGCACCAATATGGATGAATTCATTGCGGCACTGAAGGGAAATGATTTTTTTATTCCGCTGTCTCAGGTCAACGAACGTGGAAATGCCACGCTTTTTGACTTTGGCATGGCACTTGACCTTTCGTATTTTTCACAGATCTGGAATGTGCGGAAGAAGCTTTTCAAAGGTAACGATCTGAAACAGATCACCAAGGCTTACGGTGAAAAATTCGATATGCTGAACCTGCAGTTCATCCAGCGCTCCAAACGCTGCTTTCAGATGGAACCGGCTGCTATTTACGCATTGCTGGTCCCCATGAACTACAAGCTCCGCAAAGAGGAGATCACCACCCTTGTGGAGGCCCCTACACCAGAAGAGTTCCGTCGTATCTTCAATGGAACTTATTATGGTAAGAAATACGAACAGCTGACCGTTGCCAGTCTGGAAGAATTTTATAACTATATTCTTCGTAGCATACTGGAACAGGAAGCACGCAAGGATCCCTATTCCGTAGCAGTCATCTATTCCTATTTATATCACAAAGAACATGAAGTCAACCGTCTGACCATTGCCCTTGAATGCGTGCGCTATGGCGTGGACCCAGAACAATCCCTGCGTTATATACGCAACGGTTAATAACCAGGAGGTAGCAACGTGATTGAAAAAATGAATTTTCTAAGCATCACCGGTCCGAAGGCAGATATCGACCGGGTTGTAAACACCTACCTGTGCAAGTACGAAATTCATCTGGAGAACGCACTCTCTGAACTGACCACAGTAGAAAACCTGACACCTTTTCTTGAGGTCAACCCTTACAGAGATGCGCTGAATTCCATCAATGCCATTTATGAAGAGCTGAAAAGCCCTCCTGCCGCTTCCGGCGAAAGTCCTGGTATTGAAAAAGCACTTTCCACAGTAAAGGAGATCCGCTCTCAGGCGGATCAGCTCCAGCAAGAACAGGCAGAATTGGAAGAGAAATGTTCTTCACTGGAAGAATCTCTGCGTATCATACGTCCATTCCGAAATATCAATTATGATATTTCCTCTATCCTGCATCTGAAATATATTCATTTTCATTTCGGACGTATCGAAAAACAGTATTATGAGAAATTCAAGAAATATATTTACGACAATCTGAACACCATCTTCCTCAAATGCGATGAAGACGATCAGTATGTCTGGGGCGTCTACTTTGTGCCGAAGCATGAGGCTCGTAAGATCGATGCAGCTTACGCTTCCATGCATTTTGAGAAGATTTTTGTGCCGGATAATTACACCGGAACAGCGCATCAGGCTTTTTCCACCGTGAGCAGCCAATACGAAGAAGCCATGAAACACCTGGAAACACAGAAGCAAAAATACCAGCGATTTCTCTCAGATAAAGCTGAAACCATTGTTTCTGTCAGAAATACACTTCGACAGTTTTCCAGAAACTTCGATGTACGAAAAGCTGCTGCATGTACCGGAAAACATGAGAATTTTTACATTCTCTGCGGTTGGATGACAGAAGCCGACACGAGGGCTTTTCAGGCGGACATCGCTTCTGATGAGAGGATCTTCTGTCTGGTTGACGGAGAAGATACCTCCACACTGGAACATGACCCAAGCCATCAGCCGCCAACCAAACTGAAAAATCCAAAACTTTTCAAACCATTTGAAATGTACGTAAAAATGTACGGACTTCCTGCTTACGGCGAGATGGACCCCACCTGGTTTGTTGCCATCACCTACTCCTTTATTTTCGGAGCCATGTTCGGTGATGCAGGACAGGGACTCCTGCTCTTTATCGGAGGATTGCTCCTGTACAAGCTGAAGCATATCGATCTTGCCGGAATCATCAGCTGCGCCGGAGTCTTTTCCACATTCTTCGGCCTGATGTTCGGAAGTGTCTTTGGATTTGAGGATCTCATACCTGCTTTGTGGCTGCGGCCCGTAGACAGTATGACGACCATACCTTTTATCGGAAAACTGAATACCGTATTTATCGTTGCCATCGGCTTCGGCATGGGAATCATCCTCCTGTGCATGGTTTTCAACATCATCAATTCCTTTAAGATGCACGATGTTGAAAAAACCTGGTTCGACACCAACGCAGTGGCAGGACTTGTATTTTATGGTTCCGCAGTTCTCTGCATCGGACTTTTTGTATCCGGGCATGCAGTTCCTGGCGGTGCAGTTCTTGCCATTATGTTCGGTTTACCGCTGCTTCTTATTTTCTTCAAGGAGCCACTCACAAACCTGGTAGAGAAAAAAGCCGAGGTTATGCCAAAAGAAAAAGGCATGTTTATCGTACAGGGTATCTTTGAACTGTTTGAGGTTATCCTGAGCTACTTTTCCAATACACTCTCCTTCGTGCGTATCGGCGCTTTTGCAGTCAGCCACGCAGCCATGATGGAAGTTGTACTTATGCTTGCGGGTGCGGAGAACGGCAGTCCAAACTGGATCGTCATCATTCTCGGAAACCTGTTTGTATGCGCCATGGAGGGCCTGATCGTAGGTATCCAGGTACTCCGTCTGGAATATTACGAAATGTTCAGCCGTTTTTACAAGGGCAGCGGACGGAAATTCGAGCCGTTCTGCTCCAAAAACAAATAAAATGCCAGAGTCAGAACTCCTTCTGATCCAGGCAGCCAATTAAACGAATATTAAGGAGGTCATCATCATGACAGTCATTACACAGATCACAATCGCAGTTGCACTTGTACTCAGCATCATTCTTCCATTTGGTTATTATCTTCTCGGCGAAAAAAGCCGTGGCCGCTACAAAACAGCACTTGGTGTCAATGCCTTTTTCTTCTTCGGTATCATGCTTGTCGCCATTGCCGTAACATTTGCAGGCGGAGCTTCCGTACAGGCTGCTACAGGCGCTGACGCAGGCCTTGCAACAGGTATGGGTTACATCGCAGCAGCACTCGTTACCGGACTTTCCTGTATCGGTGGTGGTATTGCCGTTGCCAGTGCGGCAAGCGCAGCCCTTGGAGCAATCAGTGAGGATCAGAGCATCCTTGGTAAATCTCTTATCTTCGTAGGTCTTGCCGAAGGTGTTGCTCTTTATGGACTGATCATCTCCTTCATGATCCTGGGTAAACTTTGATATGAAAATGTATCTGATCAGTGACAATATTGATACTCTGACAGGAATGAGACTGGCCGGTGTAGAAGGTGTGATCGTCCATGAACACGACGAGCTGAAAGAAGCCCTGGAACGCACCATCGCAGACAAAGAGATTGGAATCATACTCCTGACCGAAAAATTCGGCCGGGAGTTTCCTGAGATCATTGATGATGTCAAGCTTCATCACAAAACACCTCTCATCATTGAAATTCCTGACAGACATGGTACCGGCCGCAGACCTGATTTCATTACATCTTATGTAAATGAGGCCATCGGATTAAAATTATAGGCAGGTGATATTATGACAATTGAAGAGAAGCTTACGCACTTCTATGACACCTCCGTGGAAGAAGCCCGCCGTCAGGCGGAAAAAGATGTACAGGAGCACAAAGACTCCCTGGATGCCGCACTGGAGGAACATAAAAAAATGTCTCTGGAAAACGCCGCCAGCTCCCGCAGAGCCGAGATTGCAAACGCAAAGCGCGAGATCAACAAGGCACTTTCCGCAGAGCAGCTTCACATCCGGCGTGACTGGACTGCCAGACAGAGCCGCTTAAAAGAAAAACTTTTTGCTGAAGTCCGGAAACAGATCCTGAAATTCATGGAATCTTCCCGTTATGAAGAATATCTTTGTACAAAAATTGAAGAAGCTGTCTGCTTCGCGGAACACGATGAGATCCAGATCTATCTTTCAAAAGAAGATGAACCTCGTCTGAAATCTCTCACTGTAAAAACCGGCTTTCCGCTGAAGCTTTCCGACGAGTCCTTTATCGGCGGAATCAAGGCGATCATCCCTGAAAAAAACATCCTCATAGACAATTCCTTTGAGGAAGGTTACCAGGCAGCTTACAGAGAATTCAAATTTGACGGAGGTCCAGCACATGAGTAAAACAGGTATTATCTACGGTGTTAACGGTCCTGTTATCTACTTAAAGGGCGACACCGGATTCAAGATCTCCGAGATGGTCTATGTAGGCCCTGAAAAACTGGTAGGCGAAGTCATCGGTCTTAAGAAACATATGACCACCGTACAGGTTTTTGAGGAAACTACCGGACTGAAACCCGGAGAAACTGTTATCGGAACAGGAGACGCTATTTCCGTTCTCCTTGGTCCGGGAATCATCCACAATATTTTTGATGGTATCCAGAGACCTCTGGCAGAGATTGCCCAGGCCTCTGGAAAATATATTTCCCGTGGTGTCAGCGTTGACTCTCTTGACACAGAAAAAAAATGGGAAACCCACATTACCGTAAAGGAAGGTGACGTCATCGGTGCAGGCACGGTTATTGCCGAGACACAGGAAACCGCCTCCATCCTTCACAAATCCATGGTTCCGCCTACGATCACACATGGAACCGTTATCCATGCAGTTCCTGACGGTGCCTATACCGTTCTGGAGCCCATCGTTACCATCCGCCTTGATGACGGAACTGAAAAAGAACTGGCGCTTGCCCAGAAATGGCCGATCCGTGTTCCACGGCCGACCTACAAGCGTTTCCCGGCCAGCGTTCCGCTCCTTACCGGTCAGCGAATCCTGGATACCCTTTTCCCTATTGCCAAAGGAGGCACTGCTGCAGTTCCCGGCGGATTCGGAACAGGAAAAACCATGACCCAGCACCAGATCGCCAAGTGGTCTGACGCAGATATCATCATCTACATCGGCTGTGGTGAGCGTGGAAACGAGATGACACAGGTTCTTGAGGATTTCAGCAAACTGATCGACCCGAAATCCGGAAACCTGATGATGGACAGAACCACCCTGATCGCCAACACTTCCAACATGCCGGTTGCAGCCCGTGAGGCTTCCATCTACACCGGCGTTACCCTTGCAGAATATTACCGTGATATGGGTTACGACGTAGCGATCATGGCAGACTCCACATCCCGATGGGCTGAGGCTCTCCGTGAGCTTTCTGGACGTCTGGAGGAAATGCCTGCAGAGGAAGGTTTCCCTGCATATCTGGCAAGCAAACTTTCCGCCTTCTATGAGCGTGCGGGAATGATGCAGAACCTGAACGGAACAGAAGGTTCCGTCTCCATTATCGGTGCGGTTTCCCCTCAGGGCGGTGACTTCTCCGAACCTGTCACTCAGAATACCAAGCGTTTTGTCCGCTGCTTCTGGGGACTGGACAAGGCCCTCGCCTATGCCCGTCACTTCCCTGCGATCCAGTGGCTGACCAGTTACAGCGAATATCTGGAGGATCTGACTCCCTGGTACAGAGAGCATGTTTCCCCGAAATTTGTCTACGACAGAAACCAGATCATGGCGATCCTCAATCAGGAAAGTTCTCTTATGGAAATCGTAAAACTGATCGGAAGCGACGTTCTTCCGGATGACCAGAAACTGACACTGGAGATTGCCAGAGTCATCCGTCTGGGCTTCCTGCAGCAGAACGCTTTTCACCAGGAGGACACCAGTGTCCCAATGGAAAAACAGTTCCTGATGATGGAAACCATCCTTTATCTCTACGAGAAATGCCGTGCTCTTGTAAACCGTGGCATGCCGGTTTCCGTACTGAAAGAGGATAAGATCTTTGAACGTATCATCGCCATCAAATACGAAGTTCCAAACAAAGAACTGGAACGTTTTGATGAGTATCATAAAGATATCGACCGCTTCTACGACAACGTACTGGAAAGAAACGGTTAAAGGAGGGATCAGTTTATGGCAATCGAATATCTTGGCCTGAGTGAAATAAACGGCCCTCTTGTTGTCCTTGAGGGTGTCAAAAACGCATCTTACGAGGAGATTGTGGAATTCCACATGGAAGACGGCACACAGAAGATCGGCCGTATCGTGGAAATCTATGAAGACAAGGCTGTTATCCAGGTTTTTGAGGGAACTGATAATATGTCCCTCGGCAATACACACACACGTCTTACCGGACATCCTATGGAGATCGGGCTTTCCCCGGAGATCCTGGGACGTACCTTTAACGGTATCGGCCAGCCCATTGACGGGCTTGGCGAGATCACACCGGAGGTCAGCCTGAACATTAACGGGCTTCCGCTGAATCCGGTAACCCGTGAATATCCACGAAACTATATCAACACCGGTATCTCCGCTATTGACGGACTGACCACACTGATCCGCGGCCAGAAGCTGCCGATCTTTTCCGGAAACGGTCTTCCTCATGACAAGCTGGCTGCACAGATCGTTCAGCAGGCTTCCCTTGGCGCAGACTCCGATGAGAAATTCGCTATTGTTTTTGCAGCAATGGGCGTTAAATACGACGTAGCCGAATTCTTCCGCAGGACCTTCGAGGAAAGCGGTGCTTCCGACCACGTTGTAATGTTTCTGAACCTTGCCAACGACCCGGTTGTAGAGCGTCTTCTGACACCGAAGATTGCCCTCACTGCTGCTGAATATCTTGCTTTTGAAAAAGGCATGCACATCCTGGTTATCCTGACTGACATCACCTCCTTCTGCGAGGCCATGCGAGAGGTTTCCTCCTCCAAAGGTGAGATTCCTTCCCGAAAAGGTTATCCGGGATATCTGTACAGTGAACTGGCAACTCTTTACGAGCGTGCGGGAATCGTCCGTGGCGGCACCGGTTCTGTAACCCAGATCCCGATCCTGACCATGCCAAACGACGACATCACCCACCCGATTCCTGACCTTACCGGATATATCACCGAGGGCCAGATCGTACTGGACCGTCAGCTTCATGGACAGGCGATCTACCCGCCGATCAACGTTCTGCCGTCCCTGTCCCGTCTGATGAAGGACGGTATCGGTGAAGGCTTCACACGTGCCGACCATCAGGATGTTGCCAACCAGCTCTTCT
>ERZ507073.2108-NODE-2108-length-10470-cov-4.722228_pt1 | contig 10470 bp, 7 predicted proteins | sample MGYA00512290_ERZ507073 | MGnify/ENA metagenome assembly ERZ507073 | reverse complement strand
ACGCTCTTCCGATCTAGTACGACGAGGAAGAAGAACGCTGGGTTGCCTGCCATCACCCGTTCACCAGCCCGAAAGACGGCGACGAAGACAAACTCGTTACCGATCCGGAAAACTGCTTCGCCAAAGCCTACGACATGGTGCTCAACGGCTGGGAAATCGGCGGCGGCTCCATCCGTATCCACAAGGCTGATGTTCAGAGCAAGGTATTCAACGCTCTCAAGATCGGTCCGGAAGAAGCCCGTGCCAAGTTCGGCTTCCTGCTTGAAGCCTTCAAGTACGGCGCTCCGCCGCACGCTGGCATCGCTCTCGGTTGGGATCGTACCGCCGCCATCCTGGCTGGCGCCGACTCCATCCGCGACGTCATCGCCTTCCCGAAGGCTGGCGGCGGTCGTGATCCGCTGACCGGCGCCCCGGCTCCGATTTCCGACGAACAGCGTGCGGAAACCGGCGTTGATTATGATCCGGAAGAAGACGAAGACTGATAGTGTTTTCGCTTTGAGATAACAGGCTGTCTTTGCATGAGAGACCGTGCAAGGACAGCCTGTTTTTATTGTTTACGCTGTCTATTTTCTCTTGCTGCCGGTATGGTGGAGTAAAGATGAGTATCTGAAATATTATGAGAAAGAACTGAATCTGTAGTATGAATTTGAAGCAATCGTTGGAAAAACATGATTTTCATGGTGTCTGGATGCGACTTCTCGCGTTGGCGATGATACTGATTGTGGCAGTGAGTGCACTCATCGCATCCCCAGTTAGTGCTAACGCCGCCGAAGTCGGAGATCCCTCCGCAGTCAAGGGCAAAACCTACGCGGTCGGCACCGATACCACATTCGCACCGTTCGAATATCGCGAGAACGGCAAGATGACCGGTATCGATATGGAACTGATCCGTGCCATCGCCCAAGAAGAAGGATTCGAAGTCACCATCCAATCATTGGGTTTCAATGCAGCATTGCAGGCTTTGAGCTCCAATCAGGTGGATGTGGTGATCGCAGGCATGTCAATCACCGACGAACGCAAGGCGACCTACGATTTTTCCAATCCTTACTTCCAGTCCGGTATCCAGATGGCCATCGCTGAAAACAACGATAGTATTACCAGCTACAAGGATCTTGACGGTAAGACCGTTGTCGCGAAAACCGGATCGGAAGGCGAATCCTACGCCAAACAGCATGCAAGCGAATACGGCTATACCGTGACTTCCGTGGACCAGTCATCAACCATGTATGAGATGGTCAAATCCGGCAATGCGGATGCCGTGTTCGACGACTATCCGGTGCTTGCCTACGGTGTTTCCCAAAACAACGGTTTGAAGATCGTGACTCCGAAGGTGCCGCATGGTGAATACGGCATGGCCGTGAACAAAGGCAAGAACGCCGATCTGCTGGCCGCCATCGACGATGGTCTGAACAAGCTCATCGCTTCGGGCGAGTATGAGACGATTGTCGCACAGTATTTGGGTGCCGATGGCGCGAAGGAACAGGTCGAGGCGATTTCCGGCAAGGTCACCGACAACGGTGCCGACGGTGAGGCGCAGAAGAAGGTCGGTTTCTTTGGTCTGGTCAAACAGTCGATGCCGGCTTTGCTGACTGGTCTGAAGAACACGCTGTTGATCACGTTGCTGTCGTTTGTGATCGCACTGGCGTTGGGTGTTGCTTTCGGCTTGATGAAAGTATCGGAGAACAAGATTCTGAGAGGCGTGTCCAAGGTTTATATCGCAGTGTTCCGCGGCACTCCGATTCTGGTGTGGGCGTTCTTCTTCTATTTCGGTGTGCCGCAGCTTATCGGACACAGTGTGAACATTTGGGTTGCAGGTGCGTTGACGTTGTCGCTCAATTCCGGCGCATATCTGGCGGAGATCGTGCGTGGCGCCGTGCAGTCCGTTGACTCTGGTCAGATGGAGGGAGCACGATCGCTTGGCCTCAACCATCATCAGGCCATGGCGCGCGTGATCATGCCTCAGGCCACTGCAATCGCCATGCCGTCGATCATCAACCAGCTGGTCATTATGATCAAAGATTCCTCGCTGCTGCTGGCCATCGGCTTTGGTGAATTGCTGTATCAGGCGCAGCAATTGTATGCGGCGAACTTCCGCGTCACCGAAACGTTGCTGATCGTCGGTGTGATGTACTTCGTGGCCATCACCATCCTCACATGGCTGGCCAATATCGTTGACAGGAAGGTGAATCGATGAGCGAGAACTGCAATCACGGCAACAATGATGGCGAAGTGATCATCGACGTCAAGAATCTGCATAAAAACTATGGTCATATGGAAGTCATCAAAGGCGTCGATCTTACGGTACGCAAGGGCGAGGTGATCTGTATCATCGGACCGTCTGGTGCCGGCAAATCCACCATGTTGCGTTGCCTGAACGGACTTGAACAGGCATCCAGCGGCCAGATCGTGGTCAACGGTCATGATCTGGGTGATCCGCATGTGAACATCGACCAGGTTCGAGAGCAGGTTGGCATGGTGTTCCAGCATTTCAACCTGTTCAACAACATGAGCGTGATTGACAACATCACGCTTGCGCCGAAACTGGTGCACAAGGAAACCGACGAGCAGGCGCGTGAACATGCGATGGCATTGCTGAAAACCGTGGGATTGGCCGAAAAGGCCGATGTCATGCCTCGCTCGTTGTCTGGCGGTCAAAAGCAGCGTGTTGCCATCGCACGATCCTTGGCCATGCGTCCGAAGGTCATGCTGTTCGACGAGGCCACGTCGGCGCTTGACCCGGAGATGGTCGGTGATGTGCTCGAAGTCATTCGTGAGCTGGCCGAAGACGGCATGACCATGGTGCTGGTGACCCACGAGATGGGTTTCGCCCGCGAAGTGGCCACCCGCGTGATCTTCACCGACGCCGGCGTGATCGAGGAGGAAGGCACTCCGGACGAGATCTTCAACCATCCAAAGAGCGAACGATTGAAGACGTTCCTTTCCAAAGTGCTCTGAGTGCTCTCTTGGCCCCGGCGATTGCTTAATCGCTGATCGCGGATGAAATGCTGCGATCGTGTGACGGATGGTCATACGAATCTGCATGTAAAAGACAGGCGAATGTAGGGTGAAATTCATCTTGCGTTCGCCTGTTCGGCTCTTTCTCGTTGCTTGGCGTTCCTACGTTGGTATGCATGAGCATTGGTGATACGTGGCGTCGCGTTGTGGATGGTTTCAAATCCAAGGTGCCCGAACGAGTGGTGTTCGGTGCGGTGGTTGTATTGTTCGTAATAGCGGTGCTGGCTATCGAATTGCCACGATGGTGGTAGCTGCCACGTACGGCGCTCAAGATATCGGTATTGCGGTCGATAACGCGCTATGATGCATTTTGGGACAACGTTGTCTCATATTTCGAGCACGTCAGGGGGTGGTGACGGCCGCGGAAACATGGCTTTCATATACTATCCGTATGACAGATATCAAAGAAACGCAAGAGACGCGCCCGATCATGCCGGGTACGGAAGACAGCGACCGCCCGCTGGTCGAATTGACCCACGTTGAAAAGCACTACGGTGACTTGCATGTGCTCAAGGACATCAACCTCACCGTCAAGAAGGGCGAGGTGCTGGTCATCGTCGGTCCATCCGGTTCCGGCAAGTCCACGATGTGCCGCACCATCAACCGTTTGGAAACCATTGATTCCGGTGATATTCGCATTGATGGCAAGCCATTGCCCCAGGAAGGCAAGGAGCTCGCCAGCCTGCGTGCCGAGGTCGGCATGGTGTTCCAGTCGTTCAACCTGTTCGCCAACAAGACCATTCTTGAGAATGTGACGCTTGCGCCGATCAAGGTGCGCCACATGGATAAGAAGGCGGCCGAGGATCTCGCCATGGACCTGCTCTCCCGAGTGGGAGTGGCTTCGCAGGCTTCCAAGATGCCATCGCAGCTTTCCGGCGGTCAGCAGCAGCGTGTCGCCATCGCCCGAGCGCTTGCCATGCAGCCGAAGGTCATGTTGTTCGACGAACCGACGTCCGCACTTGATCCGGAAATGGTCAATGAAGTGCTTGACGTCATGGTGGAGCTGGCTCACGAAGGCATGACCATGCTGTGCGTGACCCACGAAATGGGCTTCGCGCGCAAGGTGGCCGACAAGGTCGTGTTCATGTCCGACGGCCAGATTCTTGAGCAGAGCACGCCGGAGGACTTCTTTGAAAATCCGAAGACCGATCGTGCCAAGGACTTCCTGTCGAAGATTCTCACCCACTGAAATGACTGACGGGAATAAGACAGAAGAAGGATTTTCGATATGAGACTTTCTATGAGGGCGAAGCGTATGCTACGCAGGGTTATAGCGACCTTCTGCGCATGCGCATGCGTGTTCGCAGTGTCCGCCTGTGGCGCGGACGACGCCGATGGCAAGATTCGCGTCGGTATCAAGTTCGACCAGCCTGGTTTGGGATTCAAGAAGTCCGGCACCTATGTCGGCTTCGATGTGGATGTGGCCAAGTACATCGCCAAGAAACTCGGCTATTCCGAAGACCAGATCGTATGGAAGGAGGCACCGTCGAAGCAGCGTGAGGCCATGCTGCAGAATGGCGATGTCGATTTCATCGTCGCCACGTATTCCATCACCGACGAACGTAAGAAGGTTGTCTCCTTCGCTGGACCGTACTTCGTTGCGGGTCAGGATCTGCTCGTGCGTAAGGACGAAACCTCCATCAATGGTCCGGAGGATCTTAATGGCAAGCGTCTGTGCTCCGTAACCGGTTCCACTTCCGCGGTCACCGTCAAGGAGAAGTTCGCCAACGAAGTGCAGCTCATGGAGCAGCCTGGTTACGCGGAGTGCGCTACCGCACTGTTCTCTGGCATTGTTGATGCGGTGACCACCGACGACATTATTTTGGCTGGTCTTGCCTCCGCGTCCCGCGGCCGTCTGCGCGTGGTCGGCAAGCCGTTCACCCAGGAGTATTACGGCGTCGGCATCAAGAAGGGCGATACGAAGCTGGCCACCCAGATCAACAACGCCATCGCCGATATGATCCAGGATGGTTCTTGGCAGCGTGCCATTTCCGACAACACGAAGGGCACCGCATACACGCCGAACGCGAAGTACAATCCGCCGGAGCCGACTGAGGGGGAGAGATAATGGAAGCGTTCATCTCATTGTTCAGCCAGTACAATGTGCCGGCTGCGTTCTTGGTGAACATTGAACTGACCCTGTGGTCGGCGTTGTTCTCCACGATTCTTGGCGTCATCCTCGTGATGATGCGCATCTCGCCGGTCGCGTCGCTGCGTATGGTCTCGGGTGCTTACGTCGAGCTGTTCAAGAACCTGCCGTTGACCATCATCATGGTGTTCATGGTGCTGGGTGCCTACGCGCAGCTGAAGCTCAGCTTCTCCGACACGTTCGCCACCAACTTCTTCTGGCTTGCCGTCACCGGTTTGAGCCTGTATACGGCGGCCTTCGTGTGCGAATCGCTGCGATCCGGCATCAACACCGTGCCGCTTGGCCAGGCTGAAGCCTGCCGTGCGCTGGGATTGAACTTCATGCAGTCCGCCACCCAGATCATTCTGCCTCAGGCGTTCCGTGGCTCCGTGGCACCGCTGGGCAACACGTTGATCGCATTGCTGAAGAATTCCACGGTTGCGGCCGCGGCTTCCGTCGCCACCGAAACCTCGTCGTTGATGAGCGAAATGATCGAATACCGTTCCGACGTGATTGTTCCGATCTTCCTGATCTTCGCATTCGGTTATGTGATTCTGATCATTCCGATCGGCATGCTGACCACGTATCTGTCCAACAAGCTCGCGGTGAGGAGGTGACGCACCATGGCAAGCGATGAAAGCGCGGTGCTGTTCGACCAGCCCGGTCCTAAGACCCGTAAAACCATTCGTATCGTCAACTGGATTGCCGGCATTGTCTTTGCAATCGTAGTTGTGCTCATTCTCATGAGGCTTCACAATCCGCCGGATGGCGAGAACCAGCTGAGCTGGGAGTTGTGGAAGCCGGCGCTTGACGCTGAAGCATGGACCGATTTCTATCTGCCCGGATTGTGGGCCACGATTCGAGCTTCCGTGTTGGCAGTGATCGGCGCAGTGCTGTTCGGTCTGATTTTCGGTATCGGCCGTCTGCTGCCGAATATCGTGATTCGTGCGGTTTCCGGCGCCATCGTTGAGTTCGCACGTGCGGTCCCTGTGCTGCTGCTCATGATCTTCTTCTGGCGTTGGTTCGCTTTCGCAGGCATGTCAAGCCCCGCATACTGGGCTGTGGTGCTCGCATTGGTGATCTACAACGGTTCCGTGGTGGCCGAGCTGGTTCGTTCCGGTGTCGGCAACCTGCCGAACGGCCAGCGTGAGGCGTCGCTCGCCTTGGGCTTGACCCGCACGCAGTCGCTGATGGAAATCGAAGTGCCACAGGCCATCTACGCCATGCTTCCTGCCGCCGTGACGCAGTTGGTGGTGGTACTGAAGGATACCGCTCTCGGCTCGATCATCATGTACACCGATTTGCTGCAGGAATCGCGTCGACTTGGTTCGATGTACTTCAATATTCTGCAGACATTGGTTGTGGCTGCCGTCATCTACTTCATCGCATGCTGGCTGCTGAGCCGTCTTGCGGAATGGCTGCCGGAACGCATGCAGAAGCACACTGCGGCACCTGCCGAACCGGAACCGGTCGCTCCGATCGCCATTATGGATCCGTCGAACGTGAACCAGATCGCCGTGGCTAGGGAAGGTGTGCCGCTTGGCGGTGCCCAGCGCCTGTACCATGTGCACCATCGTGGTTCCAACGCGTCGATTCGCCATTGGCGTCAGACCCGCTATGTTCAGGGATTCGATGAGACGCATCCGGAAAGCCAAGTCGAGTTCGATAAGAACGGCAGGCCGATCAAAGATACGTCCAAGCAGGACAAGCTGAGATTCGACAAGCCGAAGTCAGACAAATCAAAGGGTGATAAGCCCAAGCAGTGACGTCATTTGATCTGAGAAGACCGATAGGGCGCTGGTTTCTTGCAAAGAGCGAGGAATCGGCGCCCTATTGCGTGAAAGAAGTCAGACAAAACGTCAGAAAAGCGGGATGCGGCGATTGGGTGCGGCGATGCCACGGTTCAATCGCCGCATCGTCTATCATAGGGGACAAGCGAGGAGGCTTGACATGTCAGACAAAGACAAGGATGCGAAGACGTCGTCCATTGCGAAGACGTTGAACAAGGTTGAGGACAGGCTTGAGAAGGGGGAGAACTGCAGTTCCGTTGCCGAAGGGCTTGCGAATGTTGCCAAGGCCAGCGAGTTGCTCAGTTCCGTGTGGACGCTTCCGCCCAGTCAGTTATTGCGATTCCATCATGATACGAGGGTCGCTGCAATCGATGGCGATTCCACGCCGGGTTTCGACGGCAACAAAGATGATGCGGAACGATTCATTGCGATCAGTTCTTCTGAAATCGCACGATATCAGCGGCTTATGTACGCCAATGGAGTGAAAGGTTCCCGCCGTCGTCTGTTGATTATTCTGCAGGGCATGGATGCTTCCGGCAAAGGCGGCATCGTGCGTCACGTATTCAGCCAGGGCGATCCGATGGGCATGCATTATCACGGTTTCGGTGCTCCCAAAGGCGAGGAAAAGGACCACGATTATTTGTGGCGCATCAAACGGGAACTGCCGCAGAATGGTTGGATCTCCATTTTCGATAGATCGCACTATGAAGATATCGTCATGCCGCGCATTTACAAAACCTATCCGGAAGAGGTATGGCAGGCGCGATATGACGAAATCAACCGATTCGAATCGCAATTGGTTGCGGACGGATGCTCCATCATCAAAATATTCCTTGTGGTGAGCAAAGAAGAGCAGAAGGAGCATTTCCTCGGCAGGCTGGAGGATCCGACCAAATATTGGAAGTTCGACCCCAGCGACCTTGAAGCGCGTGCCCGTTGGAACGACTACATGGCCGCATGGCAGGACGTGTTCGCGCGTACGAGCACCGAGCAGGCGCCCTGGTACCTGGTGCCTGCCGACAATCGTTGGTATTCAAGGGCGGTTGTGTCTGAACTGCTCCGTAACGTATTGAAGAACATGAACATGATCTGGCCGCCCCTGGAAGTCGACGCCGACGAGATGCGACGTCAGTTGGAAACGCTGTAGTCGAAGAACACGACTTCGCCGCTCGACTGTGTGGTGTCCAAATCGACGGTTCCGGTGATGGCCCAATCATGGTCGCCATCGGAATCGTCGATGATCTGACGTACCTTCCAACTGTGCTCGCTGTTCTCCTTGGAATCGTCGAGGATGAACAGTTCGCGGCTACGGGCCTTCGCATCCGTGTTGACGTATTCGTGCTCATCGTAGAAGTCGTCGAGCGCATCCTCCCATTCGTGCACGCCATAACCCCAGTCTTTGTCAAGCGCGCCGAGCTCGTCGGGTTTGTCGAGATCCATGAGCTGCACGCGGCGGAACATGGCGTTGCGCACGAGCACGGTGAGGCCTCGACGATCCTCCACCACGGCCTGCTTCGCGCCGGGCGCGGCCAGGTTCGCGGCGGCTTCGGAAGCGTCGGTGCCGGCTCCCGCGTTCTCCCATTCGTCGACCAGCGAGGAGTCGATGGAACGAACCACAACGCGCAGCCAGGAGATGATGTCCCGTAACTGTTCGTTGCGCTTCTCCAAAGGAACGGTACGCGCCAACGCGCGATATGCGTCAGACAGATAGCGCAGCAGCGTGCCTTCGGAGCGGGCGATATTGTAGCGCGCGATGTAACCGGTGAAATCGGAGGCCGTTTCGACCATGTCCCGGATCACCGATTTCGGGCTCAACCAATAATCATTGGCCCAAGGCACATCGTGACGGTATTCGTCGAACGCAGCCTGAAGCATGTCTTCCAATGGTTTCGGATACGTGATCTCCTGCAAGCGGTCCATACGTTCGTCATAGTCAAGACCGTCTTCCTTCATGCGGATCATCGCCGCGTCGCGGGCTTGACGTTCCTGCGCGCGCAACACCTGCTTCGGATCCTCCAACGTGGCTTCCACCATGGAAATCACGTCAAGCGCGTAACTTTCCGATTCCGGATCAAGCAGTTCCAACGCAGCCAGCAGGAACGGGCTCAACGGCTGGTCAAGCGCGAAATCATCCGGCATGTCGACGGTCATGAAATAGTCCTTGCCACCATCATCGCGGTCTTCCGTTTCGATCACATTCGTGTCGAACAAGGTCTGGAAGATCTCGTCGGCACGATCATGAAGACGCTCCTTCTGTTCCGGAGTCTGCGCAGAATCGTCGATCAGGCGATCGATGCGGTAGCGTGCGTCGCCGCCCTGCGCCACTTCGTTCAACACCATGGAATGCGTGACCTTCATATGCGGCACCAAAGTTTCAGGGTACGCGTCGATCAGCTTATCGAACGTGTTCTCATTCCACGTGACGAAGCCCTCAGGCGCCTTCTTGCGCTTGACTTTCTTGAGCTTCTTCGGGTCGTTGCCCGCTTTGGCGAGGGCCTTGGCGTTCTCGATTTCGAATTCCGGACCCTCGGCGATGACCAAGCCCTCCGTGTCGAAGCCCATACGTCCCGCACGCCCCGCGATCTGATGGAATTCGCGGGCACGCAGCTTGCGCATCTTCGTGCCATCGAACTTGGTCAATGCGGTCAACACCACGGAATGAATGGGCACGTTGATGCCGACACCCAACGTGTCAGTGCCGCAGATCACCGGAAGAAGACCCTGCTGGGCGAGTTGCTCGACCAGACGGCGATAGCGGGGAAGCATGCCTGCATGGTGAATACCCACGCCGGTACGCAGCAGACGCTGCAGAATCTTACCGAACGCCGTGGTGAACTTCGTGCCCTTGATCGCCTCCGCAATGGCCGCACGTTGCTCCTTGCTGGACACTCCCGTGCTCGCCAGGGCGTTCGCCGTCTCCAATGCGGCGTCTTGGGAGAAATGCACCACATAGATCGGCGTTTCCCCTCTGCCGAACGCCAGTTCGACGGTTTTCTCCAACGGGTCAAGCGTGTACTCGTACGTCAACGGTACCGGACGCGGCGCATCGGCGATGATGTCGACGTCCGTGTCCGTCATGTCCTCCAACTTGTCGGCGATTGCATCGACGTTGCCCAATGTGGCGCTCATCAGCAAAAACTGCGTGTTCGGCAATGTCAGCAGCGGAACCTGCCAAGCCCAACCACGCTCCGAATCGCCATAATAATGGAATTCGTCCATCGCCACACAGCCGACATCGGCATGACGGCCCTCACGCAATGCCTGGTTCGCAAGAATCTCCGCAGTGCAGCAGATGATCGGCGCATCGGCGTTGATGTGCGTGTCTCCGGTGATCATGCCGACGTTCTCACGACCGAACACCTCCACCAAATCAAAGAATTTCTCAGACACCAACGCCTTGATCGGAGCCGTGTAATACGAGCGACGGCCCGTGCACAACGCAGCGAAATGCATACCCAACGCCACCAGTGATTTGCCGGAGCCGGTGGGCGTGTTCAAAATGACATGATCGCCCGCGAGCAGGTCCATGATGGCAGA
>ERZ507073.2100-NODE-2100-length-10509-cov-4.007557_pt1 | contig 10509 bp, 8 predicted proteins | sample MGYA00512290_ERZ507073 | MGnify/ENA metagenome assembly ERZ507073 | reverse complement strand
GTCGGAATGCCCCGGCGGGCGGCCTCCCGCACCACGGGATAGGAGGCGTAGCCGCCGGTGCCCACCACCAGATCGGGCCGGAATTCGTCCAGAATGGCCCGGGCCTGCCCCTTGGAGCGGCTCAGGTTCTTGAGCGTCGTCAGATTATGTTTGATCGCCGCGCCGCTGAGGGAGCGGTAAAAGCTGGTGATGGTGACCGTCTTGACCGGATAGCCCTCCCGGGGCACCAGCGTGGTCTCCATACCGCCGTCGGCGCCCACAAAGAGCACCTCGGCATTCTGCCGCTGGCGGAACATCCCCGCCAGGGCGACCGCCGGATTGATATGGCCTGCGGTGCCGCCGCAGGTAAAGAGCACTTTCATGGAAGATACCTCCCTAAATTCTCTGAAAAGTCAAAGTTCCCTTAGGGGGAAGCCGTCTGCGAAGCAGACTGATGAGGGGCAGGTCTGGGACAGCTTTCCGTTCGACGCCACCTCATCCGGCCCTTCGGGCCATCTTCCCCTCAAGGGGAAGGCTTTACTCCGCCTTCTCCGCCGCCTTGGCGGCCTTGGCCTCCGCCTTTTTCGCCTTCTTCAGCGCCTTTTTCTCCGCACGGGTCAGCGGCTTTTTCGCAGGCTCCGGCGGGGCGGGAATCTGGCGCGAGATACTCAGCACAATGCCCATCTCTGCCAGCTGGATGACCAACGCCGTGCCGCCATAGCTGAAGAAGGGCAGGGCGATGCCGGTGGAGGGGATCAGGTTGGTGACGACGGCGATGTTCAGGAACACCTGCACCGCCATCAGCGTCGTGATGCCCACGATGGTCAATGCGCCGAAGCGGTCGCGGGCATGGAGCGCCAGCCAATAGCCCCGGATGACCAGCAGGGCAAACAGGGCGATGATGATGCCCGCGCCAATGAAGCCCATCTCCTCGCAGACGATGGAGAAGATGTAGTCGTTCTGCTCCTCGGGCAGATAGGCAAACTTCTGGCGGCTCATGCCGAAGCCGAGACCGCTCAGGCCGCCGGAGGCCACGGCGTAGAGGGACTGGACGATCTGATAGCCCTTGTCGCCGGGGTCGGCCCACGGATTTTTCCACATTTCGATGCGGCTTCCGTTGTAACCGACGACCACCAGCAAAAGCCAGACGCCGACGGCGCCCAGGCCGCCGCCCACCGCGAACCAGAACAGCTTGACGCCGGCGGCGAACAGAATGGCGGCCGCGGCGGCAAAGATCAGGATGGTGGCGGACAGGTGGGGCTCCCGGATGAGCAGAAGGGCCACGACCGCCAGGATCAGGATGAGCGGCCAAAGCTCGTTGAGCTCCGACCAATACCAGAAGCGGCGGATCAGCTCCACCGGCTTGCTGTACCGGTTTTTCGAGGGTTTTTTCTTATACTGCTCCCGCTTGCACAGCCGGGCGGCAAAGAACAGCACCACGCCGATCTTGGCCACCTCCGACGGCTGGAACTCCACGCCGATCTTCAGCCAGCGGGTCGCCCGGTTGTGAGTGATACCCACATGGGGGATCAGCACAGCGATCAGCAGCAAGATGGCGATGCCCAGGACAAATACGGAAATGCCGCGCAGGCGCTGATAGTCGAATTTTGAGACGAAATACATGATCACAAGCCCCATGGCCGCAAAGGCGGCCTGACGCTTGAAGTAATATGCGCCGTCATAATTGGAGGTCTTCTCAATGGACGCCACATACGAGGAGGATGACAGCAGCATGACAAGGCCGATGCCCAGCAGGATCAGCACAAGACCCAGATAGGGCAGATCCACCGGCCCCCGGGCCAGCTGCTGCTGGCGGGTCAGATCGCGTTTTGCAGTGCGCGCCATATTCCTCCCTCCTTTCAGGGGTTGAGAATCTAGCCTTCCCCTCGAGGGGAAGGTGGCATTAGTCACCTTCGGTGACAGCTTCCCCCAGGGGGAAGCCTGACCGCATCACACCGGGAACCGATTCATAATGCCCAGATAGGCCAGAATGCAGCACACGGCGGTGATGGCGGTGAACACGGTGAACAGCTTGACCTCGCTCCAGCCGCCCATCTCCAGATGATGGTGCAGCGGGGCCATGCGGAAGATCCGCTTGCCGTGGGTCAGCTTGAAGTAGGTGACCTGAATAATGTCGCTCATGGTCTCGCAGATATAGATGATGCCGACGAGGATCAGGATGAGCGGGATGTCCAGCGCGAACGCCAGACCGCACACCAGGCCGCCCAGAAACAGGGATCCGGTGTCGCCCATGAACACCTTGGCCGGGTGGAAGTTATAGATCAGGAAGGCGCACAGCCCGCCGAAGGCGGCGGCGCTCAGCACACCCACGCCGAACCGGCTCCAGACCAGCGCTGCGGCGACGAAGAACACCATGACGGGCATGGTGACGCCGGTGGCCAGACCGTCGATGCCGTCGGTCAGGTTGACGGAGTTGACGCAGCCCACAATGATGAAGGCCGCGAAGATCATATAGACCACCCAGGGCAGGTAGAAGGTCGCATTGAAGAACGGGATATAGAGGTCATTGCTGATGTGGCCGGTATAGCGCAGCAGCACGACGAACACGATGGCCGCCGCCAGCTGGAGCAGGAACTTCTGGGCGGCGGTGAGCCCCTCATTCTTATGGAACTTCACCTTGCAAAAGTCATCGATAAAGCCGATGATGCCGAATACCAGCGCAAACGCGAACACGATGAGGGCGCTGAAATCCCCGGCCTTGAAATCCTGCCAGCCCGCGGCCAGAATGGCAACGAAAATGCCCACAATGAACATGATGCCGCCCATAGTCGGGGTGCCCTGCTTGTTCATGTGCCACTTGGGGCCGATCTCCTTGATGGTCTGTCCCGCCTTCAGGGCGTGGAGCCACGGAATCAGGAAGCGTCCGACCAGCGCCGTCACGGCGAAGGCCACAATAAAACTGATGATCGCTCGAATCATATCTGCTGTATCCTCTCTTTTTGTTCTTGGAGAAATCAGCCTTCCCCTTGAGGGGAAGGTGGCATTTACGAAGCAAATGACGGATGAGGTGGCGTCGAACGGAAAGCTACCCTAAACCTGCCCCCTCATCAGTCACGGCTCCGCCGTGCCAGCTTCCCCCCAAGGGGAAGCCTTTCATGTTTTCCTTATTATACCCCCACTCCCCCGTCCGCGTCAAAATATCCTGCGGCGGCGAAGGGACTGCATCTGGGCAGGGGGATCATCCCCGCCGGGACAGGCTCCGCCCGGTGCAGCCGTCGGGCGCTCTCCTCCAGCGTGACGCCGAAGGACAGGGCGGCCGCAGCGGCAGCCAGACCGGGGTAAAGCCCTAACCCCTCCGGGAGAGGGACGCTGAGCCGACAGATATCCGTCCCGCTCACCGCCTCGAACTCGGTGCGGTAGGGGAGCAGGCGCAGATTCCGGGCAGTGAGATCCGCCTCATTGCGCCGCTCCGAGATCGTCCAGACCGGGACGGGGCAGTCCCGCTCCGGCACCCCGTCCGGGTCATCCAGATTGACCACCATGCGGTCGCAGCCGCGCATCAGCCGCTCTGCGGCTTCTCCCATACCACAGCTCAGCAGGACGGCGGTGTCCGCCCGGCGATCCAGTGCGCAGGCCGTCTCCGGCAGAGCCACCACAAGGCTGCGGCAGTTCAGCCGCTCCAGTGCCCGCAGCAGCGGCTCCGGCGTACCGTCATAGCGACTCGTCAGGGCGGCGAGCCCGGTTCGCCCCCGCCCAGCCAGGATCTGGCTGAGCAGGCAGGCGGTGACGCTGGCTCCCTCGCCCCAGACGGCGCACAGCCGGGGGCTAACCAATGACGTCGGCGTCGTTATCTGTATCTGACGTGTCGTTGAAGGAGACGGTGACGACCGTGCCGGGGGCCACCTCGCTGTCCGCCGCCACGCTCTGCTGATAGGCCTTGGTGGCGGAGCCGTAGTATTTGGAGGCGCCGGTGGCCTTCATATAAAGCCCCACCTCGCTCAGGGCGTCCTGCACCTGCGTCGGCGTCATGCCGGTCAGGTCGGGCATGGTGACGCTGTCCGGCGGGGTGTTGTCGCCGGTGTAGAGCACGACCTCACTTCCGGCGGGAATATAGCTCTTGCCGGAGGGCACCTGAGCGTTCACCTCTGCGTCGTCGTCCTCGCTGCCGACCACCCGGACCGTAAATCCTTTTTCCTTGGCGACCGCCTTGGCGTTTTTCAGATTGTACTGGTCGAGATAAGGCACCATGGCGTCCGCGGTGCTGATCTCGTCCGCGGTGTACTGTCTGCCATAGTTCATATAGTCGAGGATATTCACCAGCAGGTCGGCGGCCACAGGGGCGGCCATATTACCACCGGAGATATACTCCGCGCTGGGGGTCATCATGCCGCCGGCATTCTTCGGGCTGTCCAGAACGACCAGCACCACGACCTCCGGGTCGTCCGCCGGGGCAAAGCCGAGGAAGGAGACGATATACTCATTGGTGCCGTCGCCGTCCAGATCCTTCAGGGTCTGGGAGGTGCCGGTCTTGCCGCCGATGCGGTAGCCCGCCCGATAGGCATTTTTTCCGGTCATATTGCCGGACACAACGCCCTCCAGCAGCTCCCGGCAGGTCTCGCTGGTGGAGCTGCTGACTACCTGGCGCAGCGGGGTGGTGTCGGCGGAATAGGTCACGGTGCCGTCCGCCGCCGTGACGGAATCCACCACATAGGGCTGGTAGTAATAGCCGCCGTTGATGACCGCGTTGGCGGCGGTGATGAGCTGAATGGGGGTCACCTGAAAGCGCTGGCCGAAGGAGGCGGTGGCCAGGTTGACGATGTTGAAGCTGTCCCGGCTCCAGAAGATGCTCTTGCTCTCGCCGGGCAGGTCAATGCCGGTGCCCGTGCCGGCGCCGTCCGTGCCGACGATGCCGAATTTCTGCATATAGTCCCAGAAGGCATCGGCGCCCAGCCGCTGCCCCATGGCGATGAAGGCCGTGTTGCAGGAGTGGCCCACCGCTTCGGCCAGCGTCTGATAGCCGTGGCCGCTCCGGTTGGAGCAGTAGATCGGCTTGGGCCAGTCGGCCACCATCACGCTGCCCGTGCAGTTGAAGGTGTCGTCCAGCGTGACCGACTTTTCCTCCAGCGCAGAGGCCAGCACCACCGTCTTGAAGGTGGAGCCCGGCTCATAGGTATCGTTGACCGCCTTATTGCGCCACATGATGTTGACCGCGTTGGAGTAAGCCCATTGTTCAGCTTCCTCCTGCGTCTTTTCCGGGTTTTCGGTCAGGTACTCCCGTGCGGAGCTCTCAAGGTTTGCCAGCAGCGTCTCGTCGATGACGGTGCCGTAATTGTTCAGGTCGTAGTTGGGCAGGCTGGCCATGCCGAGGATCGCGCCGGTCTTGCAGCTCATGGCGATGGCCACGCCGCCGTCCTGCACATCGTTCTTTTCGATCGCGTTTTTCAGGGCGTCCTCGCACATGGACTGGATACTGCTGTCCAGCGTCAGGCGCAGACTGCTGCCGCTCTCGGCATCGTAATAATCCTGAAAGAAATTCAGCAGATCGGTGCCCTTGGCGTTCTTCGCCGTGACCACAAGGCCGTTCTTGCCGCTCAGGTCGTCGTCGAAGGTGGCCTCCAGGCCGTAGGCGCCGCCGTTGTCGTTGGCAAAGCCGACGATCTGGCTGGCCAGCGTGGAGTAGGGGTAGTAGCGCTTGGTATTGTTCTGGAGGTAGATGCAGCCGGTCAGGCCGTTGTCGTCGATGTAGGTGCGGATCTGCTGCTCCACATCGGCGTCCACCTTCTGGGCAAGGCGCTTATACTGGCTTTTGCTGTCGGCGCATTTTTCCCGCAGGTCGGCCTCATCCAGTCCGAGGATGTCGGCCATGCCCTTGACCACCAGCTCCTCCACGTCCTTGTCGTACTGGGAGGCGGGGTTCTTCGGGTCGTTTTTCTCCTGAGCCGCCGCCCTCTTCTCGTCCAGCTCCGTCTGGAGATCCACAATGGCCTTGGGGGAGATGATGACATCATAGGCCGTGGCGCTGATGGCCAGCACATTGCCGTTGGTGTCATAGATCGTGCCCCGGTGGGCAGTGATGGCCTGGGTGCTGGTCTGCTGGGTGACGGCCATCTGCTCCAGCTCGTCATGCCGGGTGATTTGCAGATTCCACAGCTTTGCCAGCACGGGTATAAAGATCAGTACGCCGCAGATCGCCATCAGGATCAGCGTCCGGCGGAGCAGGCGGCGGTTCGCCAGATTGTCATCCCTGCGTTCTTTCTGCTTATCTTCCACGGTGTTTCTCCTTCCTGCTGTCATTCAAATCAAAGAATATATGCATTTTGAGCCCGGGCCCAGAAAGCACCATAAGGGCGTAAGAAAAACAACCTTTTTCTTACGCCCTCTCTGTCTCTTATTATGGCTTTTTCAGTCTATTCTCCATCAGCGGAAGTATTCCACCACGGAGGAGAACAGATCGCCGACGGTCTTGAAAAAACCGTCCACGCCGGTGCTCTGCTTCTCGCTGCCATAGACCACGGCGTTGTCCGGCTCACTCAGGTCGATGTAGACGGACTGATTGCTGTTCGGCTTGGCCAGCGTGCCGTCGGCAGCCACCGCCGCTTCCAGCTTGGCCTGATCGAACTTCAGCTCAAACTGCGCCGTCAGGTCGGCGTGCTCGGTCTCCAGCGTGGTCAGCTGCTTTTGCAGCTGCACATTGTCGGCATAGATGCTGTTCAGCTGGATATTGCCCAGCAGCAGCACCACCGCAATGGCCGCCGCCGCCAGGAAGCCGATGATGGCAAACGGCGCCACGGCCTGCTGCTGGCGGGTGGTGACGCGAACGCGGCTGCGCTCCCGGACGCGGGTGGTGACCTGCGGATCCGCCTTGGGCTGAGCCTTGGGGGCGGTGCGGGGCATGGGCGCGACCCGGGGCTGCGGAACGGCCACTACATCGCTGTAATAATCAAGTTTATACGCCATGCTGCCGTAGGTGCTGGATTTGCGCTGGGCGGGGCGGCGTTTTCTGGAATCTGCCATGTGAGGGTCAGCTCCTTAAAATAGTCAAAAGTCAGATCTTTTCGGCCACGCGCAGCTTGGCGCTGCGGGCCCGGGGGTTCACTGCCAGCTCCTCGGCGGAGGGCAGAATGGGTTTTCTGGGGGTGAGCTTCACCTGCGGCTTCTTGCCGCACACGCACACCGGGAAGTCCGGCGGACAGGTGCAGCCCTTGGCGAAGCCCGCAAAGGCGGTCTTGACGATGCGATCCTCCAGCGAGTGGAAGGAGATGACGCACAGCCGTCCGCCGGGATTCAGCCGGGGCACCGCGTCCTGAAGCAGATCGTCAATGGCGCTCAGCTCGTCGTTGACGGCGATGCGGATGGCCTGAAACGTGCGCTTGGCCGGATGCTGCTTTTCCCGCAGGGCGGAGGCGGGCATGGCGGAGCGGATCACGTCCACCAGCTCCAGCGTCGTCTCAATGGGCTTTTCCGCCCGGCGGCGCTCAATGGCCGCAGCGATCTGACTGGAGCACTTCTCCTCGCCATAGCGGAACAGGATGCGCCGCAGCTCCTCTCGGGGCCAGGTGTTCACCACATCGTAAGCGGTGAGTGGTGCGGACTGATCCATGCGCATGTCGAGGGGCGCATCGTGCATATAGGAAAATCCCCTGCTGGCGTCGTCCAGCTGGGGCGAGGAAACGCCCAGATCAAAGAGCATTCCGTCCGCTCCGGGGAGGTCAAGCCTGTCCATGACGGCGGCCAGGTCGCGGAAGTTGCCGTGCACCAGCGTGACCCGGTCCATCCACTCGGCCAGTCTGGCCGAAGCCGCATCCAGCGCGGCCTGATCCCGGTCGATGCAGATGAGCCGTCCGGTGGTGAGCCGCCGGGCGATCTCCCGGGAGTGACCGGCCCGGCCCAGCGTGCCGTCGATATAGATCCCGTCGGGCTTGATGTTCAGGCCCGCGATACATTCGTCCAGCAGAACCGGACGATGGGTAAATTCTGTCATAATCACAACCCCAGCATATCGAACATATCAGCCACCTTTGCCGGGTCAAGCTGAGGTGCGCTTCGGCGCTCCCAGGTCTCCTTATCCCAGATCTTTGCCTTGTTGCTGCTGCCGGTGATGACCACGTCCCGGCCGAGACCCGCGTACTCCCGCAGGGTCTGGGGAACGAGGATGCGGCTCTGGGAGTCCGGCTCACAGGGGGCGGCGTAGGCCAGCAATACGTCGGCCAGCGCGGCCTGACTGGAGGGGAGGGCGTTGATCTTCTCCTCCAGCGCCTGCCAGACGGGCTTGGGATAGAGCACCAGATATTTGCAGGCCTCGCCATTCTCGTCCCGGTTGGAGCCGATGGCGATCTGGAAGCTGGCGCCCAGCTCCTCCCGCAGCTTGGCGGGGATGAACAGCCGGCCTTTGGCATCCATGGTGTGCTCAAATTTGCCGGTCATTGCGTTCCCCTCCTCCCTGACGCTGTACCGTCGGTGGGTCAGTGAGCCATTTTGCTCCACTTTGCCCCACTTTCATGATGACACGTTAAGTATAAAGGTTACATAATGAAATTGCAATAGTTTTTTGTTGTTTTTTTGTAAAGATTCCCATATGCTTTTCGTTCAGATTTTCTTAATAAAACCTTCACTTTTGCGTCCTTTGTATGAAAATAATGTGTTACAAAAGGTTACAAGCACGGTTCACAAAAATAGCACCGCAATATTTTGCGGTGCTGTCCCTTCGCGCCACAACATCTGGACTCAACTACATATATATGTAGTATACCCCAGAATGTGCTCCGCCGCAACAGGAAATTGGGCAGTTTCTGTTTTTTCGGCGACTTGCCGGAAAAGGCCCGCGTTTTCCGGCACTTTTCCGGCGCAGCACAGGGGGTAAGCAAATGTGACGAAAGGCCCCGCACACTGCGTGAGCGGGGCCTCTCAAAAAAATCATGCATTCAGCTGTCTGCGGCGGCTCAGGTTGATGGTGCCGTCCTGCATATTGGCCAGATTGTCCAGACTCGCGCCGGTGCCATAGGCCACGCAGGAGATGGCGTCCTCCGCCACATGGGTCTCGATGCCGGTGTGGCTCTCGATCAGCTTGTCAAAGCCCCAGATCAGGCTGCCGCCGCCGGTCATGACGATGCCGTTGCTGGAGATGTCCGCCACCAGTTCCGGGGGCGTGCGCTCCAATACGCTGTGGACGGCCTCCAGGATCTGCTGGACCGGCTCCTCAAAGGCCTCGATCATCTCGTTGGAGGACACCTGAAACACCCGGGGCAGACCGGTCATCAGGCACCGGCCCTTGATCTCCACGACCTCCTCCTCCGGCTTGGGGAACACACAGCCGATGCTCATCTTCAGCTCCTCGGCGGTGCGCTCGCCGATGAGCACATTGTGCTTGCGGCGGATATACTTGATGATGGCCTCGTCGAACTTGTCGCCGGCCACCTTGATGGAGGCGGACTCCACCACGCCGGACAGGGAGATGACCGCGATATCGGAGGTGCCGCCGCCGATGTCCACCACCAGATGGCCGTCGGGCCGGTTGATGTCGATGCCCGCGCCGATGGCGGCGGCCACCGGCTCCTCGATCAGATACACCTTCCGTGCGCCCGCCTGAATGCCCGCATCAATAACGCTGCGCTCCTCCACCTCGGTGATGCCGGAAGGCACGCAGATGATCATGCGGGGCTTGAACAGACGATAGGGCACCACCTTGCGGATGAACTCCCGGAGCATCCGCTCGGTCATGTCGTAGTCGGAGATGACGCCCTCCCGCAGGGGGCGGATGGCCACGATGTTGCCGGGGGTACGGCCCAGCATGGCCTGAGCCTCGGCGCCCACCTTCAGCAGGCGGCCGGTATTCTTGTCGATGGCCACCACAGACGGCTCGTTGAGCACGACGCCCTTACCCTTAATATAGACCAGTACCGATGCGGTACCCAGATCGATCCCGATATCCTTTGCCAATGAACACATACGCTGCACCTCGTTTTCTTCTGTTATGGGACACGGCTGCAGGCAGCCGATTCTTCTCTAAGCTACAATTATAAAGGCGCTTTCCGCATTTTGCAAGAGTGTTTTCCCGGTTTTATGGCTTCGTAAACAAATGTTCACAGTTTTTTAGGAAATCACATCCCGCCGCAGACAAGTCCCGGTGCTATTGTGCGCCGTTTGCGGCATTTCCATACCGGCGGTGTCTCGCCGCAGGCCGCATTCCCCTTAATCAGTGCTCCTCCTCGGTGCGGGCCAGCGTCAGGCACACCACGTCGGCGGCCCCGGCCTCCCGCAGCACCCGGACGCACTCGGTGAGGGTGGAGCAGGTGGTGACGATATCGTCGATGAGCAGGAGACGCTTGTCCCGGACGTTCTCCGGCAGGGCCTCGTAGACTCCCAGCACGTTGGCCCGGCGATGCTCGGCATCGGTAAGCCCCGACTGGGCGGGGTTGTCCACCGCCTTGCGGAGGGTCTCCACCGGGGCCACGTGCCAATCCACGCACAGGCTGGCCGCCAGCAGGCGGGACTGGTCAAAGCCCCGCTGCCGCAGGCGCTTGCGGCTCACCGGCACCCACGTCACGGTGTCAAACTCGCCGGGATACCACC
>ERZ507073.2094-NODE-2094-length-10537-cov-18.480538_pt1 | contig 10537 bp, 9 predicted proteins | sample MGYA00512290_ERZ507073 | MGnify/ENA metagenome assembly ERZ507073 | reverse complement strand
TGGACAAAATGGTAATGCGGCTTTATGAGGATATGATTGCAGGGCGTATCAGTGAGCAGAATTTCAACACCATGCTGGAAAAGACACAGACCGAGCAGACGGAGCTTAAAACAAAAGTGTCCGAGGGCAGAAAGCGGCTGTCCGATGAAGTCCAGCTTGCCAATGACGCAAAACAATGGGTGGAAGCCATTCAGGAATACGCCAACATCACAGAGCTGGACGCAGCCACCCTCAACCGCTTAATCAAAGAAATCGTCGTGCATGAGCGCATTGACGAAGATAAAACAAGACACATTTCTATCGAAATTCATTTTAATCTCAAACCCATCCCGGAGGTGGAACAGGTCACTGCCTGACCTGTCCCGCCGGGACGGTTCTCTTAACAACACCATATAGATTTTTTGTACGCCGCCGCCCGCCATCGAGCAGAGTTTTTACACCTAATTGGGGATGAAACAGCTCATGGCGGGCGGCGGCGTTGCCCTGATCGGCATGACCCTTGTACCCCTGCTTTCCGGGCTGTTCGGTTAAAAAGCGCAGGTAAGAGCCTATGCAGAGCATACTTGACGCGATCACGGAATGGATAAAGGAAATCCTCATAGGAGCCATTAACGGGAACCTGTCAACTATGTTCGGGGACGTAAACGAGAAAGTCGGCACAATCGCCGCCGAGGTAGGGCAGACCCCGCAGGGGTGGAACGCGGGCATTTTCAGCATGATACGCTCATTATCAGAAAATGTCATTGTCCCCATAGCGGGGCTTGTCATTACTTACGTCCTATGCGTGGAGCTAATCAGCATGGTAACGGAAAAGAACAATATGCACGACGTTGACACATTTATGTTTTTCAAGTGGTTTTTCAAGGCGTGGGTGGCGGTGTACCTTGTCACCCACACCTTTGATATTACTATGGCAGTCTTTGACGTTGCGCAGCACGTCGTTTCCGGCGCGGCGGGGGTGATAAGCGGCAGCACAGAAATTGACGTTGCCGCCGCCCTTGCTTCCATGCAGGAGGGGCTTGACGCAATGGAAATCCCCGAACTTTTATTACTGGTTATGGAAACAAGCCTTGTGAGCCTTTGCATGAAAATCATGTCCGTACTGATAACCGTTGTCCTCTACGGCAGAATGATAGAAATTTACCTTTACTGTTCTGTGTCGCCTATCCCATTTGCAACAATGACAAATAAAGAGTGGGGGCAGATCGGCAACAACTACTTAAAAGCCCTGTTCGCTATCGGCTTTCAAGGCTTCCTCATTATGGTGTGCGTCGGCATTTACGCGGTGCTGGTGAACAACATAACAGTGGCGGACAACCTACACAGCGCGATATTCTCCCTTGCTGCTTATACGGTGATCCTCTGCTTTTCCCTGTTCAAATCCGGCGCACTTGCTAAGTCCATTTTCGCGACGCACTAAAGGCGTGTCAAGGGCAGGGTGGAGATTTTCAGAGCGAAGCGGAGAAAATACGACCCGACCTTGACGCGGGAAAACCCCATAGAATAGGGACAGGCAAAGGGCAAAGATTGACCTTTGCCTTGATTACCCTTTATGGAGCTTAAAAGGAAGCATACGGAAAGGAGGGACAAGAAACCATTGAAAAGAAATACGGCATAATCTACGCCGATCCCCCGTGGAAGTACGCACAGAAGCGGCTTTCCGGCGCGGCAGAACACCACTACCCGACCATGAGCATAGAGGAATTATGTGCGCTTTCAGTCGTGGATATTGCGGCAGAGGACAGCGCACTTTTTTTGTGGGCGACATTCCCACAGCTCCCCGAAGCCCTGCGGCTTATCAAGGCTTGGGGCTTTTCCTACAAGACCGCCGCCTTTGTATGGCTGAAACTCAATAAAAAGTCCTATACATGGTTTTACGGCTTGGGGTTTTGGACGCGGGGAAACGCGGAACTCTGCCTGTTTGCTACACGGGGACACCCAAAGAGAAAATCGGCGGGTATTCATCAATTCATTATCTCCCCCATAGAGCAGCACAGCAAAAAGCCGGACATAACGCGGGAAAAAATCATTGCCCTTATGGGCGACATTCCCCGGATAGAGCTTTTCGCAAGGCAGGAAACAGCGGGCTGGGACACATGGGGGAATGAAACAAAGAACAGCATAGAGCTTTGACGGAAAGGAGGTTTTCGGTATGGCGTATGTACCCGTACCAAAGGATTTATCAAAGATAAAAACAAAAGTCGCTTTCAACCTCACGAAGCGGCAGATCGTTTGTTTCGCGGCAGCACTCATTACAGGCTTGCCGCTTTTTTTCTTGCTAAAGGACAGCGCGGGAACCAGCGCGGCGGCATTTGTGATGATCGTCGTCATGCTCCCCTGCTTCCTCATGGCAATGTACGAGAAGCACGGACAGCCCCTTGAAACCGTGGTGAAAAACATCATACAGACAAAATTTGTCCGACCAAAGGAGCGACCCTATCAGACACAAAATCTATACGCTGTCTTGGAAAGACAGCGGAAACTGGAAAAGGAGGTATCAGCGATTGTCAAAGGAACCAACCAAAGGCGGCGCACCGGGAAAAAGCCCCGGAACTAAGGCGAAGCGGAAACTGACCCGCAGCGAGAAGAAGCAGATCGCCGCCGCAATCAGACAGGCAAAGGGGGACGGAAAGGCGCACACCGCCCAGCAGACAATCCCCTACATCAACCTGTACCCGGACGGGATATGCCGGATAACGGAAAAGAAATACAGCAAGAGCATTGTCTACGAGGATATAAACTACCAGCTTGCACAGGCAGACGACAAGACCGCCATTTTTGAAAACTGGTGTGACTTCCTCAACTATTTTGACGCTTCCGTATCGGTGCAGCTCTCTTTCATCAATCAAGGGACGCAGCGGGAGGAAGCGGAAAAAGCAATCAACATTCCGGCACAGGAGGACGCTTTCAACTCTATCCGCACGGAGTACGGGGATATGCTGAAAAGCCAGCTTTCCAAAGGGAACAACGGGCTTGTGAAGCACAAATATATCACGTTCAGTATTGAAGCGGACAACATGAGCGCGGCAAAATCCCGGCTTTCCCGTATCGAAACGGACATACTGAACAATTTCAAGGTGCTGGGGGTATCTGCCCGACCGCAGACAGGCTATGAACGGTTACAGACCATGCACGGGGTATTCCACCCGGAGGGGGAGCCGTTTCAATTTGATTTTTCATGGCTTGCCCCGTCCGGGCTTACCACAAAGGACTTTATCGCCCCGCCCTCATTCCGTTTTGGCGAGGGGCGGTATTTCCGCATGGGGAAAAAGATTGGCGCGGTGTCGTTCTTACAGATACTTGCGCCGGAGTTAAACGACCGCATTTTAGCGGATATGTTAGACCTTGAAACGGGTGTGATTGTCAACCTGCATATCCACAGTATCGACCAGACGGAAGCAATCAAGACCGTCAAGAGGAAAATCACCGACCTTGACAAAATGAAGATCGAGGAACAGAAGAAAGCCGTCCGCGCAGGGTACGACATGGATATAATCCCGTCCGACCTTGCCACGTTTGGCGGCGAAGCGAAAAATCTCTTGCAGGATTTACAGAGCCGCAATGAAAGAATGTTCCTCTTGACGTTCCTTGTGGTGAACATGGCAGACACAAAAAGGAAGCTGGAAAATGACATTTTCGCGGCGGCGGGAATTGCACAGAAATATAACTGCGCCCTCACCCGCCTTGACTACCAGCAGGAAGCGGGGCTTATGTCAAGCGTCCCTATCGGTGAAAACCTTATCCCCATTCAAAGGGGACTGACAACCAGCAGCACGGCGATCTTTATCCCTTTTATCACACAAGAGCTATTTCAGAGGGGCGCAAGCCTTTATTATGGCTTAAATGCCCTTTCAAACAACATGATACTCTGCGACCGCAAGCAGCTTAAAAACCCCAACGGCTTAATCTTGGGAACGCCGGGAAGCGGGAAATCCTTTGCGGCAAAGCGGGAAATGACAAACGCTTTCCTCATTACGGACGACGATATAATCATCTGCGACCCCGAAGCAGAGTATTACCCCCTTGTGCAGCGGTTACAGGGACAGGTGATAAGGCTTTCCCCCACCAGCCCGCACTACGTCAACCCTATGGATATAAACCTCAATTACAGCGAGGACGACAACCCGCTTGCGCTGAAATCCGACTTTATCCTCTCCCTTTGTGAGCTGATCGTCGGCGGCAAGGAGGGCTTACAGCCCGTGGATAAGACCGTCATTGACCGCGCTGTTAGGAACGTGTACCGCCCGTTTTTAGCAGCCCCCGACCCGGCAAAAATGCCAATCTTGGGCGACCTTTACGACGAGCTATTGAAGCAGCCGGAGCCGGAAGCGGCGCGTATCGCGGCGGCATTGGAGCTTTACGTTTCCGGGAGCCTTAACGTCTTTAACCACCGTACCAACGTGGAACTTGAAAACCGCCTTGTATGCTTTGACATCAAGCAGCTTGGGAAGCAGCTTAAAAAGTTAGGTATGCTCATTGTGCAGGATCAAGTGTGGAACCGCGTCACCGTGAACCGGGCGGCGAAAAAATCCACACGGTATTTTATGGACGAATTTCACCTGCTTTTGAAAGACGAGCAGACCGCCGCCTATTCCGTGGAGATTTGGAAACGTTTCAGAAAATGGGGCGGCATACCGACCGCGATCACACAGAACGTCAAGGATTTGCTTGCTTCCCGCGAAGTAGAGAATATCTTTGAGAACAGCGATTTTGTCCTCATGCTCAATCAGGCGGCGGGCGACCGGGCTATCCTTGCGAAGCAGCTCAATATCTCCCCGCAGCAAATGTCTTACGTCACCCATTCCGAAGCGGGCGAGGGGCTTTTGTTCTATGGCAACGTCATTCTGCCCTTTGTAGACCGTTTCCCCAAAGATACCGAGCTGTACCGTGTTATGACGACAAAGCCGGAGGAAGTGGGCGGCGCGTAACCCGCAGATTATTTTATCAGCCTTGCGCCCTCTTGGGGGGCGCAGTTTGGAGGTGAACCACCATGAAGCAGTACAAAGCCCGTGACAAGATCACGCAGAAAATGAGCCGCGACGGGGCTATCGAGATAAACGCGGCGACAGGGAAACAAAAGCGTATCAGCAAACGGGCGCGGGAAGCTGCCTTACTGAAAACGCCGGAGCAACAGGCAGCACAAGACGCACAGGCAGCGCAGCCCATACCGGGCAATCCCGCGCCGGACATATCCCCCAATGCGCCGCCCCTGCCCCATGCGCCGGGGACGGAAGCCGCACAGGACACGGGAACCGCCGAGCGCGTCTTAGAGCATATCGACGGGGCGCACACCCGCAGAGCCAGCAAAAAGGCGGCACGGAAAGCACAGGCAGAAGCAGAAAGCCGCGCCCGCACTTCCCGGCTGCAATTCACCGAGGAAGAACGGGCAACGCCGGAGCTGGAAAAGTATATCAAGAAATCCGACAAAGCCGCTGACAGGCTGGACGAAGCAAGGGCGAAAATCCCAAAGGAAAAGAAACTTGTGGGGGAGCGTACCTTTGACGAAGCCACCGGGAAAGGCAAGACCCGCCTGCGCTTCGAGGAACGGGAAAAGCCCATGAACGGCGGCAAAGACCATAAAAACCCGTTATCCCGCCCCGCGCAGGAAGCGGGTATTTTCGTCCATAACAAGGTACATTCCGTGGAAAAGGACAATTCCGGCGTGGAGGGTGCGCACAAATCCGAGGAAACCGCCGAAAAAGCCGCGAAGTACGGGGCGCGGAAAGTCAAGGAGGGCTACCGCAGCCACAAGCTCAAACCCTACCGGGCGGCGGCAAAGGCTGAAAAGGCGGCGCAGAAAGCAAACGCCAACTATCTCTACCAAAAGGCACTCCATGACAACCCGCAGATCGCCGCGTCAAATCCATTCTCCCGGTATATGCAGAAGCAGCGTATCAAAAAGCAGTATGCAAAGTCTGTCAAGGCACAGGGCGCAAAGTCTGTCAAGAACGCAGCGGAGAACACAAGAAAAGCCGCCAAAAAGACCGCCGAGGGAACCAAAAAGGCAATCGCATTTGTGGGGCGACACCCGGCGGGCGTATGTATCGCCATAGGTGCGCTGCTGCTTTTCATTATGATTTCTTCCGCATTATCTTCTTGTGGAGCTATGTTTTCCGGCATGATTAACGGCATTGTCGGGACTTCCTACACGTCGGAGGACGCGGATTTAGTCGCCGTGGAAAACAACTATGCGGCACTGGAAACGGACTTGCAGCGCAGGATTGACAATATCGAGCGCGACAACCCCGGCTATGACGAGTACCGCTATGACCTTGACAGTATCGGGCATAACCCCCATGAATTAGCGTCCTATCTGACCGCGCTTTTACAGACCTACACCCCGGCAACCGCACAGGCAGAAATACAGCGTATCTTTGAACTTCAATATACCCTCACTCTGACGGAGGAAGTGGAAATACGTTACCGCACAGAAACAAGCACAGACCCGGACACCGGGGAAACCACCACCGAGGAAGTCCCCTATGAGTATTTTATCCTCAATATCAAGCTGGAGAACAAGCTCATATCCGAGCTTGCGCCGGGACTGCTTACCCCGGAGCAGCTTGAAATGTTCCGGGTGTACTTGGAAACCAGCGGAAACAAGCCCCTTATTTTCGGCGGCGGTTCCCCGGACGGGAACCCGTCGGAGGATTTAAGCGGGGTGCAGCTTGTAAACGGCACACGCCCCGGAAATACCGCCGTGGTAGACCGGGCAAAGTCACAGGTAGGCAATGTAGGGGGACAGCCCTATTGGAGCTGGTACGGCTTCAACAGCCGCGTGGAATGGTGCGCCTGTTTCGTTTCATGGTGCTACAATCAAGCCGGGAAAAGCGAGCCGCGCTTTGCCGCGTGCCAGTCACAGGGCGTACCGTGGTTCCAGTCACGGGGGCAATGGGGCGCGAGGGGCTATGAGAATATCGCCCCCGGCGACGCGATCTTTTTTGACTGGGACGGGGACGGGAGCGCAGACCATGTGGGGCTTGTAATCGGCACGGACGGGCAGCGCGTTTACACCGTCGAGGGCAATTCCGGCGACGCTTGCAAGATAAAAAGCTACCCCCTTGACTATGGCTGTATCAAAGGGTACGGCTTGATGAATTGGAACTGAACACATTTTTGACTATGAAAGGAGTTTTACACTATGGCAGCAAACAAGATTGACCGTATCAACCGGGAGATTGAAAAGACCCGCGAGAAGATCACCGAGTATCAGAACAAGCTCAAAGGGCTGGAAGCGCAGAAAACCGAAGCGGAGAATTTGCAGATCGTCCAGCTTGTGCGCTCTATGCGGCTTTCCCCGCAGGAGCTTACCGCCATGCTGCAAAACGGGGCAATCCCCGGCATGACCCCCGCGCCCGCTTCTTACGGCGCAGACAACGACGAACAGGAGGAAAACGAAGATGAAGAATAAGAAAACCCTTAAAATGCTTTTGACCCTTTGCGCCGCCCTTATCCTCATGGGCGGCTTTTCCGTCACCGCCTACGCGCAGACCCCGGAGGGACAGGACGATGCGACCGACGACAGCGGCGTTGTCTACGAGGAACCCGAAAAGGAAGAACCCCTCACCCCGGACGGGAACGCGACGCTGGTTGACGATTTCGGCGGCAACAAGCAGCTTATCACCGTGACGACCAAAAACGGCAATTATTTTTATATCCTCATTGACCGGGACGACGAGGGCGAGAACACCGTGCATTTCCTCAATCAAGTGGACGAAGCCGACCTCATGGCACTCATGGAGGACGGGAACACCACCACGGAGCCGCCCGCAGTCTGCAACTGTACGGAGAAATGCGAAGCCGGGAAAGTAAATGTGAGCTGCCCCGTCTGCAAGGACAACATGACCGCTTGCAGCGGCAAGGAAGCGGAGCCGGAACCCGACGAGCCGGAGGAACCAAAGGAGAAGAAAACAGGCACGGGCGGGCTGCTGCTCTTTCTGATCGTCGCCATTGCCGGGGGCGGCGGTGCGTTCTACTACTTTAAGGTTATGAAGCCGAAGCAGGACGTAAAGGGCGGCACTGACCTTGACGATTTCGATTTTGACGATTACGACGAGGACGAGCCGGAACCCGACGACGACGGGGGAACGGAGGACGAGGAAGCATGACCCTGTTCACCGACAACCCCTTAGAAAGAATGATGATACAGAAACCGGGCGACGGGCGGCGTGGGAAACCGCCGCCCGCTTCCATTCCCCCGCGCTGCAAGGGCTGTCCCTACAACCGGGAGCCGCCCTGCGTGGGGTACTGTATCAGAAAGCTGACGGAAAAGAAAAACACGGGAAAATGAAAGGAGGAATTTTTATTGACTTCACATAGATTAGTCATTGCAGAAAAGCCCAGCGTCGCGGCAAGTATCGCCGCCGCGCTTGGGGTAAAAGAAAAAAAAGACGGATATATCGAGGGCGGGGGCTACCTCATTTCTTGGTGTGTCGGTCATTTGGTGGAGCTTGCGGACGCTGCCGCCTACGGGGAGCAGTATAAAAAATGGAGCTATGAGAGCTTACCCATTCTGCCGGAGGAATGGCAGTACACCGTTGCCGCCGACAAAGAGAAGCAGTTCAAGATATTAAAAGAGCTTATGCACCGCGCCGACGTTTCCGAAGTGGTGAACGCCTGTGACGCTGGGCGCGAGGGGGAATTGATTTTCCGCTTTGTGTACGACGTGGCAAAATGTAACAAGCCTATGCGCCGCTTGTGGATTTCCTCAATGGAGGACGCGACGATCAAGGCGGGCTTTGCAGACCTTAAAGACGGGCGGGACTATGACGCGCTCTATGCTTCCGCATTGTGCCGCGCAAAAGCCGACTGGATTATCGGTATCAACGCAACGCGGCTTTTCTCCTGCCTGTATCACAAGACCTTGAACGTGGGGCGGGTACAGACTCCCACACTGAAAATGCTGGTTGACCGGGGCGAAGCGATCTCCCATTTCAAGAAAGAAAAATATTACCATGTGCGGCTTGGCTTCTCCGGCGCGGAAGCCGTAAACGAGAGGATTTCAGACAAGGGGAAAGCCGACGCGCTGAAAGCTGCTTGTGAAGCGGAAACGGCGGTATGTATTTCCCTCACCAAAGAGAAAAAGACCGCCGCCCCGCCGAGGTTATTTGACCTCACTTCCTTACAGCGGGAAGCCAATAAAATCTACGGCTACACGGCGAAGCAGACACTTGACCTTGCACAGACCTTGTATGAAAAGCGGCTGCTTACTTATCCCCGGACAGACAGCGCATTTCTTACGGACGATATGGAGGACACGGCGGCAAAGACTGTTACCATGCTGTCCGGGAAACTCCCCTTTATGGAGGGCGCGGAGTTTACCCCGGACGTTTCCCGGACGCTTGACAGCAGCAAGGTTTCAGACCACCACGCCATTATCCCCACTATGGAGCTTGCAAAGACCGACCCTGCCGCCCTGCCGGAAAGTGAACGGAATATCCTCACCCTTGCCGGGGCGCGTCTTATTTTTGCTGCCGCCGAGCCGCATATCTTTGAAGCGGTCACGGCGGTTTTCTCATGCGCCGGTACGGAGTTTACGGCGCGGGGAAAGACAGTGCTTGCGGGCGGCTGGAAAGACCTTGAACGCCGCTACCGGGCGACCTTAAAGGGCAAGCCCGATCCGGAGGATATGGAGGAAGAAAACACCCTGCCGGAGCTTTCCGAGGGACAGACCTTTGAAAGCCCCACGGCAAAGGTGACAGAGCATTTCACAACGCCGCCGAAGCCCCACAACGAAGCAACTTTGCTTTCGGCAATGGAACGCGCCGGGAACGGGGACACCAACCCGGACGCGGAACGCCGGGGGCTTGGCACACCCGCCACCCGCGCCGCTGTCATTGAAAAGCTGGTGAAGTCCGGCTTTGCAGAAAGAAAGGGAAAGCAGCTTATCCCCACGCAGAACGGAGCCGCCCTTGTGTCTGTCCTGCCGGATATGCTGACTTCCCCGCAGCTTACCGCCGAATGGGAAAACAATCTGACGCAGATCGCAAAGGGAGCCGCCGACGCTGGGGACTTCATGCAGCGCATTGAAGCTATGATGCGGGAGCTGGTAAAGGAGAACACCGCCGCCGACAAAAGCAAGGCAGTTTTCACGGGTGGGGAAGAAAAGCCCTCTGTCGGGAAATGCCCCCGTTGTGGTAGCCCCGTCCATGAGGGAAAGAAAAATTTCTACTGTTCTAACCGGGATTGCGCCTTTACCATGTGGAAAAACGACCGTTTCTTTGAGGAAAGGAAAGTTGCCTTTACCCCGAAGATTGCCGCCGCCCTCTTAAAATCCGGCAAGGCAAATGTCAAGGGCTTGTATTCCCCGAAAACAGGCAAAACCTATGACGGAACCGTTGTTTTAGCTGATACGGGCGGGAAGTATGTCAACTACAAGATTGAGCTACCGAAGAAAAAATAAGTTCCGTAGCAAGCATAGGAAAAGAGTACCCTTTTCCGTAAATCCCCTTTCGACGCTGACGCGCCGGACGGGGATTTTGCTTGTTAGGGCAAAGCCCTGTTTGCCATTGTGGAGTTTTTCGCTGATCCGAAAAAC
>ERZ507073.2071-NODE-2071-length-10649-cov-8.757504_pt1 | contig 10649 bp, 9 predicted proteins | sample MGYA00512290_ERZ507073 | MGnify/ENA metagenome assembly ERZ507073 | reverse complement strand
GCCCCGTGCCCTATGCCGATGTGGTGACCACCACCACCCACAAGACCCTGCGCGGACCCCGCGGCGGCCTGATTTTGACCAACAACCCCATCATTGCCAAGCGCATCAACTCGGCAGTGTTCCCCGGCACGCAGGGCGGCCCGCTGGAGCACGTGATTGCAGCCAAGGCCGTCTGCTTTGGCGAGGCACTGAAGCCAGAGTTCAAGGAATATGCCCGCAAGATCGTAGAAAATGCACAGGCGCTGGCTGCGGCCTTGCAGCAGCGCGGGGTCAAGCTGGTATCCGGCGGCACCGACAACCACCTGATGCTCATTGACCTGCGGGACGAGGAGTGCACCGGCAAGGATCTGGAGCAGCGTCTGGACAGCGTGCACATTACCGCCAACAAGAACACCGTCCCCGGCGAGACCCGCAGCCCCTTTGTGACTTCCGGCGTGCGTCTGGGCACCCCGGCTGTCACCACCCGCGGTATGGGCGCAGCCGAGATGCAGGTGATCGCGGACTGCATTGCAGACTGCATCTGGCACTATGAGGAAAAGAAGGACGAGATCAGCGAGCGCGTCCTGCGCCTGACCCGGGAGTTCCCGCTGTATCAGTAAAAGCAAACCATAAATAAATAACAAGGCATCCGCAGCCGTTCTGCTAAGCATACAGGGCTGCGGGTGCCTTTTGTTACAAAACCGGGAGAGCCAAAAAGGAGAAAGACGATGGAAAGTTTAGGCCTTTTGCATCTGTATTACGGCGATGGTAAGGGCAAGACCACAGCCGCCATGGGGCTTGCCCTGCGGGCGCTGGGCAGCGGAAAACGTGTGGTCATCGTGCAGTTTTTAAAGGGCGGGCAGAGCGGCGAGATCCCGCTGCTGGAGCAGCTGGGCGCTGTCGTTTACCGGGGCAAGGCCGGGCAGAAATTTGTTTTTCAGATGAACGAGGCGGAAAAGGCCGCTACCCGCGATTTGCAAAACAAAAACCTTGCGGCGGCGCTGGCGCAGCCCTGTGATATGCTGGTGCTGGACGAAGCCGGCAGCGCGTGGGAACTGGACATGGTGGATAAAGCCCTGTTGCAGCAGGCGGTGCTGCACCGCCCCGCCGGGCAGGAGTGCGTCCTGACCGCCCACGCAGCCCCTGGGTGGATGCTGGATGCCGCAGATTACCTCACAGAGATGTGCTGCCGCCGCCACCCCTACCAGAAGGGCATCGCCGCACGGAAAGGCGTGGAGTATTAAGGTTATAGCAAAAGGAGTTGTTGCGCATGATGCAACAACTCCTTTTGCAGTTTTATACATCCCAGAACCCTTTTAGCGCCGCTTCCAGCGCGGCGGTACCGGGCAGATACTGGATGTGCTGCCAGTGCGGCGGGAACAGGCGGGCGGTGTCGGGCTGCGCAAAGCGGTCGTCCAAAAGCAGCACTACGCCCTTGTCCTGCGGGGTGCGCACCACCCGCCCGGCGGCTTGCAGTACCTTGTTCATGCCCGGGTAGCGGTAGGCGTAGTCGAAGCCGCAGCCGGACTGCTCCTCGTAATACCGGCGCAGCATCTCCTGCCGAGGGTTCACCTGCGGCAGACCCACCCCCACGATGGCGCAGCCGATGAGTCGGTCGCCCACAAGGTCTACTCCCTCGCCGAAGATGCCGCCCATGACGGCAAAGCCCAGCAGCGTCTCCGCAGGGCGGGGCACGAACTGCGCCAGAAACTCTGCGCGCCCGGCATCGTCCAAGCTGCGCTGCTGCACAAGGGTGGGAATGTCCGGCCAGCGGGCGGCAAAGGCTTCGTACACCTGCTGCAAATAGGCGTAGCTGGGGAAAAATGCCAGATAGTTGCCGGTCTTGCCCTTTGCCAGCGCCGCCAGTGCATCCGCTACGGCGGGCACACTGGCTTCCCGTTGGCGGTAGCGGGTGGAGATGCCCGGCAGACAGAACAGCCCCAGATTTTCCGGCGGGAAGGGGCTGGGCAGCGCCACCGCCCGGGCATCGGCGCAGCCCAGCACGCTGCGGTAGAAAGCAGGCGGGGTCAATGTGGCACTGAACAGCGCCGCGCTGCGCCCTGCCGCCAGACTGGCGTCCACAAAGGGTGCGGGGTCTAAGCAGAGCAGATGCAGCTCCAGCTCGCTGCCCCGGGCGGTAAGCTGGGTGACAAAGTGGCTGTCGTACCGGTCGGCGGCGCGGGCGATGTCCTGCATGGCAAAGTAGAGTTCCAGCAGCTGGGCGTGGGCGGGGTCCTCGGGGTTCTGTTCCAGCCAGTCCTGTAACGGGGTGTGCACCGCCCGCAGCGCAGCGGGCAAAGCGGCGGGCAGCTGCTGCAAAAACACGGTGCCGTCCCGGGCGTACAGTGGCTGCGGCAGGGCAAAATCCGGCGCAGCTTCAGCGGGTAAAAGGCTCACCTGCGTAGGCTCGGTTTCCCCGGCGGGCTCTGCACCTGTGCGGGGCGCAGCCTGTGCGCAGGCCTTGCGCGCCGCCAGAAAGACTTTGTCTGCTTTGGTCAGCGCGGTTTTCAGGCTGCTTTTGCCCTTGCCCAGCGCCCGCTTTGCCTCGGTCAGGCTGCTTTTGGCAAACTGCGCCGAGTACATGGCACGGGCTCTGTCCGGCAGGTTGTGTGCTTCGTCAATGAGGAACAGCCAGTCCCCGGCGGCATCGAAAAAGCGCTTGAGGTGCACCACCGGGTCAAACAGATAGTTGTAGTCCCCGATGACCACATCGCACCACTCGCTCAGATCCAACCCCAGCTCAAAGGGGCACACCGAGAACTGCCGGGCGGTGTCCGCCAGCGCGGCACGGCTGAAACTGCCGCTGCCGTCCAGCAGAGCCGCCAGCGCGTCCTTGCGGCGGTCGTAATAGCCGTTGGCAAAGGGGCATACTTCCGGCAGGCAGGCGGGGTGCCCTTCGGCGTCCGGGTGCAGACAAGACTTTTCCTTGGCGGTCAGGGTCACGCTGCGCAGGGCGAGACCGGGTTGTGCGGCACGCAGCCGCGCCACCGCGTCCTCGGCGGCGGCTTGGGTGGTGTTGCGGGCGGTCAGGTAGAATAGTTTTGCGCCGCAGCCCTCGCCCATGGCTTTCAGGGCAGGGAAGAGCGCGCTCATGGTCTTGCCGATGCCGGTGGGCGCCTGACAAAAAACGCGGGTGCCGCCTTTGCGGTCGGCGCTTTTCCCGGCGCGGCAGGCGCGGTACACTTCACCCGCCAGCGCCCGCTGCCCGGGGCGGTACTCCGCAAAGGGGAATTGCAGCGCCGCAAGGCTCTGGCTGCGCCGGGTGTCCCAGTCCAGCTGCCGCTGCGCCCACGGGGCATACTGTGTTAAAAGCTGCTGCAAAAACTGCTCCAGCTGCTGCTGAGTGAACTGCCGGGTAAAGCGCTGAATCTGGTCGGTATCGACCTGATAATAGGTCAGCCGCACGGCAAGCGCATCCAGTCCCTGCTGGCTACTGAAAATGGCGGCATATACCATGCCCTGCGCCCAGTGGCAGGGGTTCAGCTCCTCGGTGATCTCCTCGTAGGGAACAGTGGTGGTCTTGATCTCGTCAATGGTCACAGTGCCGTTTTCGTCGGTGAAAATGCCGTCTGCCCGGCCTTCCAGCGTAAAGGCGATGCCGCAGGCTTCCCGCTCCGCGCTGAGGAATACCTCGGCCTGATAGCCTTCCCCGGCGGCCTTTTGCAGCTTGCGGTGGATGCGTGCGCCCTCGTTGGCGCGGTCGAAGCCGGCAAAGCGGCTGTCGATGCTGCCGGTGCGCAGCAAAAACTCCACCAGCTGCCGGATGGGCAGATGGATGCTTGCCAAAGCGTTTCACCTCCGTTGCAGTTTACTTTATCCTACCCCGAACAGTTCCATGCACCGGGCGGCTGCGGCATCCACCTGTGCAAAGTCCACGGCGGTGCGGTAGTAGGTCTCCAGTTCATCATGGCAGCTTTTTGACTGCGCCATCAGGGCACAGGCCTGTTCCAACAGTTCGGCGGCGGCGCGCTCGTTGAAGCGCAGCCGTGCCCGGCAGGCAGAAAGGTTCTCCCTGTCCACAAAACGGCTGCACCGCACGGTCTGCGCGGCAGACAGCCGCACCGGATGCCAGCGGTTGTCGGTCAGGAACGCCAGCCGCAGGGAGGGGATGATAATGTGGTCGATCTTATCCTCCGGGTGCATGGCGCAGGGGCAGGTGATGATGTGGTAGCCCCGCGCCAGTGCCTCGGCGCGGATGAGTTCCAGCAGCAGGCGGGAGACTGCCCCGTAGTCGTCCCGGAAGAGGATGCATTTGTCTGCCAGTGCCTGCACCGTGCCCTGATAGAACACCTCGCCCTTGGGCGTGATGGCCGAGAGCAGCCGCAGCTCTTCAGAGCCCATCTCCTCGGTGCGGGGCAACAGGCGGATGCACAGCCGCTTGACGTAGCGGCGCACTTTTTCAAAGTTGGCGCTGCACGCTTCGGCGCGGCGGCTGTCCAGCAGCAGGCTGCCCGCCGAGGCCACATACCGCGCCGCCCGGCTGCGCAGCAGCTGGTTGCGGGCAAACAGGGCGGTCACCTCGTCCTTGTGGGGGTGCAGGGCATCGGCGTCAATGGTGTGGTACAAACTCAACACCCGCTCGTCTGCGCCGGGGGCTTCCGGCTCCACCACATGGGGCGCGGTGGCGTCGATGATGGCGCGTTTCTGCCGCAGGAACACCACCCCGTCCAGACTGTCGGGGTCGCTGGCGCAGTGGATGCGCTGGATAGGTTCGCCCTTATCCTGTGCGGCGCGCGCCAGACGCTTCATCAAAGTAGACTTGCCGCAGCCCGGCCCGCTTTTGAGCAGCACCAGCTGCATTCCGGGCTCCCGGCGCAGCGGCGCAAAGTAGCCCTTGAACCCGGCGGGCGTTGTAGCGCCCAAAAAGAAATCCACAGAAGGATGCACGGAACTTTCCATACAAAAACACCTCACTTTTGCTTTACAGTATGCAAAAGCGGCGCGGTTGGTTCCTGTCCTTATTTATGATAGGTATGCTCGCACACGGCGGCAATGGTGTCCCGCAGTACGGTAAAGTCCGCAAAGGCTTCAGGCTTGTTCTGGGGTTGGCGCAGCAGGGCGGCGGGGTGGAAGGTGCCCATGAACAAAATGCCACCCTTCTCAATGATCTGTCCGTGCTCCCGGGTGACGGAAAAATCCTGCCGGATCATCCGCTGGGCGGCAACACGCCCAAGGCAGACCACGATCTTGGGATGCAGCAGCCGGAACTGCTCCCGCAGCCACGGCATACAGGCTTCGCTCTCGGCGGGCAGCGGGTCGCGGTTCTGGGGCGGGCGGCACTTGACGATGTTGGCAATATAGCAGTTCTTTTTGCGGTCAAGGTCGATGGCAAACAGGTATTTGTCCAGCAGCTGGCCGCTGCGCCCCACAAAGGGCAGACCCTGCTCGTCCTCGCTCTGGCCGGGGCCCTCGCCCACAAACAGCACCTCAGCGTCCGGCACGCCCTGCCCGAACACCACGTTCGTCCGGGTGGCGCACAGCTCGCACCGGGTGCAGGCAAGGCATTCGGCCTTTAAAGTATCCATATCCATGGAGAACATCTCCTTTAAAATCAGTATGATATTTTATTCACAAATCAAATGGCGGTTTCTCCCCTAAAATATAGCATAAAAACACAATTTTGTCTTGAACTTTTTGCCGTCTGTGCTAGAATAAAGAAGAAAGGCATCCTTGTGTCCAACAGACACGGAATGCAAATTTTGGAAAGCATTTTCGGAGGTAATCACAATGGCTGATATGTTTGCACCGCTGGTAGCACAGCTGAAGGCAAATCCCAAGACGATCGTGTTCACCGAGGGCAATGACCCCCGCATTCTGGAGGCCGCAAGCAAGCTGCTGGCCGAGGGCGTGCTGAAGGTCGTTATGGTGGGCAACGAGGCAGAGTGCAAGGCTGCTGCCGCCGCCGGTAACTTTGATATTTCCGCTGCCGAGATCATCGACCCGGAGAACTACGCCGGTTTTGATGAGATGGTCAGCACCATGGTGGAGCTGCGCAAGGGCAAGCAGTCCGCAGAGGAGTGCACCGCCCTGCTGAAGAAGTCCAACTACTTCGGCACCATGCTGGTGAAGATGGGCAAGGCAGACTGCCTGCTGGGCGGCGCTACCTACTCCACCGCCGACACCATCCGTCCCGCTCTGCAGCTGGTCAAGACCAAGAAGGGCGCACATCTGGTGAGCTCCTGCTTTATTCTGGACCGCGACTGCGGCGAAGAGGGTCTGAAGCGCATTGCCATGGGCGACTGCGCTGTCAACATTGATTACACCGATACCGTCGATAAGGCTACCGGCGAGGTCAAGATCTCTGCCGCTTCCAAGCTGGCAGAGGTGGCTGTGGAGACTGCCCGCACCGCAAAGCTGTTCGGCATCGACCCGAAGGTGGCTGTGCTGAGCTTCTCCACCAAGGGCTCCGGCAAGGGCGGCACCGTGGCACTGAGCCACGATGCTACCATCAAGGCACAGGAGATGGACCCCGAGCTGGCTGTGGACGGCGAGCTGCAGTTTGACGCAGCCGTTGCTCCCGAGGTGGCACAGGTCAAGTGCAAGGGCAGCAAGGTGGCTGGTCAGGCCAACACCTTCATCTTCCCCTGCATCGAGGCCGGCAACATCGGCTATAAGATCGCACAGCGTCTGGGCGGCTACGCTGCCTACGGCCCCATCCTGCAGGGTCTGAACGCACCCATCAACGACCTGTCCCGCGGCTGCAACGCAGACGAGGTGTACAAGATGAGCCTGATCACCGCTTGCCAGTCCTAAACAGTTTTAGCACAAACGAGGAGAAGCCTTCGGGCTTCTCCTTTTTGTTTTGCCCCCTCTTGCAATCCGGCGGGGTTTATGGTACAATATCTTAGCATCCACAAGGATGTGTCGGACAGCGCCTGCTGCGTGGTTCGGCATACGGATGCGGGTCCTGTACGATGGGCTCGCTGTGAACCAGGTCAGGTGGGGAACCAAGCAGCCTTAAGCAGTGCGTTCGTGCGTTTCAGTAAGCCTGCATCCGTATGCCGAGTTACGCAAGGCGGGGACAAAACCCCGTCGAGCGCTGTCCTTTTATTTTTGCCGCAAAGGCCGGGAAAGGGGAGAAAACGCCGTGTATCGTGCACTTTACCGCAAATGGAGACCCCAGCGGTTTGAGGATGTGGTGGGCCAGCGTGCTATCGTGACCGCCCTGAAAAACCAGATCACCGCAGGGCGCGTGGGCCATGCGTATCTGTTTACCGGCGTGCGCGGCACCGGCAAGACCACCTGCGCCAAAATTTTTGCAAAGGCGGTCAACTGTCTGCACCCGGTAAATGGCGACCCCTGCGGGGAGTGCGAGATCTGCAAGGGCATCGACAACGGCAGCCTGCTGGACGTGGTGGAGATGGACGCAGCCTCCAACAACGGCGTGGACGATATCCGCGACCTGCGGGACGAGACCGCCTACACCCCCAGCGCCTGTCAGTATAAGGTGTATATCATCGACGAGGTGCACATGCTGTCCACAGCGGCCTTTAATGCGCTGCTGAAAACGCTGGAAGAGCCGCCCGCACATGTCATCTTCATTCTGGCGACAACCGAGATCCAGAAAGTGCCCGCCACCATCCTCTCCCGCTGCCAGCGGTACGATTTTACCCGCATCGGGCCGGAGGATATCGCCCGGCGGGTGGAGTATATCGCCGGGGAGGAAAAGCTGGAGCTGACCTCCGACGGCGCGGAACTGATCGCCCGTCTGGCCGATGGCGCGTTGCGCGATGCACTGTCCATTCTGGATACCTGCGCCGGTGTCACCGCCAAAATTGACGCAGATGTGGTGCGCCGCATGGCGGGTGTGACCGACCGCAGCTACCTGTTCCACATTTCTGACGCCTTGGAAGCACAGGACGCAGCCGCCGCGCTGGCACAGCTGGCACAGCTGCGGCAGCAGTCGGTGGACGTGAAGCGCCTGACCGAGGAATTGATCGCCCATTACCGCGCCCTGATGCTGGCGGCGCTGCCCGGCGGGCAGGCGCTGCTGTCCGGTGTATCGCCGGAGGAAGAGGCGCTGTACCTGCAAAAAGGCCCGGAGATGGGGCAGCGAGAAGCCATCCGCGCCATCCGCACTTTGGGCACGGCGCTGGAACACATGACCCGTGGCAGCGACCAGCGCATCGAGCTGGAACTGGCACTGTTCAGCCTGTCCGAGCCGCCCCAGCAGATGCAGACGGTAACGGTACAGGCAGCCCCCGCCCGCGCGGCACAGCCGGAAGCACCCCGCCCCTTTGCGGCAGCGGTGCAGCCCTTTGCCAGCGCCCCGGTGCAATCTGCCCCCGCAGCTGCCGCACCCCAGACCCCGGCAGCAGTAGAAGAGCCTGCCCCTGCTGTGCAGCAGACCCCTCCGCAGCCTGCCGCGCAGGAAGCACCGCCCGCCCCTGCGGAGGAGCTGCCGCCCATGCCAGAGGAACCGCCGGTACAGCAGAGCGACGCCGCCCTGCCGTGGGACGAGCCTGCCCCGCAGGCACCGCCGCCGGAGGAGCCGGAGCCGGTCAGTCAGCCGGAGCAGCCTGCCCCTGCAGAGCCTGTGCAGCCTGCCCCGGCAGCAGAGAAATCGCCTGCCCCGGTGCAGGAGCACCCTGCCGACCCGGTGCTGACAAAGCCCCGCAGCGTGGCGCAGCAGGGCACGAACCCCTTCCCGTACTGGGGGCAGATCGTGCAGAAGCTGGAAGGCATCGACCCCATGCTGTATATGTATCTGCGCAAGTCCAAGGCTTACTTTGACGGCACCCGCGTGCTGATCGATGGCGGCAAGACTTTCCGGGATTTTATCCGGGTGAACAAGGACAGCCAGAAGTTGATCAAAAAGCTGATCGCCGAGGTATCCGGCGTGCCGGTGCCCATCGGCCCCTACGAGCCCAAAACGGCCGGAAAGACCGCCTCCAACGCGGAGCAGTCCCTTCTGGCGCTGGAAAAGCTGGGGTTAGAGGTCAGCATTGAGGATACCGCCCGCAAAAAGCGATAAAAATTGTTTATAATAAAGGAGAATACCATTATGAAAGCAAGAATGCCCGCAGGCTACGGCCGCCCCGATATGAACGCCCTGATGCGTCAGGCTCAGAAGATGCAGGAGGACATGAAGAGCAAGCAGGCCGAGTTGGAAGCCGCCGAGTACACCGGCAGCGCCGCCGGTGAGATGGTGACCGTAAAGATGAACGGCAAGCATGAGGTGCTGTCCATCACCATCAAGCCCGAGGCTGTGGACCCGGACGACATCGAGATGCTGGAAGACATGGTGGCTGCTGCCATCAACGCCACCGTGAAGCAGGTGGATGAGACCGCCGAGGCCGAGATGGGCAAGCTGACCGGCGGCCTGAACATTCCGGGTCTCTGAGCCGGGAAGGGGAGATACCATGGACTACACTGCCGCACCGCTGGAAAAGCTGATCGAAGAGTTCGGCAAGTTTCAGGGCGTGGGCCGCAAGGGCGCTACCCGCATGGCCTATCAGGTGCTGAGTATGTCGGATAAGGACGCTGCGGCGCTGGCCGATGCCATCCGCGGTGCGCACACCCGGCTGCACCGGTGCCGCATCTGCCAGAACTTTACGGACGCTGACCTGTGCCCGGTGTGCGCCAGCGCCAAGCGGGACACCTCGGTGATCTGCGTGGTGGAAAAGCCCCGGGACGTGCAGGCTTTTGAGCGCACCCGGGAGTATAACGGCCTGTACCATGTGCTGCATGGTCTGCTGGACCCGCTGGCCGGTGTGGGCGTAGAGCAGTTGACCGTCAAGGAGCTGCTGGCGCGGCTGAAGGACGACACGGTGAAGGAGGTCATCATGGCCATGAACCCCACCGTGGAGGGCGAGGCTACCGCCATGTATCTGGCAAAGCTCATCAAGCCGCTGGGCATCCGGGTCACCCGGCTGGCCTCCGGTCTGCCGGTGGGCGCCAGCCTGGAATATGCGGACGAGACTACCCTGTACCGGGCACTTTCCGGCCGGGGAGAGCTGTGAGTGTGTAAAAATTTACAATTCTGTCAGAAACAGCCCTTGCATTACCCTGAAAAAATGGTATACTGAAACAACAAACGGAACGGAGAAAGGAGGCGCGCAGCATGGCACCCACAAAGGAGCGCCCGGCGACCAAGAGCATCGCCACCAACCGCGAAGCGCGCCACGAGTATTTTGTTCTGGAAGCGCTGGAGACCGGTGTGGAGCTCAAAGGCACCGAGGTGAAAAGCCTGCGGGCTGGCGGGGTCAACCTGAAGGACAGCTGGGTAGATATTGAAAACGGCGAGCTTCTGGTAAAGGGGATGCACATCAGCCCCTACGACCACGGCAATCTGTTCAATCAGGATCCTATGCGTGTCCGGCGGCTTCTGGCGCACAAAAGTGAGATCCGGCGTCTGCACCAGCAGTGCAAGCTGCAGGGCTATACGCTGGTGCCGCTCTCGCTTTATTTCAAGCATGGCCGCGTAAAAATGGAAGTAGGCTTGTGCAAGGGCAAAAAGCTGTACGACAAGCGTGCCGATGCCGCCCAGCGCGATGCAAAGCGCTCCATTGACCGGGCTGTGAAGTCCAACGGCAAGTATTATTAAGCATTCCAATTGCAGACTGCGGCTCACCGCAGAAAACCAAGCTTTCCGCACATCGCAAGATGTGCTTTATATGGGGGCGTAAAGGTTTCGACGGGGGGAGCGAGGTCTGGGCAGCGGGTAGCAG
>ERZ507073.2060-NODE-2060-length-10696-cov-4.082511_pt1 | contig 10696 bp, 12 predicted proteins | sample MGYA00512290_ERZ507073 | MGnify/ENA metagenome assembly ERZ507073 | reverse complement strand
ATCTCAAGCGCTATCACCACCTGATCGACCCGGACACCCTGTTCCCTTCCACCTACTTCAATGGCGTGACCGTGCTGTGCAGCGACTCCGGTCTGGCCGACTGTCTGACCACCGGCCTGTTCTGCCAGCCGCTGGAGGACGGGCTGAAGATCGTGGAAAGTCTGGACGGCGTGGAAGCCATGTGGTGCACACCGGATCAGCAGATCATTACCTCCTCCGGCTGGGATGCCCATTTGAAAAACTAAAAGCATTTCGACAAAAAGAAAAGCACTGCAATGCAGTGCTTTCTTTTTGCTTCAAAATTCGGTCGGCGCGTAATAGCTGGGAATGGACGCCGTTTTCTGGGCGCTTGCCTGCTGGCGCAGCGCCGAGCGGGTCACCTCTGCCCAGGAATACTGGGTCATATACTCGCCCCGGTAGGAGTTGATGGCCGAGCGATCCCCCTTCAGGAAGTTGTAATAATCGCAGTCCACCTTGCCCGTATCGATGGCCAGCGTGCTGCGGCCGCGGATGAGCAGGCCGGTAACGCCTGCATCTTCCAGCGCATGGCTCAGGTCAAAGATCAGGTTGCGCAGATGGCTGTGCAGGGATGCGGTATCGGGCTTGTCCTCCCACAGCACCGCCAGCATTTCACCGTTGGTACAGGTGGCACCGTTGCGATCACCAGATAGGCCAGCAGCTCCTTGCTCTTGCTGCGCTTGAAGGCCAGTGTGCGCCCATTGACAAAGATCTCAAAATTGCCGAAGCATTGGATCTTGACGCCTGCCGGGCCATCCTCCGGCGGGTAGCGCAGATGCTTCAGCACATTCTTGACATCATCCTCGTTTGCGGGCTTGAGCAGAAAGCCGCTGACGAAGATCTGCAGCGCTTCCAGCGCATATTCCGGATGCTCTGTCACCACAATGATGTTGCAGCGCGGCTGCAGCTTCTGGATCATGCGCGCCAAACCAAGCCCGTTCATGCCGGGCATTTCCAGATTCAGGAAGGCAGCATCCATAGGCCCCTGACGCATCCATGTCAGAGCGTCTTCGGTGGTCATGGCGCTGATATAATCACAGTCGGGTGCAACACGGCACAGGATGCGGACCAGCGAGTTGATCGCAAGCTGTCCGTCATCGACGACCAATATCTTCATTTAACAACACCCCCGCAAGCTTACGATCAAAACGATCCCCCTTGTTCAGTTTAACACGTCACCCGCCGATTCGCAAGTTATTTTTGCACAAAAAAACGGAAACCTTATCTTAATTACGAAAAAGCACCTCTTCCGTGCAGTTTGTCCGCAAAACCACTGCCCGAAAGAGGTGTCTGAGTCGGTTCTTATTTCCGGCAGCGCAGGCAATTATACAAGATACTCCGTGCCGTCCATCCCTGTCAATTTTTGTGCCGTGGTTTCTCCCACATGGCTGCACAGCTGCGCGTAAGCCTGCCGCATCCGGGTCGGGCGGGAGGTGCAGTTGTGTGCATCGGAAGAGACCGCGTCCACCAGCCCCGCCTTGACCCAGTGCTCCAGCCGCATCCGCTGCCAGAAGCCGCTGTCCAGCACAGCCGAGCAGTTGATCTGGCAGCGCAGCCGGTACTGCTCATGCAGGCGGGCCAGCAGGCCGTGCTGTGCAAGGCAGGGATACCGCTCAATGTGGGCCACCAGAATGCGGTAACCCGCACCCGTGATCTCCTGCAGAGCCGTTTCCAGCTCCTTTGCCGTTATGTTCGGCACAAATTCCAGCAGCACCCAGCCGGTATCTCCCAAGGTCAGCAGCTGGCGCTGGACTGCCGCATACCCCGCCGCAGGGGTATACAAAAGCTCTGAGCCGTGCTCCAGTTTCAGGTCGTAGCCCTTCTGCGCACAGTAATCCCGGGCAAAGGCCAGATGCCGGTCATAGACTTCCTGCGGGAAGCGTTCCATGCCCGGCGTACTGTGCGAGGTAGCAAACAGGTGCCGCACACCGTCTGCTGCCGCTGCATCCAGCATGGCATACATTTCTTCTCTGGTCTGCGCACCATCGTCCACGCCGTAGACGAAGTGCGCATGATAATCCGTAAAGCCGCTCATTTCTTTTCCGCTTCGTGGCTTCGTTTATAATACTTTCTGTAATAACCGTACTTTCCATACTTTGAGTAGGATTTGTAGTACTTGCGGCCCATATAGTTGTCGTAGTCCACCTGATTGAGCACGGTGCCCAGAATGGGGCAGCCGGTCTGCTCGATCTGCTGCTTCACGTCCAGCAGCTCCTGACGGCTCACATCGTTGTAGTTCACTGCGATCAGGGTGCCGTCACATGCCTTGGCGATTTCTGCCGCATCGATGACCACGCCCACCGGGGGTGCGTCCACAATGACGTAATCTGCCATTCTGGCCAGCATATCCAGCAGTTCGGCAAAATGGCTGTTGGTCAGCAGCGCCAGCGGGTTGGGCACATCGCGGCCCACCGGCACCATGATCGCGTTGGGGATGTCGGTCTGGTAGATGACCTCATCCATGCCCACCATGCCGGCCAGAAAATGGGAGAGGCCCTTGCCGTCGCTGCGGCCATCCTCATATTTCAGGCCGTAGTCATTGTTGACCATGCTGCGGCGCAGGTCTGCGTCCACCAGCGCCACCTTGATGCCGCGCTGTGCCAGCGTGCGCATCAGGTTCATGGACAGATAGCTCTTACCCTCCGAAGCGTGGCAGCTGGTGATCATGATCTTTTTTACAGTTTCACCTGCAAAGGACAGGTTGGTGCTCAGGGTGTTGAAGGCCTCGCTGCCTGCATAGTCCAGTTCCGGAAATTTTGTGATCTTCAGCTGTTTCATGCTTTCCTCCCAGAGCTGCCACCCACACGGCGGCGGACATCATTGGCAAACCGCTTGGTGCGGCGCTTGAACTCGCTTTTCTCTTTCGGCTGTTCGCCAGCATCGGCCAGCGGGATCGATGCCAGCACCACCATGCCGGTATACTTGCGGATATCATCGGCAGACTTGTAGGTATCGTCCAGCATGGTCCGCAGCACCACCACGGCGCAGGCCAGCACAAAGCCCACTACAAAGCCCAGCAGGATGTTCTTGGCCTTGTTAGGGCTGAACGGGTTCTCTGGCACACGCGCAGAAGACATCAGGGTGGGCTCGTCCGTCTTCATCTTTTCCGAGATGTACTTTGCGCCCACATCCGCATACTCGTTTGCGATCGCTGCCGCTTCTTCCGGATCCGGGTTTGTGACCGTGATATCCAGCATACGGGTGTCGCTGGTGTTGGTGACAGACAGCATACTGGCCATATCGGTGTAGGTGTAATTCAGGTTCAGATTGCTGATGACCTTTTCGTGGACTTCCCACATTTCAAAGACCTTGATGTAATCGCTGGTCAGCTCGCTGCCGACCTGCAGGTCGGAGAAGTTCAGCACCGAATCATTGCGGCTGACCACATAGATGGTAGCCGTTGCCTTGTACATCGGCGTTACCAGAAAAAACGTATAAAGCGCCATCAGTACGGCACCCACCACAGCCGTGGCTGCAATGAGCGTCCAGTGGGCCAGCAGACCCATGAACAGTTCCAGCAGATCAATGGTGTCTTCTCCCTGTTCCGGCTGTACCGCCAAAGCTGTGCGCTCCTTCACAAAAGTATCTTGCTGCACGATTTCACTCCTTACTTATAATACTGCATAATATTGCCGCCCATGCGGCCCGGGCGTTGTGCCCTTTCCTCTGTTTCTCTGAATCCTATACGCCAAAAATGCGGCGTTCCCTTTTTCATCAGGGAGCACCGCAGAACATTTCTAGTTCTTAGCCCTCAATGGTCTTCACGGCCACCAGAACGAAGTTGGAGCCATAGAGCTTGACCTGACGGCCCTTCAGGTTCACCACGATCTTGCCATCCACGACCTTACCGGCCACAGTATAGTAGGTATAGGTCACAGTGCCGTCTGCCTTCGTCTTGGGCACAGCCACCAGAACGGTAACTTCCTCGTTGTCCTCGTAAGCAGCCTCAACGACCTTGGACTCAATGGTCAGCTTAACATTTGCAGCGTCGAGCAGGTTAGAGGTCTGCATCTCAAAGGCCTGCGTTACAGTAACATCTACAGTCCTCTTCTTTTCTTTCGAAGCGCCCGCAGCCTTCTGCAGGTCTGCATCAGAAGTGATGTCCTGCAGGACTTTCTCGACCTGAGCGGTATCCTCCTTGGCAGTGACCTTCACATCGCTGACAATGCCCAGAACACCGGTGACGGTAGCAGAACCGCTGGCCTTGACCTCATCTGCCACAGTCTTGCTGGGCGTTGCTGCCAGAACAGACACACCCATGCCCACGACCATAGCAGCGGTCAGAACAGCGCTGATAACTTTCTTCATAATGAAGATCTCCTTTCACTTCAAGCCGCACCCCCCAAGATGCTGCTTTCTATCGCAAATGCTTTTCAACATTTACATCATTCTTCAACAGGCTCCCAGAACAGCGTCAGGACCGCCTTCTGGATGGAAGCTTCGGTCGGATAGAACTCGGTGAATCCGTCCTCTGCCACCTTGTGCTCGCCCTCCAGTGCAATGGCAGGCTCCACAGTATCGTCCTTTGCGGCCCACACCTCATTGACCAGCTGACCCTTTGCAAGGTCGGTGACCAGATAAGGCTGCAGCGCATCGTACACCTGTGCGGTGAACTGCTGATCCTGCTGCACCCTGCTTTCCAGCTGTGCGGAAAGCTGTGCAAGGTACTCCTCCTGCCGCACCATGCGGGCTTCGTTGGTGCCTTCGCCAATATCCATGCGCCTGCGCACAAAAATCTCAGCCTGATTGCCCTGCAGCGTCAGGGTAGCTCCCTTGGTCATGGCCGGGTCTGCTGCGGAGAAATCATCCTCCAGCGTCACGGTCACACCGCCTGCAAGGTCGTTCAGCACCGAGATGCCGTCCAGACTCATAGCCAGATAGAAATCAATGTTTTCCCCCTGCAGCAGGCGGGACACCGCATCACGGGCATAGCCGCAGCTTTCCTCCTTGCCATCGCCAAAGCCATGGGCAAGGCTGATCTGCATCTGAGTGGTGCCCACCGGATTGCCCAGCATGCCAAGCACCGTCACCTCTGCCATGGTGTCGCGGTCGATCTTGAGCTGACGGACCGTCTTGTCTTTGCTGTCTATCACAATGAGCCGCTGAAAATCCGCCTGACCGCCCTGATAAGAGCCTTCTGCTTCCACCTCGCTGTCATGGTCGATGCCCATAACAAGGATGGTGGTCAGATCTGTGCGCCTGCGGTAGGTCACGCCGTCCACTTCCATGGTCTCAGCGGTCTCCTGCGGCAGCTCCGTCCGGGTCTCCGGTTTCCGGCTGCGCTTTTCCAGCCAGCTGCCGCCTGCAAAAAGCAGTAAAGCCGCCAGCACCAGCACAGCCAGCGCCGCAGCAGCAGCGCGATATTGTTTTTTTCTGTTCAAAAAGGTACGCTTCCCCTCTTTCCCTCGGAATATGATCCTGCCGGAAAATATTCCATGGCCTATTATAGCGTCACAACCGTGCAACTGTCAATGCATTTTTCGCTATTTTAGCTGTTATATCAGTTTTTTTCACCCTTATTTTTCTTTGAAATCAAGAAGGGAACCCGGCAGAGTTGCACTTTAAAAGAATGCAGAAACGCGCTATACTAAAAGCAAAAACAGTTAGTGGAGGAATGCTTTATGAATCCGACTCTGCGAAGGGATGCAGATGCCATCATCCGCTCCAGCCTGAACGCCGTTCTCCCGGACGAAGCCGTGCGCCGTGCGTTGAAAGCCTTTGCGCCGAGGGGCGGCAGAGTGCTGCTGGTGGCCGCGGGCAAGGCGGCCTGGCAGATGGCACACGCTGCGGTGGAAGCGCTGGGCCGTGTGGACGGCGGTGTGGTAGTGACCAAATACGGCCACGTAAAGGGTGAGATCCCGGGCGTGACCTGCTGTGAAGCAGGCCATCCGGTCCCGGACGAGAACAGCTTTGCTGCCACCGAAAAGGCTCTGGCCCTTGTGCAGGGCCTGACGGCAGAGGATACTGTGCTGTTCCTGCTCTCCGGCGGCGGCAGCGCGCTGTTTGAAAAACCGCTGCTGCCCGCTGATGAGCTGCAGGCCATCACACAGGCGCTTTTGGCCTGCGGTGCGGATATTGTTGAGATCAACACGATCCGCAAGCGGCTGTCTGCCGTCAAGGGCGGGCGGTTCGCGCTGGCCTGTGCGCCCGCCGCGGTGTACAGCGTGGTGCTCAGCGACATTCTCGGCGACCCGCTCGATATGATCGCCAGCGGCCCGGCCTGTCCGGACAGCTCGACCTGCGCGCAGGCTGCTGCCATTGCGGAAAAATACCGGCTGGCGCTCTCCCCTGCTGCTGCGGCCCTGCTGCGGCAGGAAACGCCCAAAACGCTGCCCAACGTGACCACAAAAATCACCGGCAGCGTGCGGGAGCTGTGCCGTGCCGCTGCGGACGCCTGCCGCGCCGAAGGGTACGAGCCGGTTTTGCTGACAGACTGCCTTTGCTGTGAGGCCCGGGAGGCCGGCAGCCTTCTGGGAAGCATTGCCCGCACCCACGCAGGCCAGGGCCGCAGGCGGGCCTTTATCGCGGGCGGCGAGACCGTTGTGCATCTGACCGGCCATGGGCTGGGCGGGCGCAATCAGGAGCTTGCCTTAGCCGCAGCCCCGGCGCTGGCCGGGCTGCGCGGGTGCTGTGTTTTCTCGGTTGGCAGCGACGGCACCGACGGTCCCACCGATGCCGCGGGCGGCTACACGGACGGCGAAGCCTTAGCCGCCCTCACTGCGGCGGGCCTGGACGTGCCCCGTGTGCTGGCCGACAACGACGCCTACCACGCCTTACAGGCCGTTGGCGGTCTGATCATGACCGGCCCCACCGGCACAAACGTCAACGACGTGGCAGTTGTGCTGACGGAATGACAAAAAGCAGACCGCTTAAAAACGCCATCCTCTGTTTGCTTCTATAATTCTCTTTTGGACGGGAAAGCCCCGTCGCTCTCATGGCGAGGGAGCGGCGGGGCCTTTTCTATATCCGTATGTATCAGTATTCAACGCCTTCGCGCGCGGCGATGCCCCGGGTATAGGGGTGCTTGACGGCGCGCAGCTCGGTGGAGTAGTCGGCGGCGTCCTGCATCCAGGCGGCGGGCTCACGCCCAGTCAGGACGACCTCTGCCCCCTGTTCGGCGCGGGCGGCGGCCTCCCGCAGCAGAGCTTCCTCCACAAGGTCATTTTTGCAGGCGGCACAGGCTTCGTCCAGCACCAGCAGGTCAAAGCTGCCCTGTAAAATCGTCTGTAACGTCCGGGTGTTCGTCCGGCGTGCCTCGGCGCGCTCTGCGTCGGTCATAAGCCAGGTGAATTTCGCGTTGGGGCAGGCGTAGACGGCTGCCCCGCAGCGGCGCAGCATTTCAATTTCGCCGCTGGAGCCGTCTTTTAAAAATTGCAGGATGACCACCCTGCGGCCATGGCCCAGCGCCCGCAGCGCCAACCCCATGGCGGCGGTAGTCTTTCCCTTGCCGTCGCCCCAGTACAGATGCAGCATGGCTGCCCCTCCCCTATCTCAGAAATCCACCTTATTATAGCACATCCTCCGCGCCGCTTGCAAATACCGGCAGTTGACAAAGGTATGTCGGTTATGCTAGACTAATCTCTGCTGTGAACACCATGTACAGGCATGGTGCTTTTTATTCTGTATGAGTTAGAATAAACTAACACAAGTCAGGAGGAATCCCCATGAACCAGAAGTCCAACAAGCTGACCGTGCCCGATCTGATCTCTGTCGGCGTCTTTACCGCGCTGTACTTTGTGCTTGTCACCGTGGCGACCTTCGCCTGTGCACTGCTGCCGGGCGTGGGCAACATTCTGCTGCCCGCCGTGGCCGCGCTGATCTCCGGCAGCGTCTATATGCTGCTGGCCGCCAAGCTGCAAAAATTCGGCGGCATCACGATCATGGGCCTTGTGATGGGCCTGTTCTTCTTCGTCTCCGGCCATTTTGTGCTGTCGTTCGCGGCCAACATCATCTGCGGCGTCGCGGCAGACCTGGTGGCCGCTGCGGGCAAATACCGCAGCAAAAAGCTGCTGCTGGCCAGCTACGTCGTGTTTTCCTATGGCCTGACCGGCCCGATTTTGCCGCTGTGGTTCATGAAATCCGCCTACATAGCCAACCTGACGGCCCGCGGCAAGGACGCCGCCTACATCGACACGCTGTTTGCACCCATCAACAGCGGCAGCTTTGTGGTCAGCATGCTGGCAATTTTGATTTGTGCCCTTGTGGGCGGCTTCTTCGGCCAGAAGATGCTGAAGAAGCACTTTGAAAAGGCGGGGATCGTTGCATGACCTTCCGCATGGACCCGCGCGCCAAGCTCTATCTGCTGCTGCTTGCCAACCTGATGCTTCTCTTTCACGTCGGCACCGGGGCGGAGGCCGCTGCCACGGCGCTGTGCCTGCTGCTGTTCTTCCTGTCGGGCAAGGCCCGCGCGGGGGTACGGCTGTCGGTGCTGTACTTTGGTCTGCTGGCCGTGGACCTCTTTGTCGTGCCCCGCGCCGGGGATGGCGTGCTGTTGAACCTGCTCTCCCTCGTCTCGGTCGGCGTGCGGATGATGCTGCCCTGCATCATCACCGGCGCCTATGCGTTTTCAACGACGACAGTCGGGGAGCTGACCGCCGCGCTGCGCCGGATGCACCTGCCGGAGAGCATCATCATCCCCTGTGCCGTCGTCGTGCGGTTCTTTCCCACCGTGGGCGAGGATTACCGCCACATCCGCGCGGCCATGGCCCTGCGGGGCATTGCCGCGGGCCGCGGCGCGCTGCTGCGCCATCCCGTGCAGTCGCTGGAATACATCCTGATGCCGCTTTTGATGAACAGCAACAATGTGGCGCAGGATCTTTCCGCCGCCGCGCTGACCAAGGGCATCGGCCTGCCGGGGCGGCATACCTGCATGACCGAGCTGCGACTGACCGCGTGGGATTTTATCTATCCCGCGCTCTGCACGCTGCCCCTGCTCTGGAAGGTGGTGACGCTGCTGTAATCGAAGCCGAAAACGCAAGCTTTACCTATCAAAGTGCCCCCTCCCCCGCCCTGCAGGACGTCACGCTGACGGTGCAGCCCGGGGAATGCGTCGTCCTCTGTGGCCGGAGCGGCTGCGGCAAGACGACGTTCACCCATCTGCTGAACGGCCTTTCCCCGGAATTTTATCCCGGCACCCTGACAGGCCGCTGCACGGCGGCGGGGCTGGCCGCGGGTGAGGCCGCCATCGAAGCCTATGTGCCGCAGGTCGGCAGCGTGTTCCAGAACCCCAAGACCCAGTATTTCAACGTGGACACGACGGCGGAGCTGGCCTTCCCCTGTGAGAACGCCGGCATGGAGCCGCAGGCCATCCGCCGCCGCGTGGACAAGGTCGTCGAACAGTTCCGGCTCGGCCCGCTGATGGACCGCAGCGTTTTCAAGCTGTCGGGCGGGGAAAAGCAGCGCGTCGCGTTCGCGGCGGCCTGTATGCTCGGCCCGCGGCTGTTGGTGCTGGACGAGCCGACGAGCAACCTGGACGCCGCCGCCATCGCGCAGCTGCACGATATGATCGCCGTGATGAAGCGGCAGGGCGTGACCGTTGTGCTGGCGGAGCACCGCCTTGCCTGGATCACCGATCTGGCGGACAGGTATTTCTTCTTTGCGGCGGGCCGCCTGGCCGCGCAGTGGTCCGCTGCGGAGTTTGCCGCGCTGCCTGCGGACACATTGGCCGGGTACGGTCTGCGCGCCCGCACGCTGGACGACTGCCGCGCCGGAATCCGCGCAAAGCAGAGCGCCCGATGCCCCGGTACGCCGGTGCTCACGCTGGAGGGCGTCACGCTGGGCTGCGACAAAAAGCACCCGCTGCGCACCCTGCCCGATATGAGCTTTGCCGCCGGTGAGATCGTCGGCCTGATGGGGCGCAACGGCATCGGCAAATCGACGATGGCCCGCACGCTCTGCGGCCTGCTGGAGCCGGTCAGCGGCAAAATCTGCCGGAACGGCAGACCCGCCAACGCAAGGGAGCGGCTCAGGAGCAGCTTCCTTGTCATGCAGGATGTGAACTATCAGCTGTTCAGCGACAGCGTGCGGGAGGAGGTGCTGCTCGGCGCAGCCCACCCGGAGCGGTGCGACGCCGTTTTGCAGGCGCTGGGGCTGGACGGTCTGGCGGACCGCCACCCGATGAGCCTTTCCGGCGGGCAGAAGCAGCGGGTCGTCGTAGCGGCGGCCATGCTGTCCGACAAGCCGTTGATCTTACTGGACGAGCCGACGAGCGGCCTTGACCTGGGCAGTATGCAGCAGGTCGGGCAGCTTTTGCAGGAATGGAAGGCGCAGGGCAAGACCCTGCTTGTCATCACCCACGATGAGGAGCTGGCCGCCAACTGGTGTGACCGCGTCATACGCTGGGACGATACGGAAGGAGTGTGACCTCCATGGAATTTCACCCGAACGACTGGCTGGGCCGCTGGCAGAATTTTGAGAGCTATCTGGTCAGCACCGCCCGCGCCATGCAGGCATGTTGGACGCAGGCCGAAGAAGCCGCCAAAGCCCTGCCGATGTTTCAGGCGGGCGTAAAAACGTTCTGGCAGCGGGCGTGCGGCACGGCACTGGCAGGCCCCGTACTGGGTGGCTGGCAGATCGAAGCTGCCAACGCCCAGGACCTGCGCATCACCTGGCTGGATGCTGCCGGTCAGCCGCTGGACAGCGCCGTTTACCACTTTACCGGCGCGCTGGAAAAAGGGCT
>ERZ507073.2053-NODE-2053-length-10731-cov-5.200543_pt1 | contig 10731 bp, 15 predicted proteins | sample MGYA00512290_ERZ507073 | MGnify/ENA metagenome assembly ERZ507073 | reverse complement strand
CTTTGTCACTCGCCGTTGGGCAGGGTGGAAAGGCCGGGGGCCTTTTCACCGCCCGGCAAGTGTTCTCCGTGGGGTGAAAGTCAAGGGGTACGGGTTGTATTGCCTTGCGGCAATCTCCACCAGCAGGTATGCCCCCTTGACTTTCGCCCCCGCTCCCCGTGACAGCCGTGACGACCGTGACGATGTTTTACACACCGCCTCCACACTCCGAAAAGCTGTCACAGCCGTCACGGTCGTCACGACTGGGGTTCCTCCAGCGTAAGGCTGATACTCCGTCCGGCATGGGTTCGGGCGCTTTCATATTGGATGTGGTACTCATAGGACAGCCGCCACGCCCGGACATTCAGCCGCATAGCCAGGGCATTGGGTTTCATATCCAGCCCCAGGGCGGCGACAAGTTCCGTGGCCGTCCCTCTCCACCCTGGCCGTTCCGCCGTTACCAGGGCGGCAACAGCCTCCAACACCGGGTCGGGCGGCTCCTGCCGCAGCTCCGTTTCCCGCCGCTCCAGCTCCCACACAAGCCGCTCCTCGTCCCGTTTGAGGTAGAGACGCTGGTCTTGCTGATCCCGCCCGGAAATGTCCAGGGTGGCGGCGTTGTCTGCCCGCCGCTCCTTTTGGAGCAGAAAGGCCCCGTCTGCCGCACCCAATAAGCCGTTGGTGCCGGAGATCATATCAAACTTATCATCGGCCTGCTGCTTGCGGGTGTGATGTACAACCAGGAGGCAAACCCCGCTTATATCGGCAAACCGTTTCAGTTTGGTGATTACCTCATAGTCGTTGGCATAGCTGTACTTCTCTGCCCCGGCCTCCCGGATTTTTTGCAGGGTGTCGATGATAATAAGCCGGGTGTCCGTGTGTTCCCGGACAAAGCCCTTTAGCTGCTCCTCCAGGCCACCGCCGAGCTGCTTAGCTCCGATGGCAAAGAACAGGTTTCCGGTACTCTCTACTCCAAACATCCGGTACAACCGCTCCTGTAAGCGACGGTGGTTGTCCTCCAGGGCCAGATAGAGGACTGTCCCCTGGCGCACCTCATACCCCCACAGGGAAAGGCCCATACTCACATGATAGGCAAGCTGGGCCATGAGAAAGGACTTGCCCACCTTGGGAGCGCCCACAAAGAGATATGTCCCCGCATAGAGCAGACCGTCTACCACAGGAGGTCTGCCGGGGTACACCTGTTCGTAGAGGTCATTCATAGACACGGTAGGCAGATAGGCCGGGTCATTGACCCGGCTTATCTGCCGCAGGATTTCCTCCAAATCTCTTTCCGGGGGCTTGTGTTCTGTCACGCCCTCTGCTATACTTTGGTTAGGTTTTTGTGAGAGCGACTGTCCCCCGTCTGCGCCAACAGGCGGATATGGGGCAGTCGTTTTCTCTTGCAATCTATCCATCTATCAATCCTCCCTCATGCCGTCCATGATGGCGGCGATCAGCCGGATGGTGTCCAGCAGCTCCCCATCCACGCCATTCCCGGCCTCGATACGCTCCAGTTCTTCCAGAACGGCGGCCAGCTCGTTCCGCAGGGCCTTATACACCCTGGGGTTGCCCTGTACCACCACATCCCGGCACAGCAGCCGTCGGGTGATGTAGTCCTGTTTGGTAAGGCCGGAGAGCCGCACAGCGGTTTCAATTTCCCTGTCCTCATCCGGGGACACCCGGAAAGCCACAGTTTTGTTTCTCCAGCGGTTGTGTCGGTCAAGATTTTTCACTGACATGATTTAGGCCCCCTTTCGCTCCATGTCCAGTTTGTCCGCCATCTCCGCCTGCCGGGTGGGGAACAGGTGGGCGTAGCGGTAGGTAATATCAATGCTTTCATGTCCCACCCGGTCAGCGATTGCCAGGGCCGTAAAGCCCATGTCAATGAGCAGCGAAATGTGGGAGTGCCTCAGGTCGTGTATTCTGATCCGCTTTACCCCGGCCTCTTTCGCACCCCTGTCCATCTCCCGGTGGAGGTAGGATTTTGTCACCGTGAAAATGCGGTCGGTGGGCTTCACCCCATACAGGCTCTTGATATAGTCTCGCATTTCTTCACAGAGGAAAGCGGGCATTTGAATGACCCGGTTGCTCTTAGGGGTCTTGGGGTCGGTAATCACATCCTTGCCCTTAATCCGCTGGTAGGACTTGGAGATGGTGACGGTCTGTTTCTCAAAGTCGAAGTCGCCAGGAGTGAGGGCCAGCAGCTCCCCCTCCCGGACGCCGCACCAGTAGAGCATTTCAAAGGCGTAATAGGAAAGGGGCTTGTCCATCATGGCCTCGGCGAATTTCAGATACTCCGCCTTTGTCCAGAACAGCATTTCCCGTCCCTTTGGCTTTCCCATATTGCCCGCCTGGGCAGCGGGATTGACCTTTAGATTGTAGTGCCGTACCGCATGGTTGAACACGGCGCTCAACTGATTGTGCAGCGTTTTTAAGTACACCGGAGAGTAGGGCTTGCCGTTCTTGTCCCGGTAACCCAGCATTTCATTCTGCCAGGCGATGACCTCCTTGGAGTGAATGTCGCACATCTTCCGCTTGCCGAAGTACGGCACCAACTTCTTGTAGAGGATATGCTCTTTCGTCCCCCAGGTGTTTTCCTTGATACGGCCTTTCATGTCCGCCACATAGACAGCCACGAAGTTTTCAAAGGTCATTTCCAGGTCGGCGGTCTGTTGTTGCAGGAATGTCCGCTCCCACTCCAGAGCCTCCCGCTTGGTGGGAAAGCCCCGTTTCATTTTCTTTACTTTCTTGCCCGTCCAGTCCTCGTAGTAAAAGGACGCATACCATGTGCCCTTTGCCTTGTCTTTGTATGCCGGCATTGTGGTTCCCTCCTTATTGTCTGTCCCGCAGCCCATAGAATTTTTCCTCGAAGTAGCGCCTGCTTACCCGTCCGGGAATGGTGAGAAAGCCTTTTTTCTTCAGCTCCTCGTTCATCTCCCGCACCAGCTTGTAGGCGTAGGGCTTGGAAATGCCCAGCTCCCTGGCGACCTCCTCTGCTCTCACAAACAGCTCCTTTTCCATGGTCAGCACCTCCTTATTTTAGTTTCGCAAATATGTTAATGTCACCATCTTCATTATACATTAACATAAGTGTTAATGTCAAGAATTTATTTCGCATTTTTGTTAAAGATTATCTTGCATCTTTCGCTTTTTTGCGCTATACTATTGGCAAAGGCGGTGGGATATTATGACAGTCGGAGACAAGATAAAGAAAATCCGCACCTTTCGAGGCATGACACAAAAGGAATTGGGGCTTGCTATCGGCTTTGAGGAAAAGGGAGCGGACAACCGGATCGCCCAGTATGAGACGAATTACCGTGTTCCGAAACGGGAACTGCTGGACAAGATGGCCGAGGCGCTGCGGGTAGACCGCCAGAACTTCTACACCATCGCCCCCGGCTCTGCCGAGGACTTCATGCGGACATTCTTCTGGCTGGACGAGGACAGCCCTGGCGCTATCCGCCTGTTCCAACTTGTCCGCAATCCGGGCAGAGCAGGGGCCGCTGATGATACCGCTGTACGGTACAATGATAGCGATGACTGGCCCGCACACCCTCCCGTGGGTATGTACTTCCAGTATGGCCTTGTGGACGAGTTCATGCGGGAATGGCTTTTTCGTCAGCAGGAGTTACACGCCGGGGAGATCACCAGGGAAGAGTATTTTGAATGGAAACTCAACTGGCCCCATACCTGCGACGATGGCCTGGAAAGCGAATATTATATCCCTTGGCGGAAAAATAAATAAGACAAGCAAAAAAACCGCCCTGCTGAATTTGTCGTTCAGCAGGGCGGTTTTGCTTGTCCTTTTGGGATTTTTCTCTTGAGAATACCGGGCGGACACAAATAGTATCAATCCAGTATCAAGAGCAGTATGGACGGGCAAAAAAGCCTGTATTCATGCGGGTTTTCGCCGTTTCGAGCGTCATTCCCACTCAATGGTGCCCGGAGGCTTACTCGTGATGTCGTACACCACGCGGTTGACACCGGGGACTTCGTTTGAAACGACCTGTTTACGGGCTTTTTGCCATTTTCCACGTTGGAACTTCCGTTGCCGTGAAACGGGGACGGCGCGCGCTCCATCCCCGCAAGTCATAGGCAAAATGCCGTAAGTTCGGGGGTTTTAGCCGTTGGGAGCGGTCTTGTTTTAGTGGAAAAGCCACCAACTTTTTTTGAAGTTAGGTGGTTTTCATTACCTAAATTGACTATAACATATTCTTATTCCCATCACAAGAGAAACCGAACAGGGCGCGCGTCGCATAGAATAGCGTGATCAATAAAGGCGGTGCAGGAAAGTATGTGCTATGCTGTTTCATAAAAATAGAACGTCTTTGAACGTGTTGTGGATGGATTTAAACATGATGCCTATAAAATAGAACGTCTTTGTACATCTTAGCGGTAATTCCTTTGAATCTCTCGCAGATATTCTTTGATGTGCTGAGTTAATCCATAAGGGGACGTAACCCGCGCACCTGCGCCTAAACCCAATAGCCAGCCCAGGAAAGATTCATTGGCCACCACATACAGAATTACTTTGAAATGCTCTTTATCCGTCTGATATACTTTGGTGTCCTCGCCAAACCGTTCAATAACGGCGTTGAGCAGATGATTCTGGCAAACCAATTCTACCGTTTGGCTTTTTCCTTCCTCCACCGAAAAGAATTGCTTTGCAAGATCACCGCCGCGCTGTGCCAATTCTTCAAACAGTGCTTGCCCTCTACGGTCAATGCGCCGGATTTCAATTTCCTTCATACGGTCTATCCGATAGCGCACAAGGCTTTGTTCCTCGGTTTTCTCGGAATAGAGAACCGCAATGAGATAATAGTCTCCATCGGCATAGAGCAGGGCGTAGGGGCTTACCCAATCGGCGCGCGTGCTTTTATGACGGATACGAATGGTGTTATCCTCGTAGCGCTTATTAGAAGTGGCATACTGCACATAGCGAAAGGAGATACATTTATTCTCGGCAATGGCCTCGTTGATGAAGTCCATCTTTTCAAACACATAGCCGTCGCTCAATTTCCGATTGGGTACGCCTTGGTTATCCAGCTTTTCCGTTTTTACCGTTTTGCCGCTTTGAATCAATGGGCTTTTCTGATAGTCAATGACGTACTGCCGCCCGCGCAATTCTCTTAATTGAGGCTTTGCGCAGAGATGTTCCAACTTCCGCACCAGCTTTTTGGTCTGCCCTTTGGTGATGAAAGGATAGGTGCGCACGCTATCCACCAACAGTTTCAATTCATCAATCTCAAACTCCCGCGCTTTTAAATAGTAGCGGATGGGATTGGTACGGGTGGTTTCGATCTGTATGGCAAACTGGTTTTTATCCCGTGGATTTTCCGCAAAGGTTTCGTTGAGTGAACGAATATCTTCATAGATGGCGCGCCGGTCTGACGGAATCTCCAGTTCCGCCAGACGGTCAAGGATTTCGCTCATGGTCAAACCATGGCGGCTATCCGTATTTTCGTAGAGCATACGATATAAAGCCATAATGCGTTGGCGTTGGTTGGGGGATTTGGGCATAGTCAAATATCCTCTGTTATTCCAAAGATTTTAAATATACATCTAGTAGTTGTAACGCGGTTTTTTGTTCTTTGAGCGAACGGCTATTCAGCTTATCCATTACATCATTCTGCTGTGGAATAGCAGATTCTTCTTCTGTTAGAATTTCATCAGGCGTTATGCAGAGCGTATGGCAAATTTTTTGAAGCGTTGCCACCCTCATATTCACTGTTCCTCGTTCAATATCTGCATAAGTGCGGTCAGATAATCCTGCTTTCTCAGCTAATTCGCTTTGGGTAAGTCCTGCTTTCTTTCGTATTGATAATAATTTACCGCCGATATCGCGGGTATTATGAATGAGCATTATTCTTCCTCCTGTTTGCTTTATATAAGAATCATAGTTCCGATATTCATTGACAAACAGGAGGATAACTGTCATAATTACTAGAAGAATAGTTCCTTTTAATCGGCGTTCATGGTGCTTGGAAAGGAATATGAAAAGTGAAAAAAAGAGAATTGCCAAAATTAAAAGAATTGCCTTTATTACTATATCTTATTGATGGTGTTCCCAAGATACTGTCTTTAAATGATTACTATATTTGCAAAGGTGATACTCTCCATAGGATAGAAGCGTTCCGTCATATTGGAGATATGAGTATATGTCTTTTAAATAAATACGACAAGTTTTGTAAAAATCAAATCCCAGAAAGTGATTTGATTTCTGCATATGATTTTATGAAAGGGCAACTAGAATCTCAAAAAATAAGCAAAGAAGAAGTTTATGATTTCATAGCAAGGTTGACGGATAATCAATTTAAAGAACTTGAAAATCAAGTGGATATATTTTATACGATATACCAACTAATACAAAAAGGAAAAAAGATTACGGAAAATGAATAATCTCCATCAACGTAATAAGAAGCAAAAAGTAAATATCAAAAAAATCCTAATAATCTGCCTTGTTGCGCTTACAGTCATAGCTATTGTTATAGGCGTTTTAATTATATTTTTCAGCCAGAATGCACAAAGCCCTAATGCTCCTACACACGATCAGTCAAGTGCGGTTATTGAAAAGAGGGAAGATACAATTTCCATTCCTGGATATGAAGGATTGACGTTGAAAGCCGATACCTTACAACAAACCGTCTCTCTCAATAATCCAGAACAAAATACCTGTTTATTTATCATTGAGCTGTATTTAGAAGATGAGACAATGCTCTGGCAATCAGATTATATTGAACCGGGCAGCGTGTCCTCTCCTATTGTATTGATAGAAGCACTTCCGAAAGGAACATACCATGCTGTTTTAAGATATTCATGCTTCAAAATGGATGGGGAAAAGACTCCTTTAAATGGTGCAGAAACGAAGCTAACGCTTCGCGTAAAATAAAAAATGGAAGGAAGAACGTTTTATGAAGAAATTGCTTGCTACCCTATTGACCATGGGAATGGTATTCTCTTGCTCCACAGCGGCCTTTGCTGCAAATGAAACCGTATTGACTACCACTGTCCCAGATGCAACCTATACGCTGAATATTCCCGCTGACCAGCAAATTACGTTTGGTGCGACAAGTACGGATATAGGGACTATAACTGTTACAAATTCAAGTGGTTTCGCAGAGGGAAAGAATATACATGTTACCATAACTTATGATGATTTCAAAGCAGAGAAGATTTCAACGACGATTCCGTATTATATTAATTCTACAGGACAGTGGTTTTATTATGGCGGTACAGGCTCCGGCGGTAGCGGTAGGATTGATATAAAAAAAGAAAGTGGTAGTTTTTTCACTTTTAGAGGACAAAGTAACGGAACATGTAAAGAATATTATGTACTTGAAGAAGGTAGCGTTAAAGTTGCAACCGATGATTCAAAAAAACTTCAAGTTAAGATAAACAGTACCGACTGGGGCAAAGCTCTTGGAGGAGAATATTCTTCCACTATCACTTTCACGGCAGAAGTTGTTTCAAGCCAATCTTAAAGGTGTGATATGAGAAGGATAAGAGCGGCAGACCGCAAAAATAGAGTTTCGATCATGCTATTGCTGGCAATTCTGTGTATTGCCTGTATGCCGCTGACTGCTTTTGCCCATGAAACCACATTGACCGCAACCGTTCCCTCGCAATGCCCGATGAAAATTGAAATCGTAGGGAACGGAAAAGTGAATGTTGGAGGAGTGAGTTATACCGAAACCTCCATTGTTCAGGTCAAACGGCATACGGAAGTAGAATTTGTTATCGTTCCAGATAGAGGATATGTACTTCAAGCCGTTTCGTATGATGGCGAAGATGTGCTTTCCAAAATACGCGACAATACGCTTGTGCTGCCGGAAGTGAGTGAAGATTCTATCTTAAAGGTCGTGTTTGAAGCAAATGGTACTGTCCCTAAAACGGGAGAGTATCGTTCGCCCCTATGGATATATGCGTTGTTGATGTTGGTTACAGGTATAGGGATTGCTTTTTCTGCAAGGAAAACACGCACAGAAGAATAAGTTGAGCCTCCCCTCGCGGGAGGCTTTCTTTATGCCCTCGCCCACTCTAGCGGAAATTTGACACCTCTCAAAATTGGGAATCCCATCAAAATTCAAATATAATAAATATAGAAAGAAAAAAGAGAGAATCCCCCAGGAACGCATTTCTAAATCCTCGGTTTCCCCTTCAAATTTCTATCCCCTCTGTGCGTCCCAACTTTGCGGAGCCATCCAAAAGAACGTCCCCATATATATAGTAGATATATTTATACGTTATCCACAACAAATTTGTTGTTTCATATATAGAACGGGAGGGACGAAGCCAAAGGGATTCGTCCCTCTCTTTTTTCTTTCCATCACACATAAGGAGAAAAGATACATGCCAAAGATTCATATCCACAAAACAGAAACCCAAAGGGAGGATTTAGTCCTTTCCAATGCCGAATGGCAGGAGGCCATAAGAGCAATGAATTTAAGCGAATTTGCCCTCTACCTCCACATTGCCAGCCAGACGGACAAGTCCCCTCTAACCCTCTCCAAACAAGCCTATGAGGACGCTACGGGCTTTCAGAAGTCCTCCTACTATGACGCAATCGCAAGGCTAAAGGGGTTGGGTTATCTCGTAGAACATCGGAAAAACCAGTTCTCTTTTTTTACCCGCCCCGTCCGCGATGACGGAAGCGGGCAACAAAGGAAAGAGGTGTTCTTCGGAGAAACCATCTCCCGCTAAAATTTTGAAAATTGTCTCAAAACCTTATAGCAAGTCATTTAGAATCTTACTTACCATTGAAAGGAAAAACAGAATAATGCGGAATGAAAGCATAGAACCGCCGCAAAAAAAGGTTAATAAGGTTTGATACAGCCGCCGCAGAAAGTGTATTCGTGAAAACAAAACGAAGCAAACTTGCTTCCCCTTTTGATACGTCAAAACGGAAACTAAATCCGTCCGGCAGGGATATGCCGGTAAAAGTTGGGAGTGGAGAAATGGCTGATTCAACAAGGGTTGAGTGAGTTGAATTGTCATAAACGGCAACAGGAACCAAAACCTGTCAGTTCTCAAAGAGGTATTGTCCGACGGTAGAAGTCGGGGGAACTCTCCAAGAAGATTTCAATCTTTTTGGCGTTCCTCTGGTAGAAGTGTCTATCCGTTAGAAAGAAGAACAAAACAACAATACGGCGCGCCCGCTCAAGCGGAAAGCGCAAAATTTTAGTTCGTGGGGCTTGGGAATGTGGGAAAGAGAAAAAGAAAGGGACAAAAACCCCCATTTCCCACAACTACCCCGCGCCAAAATAAAGAAAAAGGAGAGCGAAACAATGAACGAAAGAGAATTAAAAGAATTTCAAGCGATTCTAACCTACTTCCCCATTACGGGAGTTTCCATTGCGGAGTTGGCAAAGACAATCAACGTTAGTATGAGTTGCCTCTATGACTTCCGCAACGGGTTAAGACCAAAGAAAGAAAAGTATCAGTATATTATGGAGCAGTTAAAAGAGAAGTTTCCCAAGGAGTTAGAGAAGATAGGGCTTTATATCCAGATAGACAGGGAATTAGAAAGAGAGGTGAAATAGAATGGCTTATCCTTACTACGGTGCAGGCAAGCACGGATTTGTATACGGTGAAGGTTACTTTGAAACATACGGGCACATTCACGGTCAAAATTCAGAAGCCCATCGCAGAGAGATGGTAAACGCCGCCGAAATGGTAGTGGCCACCAATGTGCCGGATATGATTGAGAACTTAGTTGACGGGATGATAGAGAAGAAAATAGAAGAGATTGTCCCCCGCCTATGTGCGGAGATATATAACGATTCATTAACCCGCTTAATTGGAGCGATTAACTATGATGTCAATACGGCGGTTGACATATCTATTGGGGATATGGGGGAACTTGTAGCAGGTTCTAAGGTTTCCAAGTTCATATCGGACGCAATTATGAAGGAATTAAAGGTAAAGATAAAGAGCGGAAAGGGATTTACAATCAAATAGATCAAAAGAGAGGGACGCAATCAAAAAGAATGGCCCTCTTTTATATATGTATAAGGGCTTTTGTTAGTATTAAAACAAACATTATCATAAAAAGTATCAAAATAGGTGGACGATAAAGAGATTTCATAGTATAATTAAAGTATCAAAAGAAACTATAGTTTGATTAAATACCAACACGATGATGGAAGGAAAAAAGAAAATGAAACAATATGGTTATTGCCGTATAAGCCGCCGCAAGCAGTCTATTGAGCGTCAGATAAGGAATATAAGGCAAGCATACCCTAACGCCATTATCATACAGGAGGCGGGCACAGGAACGACTTTAGACCGCAAGGAATGGAATAAGCTAATGAAGGTAGTAAAAGAAGGAGATACGATTGTATTTGATTCTGTTAGTCGTATGAGCCGCAACGCAGAAGAAGGCTTTACTACATATGAAGAACTTTACAATAAAGGTATTACTCTCGTTTTTCTGAAAGAGCCGCACATCAATACAGAAACCTATAAAAGTGCCTTAACCGCCGCCGTCCCCTTAACAGGAACAACCGTTGATTATATTCTTGAAGGAATCAATAAATACTTGCTTACTCTCGCTAAAGAGCAAATTAAAATTGCTTTTGAACAAGCGGAAAAGGAAGTAGAAGATTTACATCAAAGGGTTAGAGAAGGAATTATAACGGCAAAGCTAAACGGAAAGACAGTTGGCATTGAGAAAGGTAGAAAGCTTACCACGAAGAAGAGCATTGCCGCAAAGGAAACAATCAGAAAGTTTTCAAAGGACTTTGAGGGGACATTAAA
>ERZ507073.2043-NODE-2043-length-10783-cov-6.884228_pt1 | contig 10783 bp, 7 predicted proteins | sample MGYA00512290_ERZ507073 | MGnify/ENA metagenome assembly ERZ507073 | reverse complement strand
CGACGCTCTTCCGATCTAGTATTGGTAACAGTATAATCACTAGGACTTAAAGAAGTTTCGTTTCCATTTGCATCAACCATTTTTACAGTTATTTCAGGATTAGCACCAGTAAACTCTACATAATCACTTAATGTATCAGTAATTTCTACATCTTTATAAGTCGGAATCACTTGGTTAATAATACTAGATAATGCGTTGCCAAGTTTATCACCACTACCATCAACAATTGCAGCACCTTTCACTGTTTGATTGATGCCATTGTGGAATTTTTCCATGCCTGATTTTGTACCTGTTGTCAAATATACAGAATAAAACTGATCAACAGTCTTTAAGTTTGATGAGTTTTTAACTGCGTTGATGGCTTCGGTATAATAAGAAGCCGATGTTTCATTACCATGACCATATTCGTCTCCATCGTTGTTGATTGAATAAGTAGGCTTACCATCTGAAAGGAAGATGACAACTTTTTTATTATTATTAGTTCGCTTCTTTAATACAGAATCAGCTTTCTGCATTGCATAGGTCCAGTTTGTACCGCCTTCTGCTTTTAAGTTATTAACTTTGTTTTTAAAAGTTGTACTATTTTTGGCTGTATACCAATCCGTTGTTTTTGTTTCATCAACTCCTGCAAAAGATACATATGCGACTGCGTTTTTTGCATTGGCATTCAATATCTGATCAACGATTCCATTTGTACCATTTGTACCATTTAATAATTTTTTCACTTCAGGAAGAAGATTGGTATAAGTGTTGCCTCTTCCACTACCCATACTTCCGGATGTGTCAATTACAAATAATACATCAACACCATCTGCAACACCTTCTGCTCCGGTTACATCCAAATTCAAAGTGTAGTCATTCGTATTTTTATTGTATGTAATATACTTCCGATGAACTGGTTCACCAAGTTTGCTTGTTGTATTGGTAGAATCAGAAATAACAGTTGTTGTTTCATCGTCAAACAGGCTGACCACTTTTGCTTTTACCTTTGATAAGGTACTCTTTTTAGAATTTGATCCGGTAGAGTCTGCAGAAGCTTTAGAATCAGGTGTTGTGATTGTGTTAGCATTCCAAGTTTGTTTTTTGTAGTCATTACCATCTCCGGAAACAGCTTTTCCGTTAGAAGGTGATGTATATACATAATCACTGTCAACGTTTCCTTCTTCTACCGTATAATCAATTTTCACTTTTAATCCAGTCTCCTGGTTTAAAATCTTATATACCGGAACATTCCAATTACATGTCCATTTGTTATCAGCCGTTAAGGTTTGGTCTAAAGAAGCTAATCCCAAATCTGTGGCTGTAAGCTCTTTTGTGACATATTGACCATTTTCCTCTATGTCATATGTTGCTTTCAAGGTTACTGTTAAACTTTCAGGTCTGGTATTCCAAGCATTATCATTGTCATCCCAAACTTTAGTGAAGTTTACTTTTTTCTTGTTTGCTACCTCATATGCATTTGTGAATGAAACGGTAGCAATCGTTTTACCTGTTAATGTAAAGCTGGTTGTATTTGGTGTTGTTTGTTCAGCTGCATCACCAACTTTAACTTTTGCCTCTGTTGTTGTTGTGAGCTGATAACCAGATAAATCTGCATTTTTCTCTGTAAGAATTACGGTATAAGATTTTCCGTAAGTTATTTTTTTGTTGACCAAAGTATATTTCAAATTTCCATTTGGCTGCGAAGTCATGTTACTTCCGGAAATCTCCAGAGGTGCATTTTCAGTTAATCCAAATAAGTTTCTTACAGTAGTATCATCAACCGTTTGATTAGTTTCATTATCTGTCACAGAAATTTCAAATTTCAGGTTGTTTTTTATATTGTTAATCTGTGTGCTAGATAATCCTGAAAAGTTTTTGTTAATTTCTATAGAATACTCATCATCTGCTACCGGTGGTAATTCCTGAGAGAAACCTACATTATCTAAGAAGTTACCTACAGTAGGATCACCTGATGCTGTTTTACCTGCCATAAAGAAAAATCTTGTCAGACTCGATGTTGGAATATAATCATTAGTTGCAAGGATGGAGTGCCATTTCTGGTTACTACTTGTAATTCGTAATATTTTAATTCCATCGTTATCATAAACTACTTCATTTTCTTCCTCAGGTGCAGTTTGAGAGTAGTTAACACCTAACTCGTGTAAATAATTTTTTAAATTAGTTTGAGTGGTCAAATTCTTGTCTATTGCTGTTTTAGTTGGCATCATTACCAAGAACATCGTATCATACTGCTTTACATTTGCTCCTGGATAATATGTTGTTTGATCATATGGATTCCACTTGCTCCCTTGGTGTAATACATGCTCGGAAGTACTATTTCCTCTTGCACGATGTGAAAGCCAATAGTTTAATGCCGTTCCGTCTTTTGTAAGAACATCCTGATATAATGCTCCTGATGCTTCGCAGTTTAATTCAGCAAACTGATCACCTTCATATGCTGCATTATTCCAATCATGACCGTCCTCATAAGTTCCATCAGTATTGGTAGATGTGCCATCAGAGGAAAAAAGCTTGCCGGCCACTTTATTCCAAGCATATGAGCTACTATTACCTATAGCTTCTTTAACAATTTCTATATCGCAATCTTTCTTATTGCCAGTCCCGGTTCCTGTTGTTTGCCATACACCCTCTTTTTCTTTATAATATGCATTAGAATATTGGGTACTAAAGTTAGTTGCCGTAGGGGTTTCAAATCCACCATTTTGTAACTCTTTGAAATAAGTTACTTGAATTGCCTTTGAAGTTATTTTTTCTCCATTCGTAAGTTCGACTTCAACTTTATACCATTGGCGTGCACCAGTAGCTTCTCCGTTATCATATGCTGGAAATAATTGCGTTTGATCCTGAGAAATATTTGTTTTGATTTCAGAACCGGTGTTGTAATTAACAGCATCAACTTTTGTGTAAGTACCTGTTTTTTCTGAGCTTCGATACCAAGTATAGGTTTTAACAGAGCCAGAGGTAGAGGTAGCTTTTAATGCACCACTATTTATAATGTCGTCTGTAATCTTTACAGTTTCCGTTGTACCACGGGTTTCAAGTGAAGACAAACTGTTCTGCCAAGTTAATGCGAACACAGAAAAATTGTTTGTAACAAATTCTGCTTTTTTTACTTTTTTAGTTTCAGTTGTTTCTACTGTTGCTTCTTTGGTTTCATCTGCAACCATGTCGACAACTTCTTTAACTTCACCCTGCTCGTCTTCTTCCAGATGCATAACCGTTACATCAAGTTTCTGTTCGTCTTGCTTTGCATCAAGGGCTTTCTTTGCTTCTTCTGGGATTTCTGCCTTTTTATAATCCATAGAAATCTTTACATTTCCATTCGGCTCCATCTTGTTTCCGTCGGCATCTAAGAAAGTAATATCGTAAGCAAAGAAACCGGCGATATCATAAGTTTCATCTTTTGCTTTTTCGTTCAGCTTTTTCTCAGTGTGATCATACTGATCATTGAGTTCTTCAGCTTTTGTTTTTTCTTCATCACTCATGGAATCAGTGATTTCTTTTTTGATGATTGGTGTAACAGAAAGTGTTGCACCTTCCGGAATATTACCGGATTCAACAGCATCGACTGTTATCTTTACATTATCATCTTCATAAGTAAGCTGCTGGATCGGCTGTGCCTCTTCAGCTGCCGGCTGTTCAGCCGGTGCCTCAACTGTAGGAGCTTCTGTCTTAGGCTGCTGTTGTTCTTGTTGTTGTTCTTGTTGTTGTTCCGGTTGCTGCTCCTCTTGTTGCTGTTGTTCTGAGGAGTTCACCGCTGCCTCATCTCCTGTAGCCTCATCTGCCGCCGGCTCTGCTACTGCTTCGGTCTGGCTCTGGCTGTCTGTGTTCTGTGGCTCATCAGCAAAAGCTGATATCGTACTGCTAAGCACAAGTACCATGCAAAGCATGAATGCTATTAAACGTTTCTTTGTATTACTTTTCATGGCGTCCTCCTTCTATTCCTCAATTCTGACTTCATAATTGTTATCAAGTGCTCCGTCTATCAGCTTCAATAATTCAAGGGCACTGCGGAAATGCTGCTCTCGCTGCTCTTCCACCCAAGTAACGCTGCCCTGCCAGGTACCGTTCTGCTGATCCATGATTTTTATTAAAAAAGTTCTTGTATTTTTTTGCTTTTTATTCATGTCAGTTTTCATCTGCCCTTCCTAATTATTTAGACTTTTTTATCTTATATAGGTATTGTATCTGACAAAGCATTACGTGAATCATTACCAATAACGGAAAATATTAACTTTCTTAAGCTATAACAAGAAATAGTAATGTTTTTGTAATAATATAATGATTTGATACCAGGGTCAAAAGGTCAGAAAGCCGATGCAAGCTTGCTTACAAGAGGATTTTTGACCTCTTGACCCGCCAAAAACATGAGTAAGTAGCCATTTTTCAAAGAAAAATGAGCGGATTACGAATGTTTTTGAGGATTGCGAGAGTGCAAAGCACGTAGCAATCTGGTATCAAAGGAGTCAAAATACCTTTGAACCCCAACATTATGATTTGTAGGAGTGCGTAATATTTGTGTCTGACTCTACTATATGTATTGGGATATTAGAATAGAAGTAAAAGTGGGGAATAATGTGATGGAAGTGCAAAAAGTATAGATTGCGTGGAGCGCATAGAAAAGGAGCAAGCTGGTTATAGCGGTGAGGGAGAGGAATTTTCCGGACAAAAAGATCCCGTGACTGATATTGGGGAGATGCACTGCATCTTAGACGGTGATCAGTCACGGGATGGGGTAAGGGTTATTTAGTTTTTATTCAATGCCTAATTCTTTTAATAGTTTCTTTTGGTATTCGATGTCTTTTGCGGCATGTTCCAGATCGTTGTAGCGTTTGGCATTTAGAAGACATATGGTTAACTGGTTTAATTCTGCTCTGGTTTCAGCGCGTCCTTTCGTAAGCCCTTCCTCTTTGGCATCTTCCTTCAAGGTTTTCTCATATAAGTCTTTATCATATGTCGTCAGGATCATATTTGTTACCTCCATTTGGCAGAACGTAGATAAATTACTTAGTTCCATTCAATTCAATGCCAAATTCTTTTAATAGTTTCTTTTGATATTCGATATCTTCGGTAGCACGTTCGAGGTCATTGTAGCGTTTGGATTTTAGGAGATATTTGTTTAGTAGTTTAAATTCATTTAATTCTGCTCTGATTTCAGCGCGTCCTTCCTCTCTGCCTTCCTCTCTGGCATCTTCTTTCAAAGTCTTCTCATATAAGTCTTTGTCATATGTCGTCAGGATCATATTTGTCACCTCCGCTCGATGTTTCTTGAGAAAATCTGCCAACACATCCTGATTAATACAGGTATCAATTGCCTTTTCTAATGCATCTTCCACAGAAGGTTCCGACTGTATATATTCCCTGACACATTGGACGAATATGGAATATTCTTCAAGCCTTCTGCAGTGCTTCATCAGTTCCTGATTGTGACCATAGTTGATATTCAACATGGTTGCGGTGCATTCCAGGCAAGGTGCTTCGTTATCTGTATTTTCAAAGCAGTCTGAAAGCCTTAACTCCATGGAATCTGGCTGATTTTTTGTACCATTGTAAAAGACAATATATTTCGGCTTTGGAAGCCGGACTCTTTTTTCATGGTAGATCATCAGATTATTATCTGCAACATACCCTTCATATACCCGGGAGAAATAAAAGACTCCGCGAAGCGGCATGTTTGGGTTAAAAGTGCTTTGATGTTCATACAGATTCATGGTTCCGCCAACCAGAAAGGATACATCATTTTTCATGGACAGATAAAGGACATCTTCCAATGTGTTTACTTCCAGGTCATCGGGATTATGATAGTCCGTGTGGTTGATCGCATTATAAAGCTGCAGCAGATCTTCTTTGTTATTAAAGATCATTCTCCATAACCGGTCCTTATACTGCCGGTTGTGGGGGTGTTTGTTATGGCGAGATTTCTTCTTTTGTCTTCTCATTGCTTACCTCCATTATAATAGAAAACAGTTCATAAGTAAATTCGCCATATCTCATGTTTCATGTAGATATATAATTTTTTCTACAATCAAAGAATTCATATATCATATATGATTCGATTTTCTACATACGCCTATTCAGATGGTACTGGAGTTTTTTGTGAAAAGCAATTAAGAAAGAATAAAATTATAAGATAATTAAAAGGCACCCTCCGATCACATTCCGTGATCAGACAATGCCTGTATAATTCTTATTCATTCATGTAATGATATCTCTCACAATGCCATTCCTTTAAACTAATGCATTGCTGAGAATTTTAAGCAGTTCAAGTACGCTTACAAACTGTTGTGTAGAGTTACCTTCAATCCAGCGGACGATGCCCTGCCAGGATGAATTCTGGCGGTATCTGACATTGAGAAAGAAAGTCCCTTTTTGTCCACGATTCTCGATGAAATCTTCCGGTGACTGTACTTTATCAAGCCGGTCAACAACTGAAAACTGGGTTGAAGTGAAAGAACGTGCGCTGGTGGATGCCTGTGGAAATTCGAGTTTGTCGAAGAAATCATCAGCTAATTCGATCAACTGAAGGATATTGGTGAATTTCCAGGGTTCTTTGCTGTAGCAGTGATAAATCCGACCGGACAGCTCTCCATCATTAATATTATCAATACACATGTTAATAAAGTTTGGTGCATACCAACTGATTTGATAGCTTTGTTCCATAAATTATCTCCATTTCTGCCCTGCTGCGAAGATAACATGATTGCAGCTTACCAGGTTTTATTCTCAGTATTGAACTGAATCGGTGAATCTTGCCGGTCTACTTCGGCTACAGAGGACACGAAGTAGTCCAGGTACTGCTTCCAGCTTTTATGCTCTCTGGAGAAGTATCTCTGGATTCTGTCGAAAATCATGCTGCAGTTCTCTTTATTCGTACCAACGAGAAGTATCAGAAACTGTGATGGACTGTATTTGGTAAAGGAGTCTCCTTTACGCAGACACTGCTGGATCGTATTCTGAAGCTCACCTGAAAGAACTTCAAGCTTGTCCGGCTTGTCCATCGGCATTCCTTTTCCGTTGGTGATGCTACATAACATTAAGTATACGGACTGTCCGTTCCTCTCAATGATTCGGGAAACGAGACGGTAACTGTCACGGAAACTTGGCAGGCTGCAGTAAAAAGCACCGCCGCGTATATCGTCCTCTTTCAGACGTTCCTTGATGTCGCCGAGTTCCTGTGGTTTGTAGTTAAGGCGGCTGCTCATCTGCTCGAACTGCTGCATCATATGTTCAGAAGGGCGGATTCCAAGCTCTTCGAAAAATAATTTGGCAGTGTTCTCATATTCCTGCACAGCATCCTTATAGCGGTTCAATGCCATATAGCAGTCGATGCGGACGGATTGCCATTCATCGAACGGATATAACTGGCATGCCGGCTCACAGAAACGAAGTGTCTCTTCATAATCTCCGCGTTCGATCAGAAGCTTACAGAGCTCCTGAAGGGATTCGGAATAAATATTCTTATAGCGGACGCTTTCAACAAGAACCCATTCATCTCCCGAGAGTTCCGGAAGAAATTCTCCACGATACATCAGACAGATTTTCTTAAGAAGTGCCAGCTTTTTTACCTTATCGGTACACGCCTGCACGTCTTTTGACAGAATCACAAACTGATGTGCATCAACTTCGGTCGCATCGGAGCATCCCATCGGTAAATACCTTTTTTGATGTTGATATAATCATGACTCGGAAGTCCGGCATCTACGATGATCTTTTTAAGACGGTGTGCGGTTACCCGAAGGTTGTTGGCAGCATCGGCAAGTTCTTCTCTTCCATATAATTCATCAAGAAGCTTATCTCTGGAGATACCGGTATCGCCATGGTAGAGTAATATCTGCAACAATTTCATTGCTTTTGTCGTTGTGTTGCGTCCGAATGATACGGGAATCTCTCCGTAGCTTGCTGAGAATCCTCCGAATAAACGAACCTTTAAGACAGGTAAATGATCACTCATAAATTAACCCCCAATTTTACTATTGTGATGGTTTATAACTGATTTCTATTGTAATGGTCTTTGATTTCTTTGTCAAATAAATTAAAGCATATTAGACCAAATAACTTCTTTTAATGTTTTGATTATGCTATAATTTTTCTAGTTGAGTTTTTGGGACTGTTTCACTGTGGAAAAGAAAGGAGGAATTCTGTGCGGCAGAACGATTTATATGAACAAAAAAGGCGCTGGCAGAGGATTTTTCTTTTCTTTTTTCTGCTATTTCTGACAGGTGTACTGATACCTGGCGGATGTGCATCGGAGGGAAAAAAAAGCCAGTCCGGGAAAAAGGGGGATCCGAGAGATCCGTCGGCGCAGGTGCTTCAGACGGAGGCTTCCGGTGAAGTGACATATGGAAATGACCTGGTTGTACTGGATGCATCCCATACGGCAGATGGCTATGTGATGATCTGTTATAATGGAAGTAATCAAAAAGTCAAGCTCCAGGTGACATCCCCGGATGGCACAGAGTATACCTATCCGGTTACGGTTGTTGGTGATTATGCGGTTTATCCGCTTCCGGGCGGGAATGGTTCTTATAAGGTAACACTTCTGGAGAGTGTGTCTGTAGAGGACAATCTGTATGCGGTAAGCTTTACCCAGGATCTGGACGTACAGATCACAGATGAATTTGCCCCGTTTCTGCATCCGAATTATTATGTGAATTTCACGGCAGATTCCAAGTGTGTAAAAAAGGGTGAGAGTCTTGCAGGAAAGGACTGCTATTCTGATCTGGATGTGGTAACGCAGATTTATAATTTTGTAATTAAAAATATTTCCTATGATAAAAAGAAAGCGGAGAATGTTCCGTATGGGTACACACCGGATCCGGATGAGACACTGGATACCGGGAAAGGAATCTGTTTTGATTATGCGGCGTTGATGTCGGCAATGCTCCGGTCGCAGCGGATTCCGACGAAGCTGGAGGTCGGCTATTCCGGTGATGTGTATCATGCATGGATCAGCTGTTATGTTGATGAGATCGGCTGGGTGGATAACATCATTGAATTTGACGGAAAGAACTGGTCGATCATGGATCCGACACTTGCTGCAAACAACAGTGCTTCGGATGTGAAGAAGTATGTGGGAAATGGAAAGAATTATGTCACAAAGTATACCTATTAGATAAAAGAAAGCCGGATAAGAAGAATGTGGCAGGAATGTGAAAAGGAGGATGGCATATATGGAAAAGCGGACACAGCAGGGAAAGCTTACGAATCTGGAAATTGCTTCGTTCTGCAGTGAAATGGCAATGATCTTGAAGTCTGGGATTTCTTCCCTGGAGGGAGTTGATCTTCTCCGGGAGGATGCGCAGACGAAGGCAGAAAAAGAGCTGCTGGATGAGATTTATCAGTCAGTGATGGATACGGGCAGGCTGGATCAGGCGCTGGAAGAGACGAAAGTATTTCCGGAGTATCTGATCCGTATGACGCAGATCGGAGAAGAGACAGGAACTTTAGATGAAGTAATGGTATCTCTGGCGGAGCATTATGACCGAGAGGAAGCGATCAGGAGAAGTGTCCGGAGTGCCATCTCCTACCCTCTTCTGATGATCGGGATGATGCTGGTGATCATTATCATTTTGATGACAAAGGTTATGCCGGTATTTGATCAGGTGTTCCGCCAGTTTGGTCAGGAAATGACCGGATTTTCAAGAGGGATCCTGCTTGCAGGCAATGCTCTTTCCAGATATTCGGCGGTGCTTGCGGTACTTTTGGCGGTGATCGTCTGTGCGGGTATTTATTTTACAAAGACAGAGAGCGGCAGAAAGAAACTGTATCACATCGGATCCGGATTTGCATTTTCAAGGGAGCTGAAGGATAAGCTGTCGGCATGCCGGTTTGCCGGAGGAATGTCACTGGCACTGAAAAGCGGACTGACGCCGGAACAGGGAATGGAATTTTCAGAGAACCTGATCGAGGATGATGATTTCCGGAAGAAAGTAGCAGAATGCAAAGCGGATATGGAAAATGGAACGGATATCGCAGAGGCACTGGTGAAAGCCGGAATCTTCACAGGTGTTTATGCGCGGATGACATCCATTGCCGGGAAAGCCGGAATGATGGATGAGATGATGGGAAGGATTGCCGATGAGTGTGAGGAGGAAGTGGATGAAAAGCTTTCTTCTATGATCGCAGTTCTGGAACCGACGCTGGTGATCATCCTGTCGGTGATCGTCGGAACGATCCTTCTGTCGGTTATGCTTCCGCTTCTTGGAATTATGTCAGGACTTTAGGAGGTCATTAACAGTTAAATATAAATTATAAAATCATATAAGTAGATATTGAGTTTTATAAGATATTAGACTAGAATATTATTGAAAGGAGTTGATACTTTGAGTAAATATTATTCTATACACGAATTTTCAAAAATTATAGGCGTATCTGCTCAGACATTACGAAATTGGGATGCAAATGGAAAACTTCATCCGCATCATACTACAGTAAGTGGCTATAGATATTATTCTGATGAGCAACTCAACCAGGTAATAAATGTAAAGCCTAAAAATCGCATTACAATTGGATATTGTCGCGTTTCCAGCCATAAACAAAAAGATGATTTGGAACGACAGATTGATAATGTTAAGACATATCTTTTGGCAAAAGGACAGCCGTTTGAGATAATAAGCGATATCGGTTCTGGGATTAATTATAAGAAAAAAGGACTTCAGGAATTGATTAGACGAATCTCTCAAAATCAAGTTGAAAAGGTTGTTGTTTTATATAAAGACAGGCTATTGCGATTTGGTTTTGAGTTGATAGAATATATCGCTTCACTTTATAATTGTGAGAT
>ERZ507073.2034-NODE-2034-length-10830-cov-4.260974_pt1 | contig 10830 bp, 9 predicted proteins | sample MGYA00512290_ERZ507073 | MGnify/ENA metagenome assembly ERZ507073 | reverse complement strand
TGGGTGGACAGCCCCCACAACTGCCCCGACCCGGCCCACATCGCCGAGGCCCGGGAGCCCTATGTCAAGGTGAGCATCATCTCGCCCAACGACTATGTGGGCAATATCATGCCCCTGTGCCAGGATCGCCGGGGCGAGTTCGTGGATATGCAGTATCTGGACACCAATCTGGTGGAGCTGCACTACCAGATGCCGCTGAATGAGATTATCTATGACTTCTTCGATACCCTGAAGGCGCACACCAAGGGCTATGCCTCGCTGGACTATGAGATCAGCGGCTACCGCCCCAGTGAACTGGTCAAGGTGGATCTGCTGCTCAACGGCGATCAGGTGGACGCCCTGAGCTTCATTGCCCACAAGGACAAGGCCTATGCCCGGGCCCGCAAGATCTGCGAAAAGCTGAAGGAGAATATCCCCCGCCAGCTCTTCGAGGTGCCCATTCAGGCGGCCATCGGCGGCAAGATCATCGCCCGGGAGACCGTCAAAGCCATGCGCAAGGACGTGCTCGCCAAGTGCTACGGCGGCGACATCAGCCGAAAAAAGAAACTGCTGGAAAAGCAGAAGGAGGGCAAAAAGAAAATGCGCTCTCTCGGTACCGTCCAGATCCCCAGCGAGGCCTTCATGGCTGTGCTCAAGCTGGATGAGTGATCACAACATAAACACGCCCCTCGGACAGTTTTTTCCTGTCCGAGGGGCGTTTGCTTTCCGGGCGGACTCCGGGGCGGTGCCTTTCGTGTTTACCTATGTTATCCGAATAAAACCTCGATTTCTGGTTCTGCCTCATAAATAGTTAGTCCATCAAAGATTTTTTCTTATCTATTGGTTGAAGAATTTTAACTCCATCAATCGGTCCAACTGTTTCATAGCTGTAAGGAACATTATTCCCGACTGCAAAAGTTCCACGTCCACCCATATTAACGCACCACCTTTCGAGAAGCACGGTAGTCTACGGTGACGATATTTCCTTGCATTTCTGGAGGCGGTTTCTGTGATGCCGATTCGTTCAGCCAGTTCATTCTACAATGCCCGCCGCAAAAAGAAAACCGGAGAGATCCACACAGGATCTCTCCGATTCGGCTTAATCGGTCATTACTCCTCGTCGGAGTCGTCCTCGGCATCCTCGTAGCCCAGCTCGATCTCGAACTCCTGGCCGCAGCCGGGGCAGACAACACGGCCGGAATCCAGCACGCTCTTGTCCACGACCAGCGTGTCGTCGCAGTTGGGACATTCCAGCTCAAAGAAGCCGTCCTCCTCGAGGGCCTGCAGGGCCTCCTCGGCGTCGTCTTCCTCGTCGTCGTACTCGTCCTCGATATCGGGGAACTCTTCGCTGTAGACGTAGTCCTCCAGCATGGCCAGGCTGTCGGACACGTCGTCCAGCTGGTCGGCCAGTGCCTGAATGGAGTCGTCGTCCTCCTCGGTGTTCAGGGACAGATGCTCCAGAATGTCCATCATAATGGAGATCAGCTTGCCCTCGGTGGTCTTGTCGGGGTCGAATTTCAGGCCCTCAGCCACGCCCTTGAGGTAAGCAACTTTTTCGGAAAGGGTCATGTTGTTGTCCTCCTTTCGGGAAAACAGAGTGTATCCAAAGGGGATACGGTGAAAAGGCGGATGGGCGGGAATTACTTCACGCGGCCCATGTACTCGCCGGTACGGGTGTCGATCTGGATGCGCTCGCCCTCGTTGATGAAGATGGGCACCTTGACCTCGGCGCCGGTCTCCAGCGTGGCGGGCTTGGTGACGTTGGTGGCGGTGTCGCCGCGGACGCCGGGCTCGGTCTCGGTGACCTCCAGCTCGACGAAGTTGGGGATCTCGACGGAGAACACCTTGCCCTTGTAGCTGAGCAGCTTGCAGGGGTCGTTCTCCTTGACGAACTTGAAGTTGTCGGGCAGATCACCCTTGGCAACGGGAGTCATCTCGAAGGTCTCGTTGTCCATGAAGTAGTACAGGTCGCCGTCGTTGTAGCTGTAGGTGGTCTCGATGCGGTCGATGAAGGCCTCCTCGAACTTGGCAGTGGGGTTGAAAGAGGTCTCGGTCACGGCACCGGTCACGATGTTCTTCATCTTGGTGCGCACGAAGGCGGCGCCCTTACCGGGCTTGACGTGCTGGAACTCGACAACCATCATCAGTTTGCCTTCGTACTCGAAGGTCTTGCCGTTACGGAAATCACCGGCAGTAATCATAATGAAATTCCTCCATGAATTAGATTTAGATCGTTCACCGGCGTAACCGGCAAAATGGGCAGAGAAAACCGCCCTAAGTTTCACTCTATTTTATACCAGTTTCTCTGATTTGACAAGGGGCGGGTGGAATTTCTGTCATTTTGCAAGGGAAAAATTGCTTGACAAAGGGATTTTGTGTGCGTAGAATATGTTCTGTAAGTAAATTGCTTCCCCTAAAGACGATGAAGGGAGAAAAGGCTCTGCTTTTTTCAGTTCAGAGAGCTGCCGTTTGCTGCGAGGCAGTATGAGATCCAGAGCGTATATCTGTTCCCGGAGTTGACCGCCTGAACGGTGCCGCTGCGCCCTATTAAGGCTGTCCGGCTGACGCCGTTATCTGTCCTGGCCTTGTTAGAGGCTGCTGAGGGTCGGCGGGCAACTGTCGGCTGAAACAGGGTGGTATCGCGTAATTTTTGCGCCCCTGACGCACGTTGTAGTGGTCAGAGGCTTTTTTTATTGCCCTCTGGTCAACGAATCCATGGCACACAGAAAAGGAGATCAAAACCATGAAAGGCTACGAAAAGTATATTCCCTTCAAGCCCCAGCCCATTGAGCACCGCACCTGGCCGGACAACCTCATCACCCACGCCCCCCAGTGGTGCTCCGTGGATCTGAGAGACGGCAACCAGGCCCTCATTGATCCCATGAACATGGAGGAAAAGCTGGAGATGTTCCATATGCTGGTGGACGAGATCGGCGTCAAGGAGGTCGAGATCGGCTTTCCCTCCGCCTCCGACACCGACTATGAGATCTGCCGCGAGCTCATCGAGGGCGGCCACATCCCGGATGACGTGACCATTCAGGTGCTGGTGCAGGCCCGGGAACACCTCATTAAAAAGACCTTTGAGGCCATCAGGGGCGCCAAGCACGTCATTTTCCACTTCTATAACTCCACCTCCACCCTTCAGCGGGAGGTCGTGTTCCGCACCGACGTGGCGGGCGTGAAGCAGATCGCCATCGACGCCGCCGACCTCATCTATCAGATGGCCCAGCCCGTCATTGCCGAGGGCATGGATCTGCGCTTTGAGTACTCTCCCGAGTCCTTCATGGGCACCGAGATGGACGCCGCCGTGGAGATCTGCGAGGCGGTGCTGGACCATCTCCATGCCGACGAGCAGCACAAGGTCATTCTGAACCTGCCCACCACGGTGGAGAACTGCATGCCCAACCAGTTCGCCGACGAGCTGGAGTATTTCATCCGCAAGCTGCCCGGCCGTGAGCGGGCCATCATCTCCCTGCACCCCCACAATGACCGGGGCTGCGGCGTGGCCACCACCGAGGCCGGTCTGCTGGCCGGCGCGGAGCGCGTGGAGGCCTGCCTGTTCGGCAATGGCGAGCGCACCGGCAATGTGGACCTCATCACCGTGGCAATGAATATGTATGTACAGGGCATCGACCCGGAGCTGGACTTCAGCCATATGGACCGCATCCGCGAGATGTACGAGCGCTGCACCAAGATGCGGGTGCCCGAGCGCCAGCCCTACGCGGGCGATCTGGTGTTCACCGCCTTCTCCGGCAGCCACCAGGACGCCATCAACAAGGGCTTCAACTATATGGAGGAGACCGGCACCGACAAGTGGATGGTGCCCTACCTGCCCATCAACCCCGCCGATCTGGGCCGGGAGTATGAGCCGGTGCGCATCAACTCCCAGTCCGGCAAGGGCGGCGCGGCCTTCATCATGAACCACAAGTTCGGCTTCGATATGCCCAAGGCCATGCACGGCGAGTTCGGCGCGGTGGTGCAGGAGGAGAGCGACCGTGTCGGCAAGGAGCTGAAGGCCGACCACATCATGGAGCTGTTCGAGCGGGAGTATCTGAAGGTGGACGGCCCCTACAAGCTGATCAAGCACGCCTTCCACGAGGAGACGGTGGACGGCCACAGCCAGGTCACCTTCTTCGGCACCATCCAGCACAAGGACACCGTGTTCTCCGTCAACGGCGAGGGCAACGGCCCCATCGACGCCTTTTTCAACGCCATCCACGGCCAGAAGATGGACAAGCTGACCTTCGTGGACTACAAGTCCCACGCCATCACCAAGGGCTCCGACTCTGTGGCCGTGGCCTATATCCAGCTGCGGGACGACGAGACCGGCGAGGACATCTTCGGCATCGGCGTCAGCCACAACATCAACCTGGCCCCCCTGCGCGGCATCCTCTGCGCCATCAACCGCTATCAGCGCAAAAAGGAAGCGGCTAAGGCGGAGTAAATATCCCATACATAAGCAGCGCCCCCGGAACCAACGGTTCCGGGGGCGCTTTGTGCTTGAAAAGATGTGGCCGGATCAGCCGCAGCTGTGGTGGCCGCAGGTGTGACCCTCTTCGTGGTCATGGTGGTGGCACTCGGTATTGGGATCATAGCGCAGGGTGCCGTTTGCAAGGGCGGCGGCGCAGAGGTCGGCATTTCCGGTGACGCCGGGGTAGAGGTCGATCCCGGCCTGAGCCAGGGCGTTCCGGGCACCGCCGCCGATGCCGCCGCAGATCAGGGCGTCCGCGCCCAGCTCCTTCAGCACACCGGCCAGCGCGCCGTGACCCTGGCCGTTGGTGCTCACGATCTCGCTGTGCGTGATGGTGCCGTTTTCGATGGTGTAGACCTTGAACTGCTCCGTGTGGCCGAAGTGCTGAAACACCTGACCGTTTTCATAACAGACTGCCAGTTTCATGGTAGATCTCCCTTTCTATAAAACCTATTACCTGCTTAGTATAAGGGTAAATACAAGCGTTGTCAACTACTTGGAAAATCAGAAGCCCCGGGACCGTCGGTTCCGGGGCTGTTGTGTAGGCCGGAGTTATTTCTGCTTCTGCTGAAGCTGGAGCCGGTCGGCGATCATGGCGATGAACTCGCTGTTGGTGGGCTTGCCCTTGGCGGAGTTCACCGTATAGCCGAAGTAGCGCTGGAGGGTCTCCAGATCGCCTCGATCCCATGCCACCTCAATGGCGTGGCGGATGGCGCGCTCCACCCGGCTGGCGGTGGTGCCGAAGCGCTTGGCTACCTCGGGATAGAGCACCTTGGTGACGGCGTTGATGACGTCCATGTCCTCCACTGCGATGAGAATGGCCTCCCGCAGATACTGGTAGCCCTTGATGTGGGCGGGTACGCCGATCTCGTGAATGATAGCGGTGACCAGAGTCTCCAGATTCTGACGGCTGGGAGAGGACTCCAGGCCGCCAAAACGGAGCAGGCGGATGCGTTCGGTGACGCTGTCCAGTCGACATGGCTTGGTCAGAAAGAAATCTGCGCCCAGTGCCGCCGACTGGTTGACCACGTTGCCCCGGGTGAAGCCGGACACCACCAGAATGGTGGGGCGACGGCCGCCCACGTCGCCGATCTTGTGCAGCAGCTCTAATCCGTCCATGCCGCTCAGCACCAGATCCATCACCAGTACGTCAACGCCGCCGGCGTTAATCAGCTCCAGCGCTTCATTGCCGTCACCCACAGAACCGACGACTTCCATATCGGTCTCTGCATTGATCGTGTCGTTCAAAAGAATGCGGAATTCTTCATCTGCATCCGCCAATAAAATTTTAATCGTACTCACTTGCACCCACGCTCCTTTTGATAAATTTGCCTGTTAAATCGGACTCACAACATTCGCAATTTGTTGTTGCCCATAATTTATCAGAAAAGATGGATAAAATCAATAGAAAATGGAGAGATTATGTATCTTTTTGCCGACTTGCTACACTTTAAATCGACATAGTTCGAGCCCAATATTTAACATTATCATTTCCTAAATTTCCACAATTTCCGGGGAATTATTAACAATTATGACGGTTCGGAGGTGAAATTATTCAAAAATGAAAAAGAAACGTCCCGAAGCGTTAACCGGAGGAAACGCTTCGGGACGTCGAACTTTGTCGGACGGATTACTCAGCCGAACAGCGCCATCAGGACGCCGGCGGCGATCGCGGAGCCGATGACACCGGCCACATTGGGGCCCATGGCGTGCATCAGCAGGAAGTTGCCGGGGTTCTCCTTCTGGCCGACGGTCTGGGAGACGCGGGCGGCCATGGGCACGGCGGACACGCCGGCAGAACCGATCAGCGGGTTGATCTTGTCCTTCAGGAACAGGTTCATGACCTTGGCAAGGAGCACGCCGCCGGCGGTGCCGAAGGCGAAGGCAACGATGCCCATGGCCAGGATGACCAGAGTCTTGGGGGACAGGAAGGTGTTGGCGGTGGCGGTGCAGCCCACGGAGATGCCCAGGAAGATGGTGACGATGTTCATCAGCTCGTTCTGGGCGGTCTTGCTCAGGCGATCCACCACGCCGGTCTCCTTAAACAGCACGCCCAGCATCAGGCAGGCCACCAGCGGAGCCGCAGAGGGCACCAGCAGGGAGACAAAGACGGTGATGACGATGGGGAAGAGGATCTTCTCCTTGCGGCTGACCTGGCGCAGCGGCTTCATGATGATCTGACGCTCTGCCTTAGTGGTCAGCAGCTTCATGATGGGGGGCTGGATCACGGGAACCAGCGCCATGTAGGAGTAAGCAGCCACGGCGATGGGGCCCAGCAGCTCGGGGGCCAGACGGGTGGTCACAAAGATGGCGGTGGGGCCGTCGGCGCCGCCGATGATGCCGATGGAGGAGGCCTGGGCGGCGGTGAACATACCGCTCAGACGGCAGCCGGCATAGGTCATGAAGATGCCCAGCTGAGCGGCAGCGCCCAGCAGCAGGCTCTTGGGGTTGGCGATCAGGGGGCCAAAGTCGGTCATGCAGCCCACGCCGAGGAAGATCAGGCAGGGATAAATGCCCAGCTTGACGCCCAGATAGAGGTAGTCGACCAGACCCGGGGTGACCGAGGTGCCGATCAGGCTGGTGAAGCTGGCGCGCAGGGTGTCGGTGATGCCCTCCAGGCCGTTGACGAACTCAGCGGTGATGGGAGCCCCTCCGAAGAGATCCCAGTGGACATGTCCGCCGGCGAAGAGGATCTCGTGGAACATCTCCGCGCCGGGCAGGTTGGTCATCAGCATACCGAATGCGATGGGGAGCAGCAGCAGCGGCTCGAACTTCTTGACGATGGCCAGATACATGAGGACGAAGGAAATGCCCATCATAATGAGGCACTTCCAGTTGCCGTCCTGCGCGAACTGGTAGAAGCCGGTCTGCTCCAGGAAGTTCAGGATAGCAGTCATACTTTATCGCCTCCAGTCGATCACTGGAGCACGCAGAGCAGAGTGCCGGGATCCACAGCGGCGCCCTGAGCGACGCTGATGGAGGCGACGGTGCCGTCGCTGGGAGCCATGATCTCGTTCTCCATCTTCATGGCCTCCAGCACAAAGAGCACGTCGCCGGACTTGACGGCCTGGCCGTTGGTCACGTTGATGCTCAGCACGGTGCCGGGCAGGGGAGAGGTGATCTGGGTGCCTGCGGCGGGAGCGGCGGGCGCAGCGGCCGGGGTGGCGGCAGGAGCGGGTGCGGCGGCGGGGGCCGCAGCAGGAGCGGCAGCGGCAGTGGCCTCGGTCTCCAGCGTGACGTCGTAGACGGAGCCGTTCACGGTAACTTTGTAGTGCTTGGTCATATTAATTCTCTCCAATCTCTTAGATTTTTTTGATCGCAGTGATTCTTACGTTCTGGAAGCCCACGCCGAGATCCTCGGCCAGCGCGGCGGTGATGGCGGCCATCAGCTGGGGATCCTGCTCGGGTGCGGCGGCCTTCGGTGCGCTGACGGGCGCGGCTGCACGGGGTTTTGCCGCGGCGGGAGCGGGCTTTTCCAGCTTGCGGACAACGGCGCTCATCGCGGAGGACAGGATGACGATGACGATCAAACTGCAGAACACGGTGATGATGCCGAAGGCGCAGACGAAGGGAATGCTGTAATTCATATGCTACCTCCTCTACTCTTCTCGCTGACCCGTAGGGTCGGCGCTGTATACCAATGGCGGAACGGATAAATCATTCCACACGCAAGTATAACTGATTGATGGAGATTTTGCAATCGAAAAAAGGGTAAAATTTAGAGGTTTTTTACGTCTTTTTAGGGAAAATAGTTTTCCAAAAGTTCCGATAAAACAGAAAATTTGCATTCTGAAAAGCGCGAAAAAATCCTCCCCTGCCCCACGGCGCGGGGACAGGGGAGGAAAAAAGAAATCAAAAAGTTAGCTTTCCCGTCAGTTCTTGGCGTAATAGTTGATGAGACAGCCGGCCAGCACGATATCCCGCTCTTCGGCGGTCATGGCGGGCAGACGGAGCTTCAGCGGCTTTTCTTCGCCGTTCTGGATCAGCACGGCGTCAATCTCCTCCGCGCCGCTCTCCACGGCGGAGCGGATGCCCTTCAGCAGGACCTGGTCGCCGGGGGCGATGCCCAGCTCCTCCAGACCGTCGGTGACGAAGGGGAGCATGCCCCAGTTCACCACGTTGGAGCGGTAGCGTTTGGTGGCGTACTCGGTGGCGATGTTGGCCACACCGCCCAGTACGCGCTGGCAGGAGGCGGCCTGCTCGCGGGCGGAGCCGTCGCCGGGGCGCAGAGCCATGACCAGACTGCCCAGACCGGTGGTCTTGGGATCAAGACCGTGGAGGGCGGCCTTTACATCGGCATCGATGTCACCGGCGCGGCGCTTCAGCTCCAGCGCCTTGACCGCCTTGGTCCGGCCCACATAGGCGGGATCCTTGCGGCTCAGGGTGAACTCCGCCAGCCCCAGCGGGTTGGAGCGGTAGGAGGAGGTCTCGCCGGAGGGGATCAGCTCGTCGGTGGTGGTGACGGCGTCGTAGATGGCGGAGCAGACGGTGACGGCCAGGTTTTCGGGCAGGGCGATCTGTTCGGGCCAGTCGGCGATGTTGGGGCCAAAGACCAGCTCGGCGTCGGGATCGGGCTTGCCCACGCCGCGGTAGACGCGGCTCTGGTATGCGCCGTCGTCATAGGCGTACAGCTCGTCGGGACGGTCCTCGGGGATGTAGTCCAGCTCGGTGGCGGCGGTCAGGCGGCCCTGATTCTTGGCGGTGGCGGCAATGGAGCGGGCGTCCATCAGGGCCACATAGGCGATCTGGCCGTTGCCGGGCTTGCTGCCCTCGCGGTTGGGGAAGTTGCGGGTGGAGTGGCGGATGGAGAAGCCGCCGTTAGCGGGCACGTCGCCGGCGCCGAAGCAGGGGCCGCAGAAGCAGGAGCGGATGGTGGCGCCGCACTCCGTCAGGTCGGCCAGCTGGCCGTGACGGGCCAGATCGAGGAAGGTGGGCTGGCTGGCGGGATAGACGGACAGGCCGAAGGCCATGCCGCCGATGCTGTGACCCTTCAGGATCTCGGCGGTGCGCATCAGGTTCTGCCAGGTGCCGCCGGAGCAGCCGGCGATGACGGCCTGATCCACATAGAACTCGCCGCCCTTCAGCTTGTTGGTCAGGGGAGCGGGGGGATTCTTGAGCTCGAACTGCTTGAGGGTGGCCTCGTCCACGGCGTGGAGCAGGTCGGCGGCGTTCTCCTTGAACTCCCGGATGGTGTAGGCGTTGGAGGGGTGGAAGGGCAGTGCGATCATGGGCTCCACCTGATCCAGCGGGATCTCCACCAGATCGTCATAGTAAGCGCCGTCGGCGGGGGCCATGGGCCGGTACTCGTCCCCGCGGCCCAGCACCTCCAGACAGGCTTTGGTGGTGTCGTCGGTGCACCAAACGGAGCTCAGACAGGCGGTCTCGGTGGTCATGACGTCGATGCCGCAGCGGTAGTCCATGGCCAGATTTTTGACGCCGGGGCCGAAGAACTCCAGCACGGCGTTCTTGACCAGACCGGGGCCGAACACGGTGCGGATCAGATCCAGCGCCACGTCCTGGGGGCCCACGCCGGGGCGGGGCTTGCCGGTCAGATAGACGGCGATCACGCGGGGGTAGGCGATGTCGTAGGTCCGGTTCAGCAGCTGCTTCACCAGCTCCGGGCCGCCCTCGCCAAAGGCCATGGTGCCGAAGGCGCCGTAGCGGGTGTGGGAGTCGCTGCCCAGCAGCATCTTGCCGCAGCCGGCATAGCGCTCGCGCATATAGGAGTGGATGACGGCCTGATGGGCGGGCACAAACTCGCCGCCGTACTTCTTGGCGGCGGACAGGCCGAACACATGGTCGTCCTCGTTGATGGTGCCGCCCACGGCGCACAGGGAGTTATGACAGTTGGTCAGCACATAGGGCAGGGGGAACTGCTTCAGGCCGGAGGCCCGGGCGGTCTGGATGATGCCCACATAGGTGATGTCGTGGGAGATGAGACTATCGAAGGTCAGGTGAAGCTGGCCCTCCCACGGCCCCCGGTGGTGACGGCGGAGGATCTGATAGGCCATGGTCTTATCCCGGCCGCTGCCGGCGGCGGGGATCGGTGCGGGTACGCCGCCCTGCAGCATGACGCTGCCGCTGTGCAGTTGGATCATCGGTAAGCACCCCTTTTCGGATGATGGTTTTGTTGGATACAGTATAACACAAAAAAGCCAGGATGCAAGAGAAAATGAATGAATAAAATGAAATTCTTGCAATTTTTCCGTGAGCAGACCGGAGATAATCTAATATAAATAGGTTGTGCATAGATATTTTGAAAGTTACAAAAGTTTTTCTTGCAAAATGAAGGAAAATGGGATACAATACGGGAAAATCACAGTCACCGGGGCAGCAGGCCGTCGAGGTAAGGAGCAGGGGATGAAGGACAACGGCGTCAT
>ERZ507073.2032-NODE-2032-length-10836-cov-3.819405_pt1 | contig 10836 bp, 9 predicted proteins | sample MGYA00512290_ERZ507073 | MGnify/ENA metagenome assembly ERZ507073 | reverse complement strand
CGTGGAAACTGGATGGACTGACCGTTGTACTGACTTACCGGGACGGCGTTTTGCAGAAAGCGGTTACACGCGGAAACGGACTGACCGGAGAAGTCATTACCAATAATGCAAGGGTATTTAAGAATCTTCCGGTGCGGATTCCGTTTCAGGGAGAACTGCTGTTAAGAGGGGAAGCGGTGATTCATTATTCAGATTTTGAACGGATCAATGCGACCATAGAGGATGTGGATGCAAAATACAAGAATCCGAGAAATCTCTGCAGCGGTTCGGTGCGGCAGCTGAATAATGAGATTACCGCCGGACGTAATGTGAATTTCTATGCATTTACACTGGTGCGTGCAGAGAATGAAGATTTTCATAATTCCATGGAAGCACAGTACGATTTCCTTGCCGGACAGGGCTTTTCCGTGGTAGAACATTACCGGGTAACTGCAGGAAATGTTGCAGCTGCCGTAAAACTGTTTGCAGAGAAAATCGAACATTTCGATGTGCCGTCGGACGGACTGGTACTGATGTACGATGATCTCGAATATGGCAGATCACTTGGAAGTACGGCGAAATTCCCACGAAATGGAATCGCTTTCAAATGGGCGGATGAACTGCGGGAGACTACATTAAAAGAGGTCGAGTGGAGCGCCAGCCGTACCGGTCTGATCAATCCGGTAGCTATTTTTGAGCCGGTGGAACTGGAAGGCACAACGGTGAGCCGCGCTTCCGTGCATAATATCAGTATCATGAGATCCCTCAGACTGGGAATCGGAGACCATATCACGGTCTATAAGGCCAACATGATCATTCCCCAGATCGCTGAGAATCTGACTGGCAGTGATAATGTGGAGATTCCAAAGGTGTGTCCGGTGTGCGGACAGCCCACGGAGATCCGACAGATGAATGAGGTACAGTCTCTGTACTGCACCAATGAGAAATGCCCGGCCAAGGAGATCAAATCCTACACTCTGTTCGTCAGCAGAGATGCGCTGAATATTGACGGACTCTCCGAGGCAACATTGGAGAAGCTGATCGATCAGGGCTTTATCCATGAATATGCGGATCTGTTCCGGCTGGACCGTTACAAGGAGGTCATTACCGGAATGGAAGGATTCGGAGAAAAATCCTATCAGAATATGATGGACAGTATCGAGACTGCAAGACATACCACGCTGCCCCGGTTGATCTACGGACTGGGGATCGCAGGGATCGGCGGGGCCAATGCCAAGGTGCTGTGCCGGTATTTTGATTACGATCTGGAACGAATGCAGGCAGCGGACGAAGAAACACTGAGTGCCATTCCCGGTGTGGGAGAGGTGCTGGCATCGGCATTTGCGGATTATATGCGTGATGCGGAGAATCTGGAGAAAATAGCTCATCTGAAGGAAATCCTGACGATAGAGACACCACAGATCGATGAGAGTGCACAGACACTGACAGGAATGTCCTTCGTGGTGACGGGAAGCCTGAACCATTATGCCAGCCGGAATGATCTGAAAGAGGTCATTGAGGAAAAAGGCGGCAAGGTGACCGGAAGTGTCACCGGCAAGACCACCTGCCTGATCAACAATGATATTACATCTACATCATCGAAAAATAAAAAAGCAAAAGAATTACAGGTTCCCATTCTGACAGAAGAGGAATTTCTGAGAACCTATAATATTCCTTACGAGGAATAAGCAAGAAAGACCCGGAGGAAAATAAAATGCCTATCAAAACACAAAATGATCTGCCTGCCAAAGAGATACTGGAAAATGAAAATATATTCGTCATGGACGAATTTCGTGCGGTACATCAGGACATGCGTCCCCTGCAGGTACTGATCCTGAACAATATGCCGGTAAAGCAGGATACGGAGCTGCAGCTGCTGCGGGCGTTGTCAAATACACCGCTGCAGGTGGATGTCACTTTCATGAACACCAAGACCCATGTGTCACTGAATACCCCGGCCAGCCATCTGAACAAATTTTACACTACCTTTGATGAGATCAGGGATCGTAAATTCGATGGACTGATTGTTACCGGAGCACCGGTGGAGGATATTACCTTCGAGGAAGTGGATTACTGGGAGGAGACCTGCCAGATCCTGGACTGGGCGGAGACCCATGTGACCTCCACCTTACATATCTGCTGGGCGGCACAGGCCGGATTTTATCATTATTACGGAATCAACAAGAGACAACTGTCCCAGAAGCTGTTCGGCGTCTATGCACATAGGGTATCCAACCGGAAAGTTCCGTTGGTCCGTGGATTTGATGATATTTTCATGGCTCCGCACAGCCGTCACACCGAGACACCATCGGAGGCCATTCATGCCTGTAAGGATCTGACGATCCTTGCGGAATCGGAGAAGGCCGGCGTATTCCTGGCAATGGCGGAAGAGGGCAAAAAGATTTTTGTAGCGGGCCATCCCGAATATGACCGTTATACACTGAACAACGAATATCATAGAGATCTGGATAAAGGACTGCCCATTCAGATCCCCTATAATTATTACCCGGACGATGACCCGGAGCAGAGACCTCTGTTACAGTGGAGATCTCATTGTAACAACCTTTACAGCAACTGGCTCAATTATTATGTATACCAGACAACACCATATGACTTAACGGAAATCCGATAATTTCGATAGAAACAGGACGATGGTCATGGAGAATGGAAAAAAGAAAGGAAGCAGAAGATGAATCAGACACTGACAAGAAAACAATTTGATATTTTATCGATACTGGCAGAGGAAAAAGGTACTTTATCCCAGAGACAGCTGGGAGAAAAGAGCGGACACTCTCTGGGAACGGTCAACCGTGTCATGCAGGAACTGACCGAATTACAGTATGTGACAGAGGGAGAGATCACAGGTGCCGGAATCTCCGCACTGGAGCCTTACCGTGCAAAACGCGCCATCTTCATTGCAGCCGGATTCGGCAGCCGGCTGGTGCCCATTACCTTTAACACCCCGAAACCACTGGTACGTGTGCATGGACAGCGTATTATTGACGGACTGATCGATGCCTGTCTGGATGCCGGGATTAATGAAATCTATATTGTCCGGGGGTATCTGGCAGAGCAGTTTGATCAGCTGCTGTACAAATATCCCATGATCAGATTCCTGGAAAATCCGGTTTACAATGAAGCTAACAATATTTCCTCCGCCATGGTGGCCAGATACATGCTTTCCAATGCCTATGTCTTCGAGGCGGATCTGTTGATTTCCAATCCGAAGATCATTACCAAGTATCATTACACCTCTGATTTCCTGGCTATTAAAAAGGACAGAACCGATGACTGGTGCTTCATAGTGAAGGACGGCGTCATCGTAGAGGAGAAGGTCGGCGGACTGGATTGCTGGCAGATGGTGGGAATCTCTTACTGGAACGAAGAGGATGGACACAAGCTGTCAGACGATATCAAGATGACCTATGAGCAACCCGGCGGAAAAGAGCGCTACTGGGAACAGGTGCCTCTGGTATTCTGCCAGAAGCATTATAAGGTAGAAGTACGTGAATGCCGGGAAAATGACATTATCGAGATCGATACTTTCCGGGAACTGAAAGCCATCGACAAGACGTATGATGTTTAAAGAAAAATAAGTATTGCTATTTTGTGCGAATGGTATTATTATATGTTCATATTTAACACAAAGTGTCTGCGAATGGAACGCAGACATTTTGTGTACTTATTTTAGCCGAAAACCTATGAAAACCGTTCAAAGAATTAAAACATATCATACATTAATGAACGATTGGAAAAAGAACGCGAACAAAAAAAGGAGGAATCCCATAATGGAGCAGTTGATACAAAAACCCGTCAAAAGAAATATTTTATTGAATCCCGGACCGTCTACCACCACAGATACCGTAAAATACGCACAGGTCGTGCCGGATATCTGTCCCAGAGAGAAAGAATTCGGCGGATTGATGAAGGGGCTCAGAGAAGACCTTGTAAAAATTGTGCATGGAGACTTGGAAAAGTATACCAGCGTCCTGTTCTGTGGATCCGGCACCATCAATATTGATGCCTGCATCAGCTCCCTGCTGCCGGAGGGCGGCAAAGTACTGGTGGTGAATAACGGTGCCTACAGCAGCAGAGCAGTGGAAGTATGTGAATATTACGGACTGCCCCACATTGATCTGCGTTTCCCGGTGGACCAGCTGCCGGATCTGGAAAAAGTGGAGCAGACTCTGAGAGAGAATCCGGACATTGCACTGGTACATACCACTCATAACGAGACCGGCACCGGCATTCTCAATCCGATCCGCGAGATTGGTGCACTGGCCCACAAATATCATGCCACCTTTACCGTGGATACCACCTCGACTTATGCCATGCGGCCGATCAATATAGAAGAGGACAATATCGACTTCTGTATGGCCTCCGCACAGAAAGGTCTGATGGCCATGACGGGACTTTCTTTTGTCGTGGGAAGCCGGGCAGTCTTAGAGGCATCGAAGGACTATCCGAAGCGCTCTTATTACTGTAACCTGTATCAGCAGTATGACTTTTTCCAGAGAACCGGGGAGATGCATTTTACCCCGCCGGTACAGACAATCTACGCTACGATCCAGGCATTGAAGGAATACTGGGCAGAGGGAGAGGAAGCCAAGTGGGCGAGACACACCAGAGTCTTCGAAGCTATCCATGAGGGACTGGATGCACTGGGATTCCACGATGTGATCCGCAGAGAATGGCAGTCGGGACTGGTTGTGTCTGTGAAGTATCCCGATGATCCAAACTGGAATTTTGAAAAAGTACATGATTATTGCTATGAGCGGGGATTTACCATTTACCCCGGCAAAATCTCTACTACCAATACCTTCCGCCTGTGTGCGCTGGGTGCGATTGACAGACCGGATATCGAAGCCTTTTTCAAAGTGTTCAGAGAAGCACTGGAAGTCAATAAAATTCAGATTCCGGCAAAATATAAGGAGGCATAGGATCAAATGAAGCGAGTATATACCTGTTTCTGTACAGATGTCATTCATGAGGGGCACCGCAATATCATCAGAGAAGCCGGAAAATACGGCGAGCTGACCATCGGCGTCTTAAGTGATGCGGCAATGATCCGTTTTAACCGTTTTCCCACCATCAGCTTCGAGGAGCGTATGCAGCTGGTAAAAGATATCCCGGAAGTCAGCAATGTGGTCGTGCAGGATGATGTAATGTATGATAAGGTCATTGAAGAATTGCGCCCTGACTACGTGATCCATGGGGATAACTGGCAGGAGGGTGCTTTGAAGGCTATCCGTGACAACGTGGAAGGACTGCTGAAGACATACGGCGGCGAGATCATAGATGTCCCTTATACATATAATGAAGAAGTAAAAAGAATTGATACGAGGATCAAGGAAAAGCTGGCCATGCCGGAATACCGCAGAAAGCGCCTGCGCCAGCTCATTGAGATCCGTCCCATTGTCAAAGCACTGGAGGTTCACAGCGGCCTGACCGGACTGATCGCAGAGAAGACCATCGTGGAGCATGATGGTGAGCTGGACCAGTTCGACGCCATGTGGATCAGCTCTCTGTGCGATTCCACGGCGAAGGGCAAGCCGGATATCGAGCTGGTGGACATGACTTCCCGTTTCCGTACCATTGATGACGTGACGGAAGTGACCACGAAGCCCATTATTTTTGACGGAGATACCGGCGGACTGACGGAGCATTTCGTATACACAGTGAGAACACTGGAAAAAATGGGTGTTTCCGCCATCATTATTGAGGACAAGACCGGACTTAAGAAAAATTCCCTCTTCGGAAACGATGTGGTGCAGACTCAGGACAGCATCGAGAACTTCAGTGCCAAGATCGCAGCCGGCAAAAAGGCACAGCTGACAGATGATTTCATGATCATTGCCAGAATCGAAAGCCTGATCTTAGAGCGAGGCATGGAAGATGCACTGAACCGTGCCAGAGCTTTCGTAGCAGCGGGAGCGGATGGCATCATGATCCACAGCCGTAAGAAATCCCCGGATGAGATTCTGGAATTCTGTGATAAATTCCGGGCAGAGGATTCGAAGACACCTATCGTGGTGGTGCCGTCTTCCTTTAACAGCATTACGGAAAACGAACTGGCCGCCCACGGCGTCAATATCGTGATCTATGCGAACCAGCTGACCAGAAGTGCCTTCCCCGCCATGCAGCAGACCGCCGAGGACATCCTGCGGTATCACAGGGCACAGGAAGTGGACAGCAGACTGATGCCGATCAAAGATATTATAACTTTAATAGACGAAATTTAACTGACAGGGGCAGGAAAGGAATACTTACATGAAAGCAGAAAACTTTGCGAAAATTTTAAATGCGGACTTTTATACCGGGGTACCGGATTCCCAGCTGAAAGCCCTCTGCAATTACCTGATGCACACCTATGGGATCGATCCGAAGCATCATGTGATCGCGGCCAACGAGGGAAACTGCACGGCACTGGCCGCCGGCTATCATCTGGCTACCGGCAAAGTCCCGGTAGTATACATGCAGAACAGCGGAGAAGGCAATATCATCAACCCCGTGGCATCCCTGCTGAACGATAAAGTCTATGCCATCCCCATGATCTTCGTCATCGGCTGGCGCGGTGAGCCTGGGATCCACGACGAACCCCAGCATATCTACCAGGGTGAAGTGACCCTGAAATTGCTGGAGGATATGGGAATCCGCTATTTTGTCATCGGAAAAGACACAACGGAAGAGGAAGTAAGTGCTGCCATGCAGGAGTTCCGCAAGGAGCTGGATCGTGGTGAGGATGTAGCGTTCGTGATCCGGAAGGGTGCCCTCAGTTATGAGGAAAAGGTGGAGTACCGCAACGACAATCCCATGATCCGGGAAGAGATCATACGCCACATCGTGCAGGCTTCCGGCGAGGATCCCATCGTCAGCACCACAGGCAAAGCCAGAAGAGAACTGTTCGAGATCAGAGAACACAACGGACAGAGCCACAAGTATGATTTCCTGACCGTAGGTTCCATGGGACACAGCAGCAGTATCGCCCTGGGTGTGGCAGTACAGAAGCCCGGGACGAAGGTATGGTGCGTGGACGGTGACGGCGCAGTGCTGATGCACATGGGTTCCATGGCGGTACTGGGCAGTACGGCACCTGAAAATATGGTGCACATCGTCATCAATAACGGTGCCCATGAGACTGTGGGCGGTATGCCTACCGTGGCAGCCGATATGGATCTTGTCTCCATTGCAAAAGCCTGTGGCTACCCTCATGCCGTATCCGTTGCCACCTACGAGGAACTGGACAGGGAACTGACCGCTGCAAAAGAGAGAGAGACCCTGACCTTTATCGAAGTAAAATGTGGTATCGGCGCAAGGGAAGATCTCGGAAGACCCACCACCACGGCACTGGAGAACAAGCAGAACTTCATGGAATACCTGAAGGAATGCCGATGACCGGTAACACACGTGGAATATCGTGCACATTTTGCTACAATAAAATGAGAAAAAAATAATAGATATCACTGTTCGTCAAGCTGCCTGTATGGTAAAATACATACCATACAAGCAGCTTTTCATATATTACAAAAGCAGAAAGAATGAGGGAGTACATATGGAAATTAACATTGGTATTATCGCAATTATTGTATTGGCCATTGCCATCCTGGCCATCCTGGCATCCGGTTATGTGAAGGCATCACCGAACAAAGCCTACATCATCTCCGGTATTAAGAGAGAGCCCAAGGTTCTGATCGGACGTGCAGGCATCAAGATTCCTTTTCTGGAGAAGAAGGATGAGCTGATCCTGAAGCAGATCAGTATCGACATCAAGACCAACGGTTATATACCTACCAAGGATTTCATCGGTGTGGATATCGACGCCGTGGCAAAGGTCAGAGTCCTGACCCAGAGAGATGTCACCGTAAATGCGAAGGGTGAAGTCGTGGCAGGTGCGGATGCGAACAAGAGAATCACCACCGAGATGGCCAATGCAGCCATGAAGAACTTCCTGAACATGAACGAGGATCAGATCCGCGATGCTCTGACTGATTCCTTACAGGGTAACATGCGTGAGATCATCGGTACCCAGTGCCTGAAGGAACTGTGTAATGACCGTAAGACTTTCGGTGATGAGGTACAGGCAAAGGCGCAGAAGGATATGAACGCTTTAGGTATCTGGATCGAGTCCTGTAACATTCAGAAGATCGAAGATGAGAACAACCTGATCACTGCTTTGGGACAGGATAACATGTCCCAGATCCAGAAGGATGCTTCCGTTGCAAAGGCACAGGCAGACAGAGATGTGGCCATCGCCAGAGCACAGGCACAGAAGGATGCCAATGATGCACAGGTCATCGCAGAGACCGAGATTGCCCAGAAGCAGACCGAACTGGCGATCAAGAAGGCAGAACTGAAGAAAGAGTCCGATATCAAGAAGGCAGAAGCTGACGCAGCATACAAGATCCAGGAAGAGGAACAGCGTAAGACCGTGGAGATCACCACAGCGAATGCGAACCTGGCCCGTCAGGAGAAGGAACTGGAGTTAAAGGAAAGAGAAGTATCCATCAAGGAGAAAGCACTGGAAGCTGAGGTCAAGAAGACCGCAGAAGCAAACAAATACGCAGCACAGCAGAAGGCAGATGCCGAGCAGTATGAGAGACAGAAGAGAGCGGAGGCCGAACTCTTCGAGATCCAGAGACAGGCAGAGGCTGAGAAGGCAAAGTCCGAGGCAGAGAGATTTGCCAAGGAGCAGGCGGCAGAGGCAGTCAAGGCAGCAGGCCTGGCAGAGGCAGCAGCCGTAGCAGCCAAAGGTAAAGCAGAAGCAGAAGCTATCCAGGCGAAGGCAGAGGCAGAGGCAGCCGGTATCCTGAAGAAAGCGGAAGCTATGAAGCAGTACGGCGACGCTGCAAGACAGCAGATGGAGTTAGATACTCTGAAGGTATACTTCGAACAGCTGCCCAAGATCGCCGAGGCTGTGGCTAAGGGCTACATGAACGTAGATTCCATCAAGATGTTCGGCGGCGATTCCAGCAAGCTGGCAGGCGATATCATGACCACTGTAACCCAGGTTACCGATGGTATCAAGGAGTCTACCGGACTGGACATCAATGAGATGCTGGCTAAGGGATTTGCAAAAGAAACAAAGTCTGAAGAGACTGGTTCTACAGCAAATGCCGATTACCATGAGGTAAAGCCGGAATAATACTTGCGATAAGCGACAGAATGTCATAAACTGAGGGTACAGAGACAAAATAAAAGTCTCTGTACCCTCTTGCTTTTGCGGGCGGGGTATGAAGATGAAAATGGAAAAGGAAGAAAAGATGACAACAGCAGATCCGAAGGCGACAAAAGAAACAGTAGAATTATGGCATTACCTACATGCCGTAGCAGGTAAACAGATCATTACCGGTCAGCACACCCAGACCATTCCCTGCGAAGAGATAGATTACATCAGGCAGGTCACCGGAAAGGAACCGAAGCTGCGGGGCTTTGAACTGCTGGCGTATTCTCCGAATATCAATTATGAAGATGCTTCCCCGGAATGCATCCAGGAAGTGGAAGAAAATAAGGGGACCGTGGAGACGGCATTGCAATGGGCCAGAAAACAGCGGGAAGCCGGAAATGGTGGTATTCTCACCTTCACCTTCCACTGGTTCTCGCCCTTAGGCGGCAGAGACAAGAGCTTCTATACCGAACACACGGATTTTGATGCAAGGGAAGTATTGAAAGAGGGAACCCCAGAGAGAGTGGCATTCTATCATGACATGGATGTGATTGCGGAGATCCTGCGGCGCTTTCAGGAAGAGCGGATTCCCATTCTCTGGCGCCCGTTCCATGAATCCTACGGTACCTGGTTCTGGTGGGGAGCGCAGGGCCCGGAAGTGGCGAGAAACCTGTATCACCTGATGTTCGATTACTACACAGGTGAGAAAGACCTGCACAACCTTCTCTGGGTATGGAACAGCGATATACCAAAAGCCTACCCCGGAGATGAATACGTGGATGTAGTATCCATGGATGTCTACCTCCCGGAGTATCAGGCCACAGACTATGCGAATGCCTACGAGAAGCTGGAGACAGCCACCTCCCGTGACAAAGTGGCTGCCCTGGCAGAAGTGGGCTACCTTCCCGATGTGGATCTCCTGCAAAAAAGCAGAATCCCCTGGGCTTACTACATGACCTGGTCCAAGGAATTCTGCATCAGCGAAAAATATAACAGCGTAGAAAATCTGAAGAAAATGTACGACAGTGAATACGCGGTGACTTTGTGATACGGTCACATTTGCACTTGTTGCAGCTTGGCAATGAGAGCATCCTTTAGAACTTTGGAATAATTGATACCGCAATTATCGCAGGCAGTGTTTAACCATGCCGGAATAGTCAGTGTCTTTTTGACGGCCCTGTCATCATAGGCCCGGGCATAATTATCCAAATTCACACAGATTAGATTTATTAATGCAGTGGGATCGTCTGATTTCACTGCATTAATTGCAGTAGGAGCAGGAAGAACATCGCCGTCTCTCAGGGAAGTGAACAGGTATTGCCCACATGCCTCTTGAGCCATTGCAAAAGCATCGGCAAGATTGTCACCATAAGTGGCAAGATCATTAAGATCGGGAAAAATGACAGAGTATTTCCCATTCGCTTCCGGGTAAAAAATAGCTGGATATATATAATTCATAAGATCACTCCTTTCAAAGGCTGTTCCATATTATTTTAGTCCAGCCTGTTTAAAAATAGAATTAACAACTCGCAAAGGAATATCGCCTCTGTGATTGGGAATGGTTACTTTCCCTGACTTTGAAGGATGTTTGTACTGATGATGAGAAAACCTCTGATATCAGACAAAACCCAGCCATCGTCAAGGATGATTCGCTCTAATTCGCGAAAACGCATGGATTATCTCTCCTTTCTTAA
>ERZ507073.2030-NODE-2030-length-10853-cov-3.472958_pt1 | contig 10853 bp, 7 predicted proteins | sample MGYA00512290_ERZ507073 | MGnify/ENA metagenome assembly ERZ507073 | reverse complement strand
GATGATCGCGTCTGCCTCGGTCACTCCATGGAATGCTCCTGCCATAAACGGGTTATCATCCGGTGCATTGCAAAGCACTACTAATTTGGCACATCCTAAGGAATCATTCTCCTTCGTATATTCTGCTGCCTGTAAAATGACATCTCCCATCAGTCTGACGGCATCCATGTTGATCCCGGTCTTTGTGGAACCGACATTGACGGAACTGCAGATATATTCTGTCTCGGCAAGTGCCTGTGGGATAGAACGGATCAACAGCTCATCACTTTTGGTCATTCCTTTAGAAACCAATGCAGAATAACCGCCGATGAAGTTTACTCCTACCTCGCGGGCTGCATCATCGAGTGTTTTTGCGATCGTCACATAGTCTTCCGGTGTCTTACATGCAGAAGCACCGATCAAAGAAATCGGTGTGATCGAGATTCTTTTATTTACGATCGGAATACAGTATTTGTTTTCGATCTCTTTTCCTACTTTCACAAGGTCTTTTGCAACCGTTGTGATCTTACGGTAGATATTTTCATTGACCTTTGCCAAATCCGTATCAATGCAATCGAGCAGGCTGATACCAAGCGTAATGGTACGCACATCCAGATTCTCATGCTCAATCATCTTATTTGTTTCATTTACTTCCCATATATTGATCATGGTATCTCTCCTTAGATTCTGTGCATTTTTTCAAAAATTTCTTCTCTCTGGCATTTGATATCAACGCCAATCTCTTCGCCAATCTGTGCTAACTCTTTTGAGATGTCGGCAAATGGTTTTTCTGTTCCACTCAGATCTACGATCATCATCATGTTAAAAAATCCCTGCACGATGGTCTGTGAGATATCCATAACGTTTACACGGTTGTTTGCAAGATAGGTGCAGACTTTTGCAATAATACCTACGGTGTCTTTTCCTACTACTGTGATAATTGTCTTATTTGCTGATGTTTCCATTTTTGATTTCCTCTCTGTTTTTTTCTAAACACATAGCATTGGCATCGGTTCATTGCGTTTTGCCACATATATCGGGAAATCATTTCCCTTATATGGATTTTCTCCTAATGTGACTTCCTGACGCACGGTCTCATATGCCAGCTCTGCATAATTATTTTCTTTACTTAAATGCCCTAAAATTACGGCTTTCATATCATCATGGAGCAGTTCTCCTAAAAGCTGCCCGGACACTTCATTCTAAAGATGCCCCCGCTCGCCTAATATCCTTCGTTTTAACGGATAAGGATAGCTCCCGGCTTCTAACATGCGCACATCGTGATTTGCCTCTAACAGTAAAATGTCCAGCCCCTGTAATTTTTCAATCAAATAATCATCGTAGATGCCTAAATCCGTGATAATGGCGATCTTATGATTTTCATTTTTTAAAATATAGGCAACCGGATCTGCCGCATCGTGCGAAATGCGTACCGGATGCACGACGATCTCTCCGATCGTAATATCCATATCCGGCTCTAAGACACGGTACAAAGACGGGTCTATCTTCCCAACAGAAGGCGTATTGGCAATCGCCTCTAACGTTCCCTTCGTCCCATAGATTGGAAGTCCATATCTTCTTGCAATGACTCCTAAACCACTGATGTGGTCAGAATGTTCATGCGTGATCAGGATTCCTTCCATCTCTGCTGTTTTCAATCCCACGGAGTTCAGCCCCGCTTCAATTCTCTTTCCACTAATTCCGGCATCGATCATCAAATGACAATTCTGTGTTCCCGCACAGATACAGTTGCCACTGCTGCCGCTTGCTATACTACATATTTCCATCAGTTATTCTCTTCCCAATAAATGTCCACGACATCGCCATCTTTTAGTGGTGCCGTATACTCTGTGTTCTGTCCGTTCAGATGTGTGACGATATTCCGTCCTCTCGAATCATTCAGATTAAACTCTATATAGTCAAATACATCTACATAAATGTATTCTGCTTTTCCACTCATAAAGATCGGCTCTTTATTTACGATAACCTGAATGCCTGCCGGTTCTTCTTTCTCTTCCTTTACCGGCTCTTCCGGTGTGGCTGCCGGTTCACTTTCTGTCTGTGCTCCCTCGGATGCTGCTTCTATTTCTTTTCCGCTTTCAGAAACTGCCGGTTCCTCCGATGCAGCCTCGTCCTGTGCAAGATCCTCAATATGTGTTCTGGTCTCTACCACCGTCCACTCTACGGAAAAATTCTCATAGACTAACGTTGCCATATCTGCATCCCGGTTATTTACTAAAATCTCCTGATCTAAATCCAGTTCCACATCCATGAACTCCACAAGCTGTCCTATCGTATAATAATTGCGCAGCTCGATCCTGTCACCCTCCTGTATCCGGTAAGATGGTGGCTCTAAGACACCGTTGACCTCTACAAACCGTGGGCAGATTACAGTCTTTTTATTGACCTCAAATACGATCGTAGACTCTGTATATTCTTCTAACTGTTCTACCGTACCTGCTGCATCTTCTCCGATCGTAGACGGTTCAATGACGATCTCACAGTTTGCCTCTAACGGAGTATTGATATTAACGACCTTTCCATTCATACGCACGATCGCAGATTCTCCGCTCTGTCCTCTTAAGATCCTCGGTCTTCCATTGACCATGAAATTCACTTCTTTTCCTCTTCTTGGGAAAAGCTGGTCATTTGGGAATCCTGCCTGCATTGCCGCATCCACAATGGTCAGCTTACTGTTGTCATACAGCTTCATTCGTTCTCCGTTAAAATGGATCATAATAAAGTTATTTTTCTGGTCATAGTAATTCAGGCAGATACCGATCGGTGTTACTAACAACGGATCTTTCTGGATATCGGTCTGCTCAAAATGTACTTCCTGTAATACTTCTTCTCCACGAAGTGCCACACGCTCATGCGGAAGTCCTAATTTGTCCGCTAACATCTCCGTAAAACCGTGAATCTTTCCGCCACCGCCGACTACGAAAGTCGCACTGACCGATTTGTCCCCGTTTAATGCCTTGATCTTCTCTGCGACAGAGGTTGTGATCCGGTCTACTAATTCCTCTGTGATATCCCATACCTCCTTTGCCGGGATCGTATGAGAAATACTCATGATATCCTTAAATTCTATCTCTTTTTCAGAACCGGAGCCTAACTTAATATGTTCTGCGGTCTTGAAATCCACCAGATAATGCTGTACTAACATTTCCGTAATCTCATCACCTGCAAACGGGATCATTCCATAGGCAATGATACTGCCGTCTCTGGTAATGGAAATATCGGACGTTCCCGCACCCACATCGACTAATGCAATGTTCAGCATACGGAATGCCTCCGGGATCGCTACATTGATCGCAGCAATCGGCTCTAAGGTCATATTCGCAACTTCTAATCCTGCTAAGTTGCAGGCAGAATACAGTCCGTCCACAACATCTTCCGGTAAAAATGTTACGATGATGTCCTCTGAAATACGCTCTGCCTTATGCCCCTCTAAATTAGAAAAAATATCCTCGTTTAAATAATATTTTACAACGGAATAACCGACACAGTAGAATTTGAACTTTGTGTCATTCTCTTCTTTTAAAATGCCGGATGCCTTTTCAATTCCCAACAGGTCCAGCGTATGTATATCTTCCCTTGTAACAACCGTCTCTTCGTCGTATTCATACTCTACCGTTGTGGTCACTGTTTTTAACACACGACCTGCGGCAGCAATACAGACTTCCGTAAGCGGTGCTCCGATCTGTTCTTCTAACTGCTGCTTTACTGCTTCAATGGTCTTCGCAACTCTTCCAATGTCGTGGATCTGACCGTCTAGCATTGCACGGGTCTCATGCTCTTTCATGTACTGTGCAACTACGATAAATTCCGTACCCTCTTTGTATCCGACGGTTCCAACAACATTTCTCGTTCCGATATCCAATCCAAATACCAATGGTTCCATCTTATTTCTCCTCATTAAAAATCTTTACAAGTTGTAAATTTGTATCTTCTACGCTTCCATTGTTATCAATGACTTTCACACAATGTCGGCGGTATTCCTCCTCAGTGAGCTGGCTTGCAAATATCCCATCTATTTTTTCATCGGAATATCCGCGGTTTTCGCGAAGCCGCTCCCTGCGATTTTCTTCACTGGTATAAATATACCATAACTCATCACAGATTTCATCATAATGCTCTTCAATTAAAAGAGCTGCCTCTAAGATCAGAAAATCCAGTGCCCCTTTTGTCTTTTCCGCTTCATAGACTTCTAAGATATATTCCCGGACTGCAGGATGTACGATCCCGTTCATCTGCTCTCTTTTTGTTTCATCCGAAAAAATGACCTGTGCCATTTTCAGACGGTCAAAGCTGCCATCCGGTAAAAAAATATCCTCTGCTCCAAATGCTTCCTTTATTGTATCATAACATTTTGTTCCCGGCATCATCAAATCATGGGCAATCTCATCCGCAAGCATTACTTTTGCATTATAATGTTCTGCGATATATTCTAATATTGCGGATTTCCCGGCTCCGACACCGCCTGTAATTCCAATAAATTTCATCCTATTTTGCCTCGTACCAGTTCTTTCCTGTGTGGGTGTCAATCTCAAGTTCTACTGACAGATCTGCTGCACCCTTCATTTCTTCATCTAAAATCTTCTTTACTTCGTCCACTTCATCCGGTGCCGCCTCGATCAGTAACTCATCATGCACCTGTAACAACAGTCTGGATTTTAATCCTTCGTCGATCAATCTTCTGTGCACACGGTTCATGGCAATTTTAATGATATCGGCTGCCGTTCCCTGGATCGGAGCATTCATGGCAATCCTCTCTCCAAAAGAACGCTGCATGAAGTTCGAGGATGAGATTTCCGGCAAGGGCCGCCTTCTGCCAAACATCGTGACGGAATACCCATCTTTCTTTGCCTTTTCCACACATCCGTCTAAAAATTCTTTGATCTTCGGATAGCTTTCAAAATATCTTTCGATATATTCCTGTGCTTCTTTTTTACTGATGCTTAAATCCTGACTTAAGCCAAAGGAGCTGATTCCATAAACGATCCCAAAGTTGACTGCCTTTGCATTTCTTCTCTGTAAATCCGTTACTTCCTCAAATGGGGTATGGAATACCTGCGATGCGGTCATGCGGTGGATATCCTGTGCCTCCCGATATGCCTGTATCAGCATTTCATCTCCTGACATATGGGCTAAGATACGAAGTTCGATCTGGGAATAATCGGCATCGACAAAGACATATCCGTCTTTTGGTAAAAATACCTTACGGATCATCCGTCCTAATTCCATTCGGATCGGAATGTTCTGTAAGTTCGGATCTGTACTGCTCAATCTTCCGGTTGCTGTGACGGTCTGCTGGAAATTCGTATGAATCCTTCCGTCCTCTTCTATAAAATTCGCAAGTCCGTCTGCATAGGTGGACTTTAATTTTGCAAGCTGGCGATATTCTAAAATTTTAGATACTAATGGATATTCCACTGCTAATTTTTCTAAGACATCCGCTGCCGTGGAGTAACCGGTCTTTGTCTTTTTTCCATATGGCATCTCTAATTTTTCAAACAGAATATGACCTAACTGTTTTGGGGAGTTGATGTTAAAGGTCTCTCCCGCTCCCTCATAGATTTCTTTTTCTAAGACTGCGATCTGGGCAGCTAATTCTTCGCCATATCGTTTCAACTCTTCTGCATCGACATGAACACCCTCTTTTTCCATATCGGAAAGTGTATATACCAGTGGCAGTTCTATCGTATCGTAGAGCGTCTGCATTCCTGTATTGTTCAGTTCTTCTAACAGTCTGTCTCTGGTCTTCCACGGAATATATGCCATATAACAGATATATTTTAAGAATGCTTCCGGCTTTGCCTGCTTTGCCTTGACCGGACTTTCTTTTCCTAAGAGGTCTGTTTTCGATGGGATCATTAGACCGGCATAATCTTTTGCCAAATCCTCATAAGGATAGTCGTTTTTCAATGGATTTAACAGATAGGCTGCTACGGAAGCATCAAAATAGCGGTCATTTTCCGGTAACGGCAGTGTCTTTAAGGTCTCTTTTAAGTCCATGACGGATACTTTTGTCTGTCCACCGGATAATTCCCGTATTTCCTCTAATAGTTCTTCGGCACTTACTTCTGTTCCCGCAGACAGATAATAGATATCTTCTTCGGAAAAGGCAATGGACATTCCTTCAATGACCTGCTGTTCTTTTGGCTGTTCAAAAAGGCTTAACTGCTCTGTGATGATGCCTTCTCCCGGTAATAAACAGCATCCGATATGTCCTGCTTTTTTTGCCTTTTTAAAAATATCTGAAATCTGCTTCTTGTCCGTTACAAAGGTAAAATGCTCTTCTGCAAGATTCTTTGGTGCATCAATATCAAACCTTGACAACATATTTTTAAATTCTAAACGTTTACACATCAAATAGGCTTCCTCGGTAAACAGATTGCCTAACTTTGCGTCTTCTAAGGAATACTCAATTGGTGCATGGATCTCAATCGTTGCTAATTCTTTGCTCATCTGTGCCATGTCATAATGCTCTGACAGATTCTGTTTTGCCCGGTTCGGTTTGATCTCCTCTAAATGGTCATGGGCATTCTCAATACTGCCATAGGATACGATCAGGGCGGTTGCCGTCTTTTCACCGATTCCAGGAACTCCCGGTATATTATCCGCAGAATCTCCCATCAGGGCTTTGACATCTATAAACTGCAACGGTGTGACCTGATATTTTTCCACTACATCTTTTGCTAAATAATCCTCGATCTCCGTTCCGGTACGCTTGGTCTTTGGAATACGGATCTTGATATGGTCACTTGCTAACTGGAGCAAATCACGGTCTCCCGATACTATGGAAACCTCTAAACCCTGTGCCTCACTCTGCTTTGCGATCGTACCAAGCAGATCATCGGCTTCATAGCCTTCTTTTTCTACAATGGTAACGCCCATGGCAGTCAGCATTTCTTTCATTAAAGGTACCTGCTGTCTGAGTTCCTCTGCCATCGGTTTTCTCGTTCCTTTATAGGCATCATACATCTTATGACGGAAAGTCGGTGCATGTACATCAAAAGCAACCGTCAGATAATCCGGCTGTTCTTCGTCTAATATCTTAAATAAAATATTTAAAAATCCATAGACCGCATTTGTATGAAGTCCCTCGGAATTGGTCAGATCCGGTATTCCAAAAAATGCCCGGTTCAATATGCTGTGTCCATCTACTAATACTAACTTTCCGTCCATGATGCTCTCTTTCTAAGGGCAGAGATCTCTGCCCTTTTTCATTTTTTTATATTGGTCTTGTATAGGTCTTTAACCATTCTCTTTCTTCGTCGTTTAATCTTGGACCAACAAGTTCATATACCTTTGCGTGATAAGCATTTAACTGCTCTTTGTCTTCCTGGGTAAGCTGTTCTGGAATAACAGCGTCAAGGTCGATTGGAGCGTAAGTGATTGGCTCAAAGTATAAGAACTGTCCATATTCATTCTTCTCATCTTTTACACAGATTAATTCATTTTCGGTGCGGATACCGTATTTTCCTTCGATATAGACGCCCGGTTCATCTGTGGTGATCATGCCTTCTTCTAACTTGCCGCTGTCGTTTCTCTCCGGAACGATCTTCCACCGGAAACCGTTTGGTCCTTCATGTACATTTAAAATGTGTCCGACACCGTGTCCAGTTCCGCAACGGTAATCAATGCCTAAATCCCAGAGTGGTCCGCGTGCTAAGATATCAAGATTGATCCCACAGCATCCATACAGGAATTTAGCATTTGCAAGGTTCATATTAGAACGGCAGACTGCCGTAAAATGCTGCTTTTCTTCGTCGGTCAGTGCTCCGAGCGCAAAAGTTCTTGTAATATCCGTCGTTCCCTCTAAATAGTGTCCGCCGGAATCTACTAATAAGAATCCCTCCGGCTTTAACACTGCATTACTTTCCTTTGTAGCAGAATAGTGCATCATCGCTCCGTGTGGTCCATAGGCACTGATCGTATCAAAGCTCAGATCTAAGTAGTGCTCCTGCTCTTTTCTGCGTTCCTCTAAATAGTCCGATGCAGAGATCTCACTGATCTCCACCTTACCGATGTTTGTCTTTAACCAGTACATGAATTTTGTGACGGCTACGGCATCTTTTAAATGAGCTTCTCTGGTATTTTTCAATTCTGTCTCATTTTTAACCGCTTTTAGCATCAGACTCGGATTTTCGCCCTCTAATACTTCTGCATGCTCTCTGATACACTCTGCGATCCGGTAATTCGTCTCTTCCGCACTGATCAGCACTTTGACCTTCTGAAGATTCTGTGCATAAGTATAGATGTCTTCATATGGGCGGATCGTCACATGGTTCTTCTCTAAATAGTCCTGTACCTCTTTGTCTAAGATCTGTGGATTGACAAAAAGAAGTATCTGCTCTTTTTCAATGCTGACAAAGGATAAAAATACCGGCACATGGTCAATATCTCCGCCACGCAGATTTAACAGCCATGCAATATCATAAAGGCTTGATAAAATATGGATGTCGGCTCCTTCTTTTTGCATCTGTGTGCGGACATCGGCAATCTTATCTGCCATGCTTCTTCCTGCATAGGCATCCTCTAAGATCCAGACTTTGTTTGCCGGAAGTTGCGGTCTGTCCTTCCAGATATTTCCGACTAAGTCCTCTTTGACATAGAGAGCCGCTTTTTTCTCCTCTGCCATTTTTGCATATTTTTCTCCACTCTTTGCATCCATGACCCTTCCGTCAAATCCGATGCAGGAGCCTTCTGTCAAATGGTCTTTGACATACTCTTCTACTTTTGGCACCCCTTCCTCGCCCATCTTAAAAAGCTTGACGGTACTGCCTTCTAACTGTTTTTCTGCCTGGATAAAATAACGTCCGTCTGTCCACAGTCCAGCCTCTTCTTTTGTGATGACTGCTGTTCCGGCAGATCCGGTAAATCCGGTCATATATTTTCTGGCTTTGAAATATTCACCGACATACTCGGACTGATGAAAGTCGCTGGTCGGCACAATATAAATATCTATTCCACGCTCCTGCATCTGTGCACGGAGTTCTTTTAATCTTTCCTGTATCATTCTTCATCATCCACCATTTCAAAAAATTTTGTGTCCAGTTCCGGATAGGAACGTTTTAAAGAAATCGGTATTCCCGCTGCATTTAAGAAGCAGTGCTCACTCTTTGCCAATGCCCGCAGTTCCCCGCTCTTTTTATCTGTCATGCGGTACTGTATGGTCATTTTTGCCCCGTCATAATCGGAAATTTTTGTTTCTATGACCACGGTATCATGGAAATGTACCATACTGGTGTACTTACATTCCATCGCTACGACCGGACTGATGACCTCGGCTTCCTCTAACTGCTGAAAGCTGTAACCGAGCTGCTCTAACAGATCCATCCTTGCCTCTTCCATCCAACGGATGTGATTGGAATGATGAACAATCCCCATCTTGTCGGTCTCATAATAGTGTGCCTTATGTTCATAAGGTTTGATTTTTCTTGGTTTCTGTTGTTCGTAGGGTGCAATTCTTGTATCCTGCATATACGTTGCCTCCTTTATAAATTAATATTACATAATACCCGTATTTTCCACATGCCCAGCAAAGAATTCATTCAGCTTGATGAGCGGTGTACGGAATACAGTACCGAAGATATAGAAGATCGGGAAGTATACAAATAGTTTTAACAGGCTGATCGCATAATTATGTCCGTACAGTCCCGCAACTGCATCTCGCATCGCATTCATGCCATGTGTAAACGGTAAGAATGGATTGATCATATTGAAAAATCCCGGTGTAACCTCTATCGGGAAAGTTCCACCTGCTCCTGCTACCTGAAGTACCAGCATAATAACTGCGATTGCCTTTCCTACGTCGTCAAAAGTAATTGTCAGAGTATATATAATATTAGAAAAAACTATGCCTGCCACAACTCCTACAAAAATAAATCTTCCCGGATACAGACACTGTATCTTTAACAGATACAGGTCTCCTAAACAGATAATAACACTCTGGATAATACCAAAATTCATAAATATCAGATATCTTCCTATATAAAGTTCAAACGGCCGATATTGACTGATATCTAAATATTTGTTCGTGGATGCACGACATTTGAAGATCGATACCAGAATCAGTCCGCCTACCCACATTGCTAAAATAGAATAGAATGGTGCCAGTGCAGAACCATAGTTTGCTACCGGGAAAATCTTATGTGTCTCTAACTCTACCGGTGCTGAGAGGAACTCACCAATGGTCTCCGGACTGTTCTTATAATCATTTAAATCTACCCCGAACTTCTCTAGTACAAAGTTCTGGATCGCCTGGGAGATATTCATATTCTTTTGCTTTTCAATCTCCTCTAAGATCTCTTTCATACCCTCTAATTCGGTAATGCCTTTTCCAATGGCATCCTTAGAGTCCTGCAGTACCTTTGTCATAGATGTCAGTGAAGTTCCAAGGGAACTCATCGCCTTGCTGACACTGTCCATGGTCGCCTGTGCCGATGGAACTGCCCCGCCAAAGGATTCCGCTGCTTTTCGCACTGCATCTACATTGCCGACTGCTTCATCTGCTGCTGCGGACACCTGCTCATTCATCGTTGTCTCGATCTGTGTTCCTATATCTGCGATTTGCTCTTTGCAGGTAGTTACCGTCTCCTTAAGCTGACTGATCGCTTTTAGTGCATCATCCCGGGAAGTCGATGTCTGCAGGTTCTCAATGATCTTATCTAAGGTCTCTATGCCTCCATTTAAAGAACTGTTTGCATGTTCTAATCTTGCCACACAGTCACTTCCAACCGGTGTCTGATAGAAAATGGTATTGTTCTTTAAGATATCGATCAGTTCATTATTTGTATTCACCAGCTCCTGCAACTGTGTCTTAGTTGCATTTAACGTCGGGATTGCCTCAGCCGGGTTATTTCCCT
>ERZ507073.2002-NODE-2002-length-11012-cov-5.009674_pt1 | contig 11012 bp, 15 predicted proteins | sample MGYA00512290_ERZ507073 | MGnify/ENA metagenome assembly ERZ507073 | reverse complement strand
AATTTTTAAACCGGCCGGTACTGGTATCTGTATCAAACACTTCGGGATTAGCTGGCATTGCACACTGGATGAATACTTACTATCATTTAGAGGGAGAACGTGCAGTAGATAAGAATTCAGAGTTAGTTCATCTTGTAAAAGAGAAGGTGGATCAACAGTATGATGATGGCAGAGTGACCGTTATGACGGATGCAGAATTGACAGAAATGATAAATGACTGTTGTCAAAAGCTGCAGATTGAATTATAACTATAGGAGGGTTTATAATGAGTGAGGATGGTCATTCCCTGAGTGCGCGTGTGTTTCATACCCTTCGGGAAGAAATTTTATCCGGAAAATATCAAAAAGATGAGGAACTCAAAGAAAAGACGATCGGAGAGGAACTCGGAGTCAGCCGGACACCGGTACGGGAAGCCTTAAGGCAGTTAGAGTTAGAAGGTTTAGTCACGATAATTCCAAACCGGGGAGCTTTTGTGGAGGGAATATCCAAAGATGATATCCAGGACATCTATGAGATCCGTTCCCTTTTAGAAGGACTTTGTGCGAAAAAGGCGGTCACCGGGATCACGGAGAAAGAATTAGAAGAATTAGAGGAGAATCTTTATCTTACGGAGTTTCATATCCAAAAAGAACATTATGAACAGATATTAGAATTAGACAATCGTTTTCATGAGATTTTGTATGAGGCATCTAAGAGTAAGATGTTAAAACATGTGCTCAGCGACTTCCACCACTATGTGGAACGGGTACGGAAAGTTTCACTTTCCGGTACAAAACGTGCAAAGGAGTCGAACGAGGAACATAAAAGGATTGTCGAGGCTTTAAAGGCTCATGATGCGGAAAAAGCCCAGCAGCTTGCAAACCAGCATATTATGAACACCATCCACAGCTATGACCGCTACGGATGGGATAAGCTATTAAATATGAACAGTATGGAGGAAGAAATTCATGGAAAAAATTAAGATGGCAACACCGTTAGTTGAGATGGACGGAGATGAAATGACAAGAATCCTGTGGCAGATGATCAAGGATGAACTGTTAAATCCATTCATCGAACTCAATACCGAATATTATGACCTTGGTTTAGAGCATCGTAATGCAACCGACGATCAGGTAACGGTAGATTCCGCAGAAGCAACAAAAAAATATGGAGTTGCCGTAAAATGTGCGACGATCACACCGAATGCAGCCCGTATGGATGAGTATGACTTAAAAGAGATGTGGAAAAGTCCAAACGGAACGATCCGTGCGATCTTAGACGGAACCGTATTCCGTACCCCGATCGTAGTAAAGGGAATCGAGCCATGTGTACGCAACTGGAAAAAACCGATCACGATCGCAAGACATGCTTATGGTGATGTATACAAAGGTGTGGAGATGAAGATCCCGGCAGCGGGAAAATGCGAACTTGTATACACAGCAGAAGATGGTACCGAGATGAGAGAGACCATCCATAACTTTACCGGTGCAGGAATCGTACAGGGACAGCACAACGTAAATGCTTCTATCGAGAGCTTTGCAAGAAGCTGCTTTAACTATGCACTGGATCAGAAACAGGATTTATGGTTTGCAACCAAAGATACCATTTCTAAAAAATATGACCATACATTTAAAGATATTTTCCAGGAAATTTTTGATGCAGAATACAAGGAAAAATTCGATGCTGCAGGAATTGAATATTTTTACACATTGATCGACGATGCCGTGGCAAGAGTCATGAAATCAGAGGGCGGTTATATCTGGGCATGCAAGAACTATGACGGAGATGTTATGAGTGACATGGTATCTTCAGCATTCGGTTCTCTTGCAATGATGACTTCCGTATTGGTATCTCCGGACGGATATTACGAGTATGAGGCAGCACACGGTACCGTACAGCGTCATTATTACAAACATTTAAAAGGCGAAGAGACATCCACGAACTCCGTAGCTACGATCTTTGCATGGACGGGAGCACTCAGAAAACGCGGAGAACTCGACAACAATCAGGCATTATCTGACTTTGCGGATAAGTTAGAGAAAGCATGTATCGCAACGATCGAGTCAGGAAAAATGACAAAAGATTTAGCATTGATCACATCTTTAGAAAATGTAACCGTATTAAACAGCGAGAATTTTATCAAAGAGATCCGCAAGACATTAGAAGAGATGTTATAAGCGCAGAGAACATAGAAATGATACTTCGAAAAGAGGTGCCCACAGAGGCACCCTTTTTCGGGTAATGAGGTGAAATATGATACTATCCGTTCAGAATGTCAGCAAATCATTTGGAACAGACGAAATTCTAAAAAATGTGTCTTTTCATATTGAAGATCATGAAAAGGCAGCCGTGGTCGGCATCAATGGTGCCGGAAAGTCCACACTTTTAAAAATCATAGTAGGAGAACTGACTCCTGACACCGGAGAGGTCATCACTGCAAAAGGCAAATCCTTAGGCTATTTAGCACAGCATCAGGATTTAGAGGGTGACAGGACCATCGAAGAAGAATTGCTTTCCGTAAAGAGTGATGTGATCGCAATGGAGCAAAAGATCCGTGCGATGGAAGAACAGATGCATCATGTAGAGGGAGCAGAATTAGAAAAACTTTTAGAGGACTATAACCGTATGCATCATCAGTTTGAATTAGAGGGCGGTTACAGTTACCGGAGCGAGGTCTACGGTGTCTTAAACGGACTCGGTTTTTCTCAGGAAGATTATCAGAAGAAGATCAGCCAGCTCTCAGGAGGACAAAAGACCAGAGTTGCGCTTGGAAGACTGCTTGTTACAAAGCCGGACATCATCCTGTTAGATGAGCCGACGAACCATCTGGATCTGGAGAGCATCACAGCGCTGAATAACGGGCTCATCAGCTTCCCCGGCACGCTGCTCTTCACCTCGCATGACCATCAGTTCGTGCAGACGATTGCGGACCGGATCATCGAAATCCTGCCTGACCGTGTGATCGACCGCAAGGAGACGTATGACGAATACCTTGCGTCGTTGGCGGAGGAGGATTTGAAGAAGCTGCGGTGATAAGCGGTTTGCAATCCAATGGAATGATAGCTATAAAAAAAACACGCACGTCTCTGCATAAAAAGACGTGCGTGGTTTTTCTTTTTACTTGTCTACTGCATTGTCTGATTGTCCTTATGAACGATATTATTTATCAATAGGATCTTTCTTTACCGCACCAATAATGGCAAGTAACAAGCCAATCGCCTCACACGCAAGACCTATCAGATAAAGAGGACCGAAAGGTTCCGGAAAAGCTAAGCAGCCAGCCCCAGCAATAGCAAATGCAATCCCTAATAACAGAGTTTTCATATAATCACCTGAATTATTATAATGAATCTTTCGGTTCCTTTTTAACCGCGCCGATAACAGCAAGTAACAGGCCTAATGTTTCACATGCAATACCTGCGATAAAAATCGCGGCATATGATTCTGGGAAGGAAAGAAAGGCAATCCCCGCTAAAATAAACGCAATCCCTAATAGAAGGATTTTCAATATCCTCACCTACCTTAATCTTATTTAGAGGTTGCCCAGAAAGTACATGGTGCATCAGAGGCCTTATCATATGTCATACTCCAACCAATTGAGATAGATGCACTTGCCTTCCCGGAAGAAAAGCTCAATGAGCCGCTTGGAGTGGCTACTACAAGTTTGTGATAATATCTTCCTACCGCTGCTTCGTATGAATTATCCGTTGTTTTTTTTCGTTAAAGCTACCGCTAATAGACCGGCATGTTTCACGAAACTATAACCTGCATGATACGCCTTGATATCAATTTCTGTACCGATTCCAACCTTCGGCTCATAATCGGTACAATTCGTTCCTCCATCTTCATAGTAAACCTCATCTGAACCCAGCCGATATCCTTGATAAATCCAACCAAATACATCTGGCTCTGCCACAAAATCTCCGCTCCATGCCATTGCGGCCTTATCTATCAGCGTATTGAGAGGACTATATGACCATACCCAACTATACAACAATACCTTTTGGCTGATCGAATCCGCATAAGAGGCGTGGATGCAGATCATCTGGCTTTCCCAATTTCTAATTGTCCGCGCTACCGCTTCCTCTGGCATTTCTTTTAATCTCTGCATTTCCTCCTGATTTGCCGCCTGATATGTTTTAACCTCTGCCTTGCGCGCACGCATTGCGTCCTGCTCCGTCCTGACATTCGCCGCGAGCCTAACCGGCTCCTGCCTGTACCTGCTCATTGGAGAGCAGCACGTTCGCCACCGCCTCCTCATCGCTGAGGAGCTTTTGCAGCTGCGCGCGGCTCTGCCCATCCATCACGACCCGCCCGTTTTCAAGGGTATACTCCACCCTGTAATCGTCCGTAAACACGCCACAAGTAGGTTCCCCCATCTCGATTGTTGATTCGCCGAGGTAGATGCGCTTTTTTAAATCAAAGGGCAATTTTTGAATCACAATCTCCGGCGCACCCTGTTCGGCCAGAAACGCATCTATCTGCTCCTCCGTGATCGCGCCGTAGGCGAAGCTCTGCATCAAAACAACGGAATAGGCCAGCAGAAGTAGCGTGGCAATCGATACTTTCATCGTTCTTTTTATCTTTTGACCATCCTCTCCCTGCTTAACTCAAACGGATTCTCCTTTATTCTCAGTTTCGCCCATATCATCCTCCTTTCTCTTGCACCATAAATCTTTTCCATTTTATAGTCAACATTTACAGAAAATAAAATTTTAAATATTCTATTTTTTGTTTTTATTTACAATTGAATGTAATCTGACGGCCTGGCTTCATAAGTCTTTACAACTCCATGAGAGCCCACGAATCCTAATAGATACTGGGCTTCCACAAACCTTCTGGTATATGAAATGTTATATAACGCTATAAAGGTACACGCCGGAATGGTGTAAAAATGGTGTAGCAAAAAATGTGCTTTTGAGAAAAAGCCCGTGCAACAAAATAATATCCGTATATAAAATTAAGCCCTCCATTTCACCAAAATGGCGGGCTTCAGCGTGTCGAAGAAGCCGGTGTTAAGCATGAGCAAAACAGCGGCTTCTTGGAAATAGAAGGGCAGAAAGCGGGTAAAGGCGAAGGAAACAAAGGGAATGGGAGTCTCTCCATTTCCGAATGGCAAGCTTTTTGAGATTCATGGCAACGAACTTAAGCCTGACCCAGTTGGAAACCTGGGACAAGCCTCTGTACTGAGTATACCGCATGGCGTGCTTCTCTTTGGCGTCCGCAAAGACGCGTTCGATGGTCTCCTTGCGCCGCTTGTACAAGTCCCGATACTTCGGTGTATAGCGGGCGTCGTCGGCCAGTTCCTCATAATCCTTCCAGATATGCCGCTGTACCGTTTTCACACAAGTCTTGGAGTGAGTACAAAGATGGCGCGTCCGACAGTTTGCACATACCTGTGGATTGCTCTTGTATTCCCGGTATCCATCCCGGTTAGTCGTGCTGTAGGGTAATGGCTGATACTCCGGGCAAAGGATGCAGTCGTAGTATGCGTCATACACATATTTCCACCATTCGTGCCCGCCCTTCATCGTCTGTGGCCGGTGGACAACACCCGGCCGTCCTCGAATACTTTCTTGCAGATATGCGGCGTCTTGTACGCTGAATCCGCTACCACCGTTTCCACTTCCGGGAATCTCACGGTCACTTTGTCATATACGTCGTCGAATGCCACGCTGTCATGTACATTTCCCGGCGTTACCACCGTTTCCAGCATCTTCTCTCATCCTTTCCCATTTTACCATTTCCACGAAAAAAAGCCCAGCCTTTCGGCTGGTCCTTTTTCGACAGGCTGTAAACAGTTGAAATGATAAATCCAATATATTTGTAAAAACTCAAAAAATCTTCTCTCTATAATTCTATATAGTTATTAACAATAAACAATTCATAAAATATGAGAATATTTGGACGATAATCCAGTCTTGATTTGTTTTATATATATAAAAGCAACAAAGGGGTGATACTAATGGTTTAATTAAGTGAAACCGGAAAAAATCAACTAAAAATTGGAGGCTGTTAAAATGAAGAAACTGTTATCTATTATTCTGAGTATGTTATGTCTATCCTTCCCATTGAGTATGGTTGCTTATGCCCCAGATAATTTTATCCCAGTAGAAGATCCTTTACGAGACTTTGTACCTCCTAATATGGACTTTCTAACGCAACAAACCGTAACAAGAAGCGCTACAAAAGTGCTGTATGTCAACGAACCCTGCGACCAAAGCTGGCAGAACAAATATCCTAACAACTGGATGTGGCAGGCCCATCGTGTCGTTATCGAAAGCGATCATATTCTGGAGGATAGGATCGGTGTTCAATTTTTTTCAAAAAGTCAAAAATATTGGAATAGATCTTCGTCTAGTGCTTCGGATCAATTGGCTGAGGTCACCAAGGAATGGGGGTTAAGTGGAGCCGATATAATGATCGCATTTAGTGACAAACATGACGGTAGTATCGTTGGTTTGGCTTATAGAGGCCAGCCGTATGCCATTATTTTCGATATGGGTTATGATTCTAATTGGGGCACCGCTCAACACGAAGTCGGTCATATGTATGGGTTACGAGATTATTGTACGGGGAATAAATCAGACCTTTGCTGTGCGAGTGGTGTGTGCATAATGAATGGAGGTAATAAGGATAAAATTTGTATGCGCTGTCTTAATAAACTGGAAGAGAATAAAAACTTATACTGATTAGCTGTTTTGCTGTAGCAGCGTTCGTGCTGCTACAGCTTCGTGAGGAGTGAAAGGCCGTGAAAAAACTTTTTTGTTTTTTGGGGTAGCAATAATGACTGCAAACTTGTGTGCGTGTAGACAACAACCCCTTACACAGGAAGCTGCAGCTGTAGGCACCGTTTTAGTAACTGTCAATGGTGAACCCATATTAAAGGCGGAAATCGATCCGGTGTATGAGGAATATATAGAATCCGACATAACCTACGAGCAAATCATAGAGGATACTATCGATGAAATTTTGGTGATCCAGCAAGCCCCAAAATATAAACTGTCTGTATCGGAAACGGACGTTGACGAGAGCATTGAGTTTTATAAAATCACATACCCTGAAATGTATCAGTAATTATCTGAAACATATACGGAAAAAGAAATTCGGAAGAAGTTAAAAGACAGGCTACTCTTTTCGATGGTGCGTGACTATGCCATAGAACATATCTGTCTTGTCGATCATCAGCTAATTCAGAAATTTACGAAGGCATACGGATTGGAAGAACAGTTGAAAGGGTACACCGACGAACAAATAAAGTACACGTTGGATTCCGAGCTACAGGATTTTGCTGTTAAGCAGTGGACAAAGGATCTCCGTAAACAGGCGGAGATTGTTTATACGGCATCTTAACGTGTGGTGAAATTTGGTTTATACTGGATACAATGCTGAAAAAAGTTGGTTCGGCAGCGCCGGATCAACTTTTTTTAAATTTTTTTTGAAAAGTTAGACGATAATGGCCTTGTGATTTGTTTTATTAGTGAAAGGGGTGATGACTTATCACTATCCCATATGACGTCAGTGAGATAGAGCGGGTTCTTTATCAATATAAAGATATGATAGCCCGTATAGCCTTGCATTATCTTGGGAACTGGTCTGATGCCGAGGACATGGTACAGGAAGTGATTCTCAAATGGATAGAGTCTGCGCCTGTGTTCAAGGATGAGGAGCACGAAAAATCGTGGTTCATTCGTGTTACGATCAACCTGAGCAAAAATAAAGTGCATTCTTTTTGGCACAGAAATATTGATTTATCTGAAGATGGTATCTTTCCTTTCCATGCTACCAGACCGGAAAGTGAACTGCTGGAAGCCATCAGAAATTTGCCGAAAAAGTATCGAGCTGTGATTTACCTGCATTATTTCGAGGGGTACAGCTTAAGTGAAATTGCTGGTCTTCTCAATCGCAACCCGAATACGGTTCAAACCTGGCATAAGCAAGCCAAAATTATATTGCGTAAGAAGATAGGAGCGTATTACAATGAAAGATTTATCGAGCCAGATGGATATGTATCGAAAGACACTTGACCGATGTACGGTCAGTGACGAAAAGGCGCAAGAGATTCTTGACGGAATAGTAGCGAGGAAGAATAAGGCACAAAATAACGAACCAGAGCAAAACAAGAAAACCATTCGCCGGTATGTGTCGGCGGCGGTAGCTGCGTGTGCAGCTCTGGCTATCATCATTGCAGGCGTACAGATTTCACGGCACGGTAGCTTGCCTGGGCTCTCCCCAGTTCCTATTGTAGACCAGTCTCAATCGTCACAGCCCGCAGCAAGTGAGCAGTCCAAACCTGTAGAATCCTCTGCATTAGAAACGCCTTCAGGAACTTCACCTATTGACAAAACTGAATCGAAAACTCCTGCGGTAGTGGTTCCGTCTACCCCGAATGGAAAATTCTATTGGAACGATGTCCGGTCAGGGGGAGACACCTTGATGTACAAAGATCCGAACGCAACTGGACGCGACGTATCATTTGAAGAATTCTGTGATTCTCTTGGATATGACCCCAGACCGAAATATGTACCGCAGGGCTTTGAAGATACCACGTCAAATAAATGGCCGTTTTATTTCAACCCGGATGGCTCGCCAACGGATTATTATAGCTTCTACCCGTTGGTCTATGTAAAGGGACAGGATAGAATTGTGATCCGTATCTCTGTGGCCGAAGTGTATGCTGATAACGATGTACCGATGAATAACCAAGAGCTTCAAAAATCGAGCTTTGATGGTTTTGAAGCAATTCTTATGAAAAATAATCCTTCACCAGCAGAAATTAGAGCTGATCAGTCGCATGGAGAAAAAAGTCTTGACTTATCCGCTGTATTCCAGATTCATGAGAATAGCTATTATGCCTATACATTAGGCGATGTTCCTGCAGAAGAATTTTTAAAAGTTCTTCAGTCACTTTATTAATAAATAGAAAGCCGCGCTGTGTACGATTCTGTATACGGCGCGGCTTTCGTGTTCATCGAACTAATCAATGATCGGAGCGGTAATCATGGGATTTGACTCGACGTACTTGGATTATGTGGCTATTGGCAATAAAATACGAGAACTGAGACACATACATAATCTCAGTCAAACAGAATTGGCCGACCAGCTAGGTATTACTGCTGCCGGTTTTAGCCTAATTGAGCGGGGTCTATCTAAATTAACGTTGGAACGGGCCGTTCAGATATCCAAGATTTTTCATATTTCTATAGACCAACTATTGTTTGATGAAAATACAGCATCCATTCAACGCGTATACTCATCAATCAGCCAGTATTTGTCCTCCATGCGATACAAAGATCTGAAAACAGTAGACGCCGTTATACAAGCTCTTTATAAATCATTGTTAAATTAGGTATCGAATATTTCATCCATGTAAAATGATTCAATAATATCCAAATCACAAAGAACTCCCCTTCTGCCGAGCAGCAGATGGGGAGCTCTTTTTCCGTTTATCAATCATCTAAATGCCAAAATACCGCACCGCATTCTCATAGCTGATATCCCGCACAATCCCAACCAGCGTGTCCATGTCAGCCGGGTACCAGCCCTCCTCCACCATCTCACCAAGCATCCCGCAGAGGATGCGGCGGAAATACTCATGCCGCGGGTAGGATAAAAACGAGCGGGAATCCGTCACCATGCCGACAAACCGGCCGAGAACCCCCGTGTTTGCAAGCGTGCGCAGCTGCTCACGCATCCCGTCGATATGGTCGTTAAACCACCAGGCGGAACCAAACTGGATTTTGCCCGGCGCGTCGCTGTTCTGGAAATTGCCGAGCATCGTGCTCAATACATAATTATCCTTCGGGTTAAGCGCGAAAAGGATCGACCGCGGGAGATTCCCCTCTACATCGAGGCTGTCGAGCAAACGAGAAAGGTTGTGCGCCGCTGCGTCATCCGCGCAGGAGTCAAAGCCCGCATCGGGGCCAAGCGCCTGAAACATGCGCGTATTGTTATTGCGCATTGGGCCGATATGCAGCTCCATGCCCCAGCCCAAACGGGCGTATTCACGCGCCATCGCTTGCAGGAGCGCCGTGCGGTATGCCTCCATTTCCCACTGCGAAAGGGGAGCCCTTGCCACGCCCTTTTCAAAAATCTCCTCCAGCTGAAGCTCCGTCGCCTCCGCGTAAGGCACGCGGCCAAAGGCATGGTCGCTGGCGCGGCAGCCGAGGGAATCGAAAAAAGCGATCCGCTTCTTGAGCACTTCGCACAGGGTGGCAAAGGAACCGATGCCCTCGCCCGCTGTTTGCTCCATCACAGAAATCCAATCCGGGAAGCCGGGCTGTTCAATGCCAAGTGCCTTATCGGGCCGGAAGGCGGGCAGCACACGGCAGTTGAAGCCTTTTTCCGCCTTGAGCAGCTGGTGGTATTCCAGCGTGTCGGCCGGGTCGTCCGTGGTGCATAGGGCCGCCACATTTGACTTTTCAATCAGCCCGCGCGGAGTAAAACCGCCCGCATGGATGCGCTCATTTGCGCGGTGCCAAATTGTATCCGCTGTTTTGTCGCTCAGGGTTTCCTCGATGCCGAAATACCTGCGCAGCTCCAAATGCGACCAGTGGTAAAGCGGGTTTCCGATGCAGGCGGGCATCATGGAGGCATAAGCCTTAAATTTTTCATACCCGCTCGCGTCTCCAGTGATGTATTGTTCCTCAATACCATAGGAACGCATCGCACGCCATTTATAGTGATCACCGCCAAGCCATAAAGCCGCGATATCCTCCGGCTCACGGTTTTCATAGATTTCCTTTGGGGAGAGATGGCAGTGCCAATCAAAAATCGGCGTATTCTGCGCACCCTCACGGAAGAGACGGCGCGCCGTTTCGGTATCCAATAAAAAATCCTCTCCCATAAACTCCTTCACGGTGATCACCCTTTCCTTATCATCAGTCGGTGCAACCGCACCGTTTGTCTCCAAAATTAGATTTTAGACTGTTTCGGCAAAACAGCAAAGGTATCCTACGCCGTAAACAGCTTCCAAGTTGCAAAGCTTGAAACTTTGCGGCCCGTTTGGAGCTTTCATATCATTATACACCAAG
>ERZ507073.1985-NODE-1985-length-11071-cov-3.308914_pt1 | contig 11071 bp, 10 predicted proteins | sample MGYA00512290_ERZ507073 | MGnify/ENA metagenome assembly ERZ507073 | reverse complement strand
CCGGACTGTTTGAGGAGAGCAGTACCTGGGATGAGCTGATCGATCTGCCGGTACTTGTGGTAGATGATGATCAGAATTGCTGCGAGAATACGGTGGCACTTCTGGAAGAAATAGGAATCGACGGGGAGTGGGTAACATCCGGAGAAGAAGCAGTTAACCTTGTTGCGGCGCGTTATGAAAAAGAAAACGATTATTTTGCCATTATCATTGACTGGAAAATGCCGGGAATGGACGGATTGGAGACGACCCGGCAGATCCGGAAAATAGTTGGAAATGATGTAACCATTATTATTTTGTCAGCGTATGACTACTCTGAGATCGCAAAAGAAATCATAGGGATGACCGGAGCAGAGGTCGTGACAGCAGAAAACGGAAAGACAGCAGTGGATATGATTTCTTCCGGCAACGCCTTTGCGGAAGATGTTCAGCTTGCCAGAAGTGCCGGAATGAATGAACACATTTCCAAACCACTGGATATGACAAGGCTTCGGGATGTGATGAGAAAGTGGCTGTAAAGTCTGACTGGTTAAAAGGTGAAGATTCTGTGAAATCGGCCTTTACCATTGACAGAAGAAAAATACAATAATATAATTAAACCTATCGTAAAAGTAGGATATAAAAACTGTTACAGTAGAAATAAGATCTATTGTAACAGTTTTTTATTTTATCGCTTTACAAACTTTATGAGAAAGGATGCAAAACAGTGAAGCATACGGTTATTTATATTGATGGTATGACCTGTATTAACTGTCAGTCGAGGATCTGGAATGTACTGAAATTAAGACCGGAGATCACGGGAATTACAGTCAGCTATGAATATTCACGGGCAGAGTTTGACTATGATTCGAAGAAAATCGGGATGAAAGAAATTGTAAAAATGATCGAGGATCTGGGATATCAGGTAATTCCCGCGGAACAGTTTCGCAGGAAACAGCTTCGTCAGGCAGCAGCGGAAATTTTTGCGATCGCCCTTTTATTTGTGATCCTGCAGCGTTTTGGAATTCTTAACCATCTTGCGCCGGATTCTCTTGCCGAGACAGGAATGGGATATGGAATGCTGTTTGTCATTGGTCTGATCACTTCTGTACACTGCATTGCCATGTGCGGCGGGATCAATCTTTCTCAGACCTTGCAGAAGCAAGAAGCGAACGCAGAGGAAATATCAAGGTCAATGTTTCGGAATACATTTTCCTATAATATGGGACGGGTTGTTTCCTATACCGTGATCGGAGGATTTCTCGGGGCCGTAGGAGGTCTGGCTGGAATTGGGGACAGTTTACAGGCTTCCACAGTGTTTCAGGGGTCTCTGAAACTCCTGGCCGGAATTATCATGGTCGTTATGGGTGTGAATATGCTGGGGATTTTTCCGGGGCTTCGGAAACTGAGAATCCACATTCCATTTCCTGGAGGGAAATCTTTATGGAAAAAAAGGACGCCTTTTCTAGTTGGACTGTGTAACGGGTTCATGCCCTGTGGACCGTTGCAGTCTATGGAGATTGTTGCACTGGCTTCCGGAAGCTGGGTAGCAGGAGCTTTTTCCATGTTCTGCTTCAGTATGGGAACGGTTCCTCTGATGCTTGGATTTGGCTCAATTTTTTCTGCACTGGGAAAGAAATTTACCAGACAGATCCTGAAAACAGGAGCGATCCTGGTGGTTGTTATGGGACTTGCCATGATGTCTCAGGGAAGCGTGCTGTCAGGTTTGGAAAGCAGGTCCGGCGAAAAGGTAGCAGCAGAAGCGGATAATGTGCAGAATGATGATCAGACAGATGTGGCAGTGGAAAAAGATGGAGTGCAGTATGTTTCCAGTACGCTGCGTTCTGGATGGTATCCGGATATTACTGTGAAGGCAGGGGAACCTGTGAAGTGGGAGATCAATGTACCGGAGGGCAGCATCAATGGATGTAATTATAGGATGATCCTTCAGGATTTTGGAATGGATCATACTTTCGAGAACGGAGAAAATGTCATCGAATTTATACCGGAAAAAGAAGGCGTCTATACGTATAGCTGCTGGATGGGCATGATCACAGGGACTATTTATGTAACAGGAAAATAAAAACAGAGGAGTAATGTTAAAGATGAAAAAAATTATGATAACAGGTATGGCGTTTCTTATAGCAATGACGGCGCTTGCAGGATGTGGAAATGTAACAGAAACAGAGACTACAGAAGAGACTTCCGCAGCAGATGGAAATCAGGAAATCAGCGTCAGTTCCGGTGGGAATCTGACCATACCGGTTGATGAACTGACAGAAAATGCAGTCTTTTATCCTGCAAATGTAGATGGCACGGAAATGGAAGTGATCGCAGTAAAGACTTCGGATGGAACTATCCGTACCGCTTTTAATACCTGTCAGATCTGTTATGATTCCGGAAATGGTTATTACAAACAGGAAGACGATAAACTGGTCTGCCAGAACTGTGGAAATTCTTTTACCATGGATCAGGTAGGAGAAACTGCAGGAGGCTGCAATCCCTGGCCGATTCTGGAAAGTGACTGGATACTTGCAGATGGTAAGATCCAGATATCTTATGATTTTCTGAAGGATTCCGCAGATATTTTTGCAAACTGGAAGGGTGCATATCAGAGTTAATGCAGCATTGACAGGAAAAAGAAAACATCATATAATAAACCCATTCCAAAAGAGGGAAAACAAAGCTGTTACAATAGAAAAATCTATTATAACAGCTTTTTTGTTACTATTGACAAACAATTTTGCTTGCAAAAAGGAGGTCTTTATGAACAAAAAAATCAAAACATTGTTTTCGTATCTGATGATCATTATCGGAGCCATACTGGCCAGCTTTTCCGTTGCCTGTATCCTGCTTCCCAATGATGCCATCGATTACGGAACTGCCGGAATTGCCATTATCATAAGCAAACTCACTGGGTATAATCTGTCGTTGTGTGTGTTGCTTGTCTTTCTGCCATTTCTGATCGCCGGGATCATTCTTATCGGTAAATATTTCTTTGCAAAAACGTTCGTAGGTTTTGTGATCTACACAATAGGTCTTTCCTACTTTGAAAAAATCCCTTTTGAACTAAATACAGAACATTTTATTGCGGTGGCTTTCGGAGGGGCGATTCTTGGTGTGGGACTTTCCCTGATCCTTCGAAATGGTGGCTGCATTGACGGCTCTGAGATTTTTGCCAATATCATTGTAAAAAAAATCTACAATCATTCGGGAAAAGACTACAGTATTTCCTACATATTAATTGCGTTCAATGCCTGTGTATATGGGGCGGTGTTTGTACTTCTTGACAGAGATTCCGCACTTTTAAGTCTTCTGGTGTACATCGTGTCAACTTCCATCATCGATCATTTCACAGATCATTTTGAGGCATTGAAACAGGTGACCATCATCACAAAAGATCCAGATTCAATTATTTGCGATATTAAAGAAGAACTGAATAAGACCTGTACTATTATCAATTCTTCCGGTGTGATCGCGGGGGAAAATAAAACACTGATCTGTTATGTGAATTACTTTGAACTGCAGAAAGTGAAAGAAATTATTTCCAGGAATAAAGGATCTTTCAGTACTGTTTCAACTATTGATGAGATCCTGCGATAAGGCTTACAATAAAAGATGGGTTTTTCTCCGGAAAAATGTTATTCTATATATGGATGAGAAAAATCAAAGGAGAAGAATTATGAGACTTTCAGAGAAATATGAATTCCGTTCTATACACAGGGAGGAAGCAGAACAGGCAGCGGAAATTGAGCAGATCTGTTTTCCACCGGCAGAGGCAATAAGCAGAGCGGATGTTATAGACCGTGTAGAAAAAATTCCGGAGCTGTTCCTTGTGGCAGTTGACCGGAAAAACGGAAAGCTGGCAGGATATCTCACAGGATTTACGACCAGTGAGGAGGCTTTCCAGGATAAATTTTTTACCAATGCAGATCTTTGTGATCCTGATGGGAAAAATAATATGCTTCTGGGGCTTGAGGTCCTCCCGAAATACCGTGGACAGGGCCTTGCAAGAGAACTGATGATGCGTTATCTTGACCGTGAGCAGAAAAGAGGGAGAGAACGTGCGGTTCTTACCTGCGTAGATGAAAAAGTAGAGATGTACCGGAGAATGGGATTTGAATATATTGGAATCTCAGCTTCTGTACTGGGTGACGAAAAATGGAATGAAATGGAATATCGAATGAAAAAATAAAGGCACAATTCCCGGTACTGTGATAAAATAAAAGATATTTCAAAGACAGAATATAACGATCAAAAAAGGGGGAAATACTATGGCAAAAGCAGAAAAGCACACACTGAAACTGGAAATAGAAAAACCGCAGTATATTACGGTAAATGATGTGACTTATGCACAGGTGGACTCCTGGTTTGGACATTGCAGAAGAGACCTGAAACTGGATATTATCTATCCGGAGGCACAGGATGGCAGAACTTATCCATGTATTCTCTGGATCTGCGGAGGGGCCTGGCTGATGATGGATAAGTCGGCGCATAATCTTTATCTCAGCAGGCTGGCATCAGGCGGATTTGTAGTGGCAAGTGTGGAGTACCGCACTTCCAATCAGGGGCCATATCCAATGCCTTTGCAGGATGTAAAGGCAGCGATCCGTTATCTGAAAGCGCATGCAGACCGGTTCCGTATCAACATAGAGCAGATGGGAGTTATGGGAGAATCCGCCGGAGGATATCTTACATGTATGGCTGCGCTGGATCATGATCCGGCCCTGGATGTAGGAGAATATCTGGAAGAATCCAGCGAAGTACAGGCAGCCTGCCCCTGGTATCCGCCCACAGATCTTTCTGCGTTTCCGTGCGAATCCGCAGAACAATGTGCTTCTTCCGCAGAGTCCCTCCTTCTGGGCTTTAATTCCAAACGAAACAGAGAAAAGGCGTATAACTGCAGTCCTGTATCCAAAGTAACGAAGGATGCGCCGCCATTTTTGATCATCCATGGAAACTGTGATCGGACAGTGCCCTATGTGCAGTCAAAAACATTATATAATCTCCTGGAAGCGCAGGGCTGTGATGTAACTTTGCTGACGCTGGACGGAGCAGATCATGCGGATCTTCAGTTTTTCCAGGATGAAACATGGAACTGGATCATCGATTTTTTCAACAGAAAATTAAAATAAAACAGAAAACAGGAGTAAAATCATGGTCAGACCGATAATGAGAGATATTTTTTTTCTGAGACAGAAAGCGCAGCCTGCCACAAAGGAAGATAAACAGATAGTACAGGACCTTCTGGATACACTGAAAGCCAACGAAGCAGGATGCGTGGGGATGGCTGCCAATATGATTGGAGTAAATAAAAGAATCATTGCTGTAAATATGGGATTTATCAATGTGGCAATGCTGAATCCGGTGATAGTGAAAAAGTCCGGAGCATACGAGACAGAGGAGGGATGTCTTTCTCTTGACGGTGTGCGAAAGACTACCCGATATGAAAACATAGAAGTGGAATTTCAGGATATTTCATTCCATAAACAACGCCAGAAATATTCTGGCTGGACAGCGCAGATCATTCAGCATGAGATTGATCACTGTGACGGAATTATCATATAAATATGATATATAACAGAGTTAAGAACAAAAAGTACAGAAAAAAGCAGGGGATTTTTGCAATATGGTTCTGACGGTATTAAGATAAGAAGGGAAGCGGAAACTATGTATCAGAAATTAATGACATGTCTGGAAAGTGTAAGAGAGAAAACAGATTTTAAACCGGAAATCGCATTGGTTCTGGGATCTGGACTTGGCGACTTTGCAGAGAGGATCCAGATCGAACAGATCATTAAATATACAGATATCGAAGGATTTCCGGTATCGACAGTAAAAGGGCACAAAGGACGTTTTGTATTTGGTTATGTAGAGAAAACACCGGTTGTGATCATGCAGGGCCGGGTTCATTATTATGAAGGATATCCAATGTCTGACGTAGTTCTTCCGACACGTCTGATGGGGCTTCTTGGGGCAAAAAAACTTCTTCTCACCAATGCGGCCGGAGGCGCCAATCCATCCTTCCATCCCGGCGATCTTATGATGATCACGGATCACATTACAACGGCAGTTCCAAGTCCTCTGATCGGCCCTAATATTGATGAACTTGGAACCAGATTTCCGGATATGAGCGAAGTATACAGCCGATCCCTTCAGGATGTGATTCGAAAATGCGCTGCAGAATGTGGAATTGAACTGAAGGAAGGGGTTTATGTGCAGTTTACAGGACCTAACTATGAGACCCCGGCAGAGATAAGACTTGCTCAGCGCTGGGGCGGTGATGCTGTCGGAATGAGTACCGCATGTGAAGCTATGGCAGCCCGTCATATGGGAATGGAAGTCTGCGGAATTTCCTGTATCACAAATATGGCAGCAGGGATTTCAAAAGAAGCGCTGAACCATGAAGAAGTGCAGGAGACAGCAGACCGTATAGCGGAGTTTTTCCAGAAACTGGTTGAAAAAGTAGTGGTAAATATGTAATCCTGGAAAGAAGGAAATTTTAAGAAAAGAGAAACACAAATGATAACATTGAATGATTACCTGTATTCCGGAGATACCCTTCTTCGGATACTGAAAAAATATATCCGGGATCTGCGGACAGAAGCAAAAGAAAAACGCAACGAGATCGATCTGGTACACTGTAATTTCCTGATCCAGATCCAGGAACTTCTGGAACATAACGATTTCCTTACTGCCCAGTCCCAGAAGATCCGGGAATTTTATAAATATATGGCAGGGGAATACCCGTTTCTGGCATTTACCTTCAAGGGAAGGATCAAATCTCTGATCCGTGCGGAAGAGAAATTTAATGGATATGTAGTAGAATTTATCTATGATTACTATAAAGAGCATGGGAAATATCCTTCCGTATCCCAGATCAAAGAGCGCTTAAGCTGCTTCCGGGATTTTATTGCCTACAGGATCGTTATCGCCATGCCGAGATGCCATCTTAAAAACGGCGAGAATGTCAGAGAAGAAGAACTTCGGTATCTTTATGAGATCGCCAATGTACTTCCGGGATTTCTGGAAGAAAGAGGATTTACCGCAGAGCCGGCCAGAGGCGTGCAGGAAAGTACCTCTCCACTGTTAAGCGAGGAAGCAAAACCTTATTACCGGGATTATATCTGCAACAACAGCGAGGAAGATTATCAGTCTCTGCATATTACTTTTTATGATAACAGCTCCAGAAGTTATATGGAAGTACAGCTGCGTACAAAGGACATGGATGATGTGGCAGAGATTGGATCCGCGAACCATTTAAGTTATGAGAAAAAACAGGAAAGTGAGCGCAGAAGAAGAGATACCATTCCGGAGGGAGAATGCATCTATTTTGATGAAGCTTACGAACGTGGAATGCGGCTTTTCGGACTGGATCTGGCAAAACTGGATGTCAATATGTTTGGTGCGGTAAACAACAGCCTGATCAATGACGGCTGTGGACTGTTTCGCGGAAGAATGATCCTTCCCTATGAGCATCTTTCTCGTTTTCAGAATGATATCATTGACTGAGGGAGGCCTGACATGAAAGATCTGACAAAGGGGAAACCTTCCACGCTGATCCTGTCCTTTGCACTTCCTGTATTTCTGGGAAATCTTCTGCAGCTGACGTACAGCCTGGCAGATACCAGGATCGTGGGAAGTTTTCTGAAAGAAGATGCGCTGGCAGCTGTAGGGGCTACCAGTCCTTTGAGCGGCCTGATCATCGGATTTCTGATGGGCCTTGCAAATGGGTTTGCCATAGTAACTGCACAGAAATTTGGCGCCGGAAATCGAGAGGAAGTGAGAAAATCGTTTGCATTGTCTCTTTTGATGGGCAGTGTGATCTCTCTGGCCCTGACCGTTCTGGGACTTTTGTTTCTTCATCCGATCCTGGGATTTTTAAATGTGCCGGATCGTCTGGTGGGAACTGCCAGAGCATATATTTTTATTATTATCGCAGGCATGCTGACAACATTTCTTTATGATACCTGTGCGGCATCGCTGCGTGCGTTGGGAGATACGGTGACACCGCTTGTGATCTTGGCGGTGTCTGTGACTTTAAATATCGCAGGAGATCTGTTCTTTATCCTGGTGATAAAAGCAGGCGTACAGGGAGCAGCCATTGCCACAGTACTCTCACAGACTTTGGCGTTTCTTGTATGCTGGTTTTATATGATCCGCAGATATGAGATCCTCCGGCTGAAAAAAGAGGATTTTACAGGATTGGACAGAAATATGATGAAAAATATGCTGAGTTCCGGCTTGTCCATGGGATTTGTAAGTTCTCTTGTAAATCTTGGTACTCTGGCGCTGCAGACTTCCATCAACCGTCTGGGAAGAGATATCATCGTGGCCCATACAGCGGCCCGCAAGATCACGGAGATGTTTATGATCATGTTTGGTGTGTTTGGGCAGACGATGGCGATCTTCTGCGGGCAGAATGCCGGGGCAGGGCGGATGGACCGCGTGCGCCATGGAATCGGCCTGGCAGTTCTGTATACCTGTATCTGGTCTGTGATGACAGTGATCTTCAGTTTTACTATTGGAAAACAGCTGATATATCTGGTTACAGGAAGCCGGAACGAGACTGTGATCCTCAATGCAACGAATTATCTTAAATTTGATACGGTTTTTTATTTCGTAACGGCTGTGATCAGTGTCCTTCGAAATGCCATGCAGGGATTGGGAGAAACGGTGATCCCTCTTGTTTCCAGTGCACTGGAGATGATCGGAAAAGTAGTGATTGCGGTGACGCTGGTACCGCTTTTGGGATATACCGGTGTGATCGTGGCAGAACCTATTGTGTGGATCATTATGGTGATCCCGCTGATCGTGAAGATCTTTAAGATACCGGAATTAAAGAAAACAGCCTGAGAGATCAGAAGATCAGATCAAAAAGAGCCACGTAAAAAATATAGTATATAAAAGTATAGTATAAAAAAGCACATTGCATGGAGTAAAGCGTCACCCAAACGTCTGACTTTGGGGTGTGGTTTAACCATGGCAATGTGCTTTTTTACTGGATAAACTGCGAAGCATTTATTCGAGTTGGAGTTGCGCAGTGAATGCGGATTGAGAGTATCCGCCTGACCCTTACATATTTGGTGCGGTTTCTTTTGAATCCTCTTTCTCAGGAAAGATATGTCTGAAAATAAAACGTACGATCGGGCCTGCATAGATCAGCTGCCAGAAAAATGCAACAGGAAAGTTCATAAAAGTTGTCTGAAGCCAGACTGCGATAAACTGATTTCCTGCATGTTTAAAGAAAAGAGTTGCAAAAAAGCTCATCAGCGGACACATAAAGGCAACAGAGGCAACAGAAATTGCAAGAATCATACTGAATGGATGACAGTTACGAAAATTTACCATGCGGTTCGCGCAGGCAAAGGCAAGTTTGGATACAAGGAAGAAATCAAGGACAAAGGCGATCGGTCCCATAAAAGTCAGCTCGCGAAAAGCGGAGAGGAACACGCTGTTTGTCATTGCTCCGGTATTCAGTACAATGTTGTAACAGATCATGGCGTAAACCATGAAAAATACCATGATGATAGTAAAGATGACTTCCTGAAATTTGTTTTTTGGCATAAAAAATCCTCCTTTAAAATGATTAAGTGATAATGTAAAACCGTAAAGCATGTGTTGTTCGTTAATCATTCAGGAGAATGTGCGTTTCCAATATATGACAGGATTTTGCCATAAACCATATTCAGTTTTTATTTCGGCGATTATATTATCATAATCTGCAAAGCCTTGTCAATACGTAAAATTCTCACATTTCTGTTAAATATTCTGAAAATATTGACGAAATAGTCGGGCGGACATTCGTAACTCAGCAGGGGACTTTCTTGATTCGATTAAATAAGTAATTGAGAAAAAAATGACAGTAACCCCTCTTGACCACAAAAGTTAGATATAGTAAACTTATAAATGGTTAGCAGGTTCTAACTATTGCGTGAATAATTGTGACGGGCCGTATCCCCTGACAAAACGCGGCCCGGGCAAAGTTTACGGACAGGGCGAAAGGCCAGACAGGAGGATAAATATCAAATGGATTATTTAGAGATTGAGAAGGTCATTGGAAGAGAGATTATTGATTCAAGAGGAAATCCGACCGTAGAGGCAGAGGTTTATCTGGCAGATGGAACGATAGGAAGAGGAGCAGCACCAAGTGGTGCATCCACAGGAGAGTTCGAAGCACTTGAGCTGAGAGATCAGGATAAGGCCCGTTTCGGAGGAAAGGGTGTTTCCAAAGCCGTTGAAAATATCAATACTGTAATTAACGATGCACTGACAGGAATGGATGCATCTGACATTTATGCAGTGGATGCTGCCATGATCAGGGCAGATGGAACAAAAGATAAATCCAAACTTGGTGCAAATGCCATTCTTGCGGTGTCTATTGCATGCGCACGTGCAGCGGCGATTTCCCTTGACATTCCGCTTTACAGATTCCTTGGCGGTGTGAATGGAAACAGACTTCCGGTTCCGATGATGAATATTTTAAATGGTGGTGCACATGCCGCAAATACCGTAGATGTTCAGGAATTTATGATCATGCCTGCAGGAGCGCCGAGCTTCAAAGAGGGACTTCGCTGGTGCACAGAGGTATTTCATGCACTTGCGGCACTTCTGAAAGAAAAAGGCCTTGCAACGAGTGTTGGTGATGAAGGTGGTTTCGCACCGGATCTTGGAAGCGATGAAGAAGCCATCGAGTACATTCTCGAGGCAGTAAAGAAAGCGGGTTATGAGCCTGGAAAAGATTTTGTACTTGCTATGGATGCTGCATCCAGTGAGTGGAAAGGAAGCCAGAAGGGTGAGTATGTCCTTCCGAAATGTGGAAAGAAATTTACATCTTCAGAGCTTGTTGAGCACTGGAAGAACCTGATCGAGAAATACCCGATCTACTCCATCGAGGACGGCCTTGACGAGGAAGACTGGGAAGGCTGGCAGATCATGACAAAAGAGCTGGGTGGAAAAGTACAGCTCGTAGGTGATGACCTGTTTGTTACAAATACCGAGCGCCTTGAAAAAGGTATCAGCCTTGGATGCGGAAATTCCATCCTGATCAAACTGAATCAGATCGGCTCTGTATCCGAGACTCTGGAAGCAATCA
>ERZ507073.1963-NODE-1963-length-11206-cov-3.830957_pt1 | contig 11206 bp, 10 predicted proteins | sample MGYA00512290_ERZ507073 | MGnify/ENA metagenome assembly ERZ507073 | reverse complement strand
AACCAGCTCCGTGAGAAGGTCGGCGTAATGTTCGGTAATCCGGAGACTACAACCGGTGGACGTGCCCTGAAGTTCTATGCATCTGTCCGTATGGATGTCCGCCGCGTGGAGACACTGAAGCAGGGCGGTGAGATGGTAGGTAACCATACCCGTGTGAAAGTAGTCAAGAATAAGGTGGCTCCGCCATTTAAACAGGCAGAATTTGATATTATGTTCGGAACCGGTATTTCCAGAGAGGGAGACATCCTGGATCTTGCGGCAGACTGCTCCATTGTAAACAAGAGTGGTGCGTGGTATGCATACGAAGGGGACAAGATCGGACAGGGACGTGAGAATGCCAAATTATTCCTGAGAGCGCATCCGGAGATCCGTGATGAGATCGAGAAGAAGGTACGTGTACAGTATCATCTGGATCCGGCTGATGAAACAGCAGAATCTGCGGCACAGGCAGCGGATACGGAAGAAGAGGAATAATCCATGCTGAATCCGGAAGAACGAAACCGGGCAAGAAAGAAAGCCATGCGGCTTCTGGAACATATGGATCGTACAGAGAAAGGCCTGACGGATAAACTCCGTCAGGCTGAATTTTCACAGGAGGCAGTGGAAGATGCCATTGCCTATGTGAAGTCTTACGGTTATATTAATGATGCCCGTTATGCCAGGACATATATTTCTTTCCGCATGGAGTCCAAGAGCCGCCAGAAGATCCTTTCCGAGCTTCAGATGAAAGGTGTAGACCGTCAGATTGCACTGGAAGCCTGGGAGGAAATGGAAGAACTTATGGAACCTGATGAACGTGCCGTTTTACGAAAGACCATAGAGAAGAAATATGCACCGGATACCGAGCTTGATGAAGGACAGATGCGGAGACTCTATGGTTACCTTGCCAGAAGAGCATTTAAGTACGAAGATATTTCACATACCCTGGATGAGATGAACATCCGTGTGAAACACGAGATGGAATAATTCCGTACAAAAAAAGTCACAGTTCATGCATGCTAACCAAAATCGGCTTTTTCATGAGAAAAACTTGACATAAATGTGAAAAACAGCTAAACTTGTATTGTTGTATTTGTACAATGAAAACTAAATAAGGAGGTGCTCCTGTGGCAGGCACAATTATCGGTGTTATTGTCGCTGTGGTAGTCACGCTACTTATTGCAGTTCCTGTTACTTGCAAGGTTGCTGTTGACAAGAAAGTACGCAAGGATGCGGAAATCGTAGGTACAGCAGAGGATAAAGCAAGGAATATTCTTGATGAAGCATTGAAAGCAGCAGAGACCAAGAAACGCGAAACTTTACTTGAGGTAAAGGAAGAATCTCTGCGAACTAAAAATGAACTGGAAAGGGAAACCAAGGAACGGAGAAACGAGCTGCAGAGATACGAGAAGCGAGTTTTGTCAAAAGAGGAATCTGTTGACAAAAAAGCCAATGCAGTGGAGAAGCGTGAGCTGGAATGTACAGCGAAATTTAACGAGTTACAAGAAAAAGAAAAACGAGTAAATGAACTTGAGGAAAAAGGAGTACGGGAACTGGAACGAGTTTCAGGTCTTACCTCCGAACAGGCAAAAGAAGAATTACTGAAATCTGTAGAAGATGACGTAAAGGTGGATGTTGCAAGACTCTATAAAGAGCTTGAGAACAGAGCCAAAGAAGAAGCCAACAAGAAAGCCAAGGAATATGTGGTCAATGCCATTCAGAAATGCGCAGTGGATCACGTATCTGAGACAACAATTTCTGTGGTACAGCTTCCAAGTGATGAAATGAAGGGAAGGATTATCGGTCGTGAGGGCCGTAACATCCGTACATTGGAGACACTTACCGGTGTGGATCTGATCATTGATGATACACCGGAGGCAGTTGTTCTCTCCGCGTTTGATCCGATCCGTAGAGAGATCGCCAGAGTGGCTCTGGAGAAACTTATTGTGGATGGACGTATTCATCCGGCAAGAATTGAAGAGATGGTGGAGAAAGCCCAGAAAGAAGTGGAAACACAGATCCGTGAAGACGGTGAGACAGCAGCCATGGATGTGGGTGTTCATGGAATCCATCCGGAACTTCTGAAACTTCTTGGACGTATGAAATTCCGTTCCAGTTATGGTCAGAATGCTTTAAGACATTCCATTGAGGTTGCACAGCTTTCCGGACTTCTCGCAGGAGAGATCGGTGTGGATGTGCGTATGGCCAAACGTGCCGGACTTCTTCATGATATCGGTAAATCCATTGATCATGAGGTGGAAGGTTCTCATATCCAGATTGGTGTGGATCTCTGTAAGAAATATAAGGAATCCCCGATCGTTATCAACACAGTTGCGTCCCATCATGGCGATGTGGAACCGGAATCTCTTATCGCATGTATTGTACAGGCTGCTGACGCGATTTCCGCAGCAAGACCTGGTGCAAGACGAGAGACACTGGAAACCTATACCAATCGTCTGAAACAGCTCGAGGATATCACCAATGAGTTCAAGGGCGTAGAGAAATCTTTTGCTATTCAGGCAGGAAGAGAAATTCGTGTTATGGTTGTACCGGATCACGTAAGTGATGCAGATATGGTTCTCCTTGCAAGAGACATTGCAAAGCAGATCGAAGCAGAACTTGAATATCCGGGACAGATCAAGGTTAATGTGATCCGTGAAAGCAGAGCGGTTGATTACGCAAAATAAGCTTTCGCTCACAGAATACTCTGGAAATAATGAAAGCCGGACAGCTTTAATAGCTGGCCGGCTTTTTTGCTGCCCGGAAACAGGTTATATTACGGAGAGTTTGGACGTAAACTGGTACAGGGTGAGTGAATGGAAAAAAGAAATGAAAGCAGAAAATGGAAAACAGCTGGTCGTTTTCCGGCAGAGATTCTTTTTTTGACCGGTTTTCTGGTGGGAAATATCATACCGAATCTGATCTGGAAAATGGAATGGAAACAGAAAACCCTGGCTTCTTTCTATCTGATCCGGAATTTTGCGGGGAAAGATATTTCCGGCGGAGCATATTTGCTGGAAGTGTTACGACACAGGGGAGTACTCTTTCTTTTTCTGTTTTTCTGTGGGTTTACCATATTTGGGGTACCGCTGTCAGTGGCTTATATGCTGATTCTTGGGATGGAGACAGGACTTATCCTGACTTTATCCGTGCTGGAATTTGGTATTTACGGAGGTGTGGCCGGGGCCGGACTTCTGATTCCTCAGTATGTGATCTATATTCCGGTGTATTTTTATCTTGCTGGTCTTGTATACAGACAGTCCTATGATATCTGGAAAAACTATGGGCTTGTACCTCAGAAATCGAGGCTATATATCCGGCAGGGAATGACTGCATTTCTGGTGTATACAGGGGGAATTCTTGCGGAAAGTTTCCTGAATCCGTGGATTCTTGAAAAAGTTGTAAAGGGACTGAAATTTTTTTAAAAAAATTTTTACAATATGTAGTAATGGTTTCCATAAAATCTGCGATATTTGGTGGTTTGAGGCGGAATGTGTTGAAATTGCGAGGTTTTGCGCTGAAAAACCGTTTGATTTTATGTAAAATACACAGTATAATTCAGTCATAAAAGAATACAGATTTTACGGTTTGGTTGATAACGAGTTATTTAGAAACGGGATGTAAGAGAATGGACATAGAGATACGGGAATTTATTACATATTTACATAACAGAAAAAGAACATCTCATAATACAGAGGTGTCATATCAGAGAGATCTGAAGAAAATGGCAGCATATTTTGAGGAACGTGGGATTTACGATATCCGTGACGTGGGAGAGTTGGAACTGGAGGGATATCTCAGTTACATGGAGAGGGGACAGTTTGCCTCTTCTACAATCTCAAGGAATGTAGCTTCCATCCGTGCACTGTTTCAGTATCTTCAGCAGGAAGGCCGGATTGAGAGAGATCCGTCCCTGGAGCTGAAGCCACCCAAGGTTGAGAAGAGGATGCCGGAGATCCTTTCTGTGGATGAAGTGGACAGACTTCTGAGACAGCCGGATTTGAATACTCCGAAGGGAATTCGGGACAGCGCCATGCTGGAACTTCTTTATGCCACAGGAATGCGTGTCAGTGAACTGCTTCACCTGAATCTGGAGGATATTAATCTTCAGCTTGGTTATGTAGTCTGCCACGATGAAGAGAAGGAGCGGGTAATCCCTGTAGGAAATGTCTGCAGGAATGCCATGGACAAATATCTGAAAGAAGCCCGCAGAATATTTGTAAAGGAAAATGAGACGCAGAGCCTTTTTACCAACTGTTCAGGAAAGTCCATGAGCAGACAGGGGTTCTGGAAAGTGCTGAAGGGATATGCGGAAGAAGCAGGAATCCAGCATGATATCACACCACACACCCTGAGACATTCTTTTGCCGCACATATGCTGCAGAACGGAGCAGATGTGAAGAGTGTACAGGAAATGCTGGGACATTCAGATATTTCTACAACACAGATCTATTTGAATTTTGGTGTTGCGAAAATGCGTGATGTATACATGAAGGCGCATCCGAGGCATTAACCTGTAAAGAGGAATATGATATTGGGCAGAAAGAAATAAGCGGAGAATGGAACGACAGGACAGTTCTGTTTTCCGCTTTTTTTGATATATTATAAGTCTAACAGATCATGAGAATGGTCATATCTGCTTAAAAAGGGATTGAAAAAAGAACCGACGCTTCCAAAAAAAGGAAGAACGCCGGTTCTTTTGATGTGCATTTCAGTCAAGGGAATATTTGCAATCCCGTAGGGACCCCTTGATTTGTTAAAACTGCAGATCGGACAGATCTTAGCAGTTCTCAGCAATCGTATAAAGCAGTTTCTCTGACTCATCCCATCCAAGGCATGCATCTGTGATGGATTTACCGTAGATGTGATCTCCACCGATCTTCTGGTTGCCTGGCTCGATATAGCTCTCGATCATGAGACCTTTTACCATGGTATGAAGCTCAGGATCTACCTGACGGCTGTGAAGAACTTCACTTGCGATACGAACCTGCTGTTCGTAATGCTTGTTGGAGTTGGAATGGTTGGTATCCACGATCACTGCCGGGTTGGCAAGGTTCTTTGCGTGGTATTTGTCATAGAGAAGACGAAGATCCTCATAATGGTAGTTCGGGATGGCTTCCCCATGTTTGTTTACCGCACCACGAAGGATTGCGTGGGAGAGCGGGTTACCGGTGGTCTCAACTTCCCAGCTTCTGTAAATGAAGCGGTGAGCGCCCTGTGCTGCAACGATGGAGTTCAGCATAACGCTGTAGTCGCCACTGGTAGGATTCTTCATACCAGCCGGAACGTCCATGCCGCTGACTGTCAGTCTGTGCTGCTGATCTTCAACAGAACGTGCGCCTACAGCAACGTAGGAAAGCAGATCAGAGAGATAACGGTAGTTCTCCGGGTAAAGCATCTCATCTGCACAGGTAAAACCACTTTCGCGGATGGCACGCATGTGCATCTTACGGATTGCAATCAGTCCGGCAAGAAGGTTCGGTTTCTTCTCAGGATCCGGCTGATGGACCATTCCCTTGTATCCTTCACCGGTCGTACGTGGCTTGTTTGTGTAAACACGCGGGATGATAAGGACTTTATCCTCGATCTTTTCCTGTACTTTGCGAAGTCTTAAAAGATAATCGCATACAGCATCTTCGTTATCTGCAGAACATGGTCCGATGATAGCGAGGAATTTATCAGATTTTCCGGTGAAAACGTCGCGAATCTCAGCATCGCGTTTCTCCTTGAGAGCCTGAAGTTCAGCATCGATGGGATACTGATTGCGGATTTCCTCAGGAGTTGGCAGTTTTTTTATGAATTCAAAACTCATAGTACTTTATTCCTCCATAATTATAACATTTCGGTTATTAATTATAAACGATTATCGCCCGCTTGTCGATAGGGAAATTTTAGCGCTTTCACGTGTAGAAGGGAAAGGAGCAGTTCACCCAGAAAAATGCCGTAAAAATAGCCTCGAATCCCAATTGCCGGAATCATAAAAACAACAGAAAAAATACGGATGAGAATGCCGGCAGCGCTGTGAATCAGGCAGCGCCCCGGCCTTCCAAGCCCCTGAAGGATGCTGGCGAGCATGGTGTTGGTATAAAGAAAAGGACAGATGAAAGAAAGATACCGTATGTAAGTTCCGGCAGTTTTGCTGTGAAAAAGCAGTGTTCCAAGGAATGGTCCAAAGAGAAAGAATCCGCTTCCACACAAAAATCCCAGAAACATGCAGAGAAAAAAAGTCTGGTCTGTGACATAGCGGATCTGTTTCTGATCTCCAAGGGCATCCATTCTTGCGACAGAGGGCATCAGCATTACAGCTGCGGAAGTTGTAATGGTGGAAGGAAACAGGAGCAGGGGAAGGGCCATTCCCGTAAAGATCCCGTAAATTTTCAGTGCCTCTGAAGAAGTCATTCCACAGCGAATCAGCATCTGTGGAATCAGAACCGCTTCTATGCTTCCGAGAAGTGTCAGGAGGATGCGGTTCAGGGATATGGGGAAAGACAGGGTAAAAAGATCTTTTATCAGCGGAAAAATTTTAACGGAAGTTTTTTCTTTTACAGGATGATTTCCAAAATGAAAAGAAACCATAAGGAGTGATATCAGAGAAGCGGCAGCTTCTCCTGCGAGGGAACCGCCGGCTGCGATCATCGCAGTGACCGGACGGCCTTCGGAGAGAAAGATCAGATACAGGATATAAGTGGCACCGATCCGGACAGTCTGCTCGCTAAGCTGCACAGCTGCGGGTACAGAAGCTTTTTTCCGGGCATAATAATAGCTGTCAATGCAGGAGTGAATGGCGCAGAGTGGTATACTGGCAGCCGTCAGCCGAAGAAGATCGGAGGTCCCGGGTGCTTTCAGGATTGTGGAAGCAAAAAAATCTGCATGCCGAAAAAGCAGAAAACCGGTTACAGCAGAAAAAAAGACAGCCGCAAAGATTCCCGTAACCAGAGAAAAATATGCCTCCTTTTTTTCCTGAAGAGCAAGTCTGGACGCAATCAGCCGGGAAAGTGCAGAATGGATTCCGGTATAGGAAAGAGCAGCCATAAGTCCCTGCAGAGGAAGGATCAGCTGATACAGACCAAGACCTTCCGCACCAATGGCATGGGATAGGAATATCCTATAAAAGAAACCAGCAATACGGCTGACAAGTCCCGTGCAGGCAAGAATCAAGGTTCCTTTGAGAAATACTTTTTTTGACATGGATAACCTGGAGCCTTTTTTGTCAGTATATGAAGAAGTTAGTCTTGACAGAACCATAGGTTTCTGATAGAGTAAACATGAAATCCGAGGAAAACACTGGGAATTGAAAAAGAGGTGAGCGGATGAAACTGTCAACAAGAGCAAAATACGGACTTAAGGCCCTGATAGACCTTGGTCTTTACAGTGAAAAAGAAGCGGTCTCGCTTCAGAGTATTGCGGGCCGTCAGAATATATCAGTCAGCTATCTGGAACAGCTGATGGCGCTTTTGAAGAAAGCGGGCCTTGTGAAGAGTGTCCGCGGTGCTGCCGGAGGATACTTTCTTGGAAGACCGGCAGAAGAGATTTCAGTGGGAGATATCCTTCGTGTTCTGGAGGGCGGCCTGGAGGCTGCTACATGCCCGGGAACAGAAGGTGACGGAGGCTGCCAGGGTTCTGATCTCTGCGTAGCTAAATTAGTGTGGAAGAGGATCAACGACAGCATCACAGATGCGGTGGATACACTGATGCTCAGTGAGCTGATCGAAGAAAGCCGGAGAATACACGAAAAATAATTATCCTGAACAGGAGGAAAAGAAAATGGGAAAAATGATATATCTGGACAATGCGGCTACCACAAAGACCGCACCGGAAGTTGTGGAGGCAATGCTGCCGTATTTTACAGAGTTTTATGGAAATGCTTCTACTGTTTATGATTTTGCTGCAAACAGCAAGGCTGCTATTGCCAAGGGAAGACAGCAGATTGCAGATGTGATCGGAGCCAAGAAAGAAGAAATCTATTTTACAGCAGGTGGTTCCGAGTCTGATAACTGGGCTCTGAAAGCAACTTTTGAGGCATACAAGAATAAAGGTAACCACATCATCACAACAAAGATTGAGCATCATGCCATCCTTCATACCTGTGAATACCTTGAAAAAGAGCGCGGTGCGAAGGTCACATATCTGGATGTAGATGAGAACGGATTCATTGATCTGGATGAGCTTCAGAAAGCCATTACACCGGAGACCATCCTGATCTCTGTTATGGCTGCAAACAATGAGATTGGTACTCTTGAGCCGCTGAAAGAGATCGGACAGATCGCACATGAGCATGGAATCCTGTTCCATACAGACGCTGTTCAGGCATTCGGACAGATCCCGATCAATGTAGATGAGTTTAACATTGATATGCTCAGCTCCAGTGGACATAAGATCAACGGACCGAAGGGAATCGGTTTCCTCTACATCCGTAAAGGTGTCAAGATCCGTTCCTTTGTACATGGTGGAGCACAGGAGAGAAAACGTCGTGCAGGTACAGAGAACGTTCCTGGAATCGTAGGATACGGCCTTGCTGCAGAACGTGCCAACAAATCCATGAAAGAGCGTACCGCAAAGGAAATTGAGATCCGTGACCATATGATTAACAGGATCCTTACAGAGATCCCATACGTACGTCTCAACGGAGATAAGGTAAAACGTCTTCCGAACAACGTAAACGTAAGCATTCAGTTTATCGAGGGTGAGTCCCTTCTTCTGATGCTTGACAACTTCGGAATCTGCGCATCCAGCGGTTCTGCATGTACATCCGGTTCCCTGGATCCGTCCCATGTACTTCTGGCAATCGGACTGCCGCATGAGATTGCACACGGTTCTCTGCGTCTGACCATCAGCGACCAGATCACGATGGAGGATGCGGACTACGTCGTTGACAACTTAAAAGAGATTGTGAACCACTTAAGAGAGATGTCCCCGCTGTACGAGGATTTCATCAAGAAAAACAAATAATATAAAAAAGAAAGCAGGTATATGTTATGTATAGTGAAAAGGTTATGGATCATTTTCAGCACCCGAGAAATGTAGGAGAGATTGAGGACGCAAGCGGTGTCGGCACCGTCGGAAATGCAAAGTGCGGCGATATCATGCGTATGTATCTCGATATTGATGAGAACCAGGTTATCCGTGACTGCAAGTTCAAGACATTCGGCTGCGGCGCTGCTGTGGCAACCAGCAGTATGGCAACGGAGCTTGTAAAGGGCAAGACCATTTACGAGGCGCTGCAGATCACGAACAAGGCAGTTATGGAGGCGCTTGACGGACTTCCTCCTGTAAAGGTACACTGTTCTCTTCTCGCAGAGGAGGCAATTCATGCGGCACTCTGGGATTACGCAGAGAAGCATAACATCAAGATCGAAGGTCTTGAGAAGCCGAAGAACGATATCAGCGAAGGTCTGGAAGAGGAAGATTACTAAGAATGAATCGGCAGGATGAAGCGGACTATACGGCATTAAAAGAATATTTATGCGACATGATCTTAGAGGAACAGCTAAAGCTCGGCTATGAGCGTGAGACGATCCGGTTCTATTCACCGTCGTCGTCAATCGGACATGTGTTAAAGCTGTCTGACCGCTCCAAGCCGGCGGTTCTTGCGGCGTTGGAGGGATTTGGCGCATATGCGGCGGATACCCTCGGTGAAGTGGCAGTATCTGGGGCGAGCGGCGGGAGAATCTGTTTTCTCATTCCGGCAGCAGGTGCGGAGTATGTGCATGCGCACGGCGTGGCGCATCCGTTCTTAAAGGATCTGATTGACTGCTTCGGCAGACATGATGTGACGAGAGAGCAGGTGTGGGAGCTGTTCCGGCACTATTCTGAGAGTGCGCGTATCATTGAGATCAAAAGCGATGAATTTGATGACGTGTGCTACTTTGAGGACGGCAATCCGGATTCTTATCTGTACTGCGTCAAGTTCGACGAGGGACATGCGTTTTATCACCGCTTCTTAAAAGAGGATTTTGAAGAGCTGTTCGGTGAAGCCAGCAGGATGAAAGGGGCGCGATAGCATGAAAATTACGACAAAGGGACGCTATGCGATCCACATACTGTATGATCTGGCGGTCAACGGCACGGAGCATCCGGTGTCGGTCAAGGAGATGGCAACGAGACAGGAGATTTCCGTCAAATATACAGAGCAGATCATTTCCATTCTGAACAAGGCGGGCTATGTTTCCAGCAGCCGGGGATTTCAGGGCGGCTACCGTCTGACGAAGCCGTTGGACGAATATGTGATCGGTGATATTCTGCGTCTGACGGAGGGATCGCTCGCGCCGGTCGAGTGCCTTGCAACCGCCGAGAATCCCTGCCCCAAACAGCAGAAATGCGCGACGATCATGCTCTGGGAAAAAGTCGATAAGGCGATCCGGGACGTGGTCGATCACGTGACATTGCAGGATCTTCTGGACTGGCAGAAGCAGGAAAGGTGTTAGTGTGAACGAATATGAAAATTTCTACAAAAGGCAGATATGCGCTGCGCCTGATGCTGGATCTGGCGATGAACGGTGAGAACAACATTGTGCGCATTAAAGATATTGCGGAAAGACAGCAGATCTCAGACAAATATCTTGAGCAGATCATATCCGTATTGAACAAGGCAGGTTATGTGCGGAGCACCAGAGGACCGCAGGGCGGTTATTCGCTGCGGAAAGCACCGGAGGAATACACGGTTGGCGATATTTTGCGTTTGACGGAGGGATCGCTTGCGCCGGTTGCCTGCGTGGAGGAGGAAGGAAGCTGCGAACGCGAAGTGGATTGCGTTACCGTGGAGGTGTGGAAGCGGCTGAACCAGGCGATCAGCGATGTCGTGGATCATATCACACTGGCGGATCTGGTTGCACTGCAGGAAGAGAAGCGCGAGAAGAGCGGTCTTGACTTTGGAAAAGATATCTGAGTTATCATATGATACATAAAATAAGAAGAACCCCTGTTATGGTGTTTGCAGCCACCGTAGCAGGGGGTCTTCGCTTAAGAAGGGGGTTTTCTCGGTTTATTCACCAAAACCCATGCCGATAAATATCGACGTTGATATCATATCATATTCTGGGGAAAAATCCAGTGTAAAATTGTGAAATTTTGCTCATATATGCGCGGTTTGCAAATAAATTGCGTGGTTTTTGCGAACCGCGATTCCCTTGACGTTTTCCGGTTTTATCCCTTATAATATTGCAGATAAGTGATGCGTGTGGCTGCCGGAGGGCAGAAGTGATGCGCACCGGGCAGGAGGAAATGAATG
>ERZ507073.1938-NODE-1938-length-11304-cov-21.524402_pt1 | contig 11304 bp, 6 predicted proteins | sample MGYA00512290_ERZ507073 | MGnify/ENA metagenome assembly ERZ507073 | reverse complement strand
TATGCAAACTGTTGTCGATGGATTGGTTTATCCGATTTGCTCCCAAACATATATACCTTAATTCCGCAACACTATAATTTAACTTTATTTATAAGTTCCTGAGCAACAAAAAGTTGCCCAGGATTTTGCCATGTCGAAGAATTCACTTATCTTAGTGTTGCAAAAATAAACAAGCAAAACTCTGATATGACATGGCAAAAATACAAATTAAATCTGAGGAACTCACTCCTTTTGGAGGAATATTTTCAATAATGGAGCAATTTGACTCCAAGCTCTCATCTGTTATAGACTCAACCCTTGGTATGAGATGCAAGCTGTATGGTTATCAATACAGCGAAATCATCCGTTCGCTTATGAGCGTTTATTTCTGTGGCGGCTCATTCATAGAAGATGTCACCACTCATCTGATGTACCACCTCTCGCTTTATCCGACACTTCGCACATGCAGTGCCGACACTATTCTCAGAGCCATAAAGGAACTGACCCAGGATAACATTTCCTACACATCAGACACGGGCAAGACCTATGACTTCAACACGGCAGACAAGCTGAATACATTGTTCCCCAATTGCCTGTTGTCCACAGGGCAGCTGAAAGAGGGCGAGGGGTATGACGTTGACTTCGACCACCAGTTCATAGAGGCTGAGAAGTTTGATGCGAAACCCACATACAAGAAGTTTCTCGGGTACCGTCCAGGTGTGGCTGTCATTGGCGACATGATTGTCGGCATAGAGAACAGCGACGGCAACACTAACGTTCGTTTCCACCAGAAGGACACGTTGAGGAGATTCTTTGAGAGGATTGAACAGAAAGGATTACAGTCAATCGTTTCAGGGCAGATTGCGGATCCTGCTCAGAGGAAATTGTGGAAGAGGTCGGAAAGCATTGCATGACTTTCTATATCCGCGCCAACCGCTGCGGTTCGCTCTACGATGACATCTTTGCACTCAGAGGGTGGAAGAGAGAGGAACTGGGCGGCATTGAGTTTGAACTGAACTCCATTCTTGTTGAGAAATGGAAAGGGAGGGCATACCGTCTTGTAATCCAAAGGCAGAAGCGAATTGACGGTGAGATTGACCTGTGGGAAGGCGAATACACCTACCGCTGCATCCTTACAAATGACTACGAGTCTTCCGAGAAAGAGATTGTCAAATTCTATAACCTCCGTGGAGGGAAGGAACGCATCTTCGATGAAATGAATAACGGATTCGGCTGGAACAGGCTTCCAAAATCCTTCATGGGAGAAAACACGGTGTTTCTTCTGCTTACGGCACTCATACGCAACTTCTATAAATTCATCATGGCGAGGCTTGACGTGAAGAGGTTCGGACTCAAAGCAACAAGCCGCATCAAGGCGTTTGTCTTCAAGTTCATCTCTGTGCCAGCCAAATGGGGCAGGACATCAAGGCAGTATGTGCTGAATATCTATTCATGCAACAACGCTTATGCTGATGTGTTCCAGAATGACTTTGGATAACACCGACAACTTATGGTCGTGACTTTGCGTATTGCCTCAAGTCGCATGGTGGGGTAAGGGGCGTTTATATGTCTTTATGGTGACATTCGATGCACTGTGCCCCCTTTTTACTAACGATGCAGATTATTTTCGCTTCTGTATCATATAGGCGCGTAGTTGCGGATTTGAGGTTATAAATGCAACTTTTTGGGTGCGGATAATAAGCAATAAAAACATTTATTTTTCAGAGAGGAAAGAGAGACAATGTCCCCCTTTCTCTCACTCTGAATGGATAAAGTTTGCTATCTTTGCTTTAATTGTCCGTCCAAAGAAAAAAAAGTTGCAGATGAGCAAACATATAACCGAGGAACAAAGGTATGCAATTTCTATGATGTTGCAAATACCGATGAGCAAAAAAGCAATAGCGGAAGCTATCGGAGTAGATAAAAGCACTGTTTACAGGGAGATAAAGCGCAATTGCGACGCCCGAAGTGGTAGCTATAGCATGGAGCTTGCCCAGCGAAAAGCAGACAGGCGCAAGCAGCAAAAACATCGCAAGGAAGTGCTTACACCGGCAATGAGAAAACGGATAATAAAGCTGTTGAAGAAAGGATTCAGCCCGGAGCAGATTGTCGGCAGGAGCCGCTTGGAGGGAATTGCGATGGTATCTCACGAAACGATATATCGCTGGATTTGGGAGGATAAGCGGCGGGGTGGCAAACTGCACAAATATCTTCGCAGACAAGGTCGCAGGTATGCCAAACGTGGTTCTAAAAATGCAGGGCGAGGATTTATCCCAGGCAGGGTGGATATTGATGAGCGTCCCGAGATAGTGGAACTGAAGGAGAGATTTGGTGATTTAGAGATAGATACAATTATTGGTAAGAACCACAAAGGTGCCATTCTTACCATTAACGACAGAGCAACAAGCAGGGTCTGGATACGCAAGTTGTCGGGAAAAGAAGCCATCCCGGTAGCTAAGATTGCAGTATGGGCACTGCGGAAAGTGAAAAACTTAATACACACAATTACGGCTGACAATGGAAAGGAGTTTGCAAAGCACGAGGAAATTGCGCAAAAATTGGAAATAAAATTCTATTTTTGCAAACCATACCACTCATGGGAACGTGGTGCCAATGAAAACACCAACGGGCTTATCAGGCAGTATATCCCAAAGGGTAAGGACTTTAGTGAAGTAACCAACAAACAGATTAAGTGGATTGAAAATAAACTCAATAATCGACCTCGTAAAAGACTTGGATACCTCACGCCAAACGAAAAATTTAAACAAATTATTAATCAGAATTCTGTTGCATTTGCAAGTTGAATTCAGCCTTGAATTCAAATCACAGAGAAGTGAATAGACAGTATTACCCGACAGAGCAACTACGACAAAGCAATGCCATCAAAAAAAATGACAGCACACACAAAGCATAGACTGATTGTCTTGCCCTAAAAGATTGATTGGAATTTATTCAGGACTGCCTATCACTTAGATAGAAGTCCAAGGTCTGCTGAAATACATAATTCAAAAATTGAAATTGCTTGACTGCAAATTTAGTAACTTTGCTTGACAAATTAACGAGAAAGAAGAGAAAATGAAAACCGACCGCATAACATCACCTATACGCAAGCAGGGCTTTCGTGCTTCGTAGGACAGTTAAGTGGTAAATTTAAAGTTCAGTTCTTCGTAGGAAGTTCAGTGGTTAAAATCCCTGCCTGCGTATAGCTGAGAACCGTTATTTGATGATGAGGGCTATTCATATAAATGTAGGTTAAATTTTTCTGACCATTTCAAACTGTTGTCCTTTTGGGGTAAGTCCTAATGATGACAAGAAACCAGTGACTGATTCACAATCGCAATCAACATTAGTAAATTTGAGTACATCGCTTTGAAAATGACTGACAGCACTTTTAAGCAAGGACTTACCTATTCCTTTACGCCGGTAATCTTTTGCAACTGCGAGGGATGAAATATCGCCTGATGCCGGTTCAAAGATAACAAATCCGACAAGTTCTTCTCTTTCATAAGCTCCCAATATGTCCAAATTGTCGATTCCGCGTTCCAGTGAAGCCCTGTCATTTTGCCATGAAGGATGAAAATCGAACCAGGCCGTTTGGTTAAGGCAGTTTTTTAAATCCGATGGGAGTATGCGACATGCGGTATGGTTTACTTGCAATACAGGAACAATATCGCTCAGTTTGGCAGAGTAGTAGTTGAAATTTCTCTGTGTTTCAAAGCCTAATTTGCGATATATTTTTATTGCTTTGTGATTGTGTTGCAAAACTTCCAGTACATATTGCCGAACTCCTTGTTGATATATCAATTCGAGGCTGAAAGTGAATATTTTTTGGGTTAGGTGTAATCCCCGGAATGAAGGTACGGTTCCCGTCCCTGTGTCATAGGCCGTCAAGATGTTGTTGTACATGCCTGTTCCGTTAAACACAAAAGAAATCAGCCGTCCTTCGAAAAATGCTCCGAAAGATAGTTGTGGATTGTATCCTCGTCGGTCGAGCATGCGTCGCAATTCATCCGCATTCAAAGAGAAATCATAATCTTTGAATGCGGATGAGAATGCCGCATACAAATCTTTGAAAGAAACGGACTCTAAAGAATGAATGATGATTCCCATATCGGACGGTGTTATGTGTTTGGATTTTTATCACTATTCTCTACGGTTAAACCGTGCTGTTTGAGAAAGCTGAGCTTATCCCAATAACCTCTTTGGAAAACGATTTTATCGTTTTGCACATGGAAGAATCCGCATCCTCGCAACCCGAGCGGATCTTTCCATTCCATGATAGCCCATTCTCCATCCTCGAATATATGCTCAACAATACAAACCATTTTTGAGGTTGCAAATTCATTTACAAACATTTTATGGATAGCTGTTTTTCCTATAACCGGGGTGTTTGCGACTTGATGGTTTATGGCATCCTGAGCGTATAAGTTTGCCAAAGCGACTGCATCGGCGGCGTTGAAGCAGTCAATCCATTCTTGTAGTATCTCTTTTGGCGTCATATTTTTCGTATCTTTTATTCTTTAATATTTAATTGTTGCTTTTTCCTCTATAAGTTAGAATTAGACATTTTTTCTAATTCCTTTTGAAATGATCATCAAAAACAAAATTAGTATTTTTTTCTGTTTTACTGATGATTCTGTAGAAATATTCTCGTTCATATTATTGTGTCATAAGGAACGTGTCAAAAAAGCGGTTTCCACATTACAGCTTTATGGTAAAATGAGTTTAACCAACTACATAACGCAATCTGTTGTCGGTACTGTTATCTATTTCCCATTCGTATTCTATTTAGCCCCTTATTGTGGGTATGCAGCAAGTTATCTTATCGAATTCACTCTCTTTGGGAGTCAAATATGGTTGTGCAAATGGTGGCTGACAAAACATAAACAAGGTTAGTTGGAATGTTTTTGGTATAATGTTTATAAACATAAATCAAGAAAGAATAAATAAATTTAATAGAGGCTGCCCAAAAAGAAAGAAATTCTTGCAATCACTCTTCTACAGATACTTGCAGAGGGGATAAGATTTACTTTTAGACCTTTTGGATAGCCCCTATTAATATTTTATATAAAATTCATAATTTTAAATTTTTATCCCTTTCGATCGGTTTTCATCCTTAAACTGAAAACCCGGACGCCCGATAATGATATGATTGGCAATGAAATTGCCAGACGGACTTCGTTTATCCATCGGGCTGCGAATCTGCGGGACATCATCGGTTTGTTGTGGCGATATGCTCCGTACACCTTCCGCATCTGGCTTGATCTCCTGCCCGTTCTTTTCTTTTTCGGTGACTTCCTGCGCGGGCGGCGCAAGCTCCAACTGTATCTTGCGGTCAAGCGCGGCAAGTTCGGACTTCAACTGTTTCAGTTCGTCCTCTTTCTTCCACACCTTGCCCGCTATCTCCTGCAACTGCGGAACCTCCTTTTCCAGCACCTCGTTCTTCGCCTTATACTGGTCGATGATGGACGGAATCCTCTCCAATGCATTCAGGAAATTACGTGCGGCGGCTACCGGGTCAGCCATCGCCAGATGCCCGTTGTTATAGGTGTATTTGTAATTCCCTTCCACCACGAAGCGATTGTCGGTAAATTCCAGCCCCTCTTTGAGTATCCTCTCGCTGACCACCATTATCGGGAAACCGTAAATCTCCCCGACAGGCTTGTACAAACCGCCCGTCGTGGCGTTCTTGGCTATCTCCTGCAAACGCTTTCCAATAACTTTTTCGTCGGTTGAATCCACGCCGTCCACCTTGACAATATTAAGGCGACTACCTTCCTTATCAGTCTGCACAACGGAAAGAAAACGGTTCCAGTCCTCCGTCATGGCTTCGATGACAGCCGTGTTGTTGCGCAGTTCCCCCGTCTTGGCTTCCAGCTTGAACTCCGAATCGCGCTTGCCCTTGTTGAACGACTTGCGTTCCCCTTCAAGCGATGCGATACGCTTCTCCAGTTTCGCCTTGTCCAAAAGGTCGGTATTGCCGGAGAGCAACGCCATGTACTCCGAGAAGTTCATGCCCGATTTCTCGTCCATAGCCCCCTCATCGATGGTACGTGCGCCCATCGCCCCGCTTTTGAGCTGCGAGATGAACGTCTGCTTGCAGTGCAGCAGGTTGAACTTGTAGCTGTCCAACGACTTTTCCACCGCGTAGATGATGACATCCACATTGTTCCCGGCAAAACGCTTGGCAATCTCGTTGCCCGCCCTAACTCCGCGTCCGTCACGCTGTTGCAGGTCGGATGGACGCCACGGCGTATCCAAATGATGGATTGCGACACACCGTTTCTGCGCGTTCACACCCGTTCCGAGCATGGAAGTGGAACCGAACAGCACGCGCACCGTTCCGGCGTTCATGGCGTCTATCACCCCCTTGCGTGCCTTGTCGGTCTTGCACTCCTGAATGAAGCGCACCTCGCTTGCCGGGATGCCGTAGTCCTCCGTCAGCTTCCGCTTTATCTCGCTGTACACGTTCCATCCGTCGCCCGGCTGGTATGTTCCCAGATCCGAGAACACGAACTGCGTGCCTTTCTGCGCGTCGTATTTGTGGTAATACTCCGCAATCGTCTTGGCGCAGTGGGAAGCCTTGTTGTCGGGGTGGTCCTCATAATGCGGGTCTATCATGCGCATGTCGAGAGCCATCTTCCGCGCGTAATCGGTGGCGATAAGCATCTTCGCCTTCTCCTCCGTTTCCGACAGGGGCGGTCTGCCCAGCAGCGTGGCGTCACCCGTCTTGGCGAACTGCATCAGCTGTTTGATGAAATACTCTTGGTCGGGCGTGGGAGGTATGTGATGCAGTATCTCGTTCTTACGCGGACGATCCACACCCACGTCCTCCGCCGTGCGGTAATCGGTAATCTCGTTGTAGAAGGCGGCAAGCTCCGGCACTTTGATGAAATATCGGAAACGCTCCTTCTGAACCACATTGTTCGTCACGTTGAACTCGAAGTCGGTTGTCTTTTTGGCGAAAATTGCCGCCCATGCGTCGAAGCATCGGATATCCTGCCTTTCCAATTCCTTCGGACGCAGATACTTGAAGAGCAGGTACAATTCCGTCAGACTGTTGGAAATGGTTGTGCCGGACAGGAACGTAGCCCCCAAGTCCTTGTCCGTGCGCTCCTGTATAGTTCGTATGGCAAAAAGCATATTCAGGGCTTTCTGGCTTCCTTCCGAGTTTCCCAACCCCGCCACACGGTCATGCCGGGTGTTGAAAGTCAAGTTCTTGAATTGGTGGCTCTCGTCAATGAAGATGTGGTCGATGCCCATCTGCTTGAAGTCCACTACGTCATCCGTGCGGGATTTGATGGCGTGTTCCACTTTCTCCAACTTCGCCACAAGGTTGTGCTTGCGTTTCTCCAATCCTTTCAGCATCGCCCGCGACACGTTCTTGCCCTGCTGCCGCAGCACTTCAAGGTTTTCCTCCACCGTGTCAAGCTCCGCTTGCAGGATGCGCTGTTGCAACTCCGGCGACTGTGGTATCTTGCCGAACTGGTCGTGCGACATGATGACGCAATCGTAGTCGTTGTTCTTGATGTTGTTGAAAAAACGCACGCGGTTGGCAGTCGAGAAATCCTTTTCCGAAGCGTAGAGAATCCTCGCATTAGGATATGCCGCCTGATAAGTGGCTACTATCTCCGCCACGTTCGCCTTCAAGCCGATAATCATCGGCTTGTGCGCCAAGTTCAGACGCTTCATTTCATGCGCTGCAATACACATTATCAGTGTTTTACCTGTTCCAACTTCGTGGTCACAGATCCCGCCTCCGTTCTGTTTTATCATCCAGACGCAATCCTTCTGCGACGGATAAACGCTTTGAATACCCCGGCTTGCCAATCCTTTCAGATTGAGGTCGGGAAACGTCTGGTGCGAACCGTCATACTTCGGTCGCACGAAACAGTTGAACTTGCGGTTGTACATTGTCGTCAGCCGTTCCTTGAACTGCGGCGACTGCTCTTCCAGCCATTCCGAGAACCCGTTACGGATTTCGTCAATCTTGGCGTTGGCGAGCTGTATGCCCTCGCTGTCGCGCACCTTGATGTCATTGCCATGCTCATCCTTGCCGATGGACTTCATCATGTCGGGGCAGGTGTTGTGCAGGGCGTGTTTCAACAGGTGCATACCGTCATAGTTCCGGTAATAGCCCTTCACTAAAAACTCGTCCGTGATTTTCATGGTGCGGTAGCCGCACGCCACCGAATACTCGTCCATGCTTGCGGAGTAGGCGATTTTCACGTCCGTGTCGAAAAGATGGCTCATGTAGGCGGCGTACACGCCCGTCGGAATCCAGCGTTCCCCGAAATTGAAGTCGAGGTCCTCGAAGGCGATGCGCGGCGGCTCGGCTTCTTTCAGAGCCAACAACGCCTGCTTCACTTCCGGCATACGCCCGTTTTCTGGGTTGTCACCCATCCATGCCTTGATGCGCTCCGCCTTCTCTATCACGTTCCCGGCGATGAACCTGTCCTTTATCTCGTAACCGGTTACGAGCGGGTTGTAGAAGATGCGTCCTTTGAGGGCGTCAAGCAATCCCTCTTCCGTGCTGTCGGTTATCTCCCGCATATAGTCGAGATTGACCGTGCCGAACTTGTTGAGCGATGCGGAGAGTGCCTCTTCGGGAGAGCTTACGTTGGCATGGCTCTCCACCGAGAAGGAAACGGGACGCTCGAAGATGTCCGCCTTGACGAACCTGCCGTCTTCCGCACGTTCCAACGAAAGGATGTCGCGCCCGGCGGCATCCATCATCAACAGTTTCACGTTCTGCTTGGCATTGAGGTTGCCGTAGCGCATGACAAACTCATCGTAGCAGGTGTTCAACGCTATGCGTTGTGCAGACCCTTCATCGTGATACTCCGCCTCGTAGCGGTAAAGCCGCTCGTATGAATCACGGAGTGACACATACAACATCGCTTTCTCCTTCTGGTAGCCAGTCAGGTCAAGCGGTTGGAATGTCGCGCCGTAAGGCGTGAGGTCTTTCAAATAACCGAGATTGCGTGAAGCATCCAGTACCATAGAGCCGTCACGATAGTGCGGCTCCAGCATGCCGTTGAACGGACGGGGAGAAAGGTCGAGAGGTTCCTCCTCCGGTTTTTCCGCTTCCATTTCGGGGAAAAGGGAGGTTGCAGCCGTTTCCGTTGCGTGAGCGGCAGGAGTGGCGGCAACTTCCGGCTGCGTTTCGGGTTGCCGTGTTTCCTGCTCCGGTGCGGCTTTCACGTCCGGGACATGCTGCCGTTTCTCCTGATGCTGTGCCGCCAGCCTGCGAAGCTCCTTGCGTCGCTCCGGCGTGAGGTCCATCATCATTTCATAGAAGCCGTTGATGGGCGGGTTGGTATCCCAATCCAAAGTGGCGTAAATATCATCCGGATCGGCTTTGGCTGCGACACTCACCGGCTTTGTTTCTTGGCTGTCCCTGTTCTCCGTCGGTGGTGCGGCAGACGGCTGTGGCGGTGCGGTCGTAACCTTCGGCGTAACCTGCGCCTGCGGTTTGGGAGGCATACGTCTTGCCGGGCTTTCCTTTTTCGCCGTCTTTTTCTTCTTGGAGGGTGCTTCCTGCTTGCGTACCTCCTCGGTCATGCCCCAGAGGTCGAGCAGGGAGAGCTGCACGCCCTCCGAATAATCGGGACGGTGCGGCTCTATCTCCGGCTTTTCTTCCTCCGGCTGCGGTGTTACCGCTTCGGGCTTGGCTGCCATTTCATTACGTGGCTGTATCTCAGGAGTGACAACTGGTATGGAAATGGTTTCCGTAACCGTGCTTTTCCCCTGTGCCGGATGCAGGCTGTACATTTCATACAGTTCTTTGTCAAACTGATGCAACTCGATTTTCAGATGTTCCCGCAAGTCCTCCGCCATTTGCCCGATGCCGCCCCGGTGCAGGAGTTGATAGGCAGGTTTCCCGTAAGGGTCTGTGCCTCTGATTAAATCCGTATTGGAAAGAGAGCTGATGCTCCATACATACCCGTTCACCGAAGTGCCGATGGGCGTCTGTTCGGTCTGCATGAAAAGTTTCTCGTTGTAGTACAGTTCCCCGTTCTTTCCGCTGTTCTTTTGCAGGATAATCAGGTCGCTGCCCACCTCCGTACCCGCGTTGTCCGTGAAGAGATTGTTCGGCAGGCGTGCGACACCCACCAGATTGGCATTACGCATCATATACTCGCGTATGGGTGCGTTGGACGGTGCGTCCAGCACCCCCTGCGAGGTGATGAACGCCACGATGCCGCCCTCACGCACAGCGTCAAGGCTTTTCAGGAAGAAGTAGTTGTGTATTGCCTTCGGTGCGGAACGCCTTGCCGGGTCTTGGCTTCCTGTAAACTCCGGGTCGAACACAGCCACGTCGCCGAACGGGATGTTCGAGATGGCAAGGTCGAAATAATCCGTGAAGGGCTTCTCTATCTTCTCGAATCCCTGCACCCTTACCTTTTGGTCGGGATGCAGGTGTCCCAATATCTTGCCCGTCATCAGGTCTTTCTCGAAAGCCATGATGTCCGCGTCCGGCTTGTTTTCCAGCACGGCATCCACGAATGCGCCCACGCCCGCCGACGGCTCCAACACACGGTCGGGACGTATGCCGTGTTCATGCAGAGCCTCCGCAATCGTGCCGGTTATCTCCGGCGGTGTGTAGAATGCGGTCAGCACGGACTGCTTCATGGCATCCGCGTACCGCTTGTACTCCGTATCGTCCTTGCTGTTTTCACGCACCAGCCTGTGCAGTTCCACCGTAGGGGCAAACAGTTCGAGGTCCGATTTCGCCCAATGCACGGCATCCGTCAGTTCCTTTGCCGGGTTCAGTATGCACTTCAACCCGCCGAAACCGCAATACTTCCGAAGTATGGCTTGTTCCTCGGCGGTTGCCGTCCTCCGTTCCCTGTCAAGGATGAATGCCGTCCGTATCGCCTCGATGTTGTCCCGCAGCCGTTGTTTGCGGTTAAACGCCATATTCCCCGATATAAAGGACGACGGCTCCCGTCAGCTCCGTGTAGAGCAGGTCGTATTCGGGCGACAGGGCGAAGTTGTCGTCCGAAAGATCATAGGCGGAGAATACGTTGCCGACAGGCGGCAGCAGCTTTCGGATGAAGGCTTCGCGTTTCTTTTCCGGCACTTCGTCGGCAAACTCGTTTTCCACGACTTCGCGGAGGATGGCGTACTTGGAATAGCGAAGACCACGCAGGAGCGTGTCCATCGCCAACTCCTGCGCCCCCTCGGACGGATAGCCTTCGAGCCGCGCACGCTCATACGTTTCGGCGGCACGGTCGGCACGTTCCCGTATGAAAGCGGTGTCGTCAGCCTGTTCAAACTTGTTCGTGCGGAGATAGTCCAGCAGGTACAGACCGTAATAGG
>ERZ507073.1926-NODE-1926-length-11367-cov-8.015736_pt1 | contig 11367 bp, 8 predicted proteins | sample MGYA00512290_ERZ507073 | MGnify/ENA metagenome assembly ERZ507073 | reverse complement strand
CGTGTGCTCTTCCGATCTTTTATCCCCCGCCTTACTGCCGAACCGAAAAGACCGATTCGCTCCTTCGAAAGTCGTCTTTCGCAGAATTCCGACCGGATAAAAGGAGTCCCCCGGACACGGATATTTCGCAGCAATGCTGCCTTCGGTTACTTACGTTCCTTGATCTGGCCGCTGCGATAGGCCGCCAGCAGGTTCTTCAGGTCGTCGATCTGCACCTGCAACTCCTTGCCGATAGTCGTATCGCGCACCGTGATGCGGTCGGTCGTCGCCTCGACGATCACCTTCGTAGAGATGATGTCCTTTCCCTCCTCGACGGCCTTGACCGCCGACTCGAAAGGCTCGTGCTGCACCAGTTGCAGCCCGTGCGAATTGTAAATCAACGTATAACCGGCGATGCCCGTTTCGGAATGGTACGCCTTGGAAAATCCGCCGTCGATCATCAGCAGCTTGCCGCCGGCCTTGATGGGACTTTCGCCCTTGCAGGTCTTCACGGGCACGTGTCCCGAAATGATATGGGATTTCTCTGGATCGAGTCCGAAAGCCGAAAGAATCATACTGCACATCTTCGTATCATCCAAATGCTTGTAATAAGCTCCCTTCTCCTCGTGGTGCGTCTTCTTGTCCTCGATCAGGTAACGCTCCAGCGTTGCCATCTTGGCCTTGTCGAAGAACGGGGATTCGGGGCCGCACCACAAGTACCACATGTAATCGAGCGCCATCTGCTGACTCTTGGCCCCATTGCCACCGAAATAGGCCTCCCGGGTCAGGCGGTCCAGTTTGTCCAGCAGGCTCCGTCCGGCATAGGGTTTTCCGTCCACGATGACTGTTTTGAACTCCCCTTCGTCGGTCATCGGAATCGAAGCGTGGTACATCAGGTTCGAATTGACGATCAGATACATACTGCCCTTCGAAAAGAGCAGCCGGATATGTTTCTGTAGTTTGTCGCTGTTCAGGAACGAGGCTTGCAACGTACGAATAAGCTGATCTTCGCCCGGAGTCAGCTTATAAGGATCCCGGGGATCGACCGTCGGAAAGTCGGCGTCCTTCAAGGGATAATCCTTGCCGTCGATCTCGATGGTTCCCTTCTCGTAGTCGATTTTCTCCAACAAAGCCCGCCCCTCCATCTTGTATTCGGGATGGCGCTTGATCATCTGTCCCTCGATCTTGAACTGGATCACCGAAATCGCCTTGTGCATCTGGGCCATCAGCAGTACATCGCGCTCCGTAACACCCGAATTCTGCATCACTTTGGGCTGGTAGGGCTTGCAGGGTGAGTTCTCATAAACTTCCATGGCGAAGCGGGCCAGCGGCAGCAGATTGATGCCGTAGCCGTCCTCCAACACGTCGAGATTGTCATAGCGGGCCGACACACGGATCACATTGGCGATCGAAGCTAAATTCCCCGCCGCAGCGCCCATCCAAAGAATGTCGTGATTGCCCCACTGGATATCGTACATCTTGTACTGGGCCAGCGTATCGAAAATGAAGTGCGGACCGGGCCCCCGATCGAAAATATCGCCGATGATATGCAGACGGTCGATCGTCAGGCACTGGATCACATTGCTCATGGCGATAATGAAAGCATCCGCCCGTCCGATCGAGATGATCGAATTGAGAATCCCGTTGAAATAACTCTGCTTGGGCGATCCCGGCGAATCGGATTCGTGGAGAAGCTCCTGAATGACATAGGAAAAATCCGGAGGCAGCATCTTGCGCACCTTCGAGCGGGTGTATTTGACCGAAACGGCCCGGCAGACCTCCGTCAGCTGGTTAAGCGTAACCTTATACCAGTCGTCCAGATTCGATTCCTTCTGCTTGATGAGTTGCAGCTTCTCGGCGGGATAGTAGATCAGCGTACAAAGCTCCGTCATTTCGGATTCGCGCAAAGTATTGTTGAAAACCTCGTGCACCTTTTGCCGGATCACGCCTGAAGCGTTCTTCAGCACGTGGCGGAAAGCCTCGTATTCACCGTGAAGGTCCGTAAGGAAATGCTCGGTACCTTTGGGAAGGTTCAGAATAGCCTCCAGGTTGATGATTTCAGTCGTAGCGTCGGCAATGGTCGGGAATTTCTCCGAAAGCAAATTGAGGAATTTCAAATCGGCCGCCGAATATGTCTTGTTCACAGATACACTCATTGCAATAAACATTTTGGGCAATTATATATTTCAGTGTACCATCATCCGAGATCGCAGCATCGCAAGGGTCGCCTATTCGCAGCTTGTGGCTGCGTCTGTAATGCAATTCTCCCCTACATCCCCTCCTCGGAGGAACTTGGCGCTACATTCCCAAAGAGATCCACCAAAATATATCATTGCGATATTTTTTACTAAATTAAATACTTTTCCACAAAGTGCCAAATATTTCGGACTCAATTCCCGGAATTTCCTCCAGCTGCTCCTCCCCGGTTCCGAAAGACGCAAAAAAAGATTCCCGAAATTACTTCGGGAATCTTCGGTTTCGGTCAGCGGCCGAATTACAACACGCTAACGATTTTCATCGAATTTACGGTCTTCGGACACATCTTGCCCACCGAACTGAAAGCTACGGAAGAGATTCCGCTCTTCGAATTAGACTCGGGGAAAAGTTCCTCCACCGGACTGAGGTTAGCCTTGCTCACCTCGAACGGTTCACATCGGTAAATATTACCATACTCTCCGGCCTCGTTCTGTGCTACGATATAAGCGTAAACCATAAGGCCCTCAGGAAGCTTGACTATATCCATCATAGAAGTATTTGCATCAAAGCCCATACTCATAATGTAAGACAAAACCACGTCGTCAGACTCACCCGAAAGATCCACATCGATCACCAACATATTCCAAACCTCGGCACACTCTTCGGAGAACTGGGGTACGTATCGCAAGAAATAGGCACCTCCGTAATCATCGGGCTTATACGTAGTCGGATCAATTGACGAAGCCTCCTCACCGTCATACAGACGGACATCCACGCTCTCCACCGTAGCATCCGAAGCGACATATTCCAACGTTTCAAAGTCCTTCACGCTGACATCCGTCGTCGGACGACCGTACTCATCCATACCGCACACGAATACGACATACCCCGTTTTAGGCAGCAAACCAGTAAAAGTGGACTCCTCCAAATCACCCGTCATCCGCTGTTTCTTCATAAACTCGGAAACAGACATCTGGTAAGCCTTGGCCAAGTTAGCGATAAAAGAAGGGAGCAGCTCTTTCAGTATCGCGGGGTCGTTTTGACATTCCGAACTATACTCTTCAGCTGTCAGCGCATAGAAGAAATAGGGCACCTTCTTATCGGAAGGAGTAAAACTCATTGTTACAGACGTCGATTTAGGCTCAACCGTCCATTCGAAAGTACAATTCTCCTCCTCCAGGCCGGGCAATGTCTTCGTCGTAAACTCGGCAACGATTCCGTTAGCGACAATTTCAAGGTTCTCGTTGATACCGGCAACGACAACCGAGTAGGATGTACCCGCCGACAAACCGGGGACATCCAATTCCAAAGGAGTTACACTACCATGCAACCGTCCCTGCTGAGTAAGCACATTGTAAATATCAGCAACAGTGGCTCCTTGCGACATATATTCCGCCTTATAATAGTTGATGACACCTTTCGCAATATCATTATCCGTAATTCCGGGAATTTGCTGCTCCAGGAACGCCGTCTCAAACACCACAGCCATAAAAGACTGGGACTTGGCATTCTCTGTAATCGCCTCGAACGTAGCAACCGAACTGTAATAAGACGTGTCGGAGAACGTCACCTTATATTCGCTCTCGACAGGATCTCCTCCCGTTCCGTTATTGCCACCGCCACCGTTGGTTTTGTTTTCGTCGTCGCTACAACCAGCGAACAAGGTCGCAAATGCTGCCAAAGCAGCAAACATAAATGTTTTGATTTTCATACGCATTAAAAAATTATTAGGTTTGTTTATGGAAATTTCTTCGTTCCTGCACCTCAATTTACTCAAAGGACATGGTTGCAAATATACGAATTTATTTCGAATCGGCCTGAAAAATCGGATAAAAAAACAACATTTCCTCCGCTTTGCGAGCGATTCCGGCATACTCGCAGACTTTATTCACGAATAGAACGGAATAAAGGTCGCTCTTCGTATAAAAGAGATGGCTTTCTTTGAATACGGGACAACCCGATATCCTCCCGCCACCGGTTGCGGATCTCCTCCGCAGCATATCCCTCGACAATCATCCGGCACACATATTCCCCCCCCCGCCTCGTATCGTTCTTCGAGAATCGGTCCGTCGATGAGCATTCTGTTGAGATTGGGCCGATCCGGACCAATGGCTTCCCGCTCGAAACCTACGCAGGCATCCAATCGCTCTATATAATTTAGGTATAACACGCCCGCATCCAACCTGTTCACGCCACCTCGAACGAGTGCATCGCCTCGTCGGAAGGCCTCCGCGTGTTCCCGTCGCAGAGCGACCGGATCGGAATACCCGTCGCCGCATCGACGGAACCTCCCATGTGTTCTCCGGGATCGGCCGTTCCCCGGAATCCGTGCTCCGGAGCGAAGATTGCAGTCACATCGAATCCCCTCGCGTGAAGAATATCGATCAAATGCCGTTCGCCGATCATCGAAGTATGATTCGCAAGTAGTGTCACACGCTCCCCTGCGAGCCGGGGATAATACATCGCCGTATCGGTCGTACCGACCCGTACGGACTCCTTCGGAACCAGGCTGATCGCATCCGACAGTAAATTCCGCGCTGCGACGGCATCTGCCGCCTGTCCGGAAGCGACAGATACGAAAAAACGGATAAACCTAAAAATATCAGTCAATCAAAAACAGAAAATTTACTATCTTTGATTAACTGAACTTATACCATATAAAAATGAAAAACCGTCTGATCCAATTTTTGCCGGTATTGCTTATCGCTTTTGTTTCTTTTGCTACACTCGGAATCGTTCAAGCCCAAAACCGTAACCCTTGCGCAGACACTCCAGAAGCGGAGCGCCTACTCTCTGAACTCACTACGGCATGCTCCGAGCAGTCTTCGGAAAAAATCGAAAAATTCATCGAAAAATGGGAGCAGGAAAGCCGAACCGCGACGATATACGACACAAACGATAAGCTAACAACAACTGTTTATCAACTTTTGGACTACCTAATGGAAAAATATTATTTCAATAACAAAGAACTCTCTCCGGACAAACAGGGGCGGATCGTCAACGGCAACTTGGTTTTTCCGGGAGAAGTTCCCGTCTATATTTTAAGTGACGAAGAATATCTCGATTGTTTCCGTCCTGAAGACTTATCGTCGCATCGATGGTTTTCCCAAATGGATTATACACCGCAACGAATCATCAAAGGGTACCGTCCCTGCAATGCGCCTCAACAAATTCGGTTCTTAAAACTCATTCCATCTTACAAAAAAGCCATTGACAGTTTTATCGACTCCGAAGTCAAAAAGTCGAAAAGCTTTATTTATTCACAACATGCTCTCAACTTTTATACAAGTAAATTTCCCGTGTGCTATTCATCCTTTTTACATTATCCGAATCCACGATCATCACCCTACTTCAGCTATATCGTAATAAACACTTCACTCACGGAAGCTATCATCCAATGCGACTACGGATTCTGGGGTGAAACGGACGCCCTGCAAAAAAAGAATGGAAAATGGGGACCCGCAGCAGGAAATACGATTTCGATCCATTCGATCGAATAAAACAAACTTAAAACAAGAGGGAGGGCGAAAATAAAATTTTCGCCCCCCCTGCAATATTCTCACATCCCCACGCTTACGCCTGTCCGCCGAACTCCATCAGGTAGGCCTTGATGAATTCGTCCAGGTCGCCGTCCATCACCCCCTCGACATCCGAGGTCTGGACTCCCGTACGATGATCCTTCACCCGTCGGTCGTCGAAGACGTAGGAGCGGATCTGCGAACCCCATTCGATGCGTTTTTTCGTAGCTTCGAGTGCCTGCTGCGTAGCCATGCGCTTGTCCAGCTCCCGCTGGTAGAGTTTCGACTTGAGGATGCGCATGGCATTTTCGCGGTTCATCAACTGCGAGCGAGTCTCCATATTCTCGATCAGATACTCGATCGGCTCGCCCGTATCGGCATCCTTGCCGTGATAGCGCAACCGGACCGCCGTTTCGACCTTATTGACGTTCTGGCCGCCCGCACCGCTCGACCGGAAGGTATCCCACTCGATGTCCGCAGGATTGACCGTGATTTCGATCGTATCGTCGATCGCCGGCGACACGAACACCGACGCGAAAGTCGTCTGCCGCTTGTTATTGGCGTTGAACGGCGACAGGCGCACCATGCGGTGCACGCCGTTTTCGCTCTTGAGGTAGCCGTAGGCGTATTCGCCCTCGAATTCGAGCGTGCAGGACTTTACACCTACCTCCTCGCCAGCCTGATAGTCGAGCACCTTGACCTTGTATCCGTGCGCCTCGCCCCAGCGGGTGTACATGCGCAGCAGCATCCCCGCCCAGTCGAGCGCCTCGGTACCGCCCGCACCGGAATTGATATCCATGATAGCGCCCATACGGTCCTCGTCACGGCGCAGCATGTTGCGCAATTCGAGTTCTTCGATGCGGTGCATCGCACGCGCATACTGCTCGTCGAGCTCCTGCTCGGTCACCACGCTCTCCTTGACGAATTCCGGCATCAGCCGCAGGTCCTCGACCTCCTTGACCACAGCATCGTACTCCTCGACCCACGCCTTGATTCCCGCCACGCGGCGCAACTGTTCGCGGGCCTTGTCGGGATTATCCCAAAAGCCCGGAACCTGCGTCTTCTCCTCCTCGTTCTGGAGTTCTATTCTTCGCTGATCGATGTCAAAGACACCTCCCCAACGTATCCTGACGTCTTATAGCCTCTTTAATCTGTTCTGCAAGTACCATATTTTCCGATTGATTTTTACAGGCGAGGCAATCCGTACAGACTCTCCCGCAAGGATAGCCGCCTCTCCTGTCTTTCTTCCAACAAATGTAAACAAAATTTCCGGTTTTCGGAAATAGGAACCGGGCTCGTTGCCAATAAAAACGATCCCGCCCTGGCAGCTCCTGGCCGAAAAAAGTCGGACGCCCAAACCCTTCTACCGAAAAGATCGCCTCGGGCAACGGGCTACCGAACGTTATCACAACCCACCGATCGAAAACAGGCTCCATCACACCGGCACTGACCGTCCGAAAACCGTTTCCTTCATCCCTTCCCAAAACCGTCCGACGCATCCTTGGATTATGCCGAACACGCTCGAAGCCGCCGACTACCGCCCGGACAGGTTCATCTTCAGTTTACGCTCCGCGAACTCCCGGATAAAGTCGGCCGTACCTTCGATCCCCAGCACCGAGGAATCGATGCAGAGATGGTAGGTTGCGGCTTCGCCCCACTTGCCGCTGCTGAAATAGTCGTAATAGGAAGCCCTGCGGGCATCCGTACGCTCCATCTGCGCTTCGGCCTCTTCGGGCGTTACGTTCTCCTGCTCGCAAAGGCGACGCACCCGATCTTCCGGAGCCCCCGTAACGAAAACATTCACCGCGCGGGGATGATCCCGCAGGATATAGTCGGCACAACGGCCCACGAAAATACACGATTCCCGCGAGGCGATGTCGCGGATCACGTCGCTCTGTATCTTGAACAGCGCCTCACTGCTCAGCACATCGGTCACACTCCCCTCTTCACTTGCAAAAGGCATGCGCAGATAACCGATCAGCGAGGAAAAGAGGCTCCTCGACTTCTTCTCGTCGGCCTGCTCGAAAAGTTCCGTGCAGAGGCCGCTCTGCTCGGCCGCCAGATTGATCAACTGCTTGTCATAGACGTGCACGCCCAGACGACGCCCCAGCGCCTCGCCGACGGCTTTGCCGCCGCTGCCGAGCTGACGGCCTATATTGATAACGAACTTATCCTGTTCCATAGTGCAACGGTTTTTATTCATTCACTCTGCGATCGTTTTCGACTTCGGCTCCCGAAACCTCGCCTCTCCCCGCAGCGGCCTTGGCCTTGAACTTCCGGAATTGGCAGAACAGCATGACACCGGCAACCAGCGAAGCCAGGAAATCCGACAGCGGCATCGAACACCATACGCCCCAACTGCCGTCCCAGGGCGTCAGCTCGTCGAAGATGCGGGGCAGGAAAATCAGACCCGGCATCAGGAAAAGCAACTGCCGCGACAACGAAAGGAAGATCGCCTTGCCCGCCATGCCGATACTCTGGAAAAAGTTGGTCGTCACCATCTGGAAACCGATGATCGGGAAGCAGAAGAAGACGATGCGCATACCTTCGGCCGAAAGACGGACCAACTCCGGATCGTCCGTGAAAACCGACACCGCCAGGCGCGGCGCCAATTCGCCGATCAGGAATCCGAGCGTGGTGACGCAGGTAGCGCCGATGATCGTCAATTTCAGCACCCGATCCACCCGGTCGAACTGCCGGGCACCGTAATTATACCCAGCAATGGGCTGCATACCCTGATTGATGCCCATGACGATCATCACGAAGAAGAATCCCAACCGATTGACGATACCGTAAGCACCGATATTGAGATCGCCGCCGTACTCCTTGAGTCCCTTGTTGATCAGAATCACGATGAAACAAGCCGCAAGGTTCATCAAGAAGGGCGACATGCCGATAGCCAGCACATTACGCACGATCTTGCCTTTCAGCCGGTAGATGCCGCGCCGGAAATGCAACAGCTCGTTCCTGTCCGAAAAGATGCGGAACTGCCAGACGAGCGCGAGTATCTGCGCCAGCACGGTCGCAATGGCCGCGCCGCGAATGCCCCAGCCGAAGCCGAAGATGAACAGCGGGTCGAGAATCGCATTGATCGTCACCGTCAGGATCGTGGCGTACATCGCCTTGCGCGGGTGCCCGGCGGCACGCAACACGGCGTTCAGACCCAAATACATGTGTGTAACGACGTTACCCCACAGAATGACGGACATATACTCCCGGGCATAGCCGATCGTCGCATCGCTGGCTCCGAAAAAGTAGAGAATCGGATCGAGAAAAACCAGCGTCAGCAACCCGAAAGAGATTCCGATAATCAGGTTGAGCACCACGACATTCCCCAGAATCCGCTGGGCCGTTTCGTAATCCCGCTGCCCCAGGCGCATCGACACCAGCGTCGCGGCGCCCACACCCACCAACGAACCGAACGCCGCCGCGAGGTTCATCAGCGGGAACGTCAGGGCCAGCCCCGAAATGGCCAGCGCCCCCACGCCGTGCCCGATAAAGATGCTGTCCACCATGTTGTACAGCGACGAGGCGGTCATCGCGATAATGGCCGGCACGGCATATTGAACGAGCAGCTTGCGGATACGCTCGGTTCCCAGCTCCATCGCCGCTCCTTTTACTTCACTCATACACAAGTCCTCCCTTCAATAATCATTCGACGCACGAAACGGCTGCGACGGACTTTCCGCCCCGGCAACCGCCCGCACGATCCAAACACACCGTTCCCGTCCGGAATACACCGAACAGGAACGATCGATTTATCAATACTTTAATTAAAACGACGAAACGCTATTCGATCTCCCAGTCGCAGCCGTCCTTGCGGTCCTTGACCCGGATACCGATGGCCGTAAGCTCGTCCCGGATCTTATCCGACAGCGCCCAATTCTTCTCGGTCTTGGCCGCCTGCCGCAGGTCGAGAAGCATATTCACCAACGGCGTGACCAGATCCTTGCCGCCGGCCGAAGCCGCCTTTTCGTCGCGCAAACCCAGAATATCGAACACATAACGACGGACGATCTCCCGGAGCTTCTCCAGGTCGGCCGCCGTGATCCGCTGCTGCCCCTCGACCAACTGATTGATGATGCGCACCCAATCGAACAGTGCGGAAATCGCCATCGGCGAGTTCAGGTCATCGTCCAACGCTTCGCGGCAGCGGGTTTCGAGCTCCGCAGGATCCACCGTGGATTGCTCCGACGGCTTGATCTTGTCGAGCGCCTCGACAGCCTTCATCAGGCGGTCGAGTCCCTTTTCGGCGGCTTGCAACGCCTCGTTCGAAAAGTCGAGCGTCGAACGGTAGTGGGCCTGTAATACGAAGAAACGGATCGTCATCGGCGAATAAGCCTGCGTCAGCAACTTATGATTGCCCGTGAAAAGCTCCTCGAGCGTGATGAAGTTGCCGAGCGACTTGCCCATCTTCTGACCGTTGATCGTAATCATGTTGTTGTGAATCCAATACTTAGCCGAGTCGTGGCCGAGCGCCGCCGTCGATTGCGCGATCTCGCATTCGTGATGCGGAAACATCAGGTCCATACCGCCGCCGTGGATGTCGAACCGCTGGCCCAGGTATTTGGTGCTCATGGCCGAACACTCCATGTGCCAGCCGGGGAAGCCGTCGCTCCAGGGCGAAGGCCAGCGCATGATATGCTCCGGCGAAGCCTTCTTCCAGAGGGCGAAATCGCACGAATGGCGCTTATCGCCCTGCCCGTCCAGCTCGCGCGTGTTCGTCAGAATATCGTCGAGGTTGCGGCCCGAAAGACGGCCGTAGCTGTATTTCCGGTTGTATTTCTCCACATCGAAATAGACCGACCCGTTCGATTCGTAGGCGAAACCGTTGTCGAGAATCTCCTTCACCATGGCGATCTGCTCGATGATATGGCCGCTGGCGCAGGGTTCGATCGAGGGGGACAGCACGTTCAGCTCGTCCATCGCCCGGTGGTAACGCTCCGTGTAATAGTGCGCCACTTCCATCGGTTCGAGCTGCTCCAGCCGCGCCTTCTTCGAAATCTTGTCCTCACCGTCATCGGCATCGTGCTCCAGATGTCCCACGTCGGTCACGTTGCGCACGTAGCGCACTTTGTAGCCGAGCGACCGGAGATAACGGAACAACAGGTCGAAGGTCACCGCCGGCCGGGCGTGTCCCAGATGCGGATCGCCATATACGGTAGGTCCGCAGACATACATTCCCACATGCGGGGGATTGATCGGCTCGAAGGTTTCCTTGCGGCGGTCGAGCGTGTTGTAAAGGGTCAATTTCGATTCCATAACAAGCAATATCTTCCGAGCCACAAAATTAACATTTTTCCCACAAAAACAGTAAAAACGAAGACAAAGTTTGCAGTTCCGCCATCGTTCGGAGCAACACGCTCCCGACCTGATACCGCATAAACCCCGAATAAAATATGAAGCACCCTGCAAATCAAAAATAAAAATCATTTGCAAATACAAAATATTTTATCTATTTTTCAGATAGATAAAAACACATTTCTCTTCACACACAAAAAACTCCCGGACAGAATCGCTTTTTTAAGACCGGCCTCGTTTCTGCCGAAAATAAAAACCCGCCGTAGGCCCGGCACTAAAACCTTTTATACTATGAAATATTTTAGATTCGTATGGTTGTTGATGATCTTCGGGGGGGGGCTTTTGGGTTCCTCGCTCTTTGCCGGGTGTAACA
>ERZ507073.1924-NODE-1924-length-11377-cov-4.607490_pt1 | contig 11377 bp, 10 predicted proteins | sample MGYA00512290_ERZ507073 | MGnify/ENA metagenome assembly ERZ507073 | reverse complement strand
AAACTAAGACAGGGAGAGTACGGAAAAGAAAAAGTCTGATTGGAACTCTGCAGGGAGCACATGATTCAATGACTGGAATCATAGATATTGCAATGGCAGGTTCACTGTGCAAAAAGGGAGAGTATCATAATCTGTTGAATGAATACGGACTCGTGCTGGTTGATGAGTGCCATCATTCTGCTTCTGAAACAATAGCCAATGTTTTAAAAGAAGTGAAAGCAAAATATGTATATGGTGTGACAGCAACTCACAAAAGAGGAGATGGATTGGAAAAAATCAATTATATGCTAATCGGACCTATAAGGTATAGTTATACTGCAAAGGAAAAGGCAAAAGAGCAGGGGATACAGCATCTTGTTTATCCACGATTTACCAGGACTGTACCGCCTAGAGGTGTGATTACCGGAAAGATGCATCCCAATGAAGCATATGAGATTATTCACAATAATGATATGAGGGATGAGCAGATTATTGAGGATGTAAAGAATTGCGTATCAATAGGTCGTACTCCAGTTGTTTTGTCACGTTACAAGGATCACGCTGAAAAATTGTTCGAGCGTTTAAAAAGCTATGCGGATTACGTATTTATTATGACAGGAAACAATTCTAAGAAAGAACATAGGAAAATTCTTGACCAGATGCGTCAGGTTAATAATGATGAGTCTATGATATTAGTAGCAACAGGTTCTCTGGTAGGAGAAGGGTTCGATTTTCCAAGGCTGGATACACTTTTTATGGCAACACCTGTATCATTCCGTGGTGTAGTTGAGCAGTATGCCGGACGACTGAATCGTGATTATGCAGGTAAAGAAAATGTGATAATATATGATTATGTGGATAATCATATCCCAATGTTTGATAATATGTATATAAAGCGGCTGAAGGCATATAAACAGATTGGCTACGAGCTTTCTAGTGGCTTGAAAGTCGATAAACAGATGGTTAATGCAATATATGAGGGAGATAATTATAGAGAAACTTTCCATAAGGATCTACTTGATGCCGATAAAAATATAATCATTTCCAGCCCGGTCATCAGTGGACAAAAAGTTTATGAATTAATCAGCATGCTAAAGGAAAAACAGGAAACAGGAGTTCAGATTACAATAGTTACATGGACTTACGATTCATATGGATTTGGTGATGCTGCATACTGGATGCAGCTACATGAAGATATGCGTAAAGCTGGCTTTTATATAAAAACAGTAGAAGAATATTGCGACCGTTTTGCAGTTATTGACCAGGAAGTAGTATGGTATGGAAATATTAATCTGATGGCGAAGGATAAAGTTGATGACAGTATTATGAGAGTCATGAGTAAAGAGATAGCAGGTGAATTGATGGAAATCACATTTGGAGATAATGGCGGCAAGGATGTAGAATATTTATAAAAAAAGTGAGTTTATGAACATAAAGCAGCTAATCAGCAACACCTTCACAGTTGCGAGAGTTGGTACTTCGTGGAAGTGATGAAAGCTATGATAGTCTGAAGTCAAGATATGATTTTGGCAATAAGTCTTTCATAAAATTAAAATAGGTGTATAAGCAAAGAACAGGAAATCGGCATTGCAACAGTAAAACGTAAAATAAAAAATGTCAAATGTATCATATATAGAAAACGGATATAGCGGACATTGAGTGATTAAATAATTTTTGATACAGCAGTATGATTTTGGACTAACAGTCCAATGAAATTATAGTTTTCATAAGGTATTATAAAATAAAAAGCTTGGAGGATATCTTATGGGAACTAATTTTTATCTTATGAGTAGAAATAAAAAGCTGATAAGGGAGCATTTTGCTGTTGAAACAGAATATGACATAAAGGATATTGAATATGCAATAGTTGATGAACCCTATCTTGGATATGAGATTCATCTGAATAAGTTAAGTTGTGGATGGCATCCGCTATTCCAAAGACATAAGACAATCAAGACATTTAAGGAGCTGGAAGAATTTTGCCTAAAAAATAAAAGCGTTATAAGCATTTATGATGAATATGGAAGAAGATATACATGGAAACAATATTTTGAAAGAGTATATGAGCATAGTCAGCAAAAGAAACAGCCACGTAAATGGATATATGATATCGATTCAACTTTCCCCAATTGTGGACCACGTTTACAAAATGTATCATGTACTGAACAGGAGGCAGAAATATATATTCCATTATGTCATAGAGAATATAACGAAAAGGAAAAGCTGGCGAAGGAACGCTTTCATGTGAATGAAAGATTATGGTGTAAGGAAAAGTATTGGGAAGATCCGGATTATCCATTTGATTGGACAGAAGGTGAGTTTTGCTAGAAGGAGCATATGCTTATGTATGAGAATATTGATATGGAAAAACTGGAATATTACTGAAAGAGTTATTTGATAGATATGGTTATACAGTCAAAGATATTCAGAAAATATTGCATTTATCATGCCCACAGCCTATATATCGATGGTTTAAGGGCAACATTTTACCATCAGTAGATCATTTGTATGTATTGAGCAGGTTGCTTAAGATTCATATGGAAGATTTGCTTGTGCCTAAATGTGAATATAGTATCGTTACGGAAAAGTATGTAGAAAAACCATTAGGTGACAAAAGACTATATGAATATTGGAAATGCTTATGCATAAAGAAATGTGCATAGTTTTAAGTGGGTCATGCAACAGAGTTGTTTCCTTTACAAATTATCTGTTGGAGAATGACTTAGTTGACTTGATTTGATTTCACTGATATAATAAGTTTCACTACATGAGTGAAAGTGGTGATATAAGTGAAATTAGATAGAATGGGATTAGAATGTGTTGAGAATAAGTTTTTAAAACTTCCAAATATTCAGAAGTATGAAGTTGTCAGCAGGACAGAAGATGGTTTTATTGCATCTTTGGAAATGGATGATGGGTATGAGTTTCAAATAAATGCTTGCTTCTTGAACAGGGTGTTTCCGTCTACAGTTATAAAATTGATTGAAAAGCAGAATCAAAGCCAGGAAGTTAACATTTTGGTTGCTCCATATATTTCAGAAAGAACTGCACAAATATGTGAAGATAATGGAATGGGTTATTTTGACTATGCAGGAAACTGTTGGTTTGTGGGTCATTCTATTTATTTGTCTGAAAAAGGAAATAAGAATCCAAGACCCAAAGAGCAAAGGTCCGTGTCCATATTTGAAAGGACTTCCGTGGTGTCTTCCTGTATTTTGCGCGAGTTGTTTGCGGATGTAACTAAGACATGGAAGCTTAAATACCTATCGGAAAAGGTGAATTGCAGCATTGGACAGGTATCCAAACTGATGAAAGTTCTGATAGAAAACGCATGGGTAGAAAAGTTGCCGGATGGTTATAAGGTTATTGATCCAGAATCGCTCTTGTTGGAATGGAGCAAGGATTATGGTAAAAAAGAAATAACATCCTATTCTTGCTATAGTTTAGATAATATGTCTGTTATTGAGGAGCGATTAAAAAAATTAAAGATAGATATGGGGATTGATTCATTTCTTACCGGATTGTCCGGAGGAGTGCGCTATACGCCGGTGGTGCGATACAATAAGATACATGTTTATATAGCACCGGAGGATATTCAGGAAGCAATTCGATATTTGGACATGAAAGAAGTAAATAGTGGTTCCAATGTGGTTATTTTTCCATTAGAGAATGATTCCTATATCAAGGATTATAGGGTAATTGATGACTCTACAGTAGTATCCCCTCTGCAAATATATTTGGATTGTATGCAGATAAAGGGCAGGGGAGAAGAAATGGCGGATGCGGTTTTGAAAAAGGAGATACTTAGATGATAAGAGATGAAGACTTGAAAAGCAGCGTAGACTACTCGGAAGGTCAGAAGCTGGCTGCACATAGAGTTCTGGTAGAGTTGGTTAATATTTTTCATGAATATGAAGATGAGATTCGTGTGGTAGGAGGCTGGGTTCCAGATTTAATGTTTCCACAAGAAGGTCATGTGGGAAGTGTGGATGTAGATATTATGATCAATCATCTGACTTTGCAGGATGAAGGTTATCAGAATATGTCGAGGATACTTCAGAAAAATGGATACAAGGAGCATCCGGAAAAATATTTTTCCTTTTTAAAGACAGTGATGGTGGACGGAATATCCTATGATGTGGATGTAGATATTTTAGCTGGAATGTATGGTGGTACACAATCGAAGAGAAGAAGTCAGCATGTGCAAGGGATTAAGGCATTAAAGGCAACAGGTGGTAATTTTGTATTTGAATTTCCAGCACAGAAGATTAGTGTGGAAGCAGAACGACCAGATGGTGCAATGGATGTTGCGAATGTCAGTGTTGTAGCAGTAGTTCCTTATATAATAATGAAAACAGCAGCTATGGGCAGGGGAAAAGCGAAGGATGCTTATGATATCTACTTTATTATCAAACATTATATTGGTGGAGTAAGAGAGTTGGCGAAAGAATTTGAACCTGTAAGGGATAAAAATATTGTAATAGAAGCGAAAGATAAGTTGGCAGGTAAATTTGCTTCTGAAAATCATGCCGGTCCAAAAGATGTGGTGGATTTTATGGATTTAGAGGATGAAGAGAGTATAGAAATGATTAAGAGGGATGCTTACGAACAAGTGCAGGCATTATTGAACTTAATATAGGTATTTAAAAACATCAGGAATGTAATAGTCTCACCAGTCTCAAAATATTTTTGAGACTAGTAAGACTAACTCAAATAGAATGCTATCTCAACTTTGGGGGAATTAATTAAACTCATTCATAGCATCAACATATTCCTGTAATCCATTAGGTTTGCAAGCCAATTCAGCATACAGCAGAGGGCTTTCCTGTGCCAGCCGATATAGATATGCAATATCATTAGGTGTATCAAGCAAGACAGCTGAATTACATTTTTCACAACTGATAATAAGAGGCGTGCCGGAATATGTATCATTGATAGCATTAATGATAACGGAATTAGTATCAGGTTCGTACATACCAAACAGGTAACAAGGATTATTTTGTTCCATGATGTACTCCTTCCCACAGATATTTAGCACCATCAAGCAGATCAATGATGGCTGTAAGCATATTGTTATAGTTGGTTTGCAGTTCCTTGATTTCTTCACTTGTAGGAAGATTGTTTAAAGTTTGATGTTTGTGTTGATTGCTCATGATAAAGTTCCTTTCATAGTGGGTGTGGCAGCAGGCACAGTTAAGCACCCACAAGCCACATTTGATTATTCGTTTTTAGTAGTAAAAGTAGATTATATCTGCCATGGATTTCGTAAAAGCAATATTGAATAATTGCAACTAATTTGCTACTAAAGTTTTTGAAAACGACATGAAAAGAGTAACATTTAATGAAATAGATGCGGTGGAATGCCGCATAAAATCAGCGTTTTCGATTTGATGATACTTCCATGGGGAAGAGTTGATGTAGATATTATGATTAATTATCTGGCTTTGCAGGGTGAAAGTTATCAGAACATGTTGAGGATACTTCAAAAAACGGATACTTTCATTGCAACATATTACAATAAATAATATAATAGATACAATAAATATTAATTGAATGGATGTCATCAATATGGATAAAATAAATGAATTACGATTAGGATTAGAAACTGCATACATAGATGGTTCTGTTGCTTCTGACAGTTTTTATTGTCCTCAGTTTGTATCGAATAATTATAAATCTGGTAAGAAAGTTTTATCTTCGATTGAAGATGAGCTGTTAAGATGTGATAAGTTTCAGATCAGTGTTGCATTTATTACTATGAGCGGAATCACACCATTACTTCAGACATTTAAAGATTTGGAAAAGAAAAATATTCCAGGTGAAATTCTCACAACTAATTATTTGAATTTTAGTGAGCCTAAAGCGTTGGAGAAGCTTAATGGATTATCAAATATTACATTAAAAATGTATGACGTACAAGAGGCAGATGAAGGATTTCATACAAAAGGATATATTTTTAAAACAGATGAAGTATATCGTATTATCATTGGAAGTTCGAATATAACAAGTGCAGCACTTACCAGCAATCATGAGTGGAATACTAAGCTTGTATCAACGCAGCAAGGGAAGATAGCGAAGGAAATAGTTGATGAATTTAATAGATTATGGAATTCTAGTTATGCCTTAGATTTTAATGAATTTTATGGGGATTATAAAGAACAATATGAAATTATTAAACATCAGAGAGATATTGCGAGGATTGATAATGTTGTATCGCTTGAAAAATATAAGCTAAAGCCAAACAGTATGCAGATTGGATTTATTACAAATCTTAAGAAGATTTTAGAAGAAGGCGAGGACAGGGCACTTCTTATATCGGCGACAGGAACAGGTAAGACTTATGCTTCTGCATTTGCAATGAGAGAGCTTGGATTTAAAAAAGTTTTATTTTTAGTTCATAGAGGACAGCTTGCAAGACAGACTAAGAAATCTTATGAGAAGGTGTTTGCAAAATCTGTTTCTATGGGTTTGGTTGGTGCAGGTTATCATGAATATGAAGCGGATTATGTATTTGCTACTGTTCAGACGTTAAATAGGGATGAACATTTGCTTCAATATGATAAAAATGCATTTGACTGTATTATTTTTGATGAAGCACATCATGTAACTGCTGATACATATCAGAAGATTATGAAACATTTTACGCCTAAGTTGTGGCTTGGAATGACAGCAACTCCTGATAAGCGGGATGATAATATTGCAGGTAGAAATGTTTATGAGTTGTTCAATTATAAGATTGCATATGAGATACGTTTACAACAGGCCATGGAAGAAAATTTGTTATGCCCATTTCATTATTTTGGAATTACTGATTTGTCTATAGTTGGAGATGTTAAAGAAAATCATGATTTTAGTATGCTTACAAGCGATGAACGTGTAAGGCATATAATCCAGCAGGCAAATTATTATGGATATAGTGGAGAAAAAGTTAAAGGTCTTATATTTTGTAGCAGTATCAAAGAAACACAGGAGTTATCACATAAATTTAATAATATAGTTAATCCAGATACAGGGAAATATTTTCGTACGATAGCGTTGAATGGTGATGCAACGGAACAGGAAAGACAGAATGCATTTGAGAGACTTGCAATGGATGAGAATGAGGAAAATATTAATAAGAAGCCGTTAGACTATATATTTTCTGTAGAAATATTAAATGAAGGTGTTGACATTGTAGAGGTTAATCAAGTTATTATGCTTAGACCGACACAATCGCCGATAATATTTATACAGCAGTTGGGACGAGGACTTAGAAAGGCCGATGGAAAAGAGTATGTTGTTATTCTTGATTTTATTGGTAATTATTATAATAATTTCATGATTCCAATAGCACTGTCAGGGGATAGAACTTACAATAAAGATAATATACGTAGATACATAATGGAAGGTGGAAGGGTTATTCCAGGTGCATCTACAGTGCATTTTGATGAAATAAGTAAGAAAAGAATATTTGCATCTGTTGATAATGCTAATTTTAGTGATATTAAACTGATAAAAGAAAATTACACAAATCTTAAGAATAAATTAGGAAGAATACCACATTTACGGGATTTTGATGATTATGGAGAAATGGATGTTGCCCGTATTTTTGATAATAATAGTCTGGGTTCGTATTATAAGTTTTTAGTTAAATATGAGAAAGATTATAAGCTTCGACTTTCACAGGAAGAAGAAAAGATAGTCGAATTTATTTCCAAGAAATTGGCAAATGGTAAGAGAATTCAAGAATTACAATTACTTAAGAGAATGCTTATGTATGCAAAAGGATTGTCCAAATGTGGATTATTTTCAAGCCTTTCACAGGATATGTTGACTTATGGTAAATCAATTAGCAAGGAACAGAAGGAAAATATTATAAATGTTATGACTAATGAATTTCCGTCAGGATCTGGTAAGAAAACATATGCACAATGTGTTTTTATAGAAAAGGAAGGCAATGATTATAAGCCAACAAAAACATTTCTTGAAATGCTATCAAATAAAGATTTTTATAATATTATTAAAGAACTTGTTGATTTTGGAATAAGTAGATATGAGAGAGATTATAAACAAAGTTATGATGTAACAGATTTTGTCCTTTATCAAAAATATACATATGAGGACGTATGTCGTCTGCTTAATTGGGAACAGAATGAAGTTCCATTAAATATTGGTGGTTATAAATATGATAAGAAAACAAAGACATTTCCAGTATTTATTAATTATGATAAATCGGATGATATTAGTGACACAACAAAATATGAGGATCATTTTGAACAAGGATTTAGGGATCGATTGATAGCAATATCAAAATCGGGAAGGAGTCTGCAATCTGAGGATGTACAGAATTTTCTTAAGGCTAAAGAGAGAGGAATTAGAGTAGAACTTTTTGTGCGAAAGAATAAGGACGATAAGATTTCTAAGGAATTTTATTATCTTGGTCATATGACGGCTAGTGGAAATACTAAGGAATTTACAATGCCAAATACACAGAAAACAGCAGTTGAAATAGAGTGGATACTTGATGTTCCTGTGCGTGAGGATATATATGAGTATATTGTAAATTCATAAATATTATGTATATGTCAAAAGTATAAAAAGTCGTTTGTGCTTGTAGAAAAAGACTTTTTTACTTGATTTATTGCATTAAATCACGATATTAAAAGAAAGAAGGAAAGTGAGATAATTAGTTTTATAATTGTCACACAAGAATTATATGAAAACAGTTAAAGTAGTTGCAGCAGTAATAAAAGAAGTTAATGATAATGGGGAGCCAATTATATTCGCAACGCAGCGCGGGTATGGAGAATTCAAGGATGGCTGGGAATTTCCGGGAGGAAAAATAGAGGCAGGAGAGACACCACAGGAAGCATTAAAACGAGAAATTATGGAAGAATTAGATACAAAAGTTAAAATTGGAAATTTAATAGATACAATTGAATATGATTATCCCAATTTTCACCTTTTAATGGATTGTTTTTGGTGTGAAATAGTAAGCGGAGAATTGAAGTTAAAGGAACATGAAAATGCAAAATGGCTGACTAAGGAGCATCTTGATGAAGTTGAATGGCTGCCGGCAGATGTTATTTTGATTGATAAGATAAGAATGAATATGTAAGAGAATTTATACGGAAAATTTGATAAGAATGATATTAAAATAAAATTTGGATTTAATATCCAGTAAAAAGGAGGAGAATATGATACCGGTAATTAATAAAAGAGGAACAGGATGGAATAGCCGAATACTTATGGATAAATACAATCTAACAGTAAAGGATGTACAGGAATATCTTGGATTAGGAAGTCAGCAGAGTATATATCATTGGCTTAACGGAATAAGCATGCCGACTATAGATAATCTTTATGCGTTAAGTAGTTTGTTTGGCGTTTCAATGGATGATATTGTGCGTGGAAATAAATCTGATATAAAAGATTACAGTTATAGAAGACTTTTTAGATATTATAATATTTTAAAGAAATGTGTTGCATAATATTTTTATACTACAAGTTCAATGACAAATGTATCAGTATATCTTAATATATTATATATAAATTATATATTTAGGAGGCTGATATTTATGAATGAAGGGATTTTGATAGCATATGATGATACATACTATAGTATAGGAGATACGTTAGTAATACAGAAAAGATTGACTGATATTTTAAAACCGTGTGGTATGAGATACTTTACTGGACGTAGTTTGTATAAGCCTGAGGATCCAGATAGAAGGGATGATATCATGTATGATGCAATGAAACTACTATCTCAATGTGAATGGACTGATAATAAAAATGTAGGTATATTTGTGATTGATGACATAATAAGTATTTCATTTAGCGATATTGACTGTTCTGGAATGGTAGAACCTAAATCCGAAAAATATAAGTATTATGAGGATTATTTCAAGAAAACAGGCAGGATGGCTCATAATATATTAATAGATGAGAACAATCAGATTGTAGATGGATATGTATCATTGCTTATTGCAGATAAACACAAGGATAATATGAAAAAGTGGCAGAATCCAGAGATATATAAAGTAAATGCATTGGTTCCTCATGCAAAGGTTGTTATTGGACGCCATGTTGATATGTCAGGAACTGATATAATAATAAAAGGACCACAGTATTTTGCATGGATATATAATAAAAAAGAACCTGTTGTGCCTGGAGATGTATTGAAAGTTAATACGAGAAAAGGAGAGGCATATATGGTAGTAGAGAAGATTAAGTATATAGCGGGAAAGAAAAAGTGTGCAGAATATAAAAAAGTTATTGAGCATATGGGGATGAGAATAGAGATATAATTATTTTAATAATTCAAAATTCACCAAAATCAACTTGTGTTTTAACAACACCATATATATGTGACAATGATAATTATGAGTCAATTCTTTATGGGGTGTACAGCACGGAACAACTTGCAAGAGAAGCAGCGGAGGAACTTCTTGAACTGGGGAATATACATCATTATGAAATAGAATGTCCTAAGTTAGATGAATTTGGATGGAGATAGGTAAATGTGGACAATAGTTTCATAAATTAGATTAAGGAAATAAACTGCAATGACACAAGAGTAGACTACAAGGATTGTAATGGGAAATTTTTAGGAGAACGGTTACTATTTGAAGAAATCCCCTGTAAATTATATTTTCAAAAACAATACAAATGATTGACAATGTAAATTAAAACGGTATAATATAATTATAAGAGGTGCATATAATATTAGTATTGTATTTTGAAATGGAGGCGATTTTATGGCTACGGTACCTATACAAGTAAGAATAGATGAAAATTTAAAGAAACAGGCAAGTGAACTTTTCTCACAGTTAGGAATGGATATGTCCGGTGCAATGAATATATTCTTAAAGCAGTGTGTATTAAGAGGAGGACTTCCTTTTAGTGTTGAATTGCCACAGTATAAGCCGGAAGTATTAGAGGCAATGGAAGAAGCAAAGAGAATCAGCAAAGATCCTAATACAAAGAGATACGCTAGCTTTTCAGAGGCTTTGGAGGATATTGATTGATGCAATATGAATTAATACTAACCGGGAAATTTAAGAAAAGTCTCAAGCTGGCAAAGAAACGAGGCTTGGATTTGAAACTTTTAGATAAAGTTATTACGATGCTGCAGAATGATATTCCTCTCGAAGAGAAATATCGTGACCATGAACTAAAAGGGAAATACCAGGGGTTCAGGGAATGTCACATTCAGCCGGATTGGTTATTGATTTATCTGAATGAGAATGATGTTCTAACATTGACTTTAGTTGATACCGGAACACACGCGGATTTGTTCAATTTGTAGCGGAATATACAAAGGTATTTCATAGTAACGGATTAAAATGCCGAAAGCCTGTATTTAGCAAGGCTTTGATAAGGATGGTAGTAGAAAACCAGTAAAATCAAGGCTTTG
>ERZ507073.1910-NODE-1910-length-11460-cov-4.385445_pt1 | contig 11460 bp, 10 predicted proteins | sample MGYA00512290_ERZ507073 | MGnify/ENA metagenome assembly ERZ507073 | reverse complement strand
GTGACCTCCAGGTGCCGGGCGACATCCACGGAGCGCACCATGCCCATCTTCTTATAGAGAACAAGGATGGCCTCCAGATAATCTTCTCCCGACGCATGGAGCTTCATTTTACACCTTCCTTATTCAGCGGGTTCCAGAGAAAGAATGTCGAAGAAGTAGGGGGTTCCGGTAAAGGTATAGCCGGAAATCTTGTCTGTGTTATAGACTATCATATCCTTCTGGTAGGTCAGAGGAATATCCAGCGCCGTTCCAATATCGAAGTTAAACAGGTAGGTATAGGTATCCCGGACCTCCTGCTCATCCACCATGTTCGTCAGATTCTTAATAGTAGCAAGGAATTCATCGGAGCCCTCAATGCCGGGCAGGGAGGGGGTCTGCGGCACCATGCTGTCCATGGGGGTAAACCAGCAGTGGGGCGAAGCAAAAGCAAACTGACTGTGCCACAGGGTCAGATCGAACTTACCTTCCAGATAATCAGCGTACCACTGCATCTGCTCGGTGCCGTAGATGGTCACATCAATCCCCACCTCCGCGAGCTGGCTCTTGATAACCTCGGCGGTAGGCATACTGGTTGCACTATAATCAGATTCCAAAGTCAGCAGCAGATTCAGCGGCTCGCCATCCTTCTCACGGATTCCGGTGCTCTCATTCATGACCCAACCGGCCTCATCCAGAAGCTGATTCGCCATGTCGGGGTTATAGTCGTAGGTGGTTTCCAGTTCTACATCAGCATAGGGCGTATCACGAGTAACAATCATATCTGCCGCAGGCTCATAACCATTAGAAGTAGCCTGGGACAATTCCTCTTTATCGATGGCGTAAGCCACAGCCTGCCGTACTCGGAGATCAGACATATAGGGACGGGTGGCATTGGTAGTGATAATCTGCACACGGGTGTCCTTATCCGCCATCTGGCCCGCAATACCGTCCATAGCAAGGGCCTGGTCGTATTCCTCATAACTCAGCAGACTGGCACCATAGATCATGTCAATCTCGCCAGTTTGGAGCGCCTGTAGGCGGGAAGTGGAGTCAGGAATGTACTTGACGATGATCTCGTCCCAATAGGGCTTTTCACCCCAGTAGTCCTCGTTGCGGACAAAGCGGGTGTACTCGCCGGCCACATACTCGTCATAGATATAGGGACCAGTACCAGCCACACCAGAAATGGTCTGGAAATCATCTGGGATAATGAACTCCGGCGCGCTCATGGGGCACACATCCGACCAGCAAAAATCTTGCAGATAGGCATAGAAGGGGTGGTCATAGTGGAGCGTGATGGTGTAGTCATCGACGATCTCCATTTCCGTAATATCGGTGATACCCTTCAGCGTATAGAAAGATGGGTTGGACTGCTTGTGTTCCAGATTAGTCTTGACCGCCTCGGCGTTAAACGGCTCTCCATTGTGGAAGGTAATCCCCTGCCGCAGATGGAAGGTGAGCTCCGTCTGGTCATCATTATATTCCCAGCTCTCTGCCAGACCAGGGACAATTTCTCCGTTGTCAAAGTCTACCAGATTCTCATACACCAGTTTGGATGTACAGCACAGGGAGTTGTTCATGTAGAGGGTGGAGAGGTCTGTGGTTTCTGCTCCGATGGCGTAGGTCAGCACTTTCTTTTCAGAGTCTGCCATAGTTGATACATCGCCGCCAGACCCCGCAGGCGTCTGGTTACTGTTGCAAGCAGTAAGGAGCATGGCGAAACAACAAATGGCTGCAATGAGACGAGCAAGTTTCGATTTTTTCATGGTTTACTTCCTTTCTTGTGAATTTATGTCAATATTAGATTGACCGATATTAACGATTTGCCCGCTTTCCAGCTCATAAATGCGCTGGGACAGGCGATAGGCGAATTTCATATCGTGAGTAATAAGGAAATAGCTGCATCGGTATTCCCGATGGTATGCCTCCAAGACCTCACGAATCGCCTTTTGCGAAATCAGATCAAGCCCGCTGGTTAACTCATCCAAAATGAGATAGTCGGGCCGCACAGCCAACGCCCGCAGCAATGCAACGCGCCGCTGCTCACCCCCGGATAGGTTTTTGGTTGGCGTATCCAATAGTTTTCTGTTGGTGGCCGTCAAATCCATCAGTTCTAAGATTCGCTGTTTACGCTCCTGAGAAGATAACTTTGTCAGATTGCGTAATGCTTCCTCCAGATTATGTTCTACCGAGCGCCGGCGGTTGAGGCTGCCAGTGGCATCCTGGAAAACCGCCTGTATCTTTGTGCGATGGCTGCGCCATTGTCCATAACTCCATTTGGCAATGTTCTCGCCATCCAGCAAAATCTCTCCACTGGTGGGGCGCTCCAAACCGATTAAAAGGCGGGCTATTGTACTTTTCCCACTGCCGCTTTCCCCGGTGAAACTGATATTTTCCCCTTTGTTCCATGTAAATGAAATGTCCTTTAACGCATGAAAAGGCTTGCCGGAGGCATCCAAAAAATCTTTGCTTACATTTCGGATTTGGATTTCCGCCATATCCAGCCACCTCCTTCCTCAGCCATAGCAAGACGCACGAACTCTTTTGTCCACTCCTTATGCGGAGCAGCAAACAAATCTGCCGTTGCACCACACTCCACAATGGTTCCGCTCTTCATCACAAGCAGATTATCGCAGAGAGTGCGAATGGCCGCATCATCATGGGACACAAACAGAATTGCTGCCTGCTGTTTCATCCGCATCAACTCTTGAATCAGATACGCCTTGTTTTCCTCGTCCAAAGCGGAAGTCGGCTCATCTGCAAAAATGTACTGTGGGGAGAGGCCAATTAAAATCGCCATTGTTGCCCGCTGAAGCATCCCTCCGGACAACTGGCTGGGGTAGGAATGATAAACCCGATCCGTATCCAGAAGATTGACCTTTTGCAGCGCCTCCATGCTAAGCTTGCGGGCAGCATTTTTGTCTAATCGAAGCCGTTTCCGAAATGTCTCTGACATCTGTGTCCCAACTGGCACATGGAGATTGAAAGCAGTCATAGGGTTTTGCGGAATAAATCCCAAAGTTGTCCCGCAGAGATCCCTCCGCACTTTTTCCGGCTTTTTTAGCAGGTTCTCTCCATCCAGCAATATTTGTCCAGAGTTAATGGATACATCCCCATCCGATACCCCCATCAGCGCCTTTAAGAGGGTGGTTTTGCCGGAGCCGCTGGCACCGGTCAATCCAGTACAGACACCGGGGGTCAAAGTAAACTCCACATGATCCAGCAGAACGACTCCTTTTGATGTTTGAACAGACAGGTTTTTGACCTCTATCATGCCGCGTCACCTCCCTCCAACTGTTTTGCCAACAAATTAAAGGCCAAGGTACACAGGAAAATAAATAGTATCGGCAGGAAAAGCAACGATGGATGGGTCATCAGCATACTGCGCCCCTCGGAGAGCATCGAACCCCAGTCAATCACATCATCGCCCAAGGTTAGCCCGATAAAGGAAAACGCCGAGATATTCATAATCATTTCCGCGCAGGATAGGCAGAGGAAATGTACCAAGGGTCGGATAATGTTCGGCAAGATATGGACAAATAACACCCTGCTGCGGGAGGCCCCGGAGGACACCGCGCACAATACATAAGCCTTATCCAGTTCAATCTCTGTCTGTGTTTTGACCAGTTTAATCATCCTCAAAATCAGGGAAACGGTCAGCGCCACCAGCATCGTAGGGATGCTGTTTCCCCATATTCCGACAAAAATGATAAGGTAAGCTAAAGGCGGGATCGCTGTCACAGCGTCCAGCAGGCTGCTAAATACCAAACTTCTGGCAGCATTTGCTCTGCCCAGCCATAATCCGATCAGCGTACCAAGAACAAGCACAATGCCTCCACCCAGCAGTACAATACCGAGGGTCACATATCCGCCATACAAAAGCCGGGATAATTCACAGCGCCCGAACTGGTCAGTTCCCAGAGGGAACTCTGCACTGAATGGCGCATACTTGTTGGCAATATCCATCGCCTCCGGGTTATGGGGCGCGATAAGAAATCCAAGGAAACAAAAAACAATGATGAGGACCGGGATGATCCATTTCAAATGTTTCATTACAGGCCCCCCTTTCGTGTCTGGAGCAGGCGCTGGATAATGTCTGCCAGAATGTTGAAAATCACCAGTGCAAAAGCAAGGAACAGCACCGTTGCGTAAATCACGGGCAGATCTCGATTCGTCAGGCTGTTTACAATCCGATACCCCAACCCCGGCAGGGAGAAAATATTTTCCACTATGGCGGACCCTGCCATACACATTCCCATCATCTGCATAAATGTGGGAACTGTGGAAATGATGGCCTGTGGCATAGCGTACCGCACTACAATATAAGGATCGCTTAACCCACGGCAACGGGCGTAGAGAACACTGTCCTCACTCATGGCCTGCTGGATCGCCTTTGAAAGTATTTGCCCGAAAAAGGCAATCCCACCCACTGCCAGACAGAGTGCTGCCGGAAGGTATCTCATTAAACCGGTATTGCCGGATACACTAATCAGGTTCCATCTTACGGACACCACATCAATAAACGAAGTTGCCAGATAAAACGCTGGGATGGATATTGCCGCGATGGATGCAAATGCCAGGATTTTGCCAATCACATTCTTTCGTGTCAGATAGAGCAGACCCCCCAATATCAGTGCCCCAACTGCCTGAAGAACCGCAGATAGTAGCACAATACAGGCAGTTTCCTTTAGGGCTGATCCAACGATAAGGAAAACATCACGATTGTCTACATACGAATTTCCCAAGTCAAAATGAATCAGGTCGTTCAGCCAGTCCAGATACTGCACAACAATCGGACGATTCAATCCCATCTGCTCACGCACTGCTTCAATACGCGTCTCATCGACCGTGAATATACGGCGCGAGTAGGCTTCGGCGGCATCGATGGGCGAAAGCTGCATCAGGATAAAAGTGATCGCCGTTACCAGAAATAAGGTTAAAAAAAGTTGTAAAATTTTTTGGAGTAGAAATCTTTTTGTACTCACACCTCCGCCTCCCTGCACTATGCGTTGATTTTCCAGTCAATCGCAGCTTTACGATTCAAAATGAAATCAGCGTAAATACCCTTTTGCTGGATGAGTTGGTCGTGGGTGCCGTGTTGAACAATTCTTCCGTGATCCACCACTAAAATCTGGTTTGCATGGCGCACCGTTTTCAGTCGATGGGCGATCATAATAATCGTCTTGCCTCCGGTTAATGCTTCAATGGCCGCTTGAAGCTCCGCCTCATTCTCCGGGTCAACATTTGCGGTGGCTTCGTCCAGGATAACAACAGGAGCATCCTTCAGCATGGCTCTGGCTATGGAAAGCCGCTGACGTTCACCGCCAGATATTGTGGCTCCTCCTTCACCAATCACTGTGTCATAGCCATCAGGCAACGCCATAATAAAATCATGGCAGCGGGCAGCTTTTGCCGCAGCCACCACTTCTTCATGGCTCGCCTCCGGCTTACCAAACTTGATGTTATTTTCAATGCTGTCGTTGAACAAATACACATTCTGAAAAACCATACTGAAATTGCTCATCAAGCTGTCCAGCGAATAGTCTTTTACATCAATGCCGCCCAATTTCACGGAGCCTTTGTTTACATCCCAGAACCGGGCCATAAGGTTGGTAAGCGTTGTTTTGCCGGAACCGGATGGCCCCACAATAGCGGTAGTCGTGCCTTCTGGAATAGTGAAGCTCACATCATCAATGATTTTCCGATCTCCATAGGAGAAGTCCACATGGTCAAATGAAATGTCATGGCTTTTCGGCACCTGAACCGATCCGCCCTCGTCCATCCTGGGTGCCCGATCAATTTCCTCTACCCGGTCAATGGAAGCATCAATCATCGGCAGCATAAAGAACATCTCACCAGCCGATTCCAATTCGCTATAGACCAGGAACGCAGATACCACCATCATCAAACAGGTGAACAGCGACATATTCCCTTGCAGGAAAAGCCAAATAGAAAACAGGATTGCCAATACAGAAGTAACGCGCAAAACAACTTGCTCCAGCACATTGTAGGGGATGCGTTTGCGCTCCAATTTGAAGTTTTGATTTTCTGTTTCTTTGATGGTATTGTTTAGAGTTTGTTTTGCCGCTTTATCCCCGTGGAAAGCGCGCACCACACTCATGCCCTGTATGTATTCCAGCACAGCATCCACCAATTTAGTCTGTGCAGCCAATCGTCCTGGGGAAAGCTCACGGGATTTCTTAAGCAGTCGGGAATTGACCCAAAGGAACAGCAGCATCCCAACAAAGAACACAAGACCGATTCTCCAGTCGAAGCACATAATCGCCAGAGAAAAAACCGCAGTACGAATCATACCCACAACTGTCCGGGCAATCACTGCGAAAGACATACTCTCCAAATCGGACATTGTGGAGGTTGCTGCCGCAGTAAGACTGCCCAGGCTCTGCGCGTTGAAATAACCCATCGGCATATATTTCATGCGTTCACCGATGTGAATACGCTTTTCTCCGCACATTCGGTAGTTAGCGTGTCCTTCGCTATTGTGGGCCAGATACCAGCAGAGCGCGGCACCAGCCACACTAACCACCATAATTCCCAAAGTTGTCCATGCGGTGGCCCCGGTTATATTCTGTTCTACCAACGCCCGTAGCACGATCAATAGAGCGACAAATTGTAAAGCCTCAAAGATGCTCCGCAGCAGTTCAAAGGCCATACCTTTATACCAGGTACTTTTCTCTGTCCCGGAAAATCGAAAGAACCGTTTATATGCGTCAAACATACGCCGCACCTCCTTCCATCTGATCGTTGTCTCGCGCCTGCGTGTGAGCTGCCCACATTTGCTGATATAACGGACACCGATCCAACAGTTCTCCATGCGTCCCGGAGTCCAAAATCTTTCCGTGATCTACCACAGCAATTTGTTCCGCCCCAGTAATGGTGGACAGGCGATGGGCGATCACAATGAGTGTCTTTCCATGAGTTAGCCGCCCTATGGCATCCTGAATGACCGCCTCATTTTCTGGGTCTGTGTAAGAAGTTGCCTCGTCTAAGATAACAATGGGTGCATTTTTCATCATGGCCCGTGCAATAGCGACCCGCTGGCGCTCTCCACCGGAGAGGTGTCCACCTGCGCCGCCTACTACAGTTTCATACCCGTGATCCAGCCCCATGATAAACTCATGACAGCCCGCAGCTTTTGCCACCGCCTCGACTTCAGCATCCGTTGCCTCTGGCCTGCCCATGCGGATATTCTCACGGACGGACAAATTGAATAAAAAATTATCCTGAGATACATAACCAATCAAATCTATTACCTGCTCTGGAGGAAGTTCTTTTGCGTCAACACCTCCAATAGTGATATGCCCGCCTCCAACATCCCAATAAGAGGCGATAAGTTTCGCAATCGTGGATTTACCAGAGCCGGAAGGCCCTACCAATGCCGTTGTGGTTCCTTGTTTGATGTCCAGGGTGATGCCGTTCAGAACTTGCGTATCCTTATAAGCAAAAGTCACATCCCGCAGAGAAATATCCAATCCTTTGAGATTTTTCCGCTGGGACGGACGTTCCAAATCAGGCTCGGACAATACGGCAGTAATTTCTCCGGTGATAGTAGCAATTTTAGAAAAATCATCCGTCAGAAAGATAGCTGCAACCAGTGGCCCCATAATGCCAAGAGACAGAATGGCAATGGTGATAAAGTCCGGAGCAGACAAAGAACCGTTCATATAGAACAAGCACCCAACAGGTAATACACCAATCAACACAGCAGGCCAAATCGTCATCATCAGAGCAGAATAGCCCTGGGTAGATTTCATCCAGTCCAGCATGAGATCCACGCTCTGACGGACAGCCTGTGTAAACTTTCCATAAGAGGCAGCACTTTGATTGAACGCCTTGATGACCTCAATCCCATTGATGTACTCCACAGTGGTGGCACTCATATACTTACTTGCCTGAACAACAGCACCGTATTTTTTAGGGTATTCCTTCATCTGAGCCATGTAACAGAGCATCCCGATAGGTATCGTAATCAGGGACACCAGTGCCATTCTCCAATCCAATACAAACAGGTAAATAATGATGGCGATGGGGACAAGCAGGTTAGAAGTCATTTCCGGAATGATATGTGCCAAAGGGACTTCCATTTGCTCTACACGCTCTACCATTGTTGTTTTCAGCCGCCCCGAAGGTGTATCCGTCAAATACCCCATAGAAACACGCGTTAATTTATCCGCAATCGCCTGTCGTATTTCTGAAAGCACATGGAATGTCGCTTCATGGGAACATCTGGTTGAGAGGCCGTGAAAAACAGACTTCATCAGGTAAGCAATAAGGGCAACAATCCCCCAAGTCAAATAAGTAGAATAATTCGTTTCATCTCCAATCAGCAAATTTACAATCCTTGCCACAGCGAAATATGGCACGATACCACTTGTGACGCTGATAACAGCAAGAATGATAGAGAGCAAAAAGCCTGATTGATGCGGTTTAATGAATGTCATCAAATTTACAGAATCTTTTTGTCGCTGCATACAATTCCCTCCTTTCAGTTAGCAGAACCTAACCATAGGTCAAAAGTAAAAGCCGACCATCCACAGGATTTATCCTGTAAATCATCGGCTCTGCGTCTTGGCGTCTGGCTCTGATAATATAATATTTTGTCCCTGCACATCCACGATGTGTTCTTTTCCGCATTTAGGACAAAATAACGGAAAGCGTTTGAGAACAGTATCTGGATTTACTTTTGTGCGGGTTTTGTTGCCGCAGGTAGGACAATGAATCCAGCCACTATGGTCAATCCAACCACTCATACGACATCACCTCCATCTGCGGTAAAGATGGTCTGCCATCCAGCGGTATAGAAGCGCCGCATTCTATGGATATGCTCCAATGCCTGTTCTTTTGGCATATCATGAATAATGACCTCGAACATACCTGTATAAAAGGCACTGGAAAGGAGGTGATTAAGTTCTGGCGTAAGTCTACCGCTTTTTATTGCATCATTTTCAGACGCCTCAATATACTTTACGGTACATTCTGTATCCAGCTCAACAACACGATGAATAAACTCTTGATAGGCACTATTCTCTCCACTGGTAAGCAACAGCTTAAATTCATCGAAATGATCGTAAAGATAGTCCACTACTTTAGGAAAGCCATCATTGGAATATCGAAGCATTTGCTGTGTCTGCTCATTACCTGGCATCATGTTGAACCCGGATAATACAGATTGCAACAATTCGCAAAAGCCATCCGCTGCTGTCTGAACGAGGGAACGGTATAGGCTTTCTTTGTCAGGGTAACGAATATAAATTGCGCCTTTACTCGATCCAGCCTTCTCTGCGATTACACGGAGGGAAGCATTTTCATAACCATTTGCTAAGAACTCTTCTTTAGCACATTCCATTAGTTTTTCAGTCACTCCAGCCACTCTTTTTGCCATAGTTCACCTCCGTTCTTTTAAGACCATCAGTTTCAAACCATCAGTCTTAATATACCACGGCACTTTGGAAAAGTCAATAGGCTTTATCGTTTTATGTTGATCCCTATTCTAAAAGTCTGTCAAATAACTTTAAATTTGTTATATGGCTATATGTACTATGTACCCAGCCGCCTGCGCGGCTGGGCTTCTTTTTTAGGGCGTCAAAAAGCTGGACAGCCATAGCCCAGAACCTCATAATGCCCCACGGGGTAGCTGTTCTGCCGGACGGAATCGCCGGAGTTGCCTTCAATGGTGTAAACCCGTCCGTTCTCCACCTTCTCCACAATCCCGGTATGGTCGGAAAGCCCGTCCTGCCCGTTCTCATCATCCCAGTCAAAGAAGATAATCATGCCGGGGGCCGGTTCAGCGGAGCCGTCCATCCATTGGCCCCTGTCCTTGAACCACTGTACGCCGTTGACGCACCCGGCATATTTGGGGATTACGCCGGTGTCAATATAGCCGCACTCGTTGGCGCACCAGCTCACAAAACACGCGCACCATTCCACACGGCTGTCAAAGCCATACCAGCTCCAGTATGGCTCGCCGCCCACGTTTCCCACCTGGGAGAGCGCCACGGAGACGATGGCCCCGTCCTCGGTGTAAATGCCGTAGAGGACGGCGCTCCACAGGCTGCGGTTTTCCTCGTCCAAAAGTTCGGCAAGCTGCTCTTTCTGTTCCTCGTCAAATCCATACTGCGCTGCCATTTCCTCGGCGGTCTTGTGGCTGACGGTAATATACAGATAGGTTTGGGTGACGGTGGTTTCCGTCTCCACGATATTGCCATTGCCGTCGTCGGTTTCGGTAATAACCGTTTCCGTCCTGGTTTCCGTGCGGGAAGATATTTGGTTCATCTCCCAGAAAATAGCCGTAAGGATGGCTTTCTTGCTGTCGTCAATGGTGGCCACCTCCTGGGGGTTATCCGGGTCGGTGGTGGTCTTGACGGCATAAACGGCAAGCACCTCCGGCCAGACGGCGCGGGAACCGGACATCTCCAACACATCATGGGACAGATTGGCCTTTGTGGTGTCGATCTGCTGCTGGTAATCATCGTTGATCTCCTGCACCACGTTCTGCATGGTATAGCCCGAACCGCTGTCCTCACCGGAAAAGAAAATGCCGAAGCAGGAGCCGATCAAAAGCCCGATGAGGCAGATAATGACAATGACCAGCACGGCGATCCAGCCCCCGGCAGCGATGGCGGCGATCAGCGCCTTGGTGGCTGCAATGATGGCTTTCACCGCCGCAATGGTCGCCTTGGCCGCAACCTTTGCAGCCACAACCGCCGCCCTGGCCGCAGCGCGGGCCGCGTGGGCCGTGGCCCTGGCGGCTCTGGCCGTGGCCTGGGCAGTCCGCTGGGCGGCTTTGGCCGCCTGCTGTGTGGTCTTGATACTGGCCTTAGCGGTTTTTTCTGCCGTCTTGATGGATTTGCTGGCGGTTTTTACCGTCCCTTTGGCGGTAGAGGACGCCTGCTTGATGGTCTTGCGGCCCCTGTCCACGGTTTTAATGCTTTTCTTTCCCCGATCCAGGGTCTTGACGGCCCCGCGCTCCTGCCGGAGCGTCCTTGCCGGCTCGGAGATCCTGTCCGCCGCCTGCCGGGTTTTCCTCGCCGCCTGCTTCTCGGCTTGTTTTTTCGGCTGTTCGGCTGCGGCTTTCCGCTTCTGGATATTCTCCTTGACCTTGGAAATGTTCTCCTTTGTGGTCTTTATCCCTTTGCGGCCCTGTTTATCAAACTGATGGATTGCTTCATGGGTGACGTTATCCACCCCAGCGGAAAGGCGATCGGACGCATACTCGCCGGGGGAGCTTTCCGCCGCATACAGGCTGTGGTCGGCCTTATCCCTGGTGCGGATATACGCCTCCTTCATCCGTTCCGAGGCCACCGCCGCTTTGTCAATGGCCTTAATGCCTTTTTCGGCAACCCTTGTTTTAATGCCCTTGCCCATGGGCTTCACCTCCTTTCCAGGGCGGGGCGCGCCCTTATTCCTCCAGCAGCTTTGCCACCACAACCATCCGCCCGTTGGTCCTGGAATACTCGCAGG
>ERZ507073.1906-NODE-1906-length-11492-cov-3.519367_pt1 | contig 11492 bp, 9 predicted proteins | sample MGYA00512290_ERZ507073 | MGnify/ENA metagenome assembly ERZ507073 | reverse complement strand
CCCGCAAAAGTTCTTCTTCCCGCTCACTTTCCTCTGCTTCTATATAACAGCGGCACACCTTTTTAAACGTATGCTCGCCCTCTCCGATAAACACTCCGTCGATTCCCGGATTTTCTGCTAATAACGTCTCTACCTCATAGGAGACTTCCGGCCCGCCAACCCAGATCGGTGTATTCGGACATAATTTTTTTAATTCTTCTATTAATTCCTTTACATACGCAATATTCCAGATATAGCAGGAAAAACAGATGACATCCGCATGCTCTTTGTAAATGCCTTCTAAAATCTCCTCTACTCTGTTGTTGATCGTATATTCTAACAGTCTGATATGTTCCCGATATTCTTTTGCATATGCCCTTAAGCTGTAAACTGCCAGATTGGAATGGATGTATTTTGCGTTGATCGCGTTTAGTAGTATTTTCATAATTCCTATCATATCACAAGGGTTTCTTCGTAACAAGTTCTTTCCTGCGAGGATGGATAAGACATAGTTTGCAATAGTGCCGCGAGGGCGTACCTTTCAGATATTCCAAGTTTCCTTGTGCAGATCATTCCGATGAACCTCTGAAAGCAGGAATCGTGTGCGCCAGTGGGCTTCACGATTCCTTGAGTTTCATCTCCATTGCACAAAAAGAAACTTTCCATATCTGAAAGGTTCTCCCCGCGATCTACTCTTTGGTTTTCTTTGCTTTGCATCCTGCTTAGGTGTCATACTTGTTTCTCAGGGGCATATTTGTATGGAAATGGGGGAATGCAGGTAAATGTAATGGGGATAGGTATCTTGAAATATTTCATTGGTGCAGTTGGCTACACCGCTTATGAACCATACCTTTCCCATTATTTTACGCGAAAAGAAGGTGTTCCCCGCCTTTCGGCTTTGGAACACCTTCTTAATTTCTCATTCCCTATTTATCATCTCATCACAATGTAACGGACGATGACATCGATCCCTGCTGCGATCAGAAGTGCTCCGCCTCCGATGTAGGCTTTTGACTTCTGCTCAAATCCCAGCCGGTAACCCGTATAGAGCCCGATGATGACCATTGCGATCGTGACGCAGATAATCATGATCAATACTGCTTTTATATCTGCCTCTAAGAATGCAAATGCGATTCCTGTCAGGATCGTGAATATCGTTCCTTTTGCGATCGAAAAGAAGGTTTTTTTAATATCCAGACCATCTTCCCGTTTCTCTACGATCCTTTCATTTCTCCATGCTTTAACAAACATCCGAAGACCCATGCCAAACAGGATCAGAATTGCAAGTATCCTTCCTATAAAGGCTTCTCCACTCAGTTGTGTATCATACTGGTTCAGGAGAGTTACCAAAAAGCTGCCGATGAGAAGTGCGATTGTCTGCCACAAGGCGATCACGGTAACTGCCATGGATAAGCGTTTCTTTTCCAGTTTTGCGACTAATGCACCCTGACACTCTACTGCCGCAAAAGTATCCAGCGACATGCCAATGGTAATCAGCACAATTTCTATCCAGCTCATTCCTCCCTCTCCTTTCCGTTTCTGTTAGTCTTCGTCTGTTCCTACGCCCTCAGTACGGATAATGAATTTCACTTCTCCAAGAGTATCCTCAGAAATATCTGAGAATGACTGATAATCTGAACCAGCCTGCATTACTGCTACAACTTTGTTTAACATACCTTTGACATCGCCATTGTAGGTATCTGCTAACTTCTGTATTCCTTCTTCATCGAATTTTACCATTCCCTCATTCAATGTTACGGAACCGTCTGCTAATTTGCCAACACCATCTGTTAATGCCGGTACCTGATCAGCAAGTGCCTGTGTACCATTCTTTAATGCGTCCATTCCTGTTACTAAGCTGTAACCGTTAGACTGTACTGCTTCAATTCCTGCTGCTACTGTTTTCTTTGCTGACTCAGCTCCTGCGATCGCACCCTGTGCTGCTCCACTCTTAGCTCCTGATAATGCTGCTGTCTGAGCTGCCTCGGTTGCTCCTGTTACGGCACCCTGTGCTGCTCCGCTCTTAGCTCCTGTGATCGCTGCCTGCTGTGCTGCTGCTGTTGCTCCGGATACTGCTCCTGCTGCTGCTCCCTGTTTTGCTCCTGTTACGGCTGCCTGCTGTGCTGCTAATGTTGCTCCTGCTACCGCACCCTGGGATGCTCCCTGTTTTGCTCCTGCTACCGCACCTTTTTCTGCTCCCTGCTTAGCTCCTGTTACGGCTGCTTTCTGTGCTGCCTGCGTTGCTGCATTCTCACATGCTGCCGCTACATTTGGAGCGGCTCCTTCTCCGATCTGTGCTGCCATAGCATCGATCAACTGATAAGCCTGTGCTGTTGCATCTTCATCACTGATGCTGCCGCCTGCTGCTGCTACATTTGCCTTGATACCTGCTTTTAAGATTGGGAGAAGCTGTGCATTTCCCTTTAATGCTGCAGAAACAGTACTTGTAGTCGTTGCTTTTGCCTGATCTTCAATTGCCTGACGCTGTCCTGCATCAAATTCTGCTTTGACTGCTGCGGCTGCTAATTTCTGGATATTGCCTGCCTCAGCATCTACAAGCTGGTCTGCCTGGCTCTTAATATCTGCTTCCTGTGCTGTTACAAGTGCTTCCGCCTGTTTTGCAATTTCTGCCTGCTGTGCTGCTACGGTATCAGCTGCCTGTTTCTTAATCGCTTCTGCCTGTGCATCTACGGTTGCAGACGCCTGTTTTTCAATGCTTTCTTTCTGAGATGCCACCGTATCGGCTGCCTGTTTCTTAATGGAATCTGCCTGTGCATCTACAGTCTCTGATGCCTGCTTAGAAGCGGCTGCTTTTTCTTCTTCTGTCATTGCAGTATTTAAGGTTGCATCTAAGGAAGATACACCATTGCGAAGAGATTCTGTGCTGCTGTTTAAGGTGTTTGCACCATCTGCTAATGCAGGAACTTTACTTCTTAACTGCTCTAAACCTTCACGAAGCTCTTTTGTTCCGTCTGCTAACTGTGAAGAAGAATCAGAAAGTGTATCAATTGCATCATCTAAATCGCTTAAGTCTACGAAATCTTCTACATTGTCGCTGCTTGTCATACCGCTTAACATAACGCTCATGGTCATATCCATGGAGAAATCTTTTACGTCAGCAGTTACTTCTACATATTCCGGGATATCAATATCTTCGGAGAAATCAGAAGAAGTTACTTTTAAGCTGTCCTTTAAGCCCGGCATTGCAACGCCGACCACCATGTTCTTGTCACCGTCAGAAATAACTTTACCATTCTTAACCTTAACGTTTGTAAAGCTGTCGTCTAAGATCATTCCTGTCATAATGGTAAATGGTACATAAACGCTATACTTCTTACCGTCTACAGTTGTAGTAGTTTTCTGGTTGTTCTTGTAATCAAAACGGATCGTAACTTTTCCGCTCTTGCCTGCGATCTCATCCGGATCCATCTTCTCACCGTCTAAGTAGTAAGAAATGGTCTGTTTTACAGGAAGCTCTTTATCTGTTTTTCCCTGATAATAGATGTCTTTTCCTTTTGCTTTCCAGATGATCTTTCCGTCTTTTTCTTCAAACTTCTCTTTACCTTTGACATTCTTGATGTCTTTTAAGTCTGAAACGTCTTCAATTGTCTCATTTCCATCCGGGTTCTTTAACCAGTCACTGACAATGACATCTTTTGCTTTTCCGGAGTTATCTGCAACAACGTAAACAGTCTCTTCTTTTCCGACTTCTTCGTCTGCTGCTTTGCTGATCTTAGAAGAAAGAACTTCTTTTAAGTCTTCTTCATCATCTTTGTTATCTTTTTTGTCTTTCTTATCGGTAGACTCCTGTGTAGTCTCTGCCTTTGTAGATGTCTTTGCTGCATTAACAGTGTATACACCGGCACTTCCGCCTGCAACGGCGATGGTTAATACGCCGGCTGCAATACGGATCACATATCTATTTTTAAATCTTCTTTTTAATTCAGGTAATTTCATCTTGGTTCCTCCTTAATTTTTTTGCACAAATCCTTTACTTGTCTTGCAGATTATCTTATCAAAAATCATAAACATGGACGGCAGTATGAAGATTACTACGAACATACTGATGATCGCACCTCTTGCCATCAGTGAGCAAAGAGAAGCTATCATGTCTACGTTTGAATATAGACCTACACCAAATGTTGCTGCAAAGAAACTCAACGCACTGACAATAACGGACTGCATAGATGCTCCTAAGGCAGATGTAATTGCCTCCTGCTTTTCTACTCCATTGTATCTTGCTTTACGATACTTCGTTGTCATCAGGATTGCATAGTCTACGGTGGCTCCTAACTGGATCGTTCCAATTACGATTCCTGCAATAAACGGAAGTTTCGTTCCCGTAAACGCCGGAATACCCATGTTAATGAAGATAGCAAACTCAATAACCGCTACTAAGATAATTGGTAAGGATATTGATTTGAATACGCATGCAATAATTAAGAAGATCGCACCGATGGATACTGTACTTACGACGTTGAAGTCATGGTTTGTGATCGTGATCAAGTCTTTTGTACAAGGTGCTTCACCGATCAGCATCGCATTTTTATCATACTTCTTCATAATCTTTTCAATCTTATCACACTGATCATTTACTTCATCAGATGCTACTTTGTATTCAGAACTGATCATCAACATCTGATAGTTCTCATCCATAACAACTTCTTTGATGTCTGATGGGATCATCTCTCTTGGTACGGTCGGTCCTACCAGACTGTCTAAACCAAGGGTCGCTTTTACACCATCCACGTCATCAATCTTGCTCATCATCTCGTTCACTTCTTTTGGCTCTAAGGATGAATCACAAAGGATAATGTGTGTAGAGTTCATTGCAAATGTTTCGTCTAACTTGTCATTTGCGATAACACTGTCCAGATTTCCCGGAAGTGTACCGGCTAAATCATAGTATACTTCATAATGAGTATAACCCCAAAGTGCAGGAATTAATACGATAATAAATGTTATGATAAATGCTTTGTAGTGTTTTACTACCCATCCGGAAATAACACCTAAATCCGGGATGATCGCTTTATGTCTTGTCTTGTCGATCGCTTTATCAAATACAAGGATCATAGACGGTAATACGGTTACACAGCAGATAACTCCGAAGATAACACCTTTTGCCATGGTAACACCAAGGTCAAGACCAAGGGTAAAGCTCATGAAGCAGAGTGCTACGAATCCTGCTACGGTTGTGATGGAACTTCCGATAACGGATGTTAAGGTGTTCGAAATTGCATGAGCCATCGCTCTCTTCTTATCATCCGGGAAACGCTCCTGGTTCTCTTCATAAGAATGCCACAGGAAAATGGAATAGTCCATCGTAACACCGAGCTGTAGTACCGCCGCAAGTGCCTGTGTGACATAGGAGATCTCTCCGAAGAACACATTCGAACCTAAGTTGTATATAATTGCCATTCCGATACTTAATAAGAAGAATACCGGGATCAATGCAGAGTCCATAGTCAGTGAAAGTACGATGACTGCAAGGATTACTGCGATGAGTACATAAATCGGTACCTCTTTGTCTGACAGGTTCTTCGTATCTGTAACGACTGCCGACATACCACTTATGTAACACTGTTTGTCTGCTACGCTTCGCAGCTCTTCGATCGCATCCATTGTTTCATCGGATGACATGGAGCTGTCAAAGAAAATTACCATTAAGGTTGCATCCTTGTCCTCATTGATGAATGCATCCTGTACCTTATCCGGTAACATGGTTTTTGGAATAGATAAATCTGCTAAGGAATCATACCAGAGAATTTTTTTCACATGGTCTACTTTTTCCATGTTCTTTCTCATCTTTGAAATGTCCTGATCTTCCATTCCTTCTACTACGCACATGGAAAATGCTCCTGTGCCAAATTCGTCCAAAAGAATGTCCTGACCCTTCATGGTGTCAATCTCTTTCGGTAAATAAGTTAGGATATCATAGTTTACTCTTGTGTGAAAATATCCTAGTGCTGCTGGGAAGAGCAAAATAATACTCACTATCAAAATCGGAATACGTAATTTTACTACTCCCTTTCCAAAATTAATCATCTTTCCTCATCTCTTTTCTTTAATCTCGAACTTGAGTATAAAAAAAAAGACCGAATAAATAAATATTCAATCTTTTTTTGCTGTCTTTTACGATTATACATTTCGGTGCTTTTGTATTGCGCCCTATACATTTCTATCCATGTGTATATTTTGTTACTACATTTCAGATAATATCTCGTCCAAAGAACGTTTTATGACATATTGATAAATATCTGCCACTTCTTTTGGCGGTATCACCATATTGCTCTTGATCCAGCTGATCGCCACAAAACACATGGACTGGCTGTAATACTCTGCTAAATGATCCGGTGTCAGCCAGGCATGTATCGGTTTCTTTCCGGTTACCTTATTCTCAATAACTCCTAAGATGATCTGCTTGATACAGGACTTTACAATACTCTCAAAGGAATTCTGTCCTTCTAACTTACACGCCTTACTATAGAAGTCCCGCTCTTTTTCAATGCTTGTAAACATCAGCACCAATGCCTCATGCACCATACCATTCTGAAGAAGCGGTCCGATTGGTTCTATGATCTGTGACATGATGATCCATTCTAACAGTTCATACTTGTCTTGAAAATGATTATAAAATGTCGGACGGATGACTCCCGCTTTATCTGTAATTTCCTTAATTGTAATCTTTTCTATTGGCTGTTTTAAGGTCAGCTCTTTAAAACTTTCCGCTAACAATGTGTCTACGGCGTTCTTTCCCTGATTTGTCATAAATTTCCTCTCAACTGCAACGGAATGATCCTTCTTCTACGACAGCTATAAAATAGCACGAAACCGTAAATATGTCAAATTTTCCGTCCCCTTTTTGGTCTCTTTGTGTCATTCCTCCTCATCAAATTCCACGGTTACAAAATATCCTTTTTCTGTCTCTTTTACATCTATGACTTTTCCTTCTCTGCTCTGTAAACGTTCGTTATATTTATAGTTTGCAGACATTGCATACGCCCGTCCTAAGGTATAGTAATAGGAATTGGGCAGTTTACCCTCTGTGACCGGCAGGATATCTCCGACTTCTAAGAGTCCTGTCCGCTCCATTTTAAATTCCATCTTCCGCATTTTGTTTCCTCGATCCTTCTATTATTATTCCTCTGTGTTCTGATTCCTTCGTTGCTTTCCTTATGCCTTCTTCCTGGTTACAAACAGGGTTGGCAGTGCCATTTCGCTGTACTGTGTGGAAATGATCTCGCTCTTTGAAATCCTTGAATACACTCCCTTGAATTTTCCACCATAAGTAAATAATCCGGTCAGGTTATACACAGGGAAAAATGTATGCTCGCCCTGTGCTAAATCCACGTTCATGGTCTGATACGGCACACAGAATTCCTGGATCAGATAGGTGCTGTCTGCATCGTTTCTTTCCTTATAGAAGTATTCCTTCCATTCCTCCGCATTGCACTCCACCCCTGCATGGATTCCCTGTGAACCGTAAGAATCCTCCGGCTTTAAGATCCACTTGTCTTTTTCGGTTAAGATTTCTTCTATATTTAAACGTTCATCATGGATGCTATAGGTCATCGGTACATGAGCCTTTACAAATGCGTTTTCTTCCTCTGTTAAAAATGCCTGCGTCTGTGGCAGATGTAATATCTTGTACAGGATTTTATTGTGGGCGATCTGCGTTCTGAAATCTCCGATCAGACATACAGCATTGTCCTTTACTGCTGCAATAAAATCTCCTACCTCTTCATAGTGCTTCATGATATCACTGGTAACGGCACGGCGGTAGATCGCATCCACCTGCATTCCGTCCGGTGTATACAGTGTACCATCCTTATATTGCAGATTTCGGATCTCACAAAGCTGTGCCTTGCATCCATGTGCCTTGAAATGCTCTGCAAAAATCTGAAATTCCATCTCTGTCGCATTTTCCATAAAATCTACGATCGCTACATTCGGATGTTCTTTCGGATTCTGACTGCTATGGTAAATCTCTAAAAATGTCTCCACCCAGGAATCAAAAAGCTCGAAACTCTTGAACTCATGGGTTTCTGCCATTTGCTGATAAGCTTTTGTCTTTTGGATCGCGATGTTTAACTCCCTGTCCTCGTTCATTGCCGAAGTTCCGTCGGTGTTAAATTCGCAGAATTTGAAATCACCTGTTTCTTCATTATAAAAGATGTCGATCCTTGCGATCGGGATCGGGCTGTCATAGGTCGGTTCTCTTAAGATCAGTTCCTCTAACTTCGGCTCGAATCCAAAAAGCCTCCGGTAATCTTCGTCTTTTGCATAGGCATCCATAACCTTATAAAAAATGCCACACATCGTACTGACCAGATCAGAGAATATCCGCTCCTCCCGTCCGGTAAAAATCTTTGGAACATAGAGTGCTTTGACACATCTGCCATGATACTGCGCCGTCGAGTTACGGATATATTCGTTTGCCTCTTTTGCCGTTCTCTCATGGGCTTCTATGTCCTGCTTTGTAATCTCAATATATTCATTCGTCAATCTGGTTGTCTCGCTCATTCTGATGCCTTCTTTTTTCTAATAATTTCTGCATTGGTTCTTGGGAAAACTGCTGTAGGTAGGCAAAGATCTCGCCTGCCTTTCTTCCATATACCATGCCCTCTTCTCCATAGCTTATGATATTTTCTTTCGCCTGTGCAATCTCTTCTTCTGTCGGATTTCCTAAATACCTGCGTATTTTACTGATATTGCCTCCGTAAAAAATATCACGGATCAAAGCCGTATATGCAAAGGCTTCTTCCTTTGGCAGACTGTCTGCCATGCGGATCTCGATATAATTCTTTAACCGCACATCCGGAAATACCATCGACAGCATATGCTCGATCTCTTCCTCTGTCATGAGTCGTCCTCTATAGTACTCCGCTGCCGACCACTCTCCGGTCGGCATGATTATGCCGTGATCTCTTGCAAAGATCAGCGGTACATGATAGACATATTCTGCATAAGTATAAAAAGAAAATTCCTCGCTCATGCTTCCCGGAACGATTCCGCATCGTTTCTTGTCCACATGATTCCAGATTTCTGTCCGTGGAATATGTTTTTTTACGGGAATTCCGTCTATGACCGCTGTGTTCTCTGTCAGCAGTGCCAGCACCGGGGATAACATCTGGGCAAGCTGGAATTTTTTTACAAAATCCTGCTCGTTCAGATAGTCGATCGACACCTGTGTAGAGGCACTTCCGCGCATCATGCGGATTCCCATGGTCTCCGTGTGCTTAAAATATGCATCCATGTATTCATATCGTCTCTTTGGGATCAGTGGCAGCTCTGCGGCTTTTGCATACGGCTGATAGCCACAGGTTTCAAGTCTCATATGGCGTAGTCCTAAATAGGACTCCATTCGTTTTAGGAACCCTTCGTAGATCTGTTCTAATTCCTGTACGGTCTTTCTCGGAAAAATGCTGATCTCTAACTGGGCTGCCGGCTCTAAACTGATCGCATACTCCATCGTCACACAACCTAACAGGGAACGCTGCTCATACTCACACTGTTCGTTGCCAAATACTGCTTCTAACAATTCCGCTATCTCTTCATATGTTGCATTGGTATTGTCTTCTTTTATAACAAAATGTTCTATTTCAACTCCGATCCTACGGTTATAATCCTCCTTACAGCCTGCACGAAAATAATCTGTAATCTTTCTTATATTCATTCCTGCAAGATCCATCACTCAGCCTCGTCTTTCTATGTTGTTTCCGTTTTGCTTAGTATGCCTAGATATTCCCCCAATGTTTCAAACTCGTCCTCAAAAATACAATGACATAATGTATTTTTACGAATTCCATCTAAGCACTCTGCAAAATCCATCCATAAGACCCCGCTTACTTCTTCCTTTTGTAAACACATTCCTTCCGGTTCTATGTTTTTCTCCAATATAAAAATAGCACTGATTTCATGATTATGAAAGGGTTTTCCATAAAATTCCTCTTTTACATCCCCTTCGTGCATGCCAAGAAACCGTAAGTCTTCTGGACTTACGGCGATTCCAAGTTCCTCTTCTAATTCCCGGACTGCCGATTCCCTGTAATCGGCTCCTGCCGGCAGATGTCCGGCGGAAGAGATATCGTAACATCCTGGAAATGAATCCTTGTTATCACTCCGTTTTTGCAGCAATACATCATAGCCGCTCTTTTTATTCTTCCGAACCAGCCACACATGGGAGGTTCCATGAATGTCACCGTCCCGATGCACCAGTGAACGCGCCTTGACCTCCCCGGTCGGATTGCCTGCACTGTCACGGATATCAAAATATTCTTTCATACTCTGCCTTCTTAATCTAGATTCTTGCAACACCTGTTTCTTTTGCTACCTTAGCGACGGCTTCGGCTACGGCTGTTGCTACATTTTTATCTAATGCACTTGGAATGATGTAGTCTGCACTGAGCAGATCATCTGTTACAAAGGATGCGATTGCTTTTGCTGCTGCGATCTTCATCTCATCATTGATTTCACTTGCTCTTACATCTAACGCTCCACGGAAGATTCCAGGGAATGCAAGTACGTTGTTGATCTGGTTCGGGAAGTCACTGCGTCCGGTTCCTACGACTGCTGCTCCCGCTTCTTTTGCAAGGTCCGGCATGATCTCCGGTGTCGGATTTGCCATTGGAAAGAGGATCGGATTCTCGTTCATGGAACGTACCATATCCTGTGTTACACAGCCCGGTGCAGATACGCCGATAAATACGTCAGCTCCTTTTAATACTTCCGCAAGAGTTCCGGCTTCATGATCCCTGTTTGTGATCTTTGCCATTTCCTCTTTTTCTTTATTCAGACCTTCTCTGCCTTCATAGATTGCGCCTTTTCTGTCGCAGAGGATCACATTTTTTAATCCCATTGCGATCAACAGTTTGATGATGGCGATTCCTGCTGCACCTGCTCCGCTCGTTACCACTTTGATCTCTTCCATCTTCTTTCCGGTTAACTTTAAGGCATTTAAGAGTGCTGCTAAAGTTACTACTGCTGTTCCATGTTGGTCATCATGGAAGATCGGAATATCACAGGTTTCTTTTAATTTTTCTTCAATTGTCTGGCAAGTTTCTTTACTGCTCCACCCTGTCGGCAGCACAAAAAAGAACTCTTTCTCTCCTATCACAGCTACTTTAGAAGCTGTTGAGCCAATATCAATGCCTACATAATTCATAACTTTCTACTCCCATTAACAATATTTATCTCTATTTGGATTGATATCTCTCTCAATCTCTACAATTTCGAGAGTCTCAATCTCATGTTCCGCTATACACTCACGAATCACATCGAGATCTTTTTCTTCCACGAGAAGAGAAATGCCACAGCATTTACTCGCAGCTCTGGGGGTAGGGGCAATGGTTGCCCGAACCCCCAGATTTTTTAATTCTTTATAAAGTCTCATGCCATTGTCGTGATTAGGGAACAACACATAATGCTGTATTTTCTGCATACAGATCTTGTCCCTTCCTACTTTATTTTCACACTGCTGCCTCTCCAGATCGGAAGAGCACACGTCTGAACTC
>ERZ507073.1894-NODE-1894-length-11562-cov-3.938646_pt1 | contig 11562 bp, 7 predicted proteins | sample MGYA00512290_ERZ507073 | MGnify/ENA metagenome assembly ERZ507073 | reverse complement strand
GATGTTATCACGTGTGCGGCTCCGAACTTAAGAGAGAAACCAAGCAATGCCTTTAATACAGGAGACGGAAAAGATGCGATCAAGATTACAGATAAAGAGCTGCTGGCGATTCATAAAAAACGGCTTCGGAGGATTCTGGATGTGGCTTTGAACAATAAAGTTGAAACGATTGTTCTCGGTGCGTTTGGATGCGGGGCTTTCATGAATAATCCAAATGTAGTCGCACAGGCATCCAAAAATGTTTTGAACGAATATTTGTATGCGTTTAAGAATATTGAGTTCGCAGTATACTGTAGTCCGAAGGATGACATAAATTATAGGATATTTGATGGGGTACTTAAACCATACACAAAATAAGAAAATAATCATTTGTAATAAAAACAGGTTCTTGATGTTTATGACAATCAGTATGGTGATGTCTACCTTGAAGTGCAGCATAATTCGTTTATGCTGGTGGAGAAATCATGAGTGGAGACGAAATAGGGCTATGTGAACATGATTAGTCTATTAAGTTGCTTATGATAAAATGGAAGGAAAAGCAAAATTTGTTAATATAGTGTATATTTTTATTGTATACAAAACATAATTATGCTATAATTGTGCCGAAGAAAGGAGCGAAAAATCATGCCAATTATTATGCCTATTAAAGATTTACGCAATACAACCGAGATTTCTAATATCGCACACAAAGAACAGGAGCCTATTTTTATTACCAAAAACGGATATAGCGACTTGGTTGTTATGAGCAGTGAACTATATGATAAATTCGCAAGAATGAATCGCACCGACCAAGCAATCTTCGAATCTGAGCAGGAAATTGCTAACGGAGCAGAAGCAGTCGACGCAGAAACAGTTTTTGCAGAATTGGAGAAAAAACATTTTGAATAAATACAACGTAAAGGTCAACCCTAGAGCAATCCATGAATTAGACTGCATTTACGAGTATATCGCAAACGAGAAATTGGCTCTTGAAAATGCCAAAGGACAAGCTGACCAAATTAAAAAAGCCATTTTAAGCTTAGATACATTTCCTCAATCCCACCAAGAGCGAAACGAAGGCAGATATGCCGGAAAAGGCTACCGACAGTTACTGATTGATAACTACATGGCTATTTTTCGCATCGACGAACCACACAAAATCGTTTATGTAGTAACAATACAGTATCAGGGACGGAATCTATAAAGAAAGCACCAAATGACGCTACAAATCATTTGGTGCTTTCTCTGAGTCAAAAATTATTTACCATAATTCTAACGAATTCTCCGCATCAATCCACATTTGCATAGTCCCATCAAGATACAACCTTGCATAAAGTCATAATCGACTATATATCTATCCGCTATCGGATAAAGCTGGTCACGGTATTGGTATCAGAAGCATAATATCTGTGATTGAGAATTCTCCATATTTTTCTTTATTTTTCAACAAATTCAGAACCATTAAAATAAAAATGTATAACTTGATTTCATAACATTTCCCTTTCTTTAAACTCTGATAATGAAGCTTCTGTATCACCGACTGATAAAGAAGCTTCTGTACCTTGGTCAGTTATAGTAAATTCTTGTACCAATTACTCAACACCCTTAAATATCACATTTCTTACCGGATTAAGTGCAAATAAAAGTATCATTCCAATAATGCCACACACTATGAATTCACTCGCTCCGATTGTCACAAAGAACATCGCAAATATACCCTCTGAACCATATGCATACTTTAATACAAATGGTACTATAACTGTATTGGCTATGATTGGTGGTAATGGTACAAGCCACTTATTCTTTCTTAACACATAAGTTCCTATAGCACCGATAAGTGTCGCGATACTTCCAAATATTATATCCCATATTGCCGCACCGCCTAATATATTCGATAACAGACAGCCTACGAAAAGTCCCGGTATGGCTGCTGGTGTAAAATATGGCAGAATTGTAAGCGCTTCTGCTATTCTGAACTGTATTGGTCCGAAGCTGCAATAGTTAAACAGAATAACAAGCACAACATAAAGCGCCGCAATCGCAGCCGCCTGTGTAATAAATGCAACCTTAAACTGTGTGCTGTTATTTTTATTATTATTTTCAAGAATACTTCTATCTGTACCCTCTTTATCCTTACCTGATATACTCATTTTCATTCTCCTTTAGTTTTGTTTTATGTGTGGAAGGTTTCGAACACACATTATTATAAGACGGACAGAAATAAAAATCTCCGCCCGCCTTATATCTATATGTCACCATATTTATATGCAATCTTTTGCTTTTACATTGAACTCAAGCTTAACCCCTGTTAATTAGAGAGTTACACCCTGCTTAAAGATAGCTAAATCGTGGAATCCAGCGATTTCAGCCTTTACCTTCTTACCAGAAGCAACATCTAATACAAGCTGGAAGAGTTCCTTAGCTGCATCTTCAAGTGGAAGGTCATCTGTTACAATTCTTCCTGCGTTGAAGTCTATCCAGTTGCTCTTATTGCCAGCAAGTCTTGAGTTAGTTGCAATCTTTACTGTAGGTACTGGTGATGCAAATGGTGTTCCACGTCCTGTTGTGAAAAGAACCATCTGTGCTCCTGCTGCTGCACAAGCTGTTGAAGCAACAAGGTCATTACCAGGTGCGCTAAGAAGGTTAAGTCCCTTATCAGATACTCTCTCGCCATATGCTAATACACCCTTAACAAGTGATGAACCAGACTTCTGTGTACATCCAAGTGACTTATCTTCAAGTGTTGTGATACCACCATCCTTGTTTCCTGGTGATGGATTCTCATAGATTTCCTGACCATTCTTGATGAAGTATTCCTTAAAGTCATTGATAAGGTGAACTGTCTTCTCGAAAAGTTCCTTGTTAGCACATCTGTTCATAAGGATAGTCTCTGCACCGAACATTTCTGGAACTTCTGTAAGGATAGTTGTACCACCCTTAGATACGAGCATATCTGAGAAAAGACCTACTGTTGGGTTAGCTGTGATACCTGATAAACCATCAGAACCACCACACTTCATACCAACGATAAGGTGCTTAGCACTAACCTTTTCTCTCTTAAATGTAGCAGCGTAAGACATAAGTTCCTTCATGATGCCTTCTGCAGCTTCCTGCTCATTTTCTACATCCTGAACCTGTAAGAACTTAACTCTGTCTGGGTTAACTTCACCGATATAATCCTTAAGAACTTCAATACGGCTGTTTTCACATCCAAGACCAAGTACAAGTACTGCACCAGCATTAGGATGGTTGATAAGGTCAGCAAGTACGTGTCTTGTATTCTCCTGATCCTCTGTTACCTGTGAACATCCGTATGGATGTGGGAAAGCAACAACTTCATCAACGCCTTCTGGCTTGTTAGCTCTTGCTGTAGCTTCGATTGCTCTTGCTATAGAGTTAACACAGCCAACTGTTGGGATGATCCATACTTCATTTCTTACACCAACTGTACCATTTTCACGCATATATCCTTCAAAGAACGCTTCCTCTGTTGGCTCAACATCCTTGTGTCCTTCTGGATTATATGTATATTCAAGAAGATCACCAAGCGCAGTCTTTAAGTTGTGTGTATGAACCCATCCACCAACTTCTATATCAGCCTGTGCATAACCGATTCTGAAACCATACTTTATAACTGCATCTCCCTTCTTGATAGGCTTGATAACAAACTTATGTCCCTGAGGGATATCTTCTATTGTAGTAACTTCTGTACCAGCAACATTAAGTGTTGTACCCTTAGCGATTGGCTTAAGAGCTACTGCAACATTATCATCTTTATTAATCTTAATAAAATCCTGCATAACTACCTCCTGTAATTAATATAATCTCTATATATCATTAACTGTATACATCATAGAATTATGAAATTCAATGATTACATTCACATCATAACATTTTTATTATAACAATAAAAGGGTATAAATACACAATACCTCTTACATAACTTAAGGGCGGATGAAAAAGAACACCCGCCCTTATTAATGCTTTAAAATACAATATAAATCAATGCCGAAACTTATATTCAGCTAAGGCTTATGAATACTTTGCTGCAAACTGCCAACGCAATTATGCTAACTTTTCATCATCAAGAGCTAAATCGTTAACTACAGCTCTCATACCTCTTTCTCTGATATCTGCAATATATCCTGTGATAACTTCTTCAAGGTCAAGAACCTTAGTAAGGTCTTCGCCACCGAAGAACTTAGTATTGCTTAAGTAAGCGTGTGTGAATTCAGCTGGTGTCTTACCAGAGTTATCTCTGAAGAAATCAAGTACAGCCTTATCATCTGTGATGTTGTACTCTTCACCGTTTCTGTCACCCTTTAATACAATACCACCGTTGAACTCAGCTTCTGTCTGTGATGTGTAGAAGCTCATAAGTGCTGCGATAGAGAATGTAAGGTACTTAGGAAGCTTATTAAACTTCTTAACATATCCTAAGAATGAAGGAAGACATCTAGCTTCCCACTTAGATACAGAGTTAAGTGAAATGCTTAATAATCTGTGATCTACGAATGGGTTAAGGAATCTGTCGATAACAGCCTTAGCGAATTCTTCACAATCTTCCTTAGAAAGTGAAAGTGTAGGAATAACTTCATTGTAAAGTGTTTCTTCCATATACTTTCTGATAACTGGATCCTTCATAGAGTTCTCTACGTTATCGTTACCAGCAAGGAATGATGCTAATACGAATGATGTATGTGAACCATTAAGGATTCTTACCTTTCTTTCCTTATATGGATGATGATCCTTTGTAAATACTACATTAAGTCCAGCTTCCTTGAATGGAAGTTCCTTCTCAAGCTGTTCAAGTGGAAGGTTAGAATCACTTTCTACAACCCAGAGACCAAACACTTCTGCTCTGTCGATAAGCTGATCTTCATAGCCCCACTCTTCGCAAAGCTTAGCAGCATCTTCTCTTGGATAACCTGGAACAATTCTATCAACAAGTGTTGGGCAGAATGAGCAGTAATTGTTAACCCAATCCTTGAATCCATCTTCAAGACCCCAGAGTTCTATAAACTTCATAATGCACTTCTTTAATTCGATACCATTATCAGCAATAAGTTCGCAAGGAAGTAAGATAAGTCCCTTATCTGCTGCTCCGTTGAACTTCTGGTATCTCTTGTAGAGAAGCTGTGTAAGCTTACCAGGATATGTCTTAGGAGGACGAGCATTAGGATCGTTATCTGTCTCGTCAAATACGATACCTGCTTCTGTTGTATTAGAAACGATAAATCTAAGTGTTTCGCTTGTACCATATTCAATGTACTTGTCATAATCTTCGATAGCTGCTACAGCATCAACAACAGATGTAATCTGACGTGTGATTTCCTTAGGCTGTCCATCTACGAAACCTCTTAACTGAAGTGTGTACTGGCATTCCTGATCGTGGAATCTTTCAAGTGTACCAAACTCGATTGGCTTAACGATAACAACACCACCATTAAAATCTGTCTTTTCGTTAGTAACAGCGAAGATATAATCTACGAATGCTCTAAGGAAGTTACCTTCACCAAACTGCATAACCTTTACAGGTCTGTCAACTGCATGTGTAATACTCTTGTTTAATCTCTGCATATTAAATCTCCTTTTTCTACAGGGTATCTTATCCCTGATTATTAACCAGTAAATGGTATCTTGAAGTGCATGTAAGCGCTTTCATAATCTTTCAATAACTATGATATACTTAAATATGACTTTCGTCAATAATTATTTTTGTATACATGATTAGCGTATACATGATTAACGACATAAATGGTCATATGGCTAAAGTACAATAAAAATACACTTACACACTTGCTTTTATAATAATACCATTGTATAATCAGATTATCAATATGTAAGTGCTTACATTTAACATTTATGCACCCACAGGAGTCGGATATGAATATATATGATGTTTCCAAGAAAGCTGGTGTTTCCATTGCCACTGTTTCAAGAGTTCTTAACGGCAACGCCAAGGTATCTTCAAAAACCAAAGATAAGGTTCTTGCCGCTATTAAAGAGCTTGATTACACACCTAACGTATTTGCAAGAGGCTTAGGTCTTAATACAATGAAAACCATCGGTATCATGTGTATTGATTCATCAGATATTTATCTTGCCAATGCAGTATATTATCTTGAACAGGAATTAAGAAAATATGGATATGATTCCATACTCTGCTGCACGGGTAAAGATTATAGCAATAAGAAGAAATATCTTGAGCTTCTCTTAAGCAAACGTGTTGATGGTGTTATCCTTACTGGTTCACAGTTTGTTGAAAACACTGGTTCACACACCAATGATTATATTATTGATGCTGCTAGAGATATCCCGATAGTTCTTGCCAACGGATACCTTGATGCCCCTAATATATATTCTGTTATGTGCAATGATGAAATTGCGATTTATAACGCAACAAAACTCTTGATTAATAACGGACATCGTAATATAGTCTACTTATATACAAGCAGGTCATATAGTGGAATGAACAAGTATTCCGGTTATATGAAAGCTTTAAAAGAAGCTGCTATCAGTCTCCCACACCAATACAGCCATCTATGTGGAAAAAACATTTCACATGCGAAAGAATATCTTAATGAGCTTTATGATAACAATATTCCTTTTGATGCTGTAGTAACCTCTGATGACTCACTTGCAGCTGGCGCAGTTAAATATGCACACGCCCACTCTATCAGTGTTCCTGATGAGCTTGAGATTATTGGTTATAACAACTCGGTTCTTTCCATATGCACTGAACCAGAGCTTACATCTATTGACAGCCACGTTGAACAGCTTTCAACTAAAGCAGTAGATGTTCTTATGAAGGTATTGTGCGGTGAATCTGCTGATAAACACAGCATTATCACTGCTGATATTATAAAACGCAATACAACACATTTTTAATTCACAGGAGGATTAAGAACTATGAAACAATTCATGGACAAAGACTTTTTACTTTCAACACCTACAGCACAGCATCTCTTCCACGACTATGCTGACAAGATGCCTATCGTTGATTATCACTGTCATATCAACCCTAAGGAAATCGCAGAAGACAGAAAGTTCGAGAATATTACACAGGTATGGCTCGGCGGTGACCACTATAAGTGGCGTCAGATGAGAACTAATGGTGTTGATGAGAAGTATATCACAGGTGATGCTTCTGATCGTGAAAAGTTCCAGAAATGGGCTGAAACACTTGAAATGGCTATCGGTAACCCTCTTTACCACTGGAGCCACCTTGAGCTTCAGAGATACTTCGGTTACAACGGTATCTTAAATGGTGATACAGCTGAAGAAGTATGGAATCTTTGCAACGCTAAGTTACAGGAAGATTCTATGTCAGTAAGAAACCTTATCAAGAAGTCTAACGTTAAGTTAATCTGTACAACTGATGATCCTGTTGATTCACTCGAATGGCATAAGGTATTAGCTGCTGATGATACATTTGATGTAAAGGTTCTTCCAGCATGGAGACCTGACAAGGCTATGAACATTGAAAAGCCAGATTATCTTGACTATCTTAACACATTATCAGATGTAAGCGGAATCAAGGTTAACTCTTTCGCTTCTCTTATTGATGCTTTAAAAAACAGAATGCAGTTCTTTGATTCAATGGGCTGCTCAGTATCTGACCACGCTCTTGAATATGTTATGTATAAACCTTACACAGATGCAGAAATCGAGGCTATATTTGCTAAGAGATTCTCAGGTGAAGCTATCACAACAGAAGAAATGAACAAGTTCAAGACTGCATTCATGGTATCTGTTGGTAAGGAATACAACAAGCTTAACTGGGTAATGCAGTTACACTATGGTACAATCCGTGATAACAACGTATTCAGATACAATCAGTTAGGTCCTGATACAGGTTTTGACTGCATCAACACTTATGACTGTTCAGCAGAGATGGCTCAGTTCCTTAATGCTCTTAACAGCACAGATGAACTTCCTAAGACTATCATCTACTCACTTAATCCATCAGTTAATGCTGCTATCGGTACTGTTATTGGATGTTTCCAGGATTCTAAGGCTGTTGGTAAGATTCAGCAGGGTTCAGCATGGTGGTTCAATGATCATAAGGTTGGTATGACTAACCAGATGACAAGCCTTGCTAACTTAAGCTTACTTGGCAACTTCATCGGTATGCTTACAGATTCAAGAAGCTTCTTATCTTACACAAGACATGAATACTTCAGAAGAATCATGTGCGAACTTATCGGTGGATGGGTTGAAAATGGTGAATACCCTAACGATGAAAAGACTCTTAAGAAGATTGTTGAAGGCATCTCTTACAACAATGCAGTTCGTTACTTTGGTTTCGACTTATAATTAGCAGTCTGACCGACTAATAAGAAATAATAACAATAATAAAAGGATAAATGATAATGCTGCTATTCAGCTTATCACTTATCCTTTTTTAGTATTTTCTTACTTTCATACATTTTCTTATCAGCCCTGCTTCTGGTTGATTCGAAATCTTCATCCTTCTCGTTGTCATATTCTGCATATCCACAGGCTATATGTACATTAAGACCAACTATTCCAAGCTTCTCAGTTATCTGCTTTTCACGCCATCTAAGACGTTTTTTATATTTTTCTATATTAAACCGCTTATTTTTCCTGATTATCGCACAGAATTCATCTCCTCCTATACGGTAACATTTTCCGTACTTTCCAAATATCTCCCTGATAAGCTTTGCAGATGCTTCAATATAAGCATCACCTGCTGCATGTCCAATATTATCATTACAGTATTTTAGATTATTAAGATCAAACGTAACAATAGCATATCCGTTATAATCTTCCATATTCTGCTCCCAATGTTCAAACGCTGACCTGTTATAAAGACCTGTCATGACATCTTTTTCAGCCATTTCTTTATAAAACGCTGCTTTCTGTCCATCCCTTATCATTTCAAGTACCTCAGATACAATTTCATATCCAAGAAGAACTATAAATATAAGTATACCAAACTTACCTATCACATCTATTTCCTGCACATGCCTATAGTACGCATATAAATCCACAAGCATAGAACTACTCAATGCAACTACAGCTATAATATTCGACTTTACTTTTCTGTCAAAACCATTTTTTATAATTCTGTCAACAACAACCCCACAAAAATATAATAAAGCAATAATAAGCATTATATGTATAAACAAAACAGTTCTTTTAAACTCTGCCATTCCTGTAATATGTAGTATAATGAGCACAATATCCATTAATGAAAATATAGTACATAATGCATTGCTCACTGTTGCTGTATGTATATGAAAGAAATTCTTTTCAGCCTGAACAAAAGGTATTGGAAGCATCATAATCAGCACATAACCCATAAGTGAAGCCAGCTTTCTGTCTTCTATAAAAAGCATGGCAATACTTGTTTCATTCAGCGACCATGCACCTATCAGCATCGCAAATATACCAAAATAAAACAGTGCCTGTATCTGTGAAATTCTTTTATTACATATAATCCACAACATAATCATAGCTATACCAACAAGTATAATTAGTGCGCTTAACACCGCTGGTAAAAAGGCCTCTGATATTAATTCTTTTAATATACGTGCTTCATCACCATATTCAAATGTTGTTTCTTTTTGTTTAACACCTTCATACACATTAGTAAGTTTTACTTTCACATCCGTTGTATATGAGGGTATGTTAACAATCGAATAATTAGTTCCTGTTGTTGTACCATATATCGACTTATGTGCTTTTACATAATATATAAGATTATCATTAGCATATACTTCTATCTCCTGGTGCCTGCTGATAAAATATATAGCCATGTTATCACTTGATGCAGTACTTAACTTCAGACTATATTCGACTGTTCCATCTCCTATATATTCTTTTTTATCTGGTTCTATCACCATCTTTATCTTGTCATCCGCTGGTGTCTTAATATCTACTTTGCTAAATATAAAACCTGAAAAAAGATAAAACAAAAAGCCAAAAAGAAATAACAAATACATAATTCTGTTAACCATTTTTATGTTCTTCATATTAATCCTCTCTGAAGGCATTATTCTATTATCCGTAAAATCTATATTCTATGATACTTCAAATCGGTTTTATTTTCAAATATTTTCTATGATTCCCTTCAGCTCTCTTCAATTTTCTTCAATTCTATTCAATTTCATTCAACTTTACGCATATTTAATAAGACTGTCAGAATTAAATAAACTAAGCTTTAAAGTCAGCTGATGTATTAATAAAATCGAAATCAATAATCATTACGTAAAATAGCAAACCATAATTCTCGCTATGTACTATTCTGCCATAATCAAGGACATTCTTATATCCACCACTTTTAGTCGCCATCCTGTATCTGACATAATCATTTACTTTATTTTCATTAATCGATATCTGTTCCCATATACGCTTTTCAACGCCCTTAAAATCATCAGGATGAACAAGACCATTAAAATGCTTTCCTGAAAATTCAAAGAAATCATCTAAATCATCGCATCCTACAAGTCTTAGCATTTCATTGTTAGCATATAAAATCTGTTCATCACTTTTATCAGCCTTATATATGAAAAATGCCCCCGGAAGATTGTTTGAAATATCATTAAGCTTAAAACCAAGCTGTGAACGCTTAGAATCTGATACACGATAACTTGCCCTATATGGAAGGCATCCATGCTTTCCACGCAGCTTAACCTCATATAATGCTATATCTGCATACCTTAACAATTCAGAACCCTTGTGTGCATATGTAGGATATTCCACATAACCTAATGATATGCTATACTTATATTCTTTCCCTTTATGCAAGAATGTACGTTTTTTCATTGTAAAGCTTTCTATCTGATTCTTTGCCTCATCCTCATTACAATCCTTTATAAGCAAACAAAACTCATCGCCACCATTTCTTCCAATGACAGCATTTTTTGAAAACTCTTTTTTCATAGCCGTTGCCAGCTGAAGAAGCACCTGATCTCCTACCTCATGACCATACACATCATTAATAAACTTAAAATTATCCACATCAAGTAATATTGCAATGCACTTCTTTGATTCATTATTATTTAAATACTTCTCAACCTGCTCATTAAATCCGATTCTGTTAAGCAGTCCTGTAAGTCCGTCTGTTATAGACATCTGCCTAAACTTTTTTCTTTGTTTTTCCATATTTATGAATGCAAATGCCAGAACCTCCAGCAATGCTATTATGATAACACTTCCAATTACGACAAAACTGATATTTTTATCATTTTTCCATCCATTTACTGGTGTAACATCAAGCTTCCACATACAGCCACCAAGTTCGAATGTGTATGAAACAGGATTGTCTAATTCCTGTTTTGAACTATCTATCACATTATAATCTGACGATAAAGGCGACTCTGTTTTAGATAGAATATAATCATAGCCAAAACTTTCCAGTGCATTCACCGAATCATTAAAAATCTCCGGAACCTTGATTATAATTATCGCCAGCCCCCAGAAATAGCGTTCTCCATCTTCATTATAAAGATAAATCGGATTACGTATAGCAATCCCCATACCTCCCTGGCTAAGTGTGAATGGACCATGCATAACAACAATATCGTTGTCTATTCCATATCTGACAATTGCTCC
>ERZ507073.1866-NODE-1866-length-11679-cov-3.717481_pt1 | contig 11679 bp, 26 predicted proteins | sample MGYA00512290_ERZ507073 | MGnify/ENA metagenome assembly ERZ507073 | reverse complement strand
CGTATGAAGACGAAAAAGAGTAGGAGAACGCTTCCTCTAATACCATTTGTAGCGCAGGAACTAAAACAGTGGAAGGAGCGTCAAGAGGAATTCAGGGAACTGTTCGGCAACAGTAAATACTACAACAAAAAGCCACTCGGACATGTGTGTACGAATCCTGCAACGGGATATGTGCTTGCTCCCAATTTTGTTACGAATCATTTCGGCACTTTTCTACGTCGAGAAGGACTCCGGAAGATCCGATACCACGATCTCCGACATACCTGCGCAAGTCTGTTGGTCATGGCAGGCTACTCGATCTATCAGGTTGCCATGTGGCTGGGACATAGCACATCTCAGACCACGGAACGATATTATGCTCATCTGGATTATAAGTCGCATCTACAGCTCGCGGACGAAATATCTAGGTTGCTCAATTATGAATCTGAGGAGGTGAATACTGGGATTGTGACAGCAATCACGAATAACGATGAACGTCAACTGGTGGCATTGTTTGGCAGGATGAACATGAAAGATCGATCAAAGCTGATCGGAGCACTTCAGCTCGTTTTAGCCGCATAAAAAAGCACTCATTATTATGAGTGCTTTGGCGGAGAAGGAGGGATTCGAACCCTCGCGCCGGTACACCCGACCTACTCCCTTAGCAGGGGAGTACTTTTTGCCTATATATCGGCGTTTTTAGATGGCTTGGGCGTAATAGGGGCGTAATAGAACTATAATTTGTCAACGGCAGACAGAATATCATCTATTTTTATGTGTGTATATCCAAGCGTGGTTTGATACGATCTATGGCCAGATGCCCTTTGAATGATTGCTGGTTGTATGCCTGCCCTTGCCATGTTTGTGTTAAACGTATGACGGCAGCACCCAGGTGTTAAAGAGGAAACCCCGATGCGCCCCATTGTTTCCCTGTATTTTTCATAAAATTGATTTTCGCTCAAAGGAATTAACCGTCCAGTGCATTTCAATAAAAGCTCAGAAACAATAGGGATTATCTTTTTTGCAATTGGAATATGCCTTTGCTTTCCTGCGCTTGTCTTGATCCCGCATGTCATGTATCTTTCGCTGATATGAACGTCCTTTTTCGTGGCCGACAAAAGTTCTCCTGTCCTCATTCCTGTGTAAATCATGATAAGAGCTCCCCCCAATATTACTCTTTCAATAGAATCAACAGAAAAAAAGTTGTAATTTTTCCACATGATAGCGATATCGATATCTGTATATGTTTCTTTTTTTGGTTCTGGGCATTTCGGCAATTTTATATATGACGCATAGTCCTTTTGTACCCAGTCGTTGGCAACTGCATATCGAAATATTTTTCTAAGCAACGCTTTAACGTCTCGTTTCGGATAAAAGTCACCAGGGGTTGAGTCAACAATATGTTGCAGATCAGGGATTCTTATATCCGATATATTACGAAACCAGATCGGCCTAATACGACGATATGCAATATCATAGGCCCTTTGTTTATCCTTTGACAGTTTTTCAATATCGACACTTATTATCTTATATACTTCCTGTATGTTGATGGATTCATAGGATGGTTGGCTTTTCTCAGACTCTAAAAATTTCATGGCCTCTTTTTTTGTTGAGAATCCACCCTTTCTTTTGCTGATACGAGAACCATCCATTTTGTATCCAATGGTCCACTCTGCTCTCCATTTCCCATTTTTCATTTTGTATACGGACCCTTGTCCATTTCCTCTTTTTTTAGTGCCCATACGATTCCACCTCCACCAAAATTGTATAAGAACGCTTGCGTCTATGATGGATGCAGATTTTGGTTACTTTCTCATTGCGACAGCGCAAAAGATGATAGGAAATAAGTTTATTTATTGCGAGTTTTGCTTGTTCATGTGACAATGTTTTTTCCAAACATACATTCGTTCCGGACAACACAGCATCAGCATGCCCATCCAGATCGACAGGCACTACATCAAAATAATATGTATTCATTTTTAACCCCTTACACGAACATATGTTCCCTTTGTTGTAATTCAAGTATATCAGAACTGACTCAAAATACAAGGGGCTTTTTGGGCCAATTTTACAAAAATAAAAAAGCCCTCCTAAGGGCTTTTGTTATTCTCTTTTATTTGCTTGGAACTAATTTGACTTTCACTCCGTCTATTTTTAAGGTAACCCCTTCTTCTAAAGAAATATTTTTATATTCCTTTTCGTAGAGCTCGTCTTTTTTTACGCCCATAATTGCATTAAGTCCACCGCTGTAAATGTTGTCAGAGGAGACATTTCCGTTACCCGAAACAGCCTGGATATCATACACGCCCGCAGGGAAGTCAGTGCCCGCAACAAAATTTCCGTTAGATAGCTCAATTTCTTCCGTGTTTGGCTGTTCTCTTTTTGATAACGCAGCTCCGGACGCATCCTCAGAATGAATTTTTACGACAACACCACCAGAGATTCTTAACAGCGTATCTTCTGGCAAGGAAATATTTGAATAGCTTTTCTGATACAAATCATCATCTTTTACACCCATGATGGCATTGATTCCACCGTCGAACTGGTTGTCCGAAGAAACATTCCCATTACCGGAGACAACTTCAATATCATACGTCCCAGCAGGGAAGTCTATACCGGATGTATAATTTCCGCTTCCGAGTTCAGCATCATAAACAATAGATGCAACCGGGGTTGGGGATTCAGTTTGTTGGGATGACTGCTCTTGTTTTTGAGATGACTGTTCTGCGCCCTGTGTTTCTTCGGTTCCTCCTCCTGACATTGCGCCACCAATTCCAGCCAACACAAGAACGGCAATTACCCATACCCACCATTTTTTGTACCAAGCCTTCTTTGTTTGTTCTGCCATTGCAAACCTCCTGCACAAATTTGTACTCGTTTCCCCCAAACCGAGCCTTTATATATACCGCAAAGCGGTATTATTCCTCGTTCAAATCCTTTTGCAATGCTTCTCGATAAGCGGCCAATGCAGCTTCCAGCCATTGTTTCTCTGCTGGATTGACAGGCCCTACATAGTCGCCTTTTGCCATGATTGTATCTTGAATCTGGATTTTTGGCAATGGGTCATCTGTACGGCCTAACAAATAATCTACAGAAACTCCAAGATACTCAGCGATTTTGTCTATATATTTTTTGTACGATTTTGTCTTTCCTGTTTTCCAATCAGTGACAGCAGATTTGTTAATTCCTATATCCTTCGTAAGCTGCTTATCAGTGATGTTTCTCATTTTCATACAAGAAAGAATTTTTTTTACTGTATCATCCATATAAAAAAATCCTAAAAATTCAAAAATATTATATTGACTTTCTGAAAAATTCAGAATATAATCAATACGTAAACAGCACACGAGGGAAAATCCTAACGTGCGCATACACCTATCAACAATATACCACAAAGGGGGTGCAAAACCAAGAGTGAAACGGGACTGGATGCGGGAAAAAAGAAAGGAGCTTGGGCTAACGCAAGTACAGCTTTCTGCAAAAGCAAGCGTAAGTATCCGTTCCATTTCCCATGCGGAATTGGGGCAAAGAGACCCGGAAGTACCGATTGCAAAGCGGTTGGCAAACGTTCTCGGCGTAGACTGGACAAAGTTTTATGAAGAACCCTAACGGTTCACAGCAGGATTGTCCGTTCTGCCGACAAGATAGTCGATAGACACATCAAAGAAGTCGGCAAGGGCAATGAGCACAGACATGGATGGTTCCCGTTCTGCCTTTTCATAGCGTTGTAAGGCACGCAGGGAAATTCCAATGGAATCAGCAATGGTTTTTTGCAATACCGACTTTTCGTTTTTCAATGACAGAATACGATCAGAAAATGAAGCCATAAAAAACCTCCATAAAAGGTTGACATGACCAAACGGACGTGTTAGTATATACACAAACATGACCGAATGGACGTGTTCTAGCTGGCAAAAAGGAGTGATGATGAGCACGAAAGAAACGAAACTCAAAATCAAACGCAAAGAAACACCTTTAACGCAAGCAGATCTTGCAAAAAGCGCCAGGATAACGGTGACAAGTTATCAGCGATATGAATCGGGAGAGCGAATCCCAAAGGCCGATACAGCCAAGCTGATAGCGCTGGCGCTAAACAGTACGGTAGAAGAACTGTTTTAGACACAACAAGAGTACCAAAGAAAAAGAGGTTTTGCAACGGATGTTCCGCTGCAAGAAAAGAATACCAAAGAAAGGAGGCAAAGAGGATGGCAGACCTTGGAAGCATTTTACGGGAAAGTAGGCAGACAGCGCACCTATCGCAGGACGCAGCAGCAATGCAAAGCTTTTGCGATGTAAGCACGATCCGGCGATATGAAAACGGGAGCGTTTTTCCCTCATGGGACACGATTTGTATGCTGTCCGATGTGTATGGAGATCCGGGGCTAAAGTACCGGGCACAGCAGGAAATGGAGGCATGGCAAGACACCTTTCCGCATGTGGAGTTTGTGCCGCTTCCCATATCGGCGTTGCATTTGATTTCTGCAACAAAGGAAATGAACGATAACGCCGGTATGCTTGCAGAAATCTTGGCTGATGGGAAGATCGGCGCGGATGAACTAGAGGAATGGGAACAGGTACTGCATTCAGTGAAAGAACAGATTGTGGCCTGTACCCAGGTCTTGGAGGCGGGAGCGGATGGCAAATGACATTAGAGGAAATCAAGGCTATACCAGATGATTGGATCACGGTGGAACAGATGGCAGATTTTCTTAAATGCGATGAACAGGCGCTTCGGATGCAGGCAAAGAAAGACAGGGAAAGTATCGAGTATCTAGGCCCTGTAACGGTAGGGAAACGGACAAAGTTTTGGAAGCCCGCCGTAGTAACACATTTTGAAAGGCTGAAAGGCGCATGAAAATCAAAGCAACAAGAACAGCATGCGGTCTGACGCAAAAGGCACTTGTGGAGATTATCGGGCAAAGCGGGGTAAAGCTGGACAAGCCAGCATATTCCAAGATAGAAACCGGCGCGGCATTGCCGACGGTAGAGCAGCTTCGGGCGATGTGCCAAGCCATGGGATGCAAGCCGCTTGACCTGTACACGGAACCAGAAATCGACCTGATCCATTGCATGGACGGTGAGCTCGCGCCTAAGACGGCGAAAAAGGACGGGCATAGGATTAAACGCAAAGCGACTTTCCGCGTTCCTGAATGGTGTTGCAAGTGGCTGGAACCGCAAATGCTGCAAGAGCTGGGTTACACAACGGCACAGCAATGGTTTTTAGACATGGTACGGCGCACGCAAGCACGGTATGAACGACGGTTGAAACGAAACCGGCAGCGCACCATCTGCCCGCATTGCGGCGCACCGATAGAGAACGGCGCACAGTGCAGCTGTGAGCTGAGCGCATAACAGCAAAACGAGAGCCTGCCTTAAGCGGCACTCCGGCCCTGCATACAAACTCCAAAAAATAAAACAAATGTCTGACCAAGGCAAATCCAGACAACCTATATAGGGAGTGCCGCGCAAGGTGGGCTTTCGGGGAAGGAAACAATGGCAAACTACGACTATTACGATCCGAAACCAAAACAGAAACGGATCACGATTCCACAGAACAAAACGAACACACAGTACGACAGGGACAAGCAAATACAAGGGTATTTGCGGGAGGCAAACAAAAAGAAAGGACAAGTGTGATGAAATTTTATGAATATAGAGAGGAAATCCCTAAAAACAAAACAATCAGGGGAAAAGAAAGATTAACGCTTCTTTGGAGCTTTGTGAACAGTGGATACAAGATTGCTAAGGTCGATTTTCAGCCGGAATATAAACGCGCAAATTCCGCTTATGCAACATTAAAAAATATCGCTAAAAGAAACAATATTCCAATAAAATTGCAAGTAGTAAAGGGAGATCTATTTTTAGTAAATCGTGAGGAAAACAATGAAACGCAGGATTGAAACCTACAGCGACGCCTGGTTCTACTGGATATTCGCAGGAACGGCGATAGGGTTTACCCTGTTCCGCTGGGCGGCCTGGACAGTATGGGCGGTGATGGGATGAAAAATGACAAAAGAAAAGCCGCGCAAGCAGCGGCAACTGCAAAACGCGGCAAAGTAAATAACTCTAAACAGAGTGTACCACGGGAAGGAGGAATGTGCAAGTGAAGAAATACAGGCTCACAGAGGAAACAACCAAGGTCGGAAACAGGACCCTGTATCGGATACAAGCATTGAGAGACTTTGGAAATGTAAAAGAGGGAGATATTGGCGGATACATAGAGGCAGAAAAAAATCTCATCCAGGACGGCAATGCGTGGGTCTCTGACGATGCGTGGGTCTATGGCAATGCGCGGGTCTCTGACGATGCGCGGGTCTCTGGCGATTCGCGGGTCTCCGGTGATGCTGATATTAAAACAGCAGGCGACATTTGCAGTATGAGCGGCTTTGGATCGGAATACAGGACAACAACGGCATTCAGAACAAAAAACGGAGATGTTCATGTGTCTTGCGGGTGCTTTTTCGGCAGCCTGGAGGAGTTTTGCCAAAGGGTAGAAAGCACACATGGGAATAACCTGTACGGCCGCGAATACAAAAAGATGATCGAAATGCTAAAGATACATTTTGAGGTGGAACCATGACAGCATGGAATGACCCGTTCGGGGAACGCATCAAAGCAAATGTGCGGCAGTGCGACAAGTGCGGCACAGAACTGGATGAAGGGGACAACGCCTACTTTACCGGCTTGGACATGCTGTGCTTGGACTGTGCAGAGGCAGCGGCCAGAGCACAAGCAGAGCAGGACACCGTGGAAACAATACAAACCCGGTTTCATGCGATGGAACAGCGCGGATTGACACGGCGGGATATAGATGCCCTGTACGACGTATTGCAGGACGTGCTGGGCGATGAAGAGAGCGCGATAGAGGACAACCTGGCGGATATGCATGTGGTGCTGGACGAATGGGGGGAAGGGTATGTGGCTTGAATGCTGGATAGAGTGCGACGTGTGCCATGAACAGACTGAACAAGCAGTGAGGACGGAAGAGGGCTTGTATGTATGCCAAAAATGCAGAGAGGAGAGGCAGGATGCTGAAACCATACAGTGAATTGGTCAAGGTAGACGTAACGAAATACTGTAAAAAACGTGATGGCATGGATTATCTAAACTGGGCCAAGTGCGTGGAACTGTTGCACGAACACGGCGCTGAAACAGTGTACTTTGAGCCTATGGTCAACGAACATGGAAGCTCACTATTTATGAGCGATCAAGTCTTTGGCGGCGGGAAAGAGGGAGACCCTACTAACCGATGCTATGAGGTAGGTGTAACCGTACATGTAGATGACAATACATGGGAATTTCGAGGGCCTTTGATGAACGGGAAAAACCCGGTCAAGGATAATAGTCTGACACAACAGCGAGTATGGAATGCACAGACGAGATTGTTTGTCAAATGCATTGCTATCCATACCGGGCTTGGTTTTCATCTGTGGGTAAAAAGCGAGGAAGACGAACAGGACGCGGTGGATGAGTTCGAGACAAACAAAAACAAGCACTCGCTGTTGGTCATCAAAAGAAGGATGGAAGAACTTGTTACGGCAAAGATGCAGCAGACAGGATTTTCTTTGGACGATTTAGCACAGAAGATCGGTATTGCGGATGGTGATACCCTACGGGGATATTTTTCCTACTTTACCACACTAAGCCAAATGGAACGGAACTTGAGGAAGCTATGATCCATAGCCAAGACAGGTCCGGATGGTTCGGAGCGTCGGACACCAACCGGATCATGGGCGGATGGCATACAAAAACCTTTCAGGCCTTTTGGGCGGAAAAACTGGGGATTACAAAAATCAACCTCCATACGGTTCCCATGCAGGCAGGAACAATGTACGAGCACCGTATATTGGATGCTTTGGGTGTTATGGAACGGGATCGGCAAATCAAGATTCCAAAGCTTTGCTTACGCGTCAATTTAGACGGAGAGGATGAACACATCATCCATGAAGTGAAAACCTACAGGAAAGAACCGTTCCACGTATCGACCGCTTACTGGCGGCAGGCGCAGGTGGAAATGTACGCTGCAAACAAACCATTGGAGATTGACGCGTATCACCTTACAGAAGAGGATTACAAGAACTATTTTTGCCCCATAGACAACGCACGGATCACCAGACATTTTGTGGCCTATGACGATGCATTCATCGAAAAAGAATATCTTCCAAGACTGAGTTATTTGGCGGAATGCCTAAAAATGGGGGTGTGGCCGGATGACAGAATTGAAATTTGAAACATCGAAATGCAAGTGGGATGACGGGATCTGGTTGTGTTTGAAAATCTCAAAAGGATATGAACACGCGGCCCAGAGCTTTGTTTTCAGAATGAAAGACAAGCCGTACATCGCACAGATCAAGGAATACAGAAAGAAAAGAAGTTTGGACGCCAACGCATATTGCTGGAAGCTGATCGGGAATATTGCCGACGCGCTGCGTACCAGCAAGGAAGAGGTGTACCTCTTGATGCTGAAACGCTACGGGCAGGGCGGCATGGTCAGCTTGGAAGCGCATCAGGTTAAGCAGTTTGAGCGGGCGTTCCCGTACCATGAGAAAGCAGGGAAGGCAGTGCTGAATGGCAAAGTGTTCTATCACTATCGGTTCTGGGTGGGCTCGTCTCAATATGACACCAGGGAAATGTCCATCCTGATCGACGGGATTGTAGACGAGTGCAAACAGATGGGTTTGGAAACATGGCCGCCGGATCAGATTGCACTGTTAAAGGACAACTGGCAGGAGGCGGGATGAAATCTATCCTGCAAACGGAGAGGGAATGTTACTTGAGCGGGCGCACAGACTGGCTGGAAGAGCACCATATCTTTTACGGACAGGGTAGACGGAAGCTGTCAGAGCAGTACGGCTTAAAAGTATGGCTCAACCATTACTGGCACAACGAGCCGCCAACCGCGCACTGCCCGTGCGGCGGGGTGCATTTCAACCGGGCCTTGCGCAGGAAACTGGAGCAGGAAGGACAAAGAGCGTTTGAACAGCGATACCCGGACTTGGATTTTAGGAAACTGTTTGGACGCAGCTATGTAGAGGAGGAAGCATGAACAGAGCAACGCTGATTGGGAACCTGACGAAAGACCCGGACATGCGGCAGACACAAAGCGGCGTATCGGTGTGTACGTTCACCCTTGCGGTACAGCGGCGGTACGCAGACCAAAACGGGGAAAAACAGGCGGACTTTTTCAACGTCGTATGCTGGCGGGGGTTAGCGGACAACTGCGGCAAATACTTGACAAAGGGAAGCAAAGCAGGGGTGCACGGCAGCCTCCAAAACCGCAGCTATGAGGACAAGCAGGGGAACAGGCGCACGGTGACAGAACTCATCGCGGACGAGGTGGAATTTCTAAGCCGAAAGGTGGAGACGCAAGCGCCGGCGTATCAAGAGATAACAGACAACGAGCTGCCGTTCTAAGGGGGCAGAGATGAAATATATCAGCCAGATCAATGCGTTTTACGATGCGCTAGAGATAAACCCCTTGCCAGCTCCGTCTATTGCCTTATGGCATGCATTGCATGCGATAGCAAACAAGACAGGATGGCAACAAGAGTTTTCCGTGTCCGTATCAAGCCTTGGCCTGCGGGCTGGCTTAAACGAAGCGGCTGTAAAAAGAGCAAGAAATAAACTAAAAGAAGCTGGATTCATAGAGTGGCGCTCCAGGGCGGGGAACCAGTCAGCCACCTACAGACTTACAAAGCTGTACAGTGAAACTTCTGAATTTGTGGTACAAAATCAGGGCCAAAATGCACCGCAAAGTGTACCACAAACTGTACCACAGTGTGTACCACAAGTTGTACCGCAAAGTGTACCCATTAATAGACATAGACTAAGACTAGACAAAGAAGATACCCCCATGCCCCCTAAAGGGGAGAGAGTGAACTACAAGGCAGTGGCGGAGCTGTTCAACGAGACATGCCCCTCCCTGCCGAAGGTACGGGATTTGACAGACCAGCGCAGAAGAGCGATCAAGGCGCGGATCATGGAAGGGAACACGGCAGAGGATTTCCGAGAAGTGTTTGCAAAGGTGCAGGCCAGCAGTTTTTTGACAGGGAAAAACGGGGGCTGGAAGTGCGGGTTTGACTGGATTCTAAAGCCCGCCAACTGGCAGAAGATCAAAGAGGGGAACTATGATGACGGCACTAAGCGCAACACAAACCCAGCGCTGAACTACGCACAGAGAAGCCGGGAGGATGCAAGCTGCCTGGACAGCCTGGTGCAGTATTGAGGGAGAGCATGAAAAAACAAAGCGAATGGAAGAACGATAGAAAGCGCGTGGCAATGGTGCTGCAAAAAACGCACGGGGGACAAGACCTGACAACGGCAGAATACAACATCGTCATGGCGTACTGGCGGGGACAGAAAAGCCAAAAGGAGCTGTTTGACCGTGTGTTTGAGAGGGTTGTGGGATGAACAGGATTACGAAAAAAGACAGCTATCCGCCGTATTATTTGCAGCACAGGAAACGAGGCCCCGTAAAAATGCGGAACAAGGCGATCTTTAAGCTGTCAGCATATGAGGATACAGGCTTGGAGCCGGAGGAAGTATGGGTGCTAAAGCGACAAATGAGGGAACGGAATGAAGCTGATTCTACCGAGACTGCCGGGCCTGAATGAGTACATCAGCGCAGAAAGAAGCAGCAAGCACGCAGCGGCCGGGATGAAACGGCAGTGCGAGCGGGAGATACGGCTGTGTATCCGTGCGCAGTGGAAAGGGAAAGTGCGGTTCCAACGGCCTGTTGCCATGCGGTATCTGTGGGTGGAGAAGAACAAACGGCGGGACAAGGACAACATTGCGTTTGCCAAAAAGTTTATCCAGGATGCACTTGTGAAAGAAAAGGTGCTGGAAAACGACGGATGGACGCAGATAGAAAGCTGGACAGATGCTTTTACGGTGGATGCACAGTGTCCAAGGGTAGAAGTGGAACTGGAGGAGGTATGAACGTGCCAATAAAAAATTACACAACCAAGGTAGATGTGTACCAAAGCCTGGGGGAGATTCAAGGCGCACTGGCAAGAAACGGCGCATGTAAGATCATGGTGGATTATGACGGGAAAGGAAAGCCCATAGGCGTAACGTTTGGGATCAATACACTACAAGGAGCACAAGGTTTTTTGCTGCCTGCAAACATCGAGGGAGTATTAAAGGTATTTGCAAAGCAGAAGGTAAAGCCAGACAGAGAGCAGGCAGAACGGACGGCATGGAGGAATATACGGGATTGGGTGTTGGCACAAATGGCGTTTGTAGAGGCTGGGAATGTAGAGGTGGATGAGGTATTTCTGCCATACCTGACAGATGGCAAAGGGAGGACATTGTATCAGGCATATAAAGACGGACAACTGTTGTTGGAGGGGTAAAACCACAGACCGCCTGTCTGCCGGGTGAAGCCATACGCCCGGGAAGAGCCTCCTTCAAAGAAGCCGGGAGCCTGAAACCAGGCGCTCGGCAGATGGGCGGTCAAGAGAGGGGAAAACATGAAGATACTTGCGGCATGTGAGGAATCACAAAGGGTATGCGCAGCGTTCCGAAAGCGGGGGCACGAAGCATACAGCTGCGACATAGAGCCGTGCAGCGGCGGGCACCCGGAATGGCATATACAAGTAGATGCTTTAGAACTTTTGAAAATAGAATGGGATATGATTATTGCTTTACCGATAGTAATCTCAATCACACAGGGATTTACCTCTATTCCAAAGGCAAAAT
>ERZ507073.1862-NODE-1862-length-11697-cov-10.303298_pt1 | contig 11697 bp, 8 predicted proteins | sample MGYA00512290_ERZ507073 | MGnify/ENA metagenome assembly ERZ507073 | reverse complement strand
ACGGTACTGGCTAATAATTTTTGTATTTATTAACAGATGACAGATGGTAAAAGGGCTTAAACAACACCGATTTATCGAGATGTTTATAAAGCAAGCATAATAACATTACCTTCTGTTTAAAAATCCCCTATTTTTTATCATATACTCGAAATCTACAGTTGGCCAACTTACAATTTAAAATTTAGAATGTTACATCTCTTCCATAATAAATACATTCCAGAATCTTCTCCATATCCTCAACAGATGTATATAAACAACAAAAAAGAACCTTGTACCATCCCATCACAAGATCCTTTTCTCTTTCGTATATTTTTATTTATGTCCTCGGACTTTTAAATATTCCTCTAATCCATGTCTTCTCAACTTACATGCTGGGCATTCTCCGCATCCATCACCCATCACTCCATTATAACATGTCAGAGTTTCATTTCTTACAATATCAAAGACGCCTAATTTATCAGCCATCTCCCATGTCTGTTTCTTGTCAATCCACATCAGTGGTGTGATCACTTCAAACTCATAATCCATGGCAAGTGTTAATGTTGTTTCTAAAGATGAGATAAAGACATGGCGGCAATCTGGATATCCACTGAAATCACTCTGGGAAACACCCGTTACTAACACATGAATATCTCTTTGTTTTGCAAAAACAGCTGCAAATGTTAAGAATAACATATTTCTTCCATCGACAAACGAATTTGGTGTCCCTTCTTTTGGTGCTTCATGATCTACTTCCATATCTACTCTGGTAAGAGAGTTTGGTGCTAACTGATTTAACAATCCCATATCCAGAATATGATGTTCTACACCGTGTTCTTTACAGATTTTCTTTGCACATTCGAGTTCCTTTGAATGTCTCTGTCCATAATTAAATGAAAGCGCGATCACTTCATCATATTTCTTCTTTGCCCAGAAAAGGCATGTTGTGCTGTCTTGTCCACCGCTGAATACAACAACGGCCTTGTTTGGTTTTGCCATTTTGCTTCTCTCCTTTTCTTATTTTCCTGCCTGCATCATGAAATGCCATTTTAATGTAGAATCTGTGTCAAATGCTCCTCGAAATGTTGTTGTCACTGTCTTGGCATTTTGTTTTTTGATTCCTCTTGCACTCATGCAGCTATGACATCCTTCAATATAAACAGCTACATCTTCACTTCCTGAAACTTCCATGATGATCTCTGCGATATCACTTCCGATCCTTTCCTGAAGCTGTAAACGTTTTCCAACCATATCACAGATTCTTGCGATCTTACTAAGTCCTAATACCTTGTCTTTTGGCAAATATGCCACAGAGACTTTCATATCATACATTAATGCCATATGATGCTCACAATAACTAAAGATATCAATATCTTTTACGATCACCATATCTTTATGATCTTTGACACTTAGATCATCTTCAAATGTCTTTGAAAACATCTGTGCGATCTCATGATTACTGTAATTCATTCCTTCAAAGACTTCTTCATACATTTTCGCTACACGATCTGGTGTTTCTTTTAACCCTTCACGGTTTGGATCATCTCCAAGTGCAACAAGAATACCTCTTATATGTTCCTTGATCGCTTCTTTATTGATTGCCATAGTATTTCCTCCTATACGCCTGTCTTGTCAGGGTCCCATACAACTTTATGGATCTGAATCTGGAACCTGACTTTGTTAAGCTTGTTTTCTTTCATAAATTCAACGATTTCTTCTGGTTCGATCTTACCAAATACAGGACTGAAGTATACAATTGCTTTTTCACAAAGTCTGTATCGTTCAATGATTTCTTTCGCCCTGTTTAAATCCTCCCTGCTTCCAATAACAAATTTAACAACATCCCATGGTTTTAAATATTCCATATTTTCAAGGCACATATTCTCTTCCATATTACTGGATGGAAGTTTGTAATCCATTGTCATTGTTAATCTGTTGTCTCTTTCTTTATAATATCTGATCGGTACACTTCCATTTGTCTCAATCTCAATCTCAACTTTTGGCATCATCAAGATACTTCCGATCAATTCTGATACATTTTCGTCAAGAAGAGGCTCTCCACCTGTTAATGTAACAAGTTCGACCCCTGCTTCTTTGATCCTTTCTACAATCTGCGGTGCCGTCAATAATTCACATCTTGCATCTCTTTTATTGGCCCATGTTGTGTCGCAGTAAGAGCAGTTTAAGTTACATCCTTTCAATCGGATAAACATAGCAAGACGACCAGCTTTCTTTCCTTCTCCATTGATACTTACAAAGGTTTCGACTACTTTAAATGTTTCCATCTCATTTACTCCCCATATGCTGCCATATTATTTGGTGTCTCATAAACTTTCGCTAACTTGACATCATATCCGATTTCTTTCACTCTATCATAAAAATATTTTGCAAAACTCTCTGCAGTTGGACGAAAATCTACAAAGATCATTTTGAAATTTTCCTCTTTCAATGCTTCTACTGTCTTCTCTTTTAATGTTCCATCTTCTATGATCAGACTATGATCAAACTCATCTGCTAATTTTTTAATATCATCTTTTAACTGTCCAAAATCGACAACCATTCCTCGAATCTGCCCTGTCTGTTCTAATGTTTCACTTTGTACGGTAACTTCTAATTTCCAGCGGTGACCGTGGATATTGCTGCATTTTCCTTCATAACCCGATAAAAAATGAGCTGAATCAAAGGATGCATGTGTTGTTAACTGATACATTTTCTTCTTTCCCTTCTACATATATTTTCAATCAAAAAAAGGATACAAGCATGCGTACCTGTATCCTGAAAATCTTCTTCTCAGTCCTAGTTTTGTTTATAGACAGGATGGTACGAATGAACTGTCTTTGATTTCTAAAATCTTATCTAGTATATCATTGTTTTATCAAAATAGCAAACAGAGATTGCAAAATTTCACAATCTCTGTTTACTTATTATAAATATTGCTTATGAAAATATGAGGAATTAATTTATTGTAAATGGTTATTTACAATCTTATTTATTTAATGGTTTCTTTGTAAATGACATAACGATCATTCCAATAACTGCACCAACTGCTACAGAAATTAAGTATTGTACTGGATTCGTGATGACTCCAATAACAAAGATTCCACCGTGTGGTGCTGGAAGCCCACATTTAAATGCCATGGATAACGCACCTGCTACTGCAGATCCTACGATACATGGTGGCAGGATATGGATTGGATCTCCTGCTGCAAACGGGATAGCTCCTTCTGTAATGAATGATAATCCCATGATGTAATTTACAACACCAGATTTTCTTTCACTCTCTGTAAAACGATTCTTGAAGAATGTTGTACAAAGTGCGATCGCAAGTGGAGGTACCATTCCTCCGGCCATAACAGCTGCCATGATCGCATACTGTTCTGGTCCTGCATTGGCTACTGTTAACTGTGCTGTACCAAATACATACGCTGCTTTATTAAATGGACCACCCATATCAATGGACATCATCGCTCCAAGAACTGCTCCTAAAAGGATAGAACTTGTTCCACTCATAGATGATAAGAAGTTATTCAGTCCTGTATTGATCGCTCCAACAACCGGATTAACTGCGATCATCACAACACCCATAATTAAAATACCACAAACTGGGAATAGTAAAATTGGTTTTAACCCTTCTAATGCACTTGGTAATTTATCAAACAGTTTTCTTAATAAAACCATGATATATCCACCAACAAAACCTGCAAATAATGCTCCGATAAATCCAGAGGAAACGGCTTTGGCAGAATCATATGCCATGATATTTGCAAATGTATAACCACCATTTGCTAATGCTCCACCAACGAAACCTATCGCTAATCCTGGTCGGTCTGCAATACTCATTGCAATAAATCCAGCTAAGATCGGAAGCATAAATCCAAATGCCTGTTCACCGATTGTCTTTAGTAAAGCTGCAAGTGGTGTATTCTTACCGAAGTTTGCCGGGTTGATTGCCTGATTATCTACTAAGAATGCAAGAGCGATCAAGATACCTCCACCGATTACAAATGGCAGCATATGAGATACACCATTCATCAGATGTTTATAAATCTGACGTCCAACGCTTTCACCTTCTGCACTATCTTCTTGTGCTGCTGCTCCTGAATGATGATATGTTGGCGCTTTCTTATCTAAAATTGTCTGGATCAGTTCTTCTGGTTTATTAATTCCGTCCGCTACTTTTGTCTGAAGAACCTGTTTTCCATCAAAACGTGCCATCTCAACGTTCTTATCTGCTGCTACGATGATTCCATCACAATTTTCAATCTCTTCTTTTGTTAAGACATTCTTTGCTCCACCTGAACCATTTGTCTCAGCTTTTAATGTAATTCCCATCTCTTTTGCTTTATTCTCAAGAGATTCTGCTGCCATGAATGTATGAGCGATTCCTGTTGGGCATGCTGTAACTGCAAGAACTCTGATCGTTCCATCGTCTGCTTTCTCTTCTTGTACAGCAGGTTTCTCTTCTTCCTTCGCCGCCTCTTCTGGGAATTTTTCTGTTTCTTTCTTGTCGATCAATGCAAGATATTCTTCCTTGCTTGTTGCCTTTAATAAACTGTCCTTAAATACTGGATCCATTAAGATCACAGATAATCTTGACAATGCCTCTAAATGCACGTCGCTTCCTTCTGCTGGTGCTGCGATCATAAAAAATACATCAGATGGTTCTCCATCCATTGCTTCATAATCGACTCCGTCTGGTACTGTCATAGAAGCCAAACCAGCCTTAGTTACTGCTTTGTTCTTAGAATGAGGAATTGCAATCCCTCCTCCGATACCAGTTGTTCCATTAGCTTCTCTTGCTAAAATGCCCTTCTTGTATTCTTCGCGATCTGTGATGTTTCCGCCCTTGACCATTAAATCAACCAGATGATCAATTGCTTCTTCTTTGCTGTTAACCTTCACACCAAGGTCAATTGTTGCATCCTGCAACAGCTCTGTAATTCTCATACAGGTTATCCTCCTTTTCCAAAATAAAAAACGTCAAAATCAATCATTCGTTTCTTTTTTTTCTTCATTATAGCACAGTTTCAGTCAAAGTCAATCATTTTAAACCATTTTCTTTCATATTTTTAAAAAAGAAAAAGAAATATTAAAAAGCATAACTCTTTTGAATATTTCCCTTCCTTTTAATTTTTATTTCACTTTGATCGCCCAGCGCATCTTTGTTGATTTTGCTCTTCCATTCTGGGCACATTCCTCTTTTGATGGACGAATAACATCTTTGGCTACATCACTGTAGATTCCTACTTTCTTTCCATACTTAAACGCATGTTTTACAAGTCGATCTTCTCCAGAGTGGAATGTAAGGATCGCAACCTTTCCACCTGGTGCTAATGCGTCTGGAAGTTTCTCCAATAATTCTTCTAATACTTCAAACTCGCTGTTTACATCAATACGCAAAGCCTGAAATGTTCTCTGGCAGGATTTTTTAACTGCTTCTTTTCGCTCTTTTTCCGGCAAAAAGTTTAATGCTCTTTCAATGACATCTTTAAGATCCGTTGTTGTCTTGATCTTCTTTCCTCGTTTCATCGTTGCAACGGTTTCTTTTGCAATCTGTTTTGCATACGGCTCATCTGCATTTTCAATGAGCATTCCTTCAAATTCAGCCTTCGTGATATCTTCTAAACGCTCTGCCGCTGAAATTCCTTTTTCTGGATTCAGTCTTAAATCTAATGCTCCTTCAAATTTATAAGAAAATCCTCTTTCCGGATTATCAATCTGCATGGAGGATACGCCAAGGTCGGCTAAAATGAAATCGAATGGTCCAACTTCTTCGGCTACCTGATCAATATTAGCAAAATTAATATGCTTGATCGTTAAGATATCTTCTCCAAACCCTGCATCATGCAGACGTTTCTCTGTCTTTACAGATTCGATCGGATCTACATCTAATGCGTAGATATGACCTTTGCCCTGTAACTTTTCTAACATCTTTCTTGTATGTCCGCCATATCCTAAGGTTGCATCCAATCCTTTTTGTCCCGGCTGGATGTCAAAAAATTCAAGAATTTCTTTTACACAGATGGAAATGTGCATTCCTGCCGGTGTACTTCCTTTACTAATAACTTTTTGAATCGTATCTCCGTATTTTTCTGGGTTTAATTCTTTGTATTTCTCTTCGAATCTTCTTGGATGAGTCCCTTTATATCTGACTCTTCGTTTGTGTTTCTTTTCTGGCTGCTGTTGTTCCATTATTTTATACCTTTCTTTGATCTGTTTTAATGCATTTTGCGCTGTTTCTTCTAAAGATTTTTCTTTCTTAGGGCTGATCTCTTTAAATTCCATGATGATTGCTTTATCTTTCTCCACATTTCTAGGTCTTAACATAACATCATATCTTCCAAAGCCACTCTCACGATTAGATTTTATCTCATATCGATCTATTAATTCTACCAGAAGTCCAAGCACAAATCCATGGTAAAACCGCTCTGGTTCTGACATATGTGTTGATTTCCTTCCTACATTGAAATAACTGAAGATACACCTTGATATCCGATTCATGTAAGCATTCATTGATTCTATATCACCAACTAACATTGCTTTGATAAATGCATTATAGTCTCCGCCTGTTTTTGAAAATGCTCATCTAATTCTGTAACAATCTCTTTTCCACTTAATAATAGCTCGAAAAATTCTTTTACCTGTGTATTCCCCTCGCGGATCAACTTGCCGACTAAAGAATTACTGTTTGTATTTGCCCAATATGGTCCTACTTCTTTTTTATCTTCTAAGCCATATTCTTTGAGAGCTTTTATAACTTCATTCTGCTTAAAACCAAACTTATCCTCATATTTCTTTGAAGTCGTTGTTACCACTTCCAGATAGAATCAGAAATCATACTGTCATTCATTTTCGTTTTTATGTGAAAATTATACCATAAAATCACAAAAGGTCACAACCTGTATCTCTACCATGATACAGTTATGACCTTTCTTTAAACATATATAAAATTATTGTGCATGCCTCTTCAACGCTTCCAAGTAAATCGCCCCTAATCTGCTAGGTTTCGTCTTCTTATGTGTCACATACCCAATATGCATCTCGCCTTCTTCTGCAAGCGGAACTGCGATAATATTCTCTCCATTTAATTCCTTATCAATCACACCGCTGCTGATCGTATATCCATTTAATCCGATCAGTAAGTTAAACAGAGTTGCCCTGTCTCTCACTCGAATGTTCTTTGAACGCACTTCCGTACTGAACATCTCTTCAGAATAATAGAATGAATTATGTTCCCCCTGCTCAAATGACAGATACGGATAATCTTTGAGATCTTCCATTGTGACCTGATCTTTCTGTGCCAGTGGGTTCTTGTCACAGATAAAAATATGTGGTCTTGCAACAAATAGTTCTGTGAATTTGAGATCATTTGCTTTCATGATCTTCTCAAGGACCGATGCATTGAATTCATTGAGATATAAAATTCCGATCTCACTTTTCATTCTGGCTACATCATCGATAATCTCATAAGTCTGAGTTTCTCTCAGACTGAAATCGTAATTCTCGCTTCCATATTCTTTGATCAAGTCTACAAATGCATTGACTGCAAAAGAATAATGCTGTGTTGAAATGCAAAATTCCTGTTTCCCACCACTTTTATGTTTATATTTCTCTTCAATCAATGCCGCCTGCTCCAATACCTGTCTTGCATATCCAAGGAAGATCTCTCCTTCTCTAGATACATGAATTCCCTTGTTCGTGCGGTCGAAGATCGTGATCTGCATCTCTTTTTCCAGTTCTTTTAGAGCTTTGGTAAGACTTGGCTGTGATACAAAGAGTTCTTCTGCTGCCTTGCTGATCGTTCCGATCTCCGCAATCGTTACGACATATCTTAGCTGTTGTAATGTCATCGTTTCTTCCTTCTTTGGTCTTTTTGTATCATTATACAATAGTTTATTTTATATGGCAAAGACTGATTGTTTCTTTTAATCTTACTCACGATTCTTTAACGCATCAGAAAGTCCGACTTTGTAAATCTTTCGCACTAATAACTTGTTAATTACCAGGTATGTAATGATAATTCCTGCATAGATCAATGCATACATCTGCCATGTGAAACTTAAATTCATACCACAAGCTATATTGGAAACCATAACTGGATACATTGCATCCATTAATTTCTTAGATAATGGAACACTGATCAGTGCTCCAATTGCGATCATATAGAAATTCCCATCTAGATAAAGCTTTTTAATCTCTTTCTTCCGATACCCAAATACTTTCATCAACGCAATATTTTGTGCAGAACGATCAATCATTACCTTGATCATTAAATACATGACAATTGCAAAGATGATAACAGAAAGTCCAACGATCATTCCCATCATCGGAATCATCATATTGATAAATACATCTGAACTCTCCTCAATTGCTTTTTTACTTGTCGTTGCATATAGTTTTCCAGAGTCAATCGACAGTTTCTTCTTTGATACAACCATATTGTAATAATCTGATGATGTCTGAAAGAGATCTCTCATGCTGTCGATATCCATAAATGCATATAACCCAGAAGAATATTGTGTGATATCTGCTACCTGAAATGCGTAATCCATTTCATCTTCCTCATCAGACAGTATGATCGAGTCACCTTTTTTTAGATCATATTTCTGTGCCATTGCAGATGAAATAACAACTTTGTTCTTTGCTTTCGGAAGATCTTTATCCTGGCTGAAATATGGATTATCATTTTCTATACCAATCAGGGAAATTTCAAGATCATATCCCCATATTTCTTTATGCAACCCTTTTACGAAACATGCATCTCCACCTTTTGGTACTTTTTTATCCGGATATTTATATGTATACATATATTCAAATTTTGTGTCTTTCTTATTTTCTTTGCTGATATGATCACACATCACATAACAGTCCAGACCGATCATCATAACCAACAGTGCCATAAACATTCCAAACACTACTGTAAATCCGGCTCTTGCCTCACGCAGTGACTGCCTGATCCTGAATTTTGTAAGAAATGGCATATCGCCTAATTTGACTTTTGAAATATGATTCTTCTTTTGCTCATTTCTTATCATAGAAAGTGCTGGCCTTGACAGTTTCTTTCTTATAACAAAATAGTTTACGATCACTGCAACAAGTGGCGGCATAACAATTCCATACACCAATAGATAGATTAAAAGTTCTGGACTCAAATCTGGTATAGAAAAATAATCATAACAATCCTGCATCTGTGTTGGAATTCCTATCGGACTATATCCAATGATCGTTCCTGCTAATCCAGCCAGAAATGTTACGATCACCGGAACTGTTAAATAATATTTTAGAAGCTGCTTCTTTATCACTCCAAGCGCATACAATGTTCCAATAATACTATTTTCTTTCTCAATTTCATGAATGACAAAAACAGATATTACATAGGTAAATAAGATCATAATGATGACACCTGCTACCATTCCAGCAAGTTTACTAATGACCTGATCACCTGCCGCTGCTCCAATTCTTATGTTGTCATCTGCCTTTAAAAACTGAGTCAGATTCGATGTTTCCATATCAAATGCTTTCATCAGTTCTTCGGTTCCTTCTTCCAATTGATCAGTTCCTTCTTTTAACTTACTACTTCCATCTGATGCTTTTTTAACACCATTTGTATAAGCCTTGATTCCATCTCTATATGTTTTTAAGGCATCCAGCTGTTCTTTTGCTGATTCTAAGGATAATCTTGTCAACCCATCACTTGACTTTGCGATCAAACTTTTTAGAATATTCGCATAATTATTTTCTGTCAATGATGTTACACCAAAGGAGGTCAACTGACTTTCTGCTGTTTTTAAGTATGCCTGAAAAATCTGATCGGCACCTTTTTGCAATGTTTCGTTGTTTTCACTTAGTTTGTTTAATCCGTCTGACATCTGGGTACTTGCATCTGTAAGTTTTTTGATTCCGTCTTTGATGTCATCTTTCTTTCCTGCAGTTTCTTCCCAGTAATCTTTAAAATATGGATCATCGACATCATCCGGGTTAAATGTGATCTTCTTTAATTTATTTTTCAACTGTTTCTGAGTCATTGCACCATTTAATCGGTATGCATAGATATATTCCTCAGATTGAATACTATTTTCATTGTCTTTTAGATTTTCATAAGCATCTTCTGTCACAAATGCAAGTCCAAACTGTTTGCTGTCTACAGTACTGTCTGATAACTTTTCATAACATGCATCGTAGTCTGGAACTGATCCGATTCCTGTTATTTTATAGAAGTTGCCGTCAATCGTAATCTTTGATCCTGTTTTTAAGTTGTGTTCTTGTGCATATCGTTTTTCTACAACAACTTCACTTTTGTTTTTTGCTAATCGACCTTCATCCAGATTAATTTTATTGACTTTTTTACGATTCTTAAAGATTCTTAACTTACTTCCATCTTTTTGTCTAAAATCAAGATAAAATGTCTCTTCTACTGTAAGCCCTTTCTTTGTAAAGTTTTCTTTTTGTTTTGTCGTTAGTGGCACAAATACCTGAAACTGTCCATCTTCCAGCTTATGTTTCTTTGCCTGCTTTGTAGTTCCATCAACAATCGTATCCGCTGCACCTACCAGACTGATGACCAAATACATACTGATAATAATCAAAAAAGCAAGTGCAAAATAGCGGAATTTATTTTCTTTTAAATCTCTCCATGCTCTTTTTCTCAATACTTTTTCCATCTAAAGATCCTCCAGTGATTTTGCTGGTAATCTTGTTTCATTTTCGTAATCTTCACTGATCTGACCATCTTTGATGATAATAACCTTATGTACCATATTGCGGATTGCATTATTATGCGTTACGATCAGCATGGTTGTGCCATATTGCTGATTGATCTTCTCTAATAAGATCAAGATATCTTTGGATGTTTTCGAATCAAGAGCTCCTGTCGGTTCGTCGCAAAGAAGCAGCTTTGGATTCTTGATCAACGCCCTTGCAATTGCACATCGCTGCTGCTGTCCACCGGATAATTGTGCAGGAAATTTATCTTGATGTTCTGTTAGTCCGAGCGTATCTAGCAGTTCTTCCATATCCAATGGATCTTCCGTTAAAAATTGACAGATCTCTATATTTTCTTTGACTGTAAGATTTGGTACCAGATTATAAAACTGGAAGATAAACCCTAGATTAGCTCTGCGGTATTCGGAGAGCTCATCTGCATTTAATCCTGATATTTCATTGCCATCGACTTTGACTGAACCAGAATCCATAGTATCTAATCCGCCGATGCAGTTTAGCATTGTAGATTTTCCTGAACCACTGTTTCCTTGGATAACACACATCTGCCCTTGTTCGATGTTGGTTGTGATTCCTTTTAGTACTTGATTATAACTTTCGCCTGATCCGAAGCTTTTTTTCATATCTTTTATTTCTAAATACATATGTAATTCCTCTCATTTTTATAAGTTAGTCTACGCTAACACTCGGTTAGCATTGTCTAACGTTATTATAACAAAAGTCTACACACTTCACAAGATTGTGATTTGTAATGGTGTTGCATGTATGAGTCAGAAAGAAGATAAGAAGAAATATTTATGAAGCATAATAACATTACCTTCTGTCTGAAAATTCCCTATTTTACAATCAATACTGTTCTCCATACACACCCACTTAAATTTTCAATCTTGTGAATTGTCCTCTCTATAGACTTCAGGTATATGATAAAAAATAAATAAACGATTGGAAGAGCAGCATTAGAATTTTGCCACGTTTTTTGCGGATTCGCAGCCGGCTTGG
>ERZ507073.1844-NODE-1844-length-11803-cov-3.364658_pt1 | contig 11803 bp, 10 predicted proteins | sample MGYA00512290_ERZ507073 | MGnify/ENA metagenome assembly ERZ507073 | reverse complement strand
AAGGTTTACCCTGGGGTAGCAAAAACCAGACATTCTACGCCGGGTGTGGGACTGATCTCACCGCCGCCGCATCACGATATTTACTCGATCGAAGATCTGGCACAGCTGATCTATGACTGTAAAAATGCAAACAAGGATGCAAGAATTTCTGTCAAACTGGTATCTGAAGCCGGTGTCGGAACGGTTGCAGCGGGTGTTGCAAAAGCAGGAGCCGGACTGGTTCTGATCTCCGGTTATGACGGAGGTACAGGAGCTGCACCGAGAAGTTCTATCCATAATACCGGACTTCCGTGGGAGCTTGGACTTTCTGAAACACATCAGACACTGATCCAGAACGGACTGAGAGAAAGAGTCCGTATCGAGACAGACGGTAAGCTGATGAGTGGTCGTGATGTGGCGATCGCAGCACTTCTCGGTGCAGAGGAATTTGGATTTGCGACGGCACCGCTTGTAACAATGGGCTGCGTAATGATGCGTGTATGTAACCTGGATACCTGTCCGGTCGGAATTGCAACCCAGAATCCGGAACTGAGAAAGAGATTTGCCGGAAAACCAGAATATGTCATCAACTTCATGCGTTTTATCGCGGAAGAATTAAGAGAATATATGGCAAAACTTGGCATTCGTACTGTAGATGAACTGGTGGGAAGGACAGACCTTCTGAAAGTGAGAGATGTGCCGACATCCAAACGTGCCGCAACACTGGATCTTTCCAGAATCCTCAATAATCCGTATGCAAAAGAGAAGAAAGGCATGATCTTCAATCCGAAGAAAGTCTTTGATTTTGAACTAAATAAAACACTGGATGAAAGAGTTCTGGTAAAGGAACTTCTTCCGTCACTGGAAAAGAAACAGAAGAGAATCCTGGAGCTGGATGTAAAAAATACAGACCGTACATTCGGCACAATCTTCGGTTCTGAGATTACAAGACGTTATCCGGACGGACTGGAAGAAGACAGCTATGTGTTGAAATGTAAGGGCGCAGGCGGACAGTCATTCGGAGCATTTATACCAAAAGGTCTGACACTGGAACTGACCGGTGACAGCAATGATTATTTTGGTAAAGGACTTTCCGGTGGTAAACTGATCGTTTATCCGCCGACTGGTGTGAAATTTAAAGCTGATGAAAATATTATTATTGGTAACGTAGCGCTTTATGGTGCAACAAGCGGAAAAGCCTATATCAATGGTGTGGCAGGCGAACGTTTCTGTGTCCGTAACTCCGGAGCAACAGCAGTTGTAGAAGGGGTCGGTGATCATGGATGCGAATATATGACTGGTGGACGGGTTGCAATTCTTGGCAAGACCGGAAAGAACTTTGCAGCAGGTATGAGTGGCGGTGTTGCCTACGTTCTGGATATGGACAGTGATCTTTATACAAAAGTCAACAAACAGATGGTTAATATCGAAAAAGTAACATCTAAGTTCGATGTATCTGAATTGAAAGGTATGATCGAAGAACATGTAGCAGCAACCAATTCCGAGACGGGAAAAGAAATCCTGGATCATTTCAAAGAATACCTGCCGAAGTTTAAGAAGATCATTCCGCGTGATTACGAGAGAATGCTGACCCGCATCCTTCAGCTGGAAGAAAAAGGTCTCAGCAGCGAACAGGCAAAAACCGAAGCATTTTATGCGATCAAAGAAGGAAGATAGGAGGCCAAAAACGTGGGAAAAGCAACAGGATTTATGGATTATGACAGATGCGATGCAGAGTGCGAATCTCCAAAAGAGAGAATTAAGCATTTCCGGGAATTCCACACGCCTCTGTCAAAAGAAGAGCAGGAAATACAGGGCGCCAGATGTATGGCATGCGGCGTCCCGTTCTGCCAGGCGGGACAGATGATCGCAGGGATGGCAAGCGGCTGTCCTCTGCATAATCTGGTGCCGGAGTGGAATGACCTGATTTATCACGGCAACTGGGAAGAGGCATATTACCGGCTGAAAAAGACAAACAATTTTCCGGAATTTACTTCCAGGGTATGCCCGGGACTTTGTGAGGCGGCATGTACCTGCAACCTGCACGGAAGCCCGGTGACGACTAAAGCAAATGAATATGGGATTATTGAAAATGCTTACGAAAAGGGATATGCAAAAGCATGTCCGCCGAAAGCGCGTACCGGCAAAAAGATAGCGATAATCGGTTCCGGACCTTCCGGTCTCACAGTCGCAGATCAGTTAAATAAACGAGGACATCTGGTAACAGTATTTGAGCGGGAAGATAAGCCGGGTGGACTTCTTCGTTATGGAATCCCGAATATGAAGCTGGAAAAACAGTTCATCGACCGGAAACTTGCAGTAATGGAAGAAGAAGGCATCCGTTTTGAAACTGGCTGCAATATTGGAAAAGATAAGAAATCTGCAGAACTTCTGAAAGCGTTTGACCGGGTGGTGCTTTGTTGCGGTGCATCCCATCCGCGTGATATAAAAGTACCCGGAAGAGATGCGAAAGGAATCTACTTTGCAGTAGATTTTCTGAAATCAACTACGAAATGTCTCTGGAAAAATGAGATGCAGCTGAAAGAAGGCGAATATATTTCTGCAAAGGGCAAAAATGTAATTGTCATCGGTGGTGGCGATACGGGAAATGACTGTGTTGGAACGTCGATCCGTCATGGTGCAAAATCCGTTCTTCAGCTGGAAATGATGCCGAAACTTCCGGATGAGAGAAGCGCTATGAATCCATGGCCGGAGTGGCCGAGAGTCTGCAAGACAGACTATGGTCAGCAGGAAGCAATTGCTCTCTGGGGACATGATCCGAGGGTTTATCAGACAACGGTAAAGGAATTTGTCAAAGATAAGAATGGAAATCTTTGCAAGGTGGTTCTTGTGAAACTGGAAAGCAAGAAGGATGAAAAGACCGGACGTATGATGATGGCAGAGGTCGTAGGAAGTGAGTACACGGTAAATGCAGAACTGGTGCTGATCGCAGCGGGGTTCCTCGGAAGTGAGGATTATGTGACAAAGGCATTCGGTGTGGAAGTCAATGAGCGCACGAATGTTAAAACAGCTCCGGGTGAGTATAAAACGAATGTGTCGAATATATTTACGGCAGGAGATATGCACAGAGGACAGTCACTGGTTGTGTGGGCAATCCGGGAAGGAAGAGAAGCGGCACAGCAGATAGATTTGGATCTGATGGGGTATACGAATCTGTCAGTACAGTAATTAGTGGCGTTTGATTTTATGAAGGCGTAGCCCGCCGCAAGGTGTAGGAAGTAGTTCCTGCACCTTGCGGCGGGCTACGCCTTTAATGAAAATGTGCAATAGATTTATTTTTCAGGTACAATTTCTAACCAGTAACCGTCTGGGTCTTCGATGAAGTAGATGCCCATGGACTCATTTTCGAAACAGACGCAGTTCATTTCTTTATGGTGTGCGAGGGCGGCATCCATGTCGTCTACGGTGAAGGCGAGGTGGATTTCGTTGTCGCCGAGGTCGTATGGGCGGTCCATGTCGCGAAGCCAGGTGAGCTCGAGCTGATGAACGGAGCTTCCATCACCGAGGTAGACGAGCTTAAAACTTCCGTCAGCAGCATCTTTTTCGCGGACTACGGTGAGTCCGAGTGCATCTTTGTAGAATTGAATTGATTTTTCAAGGTCACGTACATTTAAGTTGTTATGGTTGAATTTGAAATTCATAGTGGAATCCTTCTTTCTTATTTAGTATTCTAGATTTATTGATTATGAAGTCAGTTTAGCATAAATAATAAGGATTACGCAAGGAATGGTTATTAGGAGTGATAACGAAAATATCAGTATATTATGATACCCTAGTAGAATATTACAAAAATGTTAAATTGTATTGCAAAAAATAGAAAAATGGTATATAATCGACCACAGGGTTAGGAAAATAATTAGTAAAAAATATAGGATGGGTGATTATGAGAAAATTTAAACAAGCATTTTTGGCATCTGTTCTTGCAAGTTCAATGGTAGTTACGCCAGTATTTGCAGATGATGTCAGCAATCTGCAGAATAGTAAAAATGCAGCACAGAGTGAAGTGAATTCTCTTCAGTCAGAATTGCAGACACTAATTGAAAAAATGAGTAAGCTGGAAGATGATCTGGTGTCAACAGGTCAGCAGATCACACAGGCACAGGATGATCTTACTGTTGCTAAAGAAAAAGAACATCAGCAGTACGAAGATATGAAGAAGCGTATCAAGTATATGTATGAAGAAGGCAACTCGACTGCGATTGAGACTCTGATCAGTGCTGAGAATTTCTCAGACTTACTTAACAAAGCAGAGTATGTTCAGAACGTACATAGTTATGACAGAAAGCAGCTTCAGGAATATATTGATACCAAGCAGCAGATTGCAGATCTGAAAGCACAGCTTGAAGAAGATCAGGCGAATCTGGAGTCTATGCAGTCTGATTATGAGGCAGAGCAGACGACGCTGAGTAATACGCTGGAATCTAAGAAAGAAGAAGTCGCAGATCTGGATCAACAGCTTCAGGCAGCTGTAGCAGCAGCTGAAGCAAAGAGGCAGGCAGAAGAAGCTGCAAAGGCAGCAAAAGCAGCTGAGTCAACAAAGTCAAATTCGACCGTTGCATCGACAAGCAACAGTGGTTCACAGACTGTAGGTAATACAACAAATAACAATAATAACAACACAACCGTTACACCGAGTGCACCAAGTACACCAAGTACACCAAGTACCCCGACAGTGACTCCGGATACAAGTAATAATAACAGCAGTAGTGATAACGGTGGAAGTACATATGGCAACGGAAGCGCTATTTTAAGTGCAGCAGCAGCATACCTTGGAGTTCCTTATGTATGGGGCGGTACTTCGGGAAGTGGTGTTGATTGTTCAGGTCTTGTATACCTGGCACATCAGGCATGTGGTATTCCAATTACACGTAACTCATACAGTCAGGGAAGTGGCGGACAGGCAGTGTCAGACCCACAGCCGGGTGATGTTGTATGTTACGGAGGACATGTGGGAATCTACGCAGGAGGCGGACAGATGATTCATGCACCGCAGCCGGGTGAGGTCGTATGTTATACAAGTGTTGATTATGCATACCACTGGTATAGAAGATACTGGTAAGAATAAGATCTAAATAGAAAGTAAAAGATGCAAGTAAAAAAATTTTTTTACTGAAACTCAAAAAACGTACAAAATAAAGGAATTTTCATTTGGTAATCAACCATTTGAAAATTCCTTTTTTGATGAAACTATTTTGTTAATTTTAGAAAAATTTCTTTTTTCTACGGCGTCCTTTACAATAAGGGCAGGATTCACGATGTCTCTTCTGATAGAAAACTTTATCAGCTGGACTTAACGGATATTTGTGTTCAGAACTTCTTTTACAATTCCACCAAACCTTCTGTGAATATGTATCTAATATTTCATCGGGATTTACAAGGCAATAGTTTGCAATAAAATCCCAATCTTCCATTAAATCAGGATGAAGCGCGGCAAAGGATGTTTTTCCAGGAAGTGCTTTACGACCGGAACAATAAGGACAATCCGCTTCACCATTTATAACATCGATGATTCGAGCAGGATAATTACCGTGACAAGTAGGGCAACAATTTATTGGCATCACTAGAGCTGAAAGATAAGGTGAATTGGGACTATTTTATTTTGTTGGTTGCAAAAACAGGAATGAGATTTTCTGAACTAATTAAGCAATTGCCAGAGGATAAGCCAATTTTTGTTGATGGGGCAGTATACAATTCAACAGTAAACAATATACTTGCAAGACACTGTAAAGAATGCAATATACCAGTAATATCAATTCATGGTTTGCGGCATACGCATGCGTCTTTACTGCTGTTTACAGGCGTATCTATTGCTAGTGTAGCAAGAAGATTGGGACATTCGAGTATGACAACAACACAGAAAACATATTTACATATTATTCAGGAATTGGAAAATAAAGATATTGATTTAGTTATGCGTTCATTATCAAGTTTAAGTTAACGAATTACACGGCTTGCGTTGATTAAGAGTGATAAGAAAATGACCTGATTTATTTATACAAAAATTGGTATAGATAAGTTGGGTCATTTATTGTGCAGTATATTTGATTATGGTAATATAAAGTTATGAATTTTCCAAAAGAAAAGAGAATGAAAATGAATTTAAAAGAGAAATACTGGAAGAAATTGTACGGACAGATAACAAACAAAGATTTACTTTTAATGAAGATAAAACAAAGATACGGGCAAACCAGGGGCATTCGATTCTTGTCGATGTAGAATTACCAGTAGCAATACCGCCTGAAACGCTCTGGCATAGAACTGGAGAAAAATATGTTGCATCCATTGATCAACAAGGATTGATTCCAAAGGGTAGGTTATATGTGCATTTATCATCAGACGCAGCTACAGCTACGAAAGTCGGATCACGTCACGGAAAACCAGTGCTTTATATCGTAAAAGCAAAAGAAATGCATGACGATGGATATAAATTCTATTTATCAAAAAATGGAGTGTGGTTAACGAAAGAAGTACCCGTAAAATATTTGATCAAAGAGGAGCAGTAAGGATGATTTATATAACCGGTGACTGTCACGCTGATTTTACCAGGTTCAATACTAAAATTTTCCCGGAACAATATGAAATGACAAAAGATGATTATATCATTATCTGCGGTGATTTTGGCGGAGTATGGAATCGCTTTGAAGAAAATAAACATGAGAAGCATTGGATGGACTGGCTGGAAGATCGTCCTTTTACAACTCTTTTTTGTGAGGGGAACCATGAGAATTTTGACAGGCTTTACAGCTATCCTATAGAAAAATGGAATGGTGGAAATGTACATAAGATTAGACCTTCGGTGATCCATCTTATGCGAGGACAGGTTTTTCAACTTTGCGGAAAGAAATTCTTTGTATTTGGCGGAGCAAAAAGTCATGATACAGAAGGTGGAATACTTGATCCAGAAGCACCGGATTTCAAGAAGAAAAAGAAAGAACTGGATAAGGAATGGCTGCCGTATCGTGTGAATCACATTTCCTGGTGGAAAGAAGAAATGGCTTCAAATGAGGAAATGGAAGAAGGATTAAGAAATTTATCTCAGTATAACAATGAGGTAGATTTTATTATCAGCCATTGTTGTGCTACAAGTACCCAGAAACAATTTGTAGATAAGACTTTTTCAGCAGATTCCATGACGGATTATCTGGAGTTAGTGAAGCAGCGGGTAAATTTTAAGAAGTGGTTCTTTGGTCATTATCATGATAATAAGAATATTGGACCGAAAGAAATACTGATATATGAGCAGATTATTCGGATACTGTGAGAAATTATAATTTGTGTATGACGAAAGGAGATTTTCGGTTTATGTGTAAATTGATGGAAGAATATGAGAAACGTACACTGAACCGGTTCATGAAAAAACTTACTGTTCCGGGCGAAAAATGTAATCTGAAGATGCGGATGAATCTGCGCTATGCATGTTTCAAATTTCTAGGTATGTAAAAAGAATCACTTATCAGAAAAATAAAAATAACAGGAGGAAACTAAAAATGGAAGTAATACGCGCAAAAAGTGCCGGATTCTGCTTTGGTGTAAAACGCGCTGTCGATACAGTATATGAGCAGGTTGAAAAACAGATGGGAAAACAGATCTATACTTATGGTCCGATCATCCATAATGAAGAGGTTGTAAAGGACATGGAAGCACATGGCGTAAAAGTCCTGCGCGGTGAGGAAGAACTGAAAGGTCTGGAAGAAGGACTGGTGATTATCCGCTCTCATGGTGTTCCAAAGAGAATCTGTGACCTAATGGATGAAAAAGGCATCGAATATGTAGATGCAACCTGTCCGTTTGTGAAAAGAATCCATAAGATTGTTGCCGAAGAAAGTAAAAAAGGCAGCCGGATCATTATCATTGGTAATCCGGATCACCCTGAGGTTGAAGGAATCCGGGGCTGGGCAGGAGAAAATGTAACCGTTATAAAAAATGCAGAAGAAGCAGAAAAATTTGAAAATACTACATCTGAAAGAATTTGTATTGTGTCTCAGACGACATTTAATTACAATAAATTCAAAGATTTAGTTGAAATTATTTCAGAAAAGGGTTATGATATAAGTGTTTTAAATACGATTTGTAATGCAACCAGAGAGCGTCAGACAGAAGCAAGGAGCATTGCAAAAGAGGTGGATGCTATGATTGTAATCGGAGACAAACATAGTTCCAATACCCAGAAACTGTATGAAATATGCAGCAGGGAATGTCACAATACGTACTATATACAGACACTTGACGATTTTGATATGAATCAATTAAGGTCCGTGGAAACAGTAGGTATTACAGCAGGGGCATCCACGCCCAACAATATAATTGAGGAGGTTCAAAATAATGTCAGAATTATCTTTTGAACAGATGTTAGACGAGTCATTTAAAACGATTCACAATGGAGAAGTAGTTGAGGGAACGGTAATCGATGTAAAACCGGAAGAGATTATCCTGAATATCGGTTATAAGGCAGACGGTATCATTACAAAGAGCGAATATTCCAACGATCAGTCTCTTGACCTTACAACAGTTGTATCCGTAGGTGATACAATGACAGTTAAGGTACTGAAAGTAAATGACGGAGAGGGTCAGGTTCTTCTTACATATAAGAGACTGGCTGCAGAAAAAGGAAATGAGAGACTGCGCGAAGCATATGAAAACCACGAAGTGCTGAAAGCTACAGTTACACAGATTCTTGGCGGCGGTATTTGTACAACAGTTGATGAAGTAAGAGTATTTATCCCGGCAAGCCTTGTATCCGATGTATACGAGAAGAATCTTGAGAAGTACAAGGGACAGGAAGTTGAGTTTATCGTTACTGAGTTCAACCCGAAGAAGCACAGAATTATCGGTAACTGCAAGGAGCTGATCATCGAGAAGAAGAAGAAGATGCAGGAAGAGCTCTTCGCAAAGCTTGAGGTTGGTCAGACCGTTGAGGGTACTGTAAAGAACGTTACAGATTTCGGTGCATTCGTAGATTTAGGCGGAGCAGATGGTCTGCTTCACATTTCTGAGATGAGCTGGGGCCGTATCGAGAATCCTAAGAAGGTATTCAAGAGTGGTGATAAGGTTAAGGTTCTTGTAAAGGCAATCGATGGAAATCGTATCGCACTGAGCATGAAGTTCCCGGAGGAGAATCCGTGGAAGGATGCAGAAGAGAAGTTTGCAGTAGGTACTGTTGTTACTGGTAAGGTAGCACGTATGACTGACTTTGGTGCATTCGTAGAGTTAGAGTCAGGTGTTGATGCACTGCTTCACGTTTCTCAGATCTCCAGAGAGCGCGTAGAGAAGCCACAGGATGTTCTGTCCATCGGTCAGGAAATCACCGCAAAGGTAGTAGACCTGAACGTAGATGCAAAGAAGATCAGCCTGAGCATGAAGGCTCTTGCAAACGATGAGGATCAGGAATAATCCGTAAGAAATACATCAAATAAAGTGAATTTAAAAAGACCGGGTAGAAAAAACTACCCGGTCTTTTTTTAATTAAAGCAAGTGAAGAAAAGCAAGCGGTTCAAGAAAATAATTCCGGCGGTGCTTCCTGCGCCTCCTCAGAAGGAACAGGTACAGCACATCGAAGTGCATCTTCGAGTACATTATGTGCATAGGCGAGAATAAAATCAGGATCAGCTATATATTCTGTAAAAAGCTGCTTGGAAGAATACTCCTCCTTATAAAGATCAAACATATCCTCATGCGAGAGCGGAAGAAAAGTACTGCTTTTCTTTGTGTAGCAGGTAGAAGCATTTGCCTGAACACGATGCTCCGGGTCTACATATTGGCCGACCTTCTTATGAACAGCGCGGTCCTCATCAGGAAGATAATAATAATCCTTATAATTATCAAAGAAATACTTTAATTCCCCGACAAAAGCACGAATCTCAATAATGATCTGATTCGCACGGATCGATAAACGGCAAAGCGGCAGCTCACGCGTCACAGCTACCGGGACCTTAACAGAACAGTCCACCACAATAGTAAGAGAGGACGATGCAGTGCTTAACGAATAGCCGGCAAGTGTCCACTCACTGCGGAAGATATCAAGATAAGACAAAAGCGGCATAATCTGAGGAAGAGCCTTTAAATCATCCTCATTGTGAAGAAGAAGCACCTGATAAAGACGCTTATCACCAGTCTCAAGATAATCATGATAAACAGCGATCATCTCCTTGCCGGTAGCCTGATCTAGTCTTGAAATATTTAAATAGCTTTCAAGTGTTGTAAGTTTTAAGTTCTCAAGCTGCAGAAGTGTCTTTACAGGACGTAGGTGGCGGTACAGATCAAAGCTGCGAATATTGTCAAGCACATCAGTATTAAGGCCGTAGGCAGCAGCACATTTCTTTAAAAAAGGAAGATCAAAGGTTTCGCCATTAAAAGAAACAATAACCTGATAATTTTTTATAAAAGAAAAAAAGTCCTCAAGGATCTCCTGCTCAGAATTAAGCGAATCAGAAAACCACTGTCTGATATGCCACTCCATCTGCTGATGATAGACCGCACCAATCAGATAAATAGAAGAGGTAGCAGGTGTGAGTCCTGTCGTCTCAATATCAAGAAATACAAGATCCTTTAAGGGTGCAATCGCATGAGAATCATAAAATTGCGGAATCGAAAACGTTTTGCTTATAACAACCATTGAAATTCCCCCGTTATATAAAAATCACATTAAATACAAATCTTAAAAATTTCTTACATTATAGCATAAGAGAGGAGAGAAGTCAAATCTATTCCTATTATGTGATTTGCAGTAAACAGTGATATATATATGAATTATGATTATAGATAATTACAACAAAAATGAAAAAAATCATAAGAAAATATAAAAAAAAAACAAAAATGGTACTTTACAAAGTGTTTGAAATGTGCTACTGTTTAAGTAAGCGAAAAAAGCATGTTCATCAGTTCAGCTGGAAACAGTGAAAACTTGGAAGGAGTATGGAATATGCAGGGAGATGACAGCAAAGAGGGCAAAGACAGCAAGCGTTTAAGTCGCGCAGAGCTTCTTGAAATGCTTATTGAGCAGTCAAAAGAAGTCGAGTCACTTAAAAAGAAGGTTGACGAGCTTCAGAAACAGCTTGATGATCGAACGATTAAGTTGCAGCAGACAGGTTCGATTGCAGAAGCAGCTCTCGCATTAAACGACATATTCAAAGCTGCAGATCAGGCAGCATCCCAATACATCGAAAGTATCAAGCGTATGGAGCACGAAAAGAATGTAGAGTTCCAGGCGCTTCGCCAGAAGACACTTGATGCATGTGCTGTGATGAGAGAAGATACACAAGAGTATTGCAGACGGCTTCGTTATGAGAGCGAGGCAAAAAGAGACGCGCTGTATGCTCAGTTAGAAAAAGAAGAGATCGAGAAAAACAATTCTAGTGAAGGCAGCGATCCAAGCACAAGGACGTGCCTTGAGACATCTCCCAGTGTAGGTGGAGGTGTCTCATGAAAAAAAATAAAAAACAACCACTTGAAGTGCCGCCGATAGAGACTCTTGAAAAAGAGCTTCACAGAGAGCTTTACAAAAAGAGCTACAGGAGCACGCTTCGAAGCACGGTTTATACACTCATTACAGTGGCGGCAGTAGCAGTACTGGTAGCTACTTTGGTGTTACCTGTTTTACAGATCTATGGTACGTCCATGACGCCGACCTTATCAGATGGAGACATAGTTGTCTCTGTTTCTGGTTCGGAATTTGAAGCGCAGGACATAATTGCATTCTACTACAATAATAAGATCTTAGTAAAACGTGTGATTGCAACAGCAGGACAGTGGGTAGATATCGACGAAGAGGGAAATGTTTCAGTTGACGGAACACCACTCGATGAGC
>ERZ507073.1843-NODE-1843-length-11810-cov-4.090600_pt1 | contig 11810 bp, 10 predicted proteins | sample MGYA00512290_ERZ507073 | MGnify/ENA metagenome assembly ERZ507073 | reverse complement strand
TGGAGTTCAGACGTGTGCTCTTCCGATCTCCGGCAGCCAACCCGGCGCTGCGCTATGCCCAGCGCGCCCCGGCCGAGCAGGCGGCGCTGAACGCCCTGGTGCAGTATTAGCCAAAAAAAGGGCGCCTTCCATAGACGGAAAGCGCCGCGGGCAAGCAGGCGGAATTTAATCCAGCGTATAGCGGGCCTGCACAAAGGAAGCATCCATCCCCTGCACCATCTCAGATACGAGCAGGGAAAGGTTTTCGATATCGTCCAGATCCGCCACCTCGGTGGTGGAATGGGCATAGCGCACCGGCGCGCCGATTTCGATGCAGGCGGGGCCGTCGCCGGTGAGCTGGGAATAGGCGTTATCGCCCAGCGAAGCGTAGCAGACATAATGCTGTAGGCCGGTGCTATGCGCGGCCGCGGTACGCTCTGCCAGGGCATACAGGCCGGGATGGGCGATGGTGCCGTTGTCCGCGCCGTCGCTGTAGTTGTAGTGCGAAGCCACCGGGCCTTGGCCCACAGAAGCCTCAAACACGCCCTTTACATCTGGCGTATCGCCGGCCAGCAGCATATCCATGCTGATGGCGGCAATGGGGTTGATGCGGCGCACGGCCATGGCGGCGGCGCGCTGGTTGTATTCCTCCCACACGGTGGCGGCCAGGTAGGTGGTGCGCTGCGGGCGGGCCTGGTACAGCTGGCGGGCAATGCCGACCAAAGCGGCGACGCAGCCGCAGTTATCCAGCGCGGTGGCGGCCACGCGCCGGCCGCCAAGCCGCCGGTACACCGGCTCATACACCACGGGGCAGCCGATGGCAAAGCCCATCTCCTTTGCCTGCTCGGCGCTGTCTGCGCCCACATCGACCAGCAGCTCACGCATGGGCTGCACGCGCTGCTTTTCCTCCTCCGTCATCAGATGATTGCACTTGGTGCCCACCACGCCGTACTGCCAAGCGCCGGAGACGGTGCGCACGAGCACACGGCTGCCGGGCAGCACCTTATCCGGCACGCCGCCGATGGCCTGCAGGCGCAAAAAACCATCCTCCGTAACAAAGGATACGATCATGCCGACCCTGTCCATATGGGCGTAGACCATCACGGGCTTTAGCGCGGGGTCCGTACCGTCGATGCGGGCGATGACGTTGCCGACATTGTCCACCGTAAGGCTGTCGGAAACAGGAGAGAGATACGCCTTGGCCTTTTGCGCAATGTCGCGCTCAAACCCCGAGGGGCCGGGGGTGGTGCAAAGGTCTTGTAAAACGTCGTTGAGCACTGGTTTCATAACAAGGGCCTCCTTTGGAAACAAAAAGGTGTGTTGGGCAAATTATCCCACCTTTTGTGCGGAAAAGCAAGGGGGCAGGCCCGGCCAAAGCGCCCCTTTGCCCGCCGGGGGAAAAACGCTTTGATGAAAACGCCCTTTGCCGGGCACAAAGCATGCCATGCGCGGCAGAAAGGCCGGACATGCCGCCGCCTGCTTAGGCGGAAATCAATGAGGCGGAAAGCAAAACGACCATCCCCGGGGCAGGAAATATGCCCATCCCCCAAGCATAGGCCGGACATGCCGCCGCCTGCTTAGGCGGAAGGAGAACAGGCATAGGTAAAAACGGCCATCCCCGGGGCAGGAAATATGCCCATCCCCCAAGCATAGGCCGGATATGCCGCCTGCTTAGGCGGCATGGAACAGCGGCAGAGCGGGCGGCGCAAAGGTAAACACGAAAAACAGCGCGCACAGCGCCGCCGCCCCAACACAGCACAAAAGGCCCCGGGCGGGCGCCGGGCCGCCGGACTGCATCAGGCGGCGGGAAACGGCGAACATAACGAGCACCCATGCAAAGCAACTGGCAATATCCACCCATAGGCTGTGTACGCCGAACATCCCGGTGTAGGTATAGTAAAAGGCGATCATCAGCGCCGGGCCCAGCAGCAGCGCACAGCTTTTGGCCGCCCAAAACCGCAGTAGAGGCGGATGCAGCAGCAAACACTCGGCGCATGCCGCCAGCAAAAACGGGAAAAACAGCAGCTTGCCGTGCTCCCATACGCTTTCGCTGACGGGGCAAAAGAGCCCGACAAGGGGATTTTCCCCGGTTAGGCGGTATAGAAAATGGCAAATAACACACGCCGCCAGCACGAACAGCGCGCTGTATCGTTCGGCTTTGGCAAAGGCAGACCGGTCCACAGGCAATCCCTCCTAAAACATATGGGTTTTACAGTGTATCCGATCTTGCGCTGGCCTATGAACGCATGGGCAAAAAAACAGCGCAGGAGAGCCTGCGCTGCCACGGGAAAAAACGCCTAGGCGCGCTTTCGGCGCATAAGGCTGAGCGCTGCGCCCAGCGCCCCGCCCAGCGCGGCGGGCAGCACCCAGCACAGGCTGCTTTGGTACAGCGGCAAAATATGCAGAAAATCCGTGAGAAGAGGGAGGGCCAGGCCGGCGGATTCCAGCGCGTATAAAACGCTGACCACCCCGCAAAACGCTACGGCCATGGGGTAGCACAGCGGCGCCTTGCCGCATACACGGTGGCACAGGCCCAGCACGATGAGCACGATGGCCACCGGATAAAGGGCGTTTAAGACGGGCACGGAGACGGCCAAAATGGCATTGAGCCCAAAGATGGAGACCGCATAGCTGACCACGCCGAACACCAATACCCACGCCCGATAGGATAGGCGGGGAAACACGGTGGCAAAATATTGGCTGCAAGAGCTGAAAAGCCCGATGCAGGTATTCAGGCAGGCGATGACAAAGATCAGCCCCAGCAGCACCGAGCCCACCGGGCCGTACAAAAACGATACCGCGCGGGACAGCACCTCCGCGCCGTTTTCCGCGCCGGGGAACGCGCCGCCGCTGACCGCCCCCACATGCGCCAGCAGCGCATACACCAAAAGCAGCACGCCGCCCGCCAGGTAGCCGGCGCGCACGGTGCAGCGCACCACGGGCCGGCCCTCCGGCACGCCGCGGGCCTTTAGGTTGAGCGCGATGACAATGCCGAAATTTAGCGCGGCGATGGTATCCATCGTTTGGTAGCCATCCACAAAGCCGCGGGCGGCCGCCCCGCTTTGGTAGGCGCCCAGCGCCGGGCCATAGCCGCCGGGCGGATGCACAAAGCAGCCCACCACGATGCAGAGGATCAAGGCCAGCAGGCAGGGGCCGGTGATTTTGCCGAGGCGGTCCGTCAGCTTGTCCGGGCGCAGAGCCAGCGCCATGGCAGCGGCGAAAAACGCCAGCGCGTACACCGGCAGCACCCACCCGGGCGCGGACGGGAAAAAGGGCGTAACCGCCATTTCAAACGACGTGGAAGCGGTGCGCGGAATGGCCAGCCCCGGGCCGATGGAAAGGTAGACCAGCAGCGTGAACACAAACGCAAACCGCCGGCCCACCCGGCTCAATCAGCACGTCATGGTGATCGGTGCTTCCGGCACGGGAAAATCCCGATGCTTTATCCGTCCTGCCGTCTTCCAAGCCGTCAAACGCAAATATGGCACCGCCCAGGGGGAATCCGTTATCATTACGGATCCCAAAGGGGAACTATTTACCGATCTATCCGAATTCTTGAAAGACCAGGGATACCTGGTCAGGGTATTCAACTTGGTCAACCCAGCACACAGCGATAGCTGGAACTGCATGGCCAATCTGCACGGAGATCCATTCATCGCACAGATTCTGGTAGATGCGATCATCTCCAATACCAGCCATGACAAAGGCGATCACTTTTGGGATTCGGGCGAAAGCAACCTGTTGAAGGCTTTGATGCTGTACGTTGATCTCGATCCCACACTGGAATCGGCCGATAAAAATCTATCGTCGGTGTACCAGATGCTGATCCAGCATACTGAACGCCAGCTTTCCTTGCTGTTTGATCGGTTACCTTTGGATCATCCCGCCCGAGCACCATATAACCTATTTGCACAGGCCAGCGACACGGTTCGTGCCGGTATTGTCCTGGGACTGGGTACACGGCTTCAAGCGCTTCAATCCCCAGCCATCCAACGGCTAATCAGCGGTTCCGGCATCAGCTTGACCGCTCCGGCACAACAGAAGTGTGCGTATTTTGTGATTCTGAGCGACCAACATGATGCGTTTGATTTCCTATCGAGCTTGTTCTTTTCCATGTTGTTTATCGAGCTAATTCAGTTTGCCGACAACATGCCGGACGGCCGTTGCCCGGTACCCGTCAACCTTGTACTCGACGAGCTCAATAATCTGGGCACCATTCCCGCGTTCCCGCGCCGCGTCAGTAGCTGCCGATCGCGGGCGGTACAAATCTATATGGCTATCCAGGGATTGGGACAACTTCAAAATAGATATCCGGACAACCTCTGGGCAGCAGGTCCGACCGTTCGTTCCAATTTATACGGCGCAGCCAAACCACCGGAAGACTTTTAACTTTATTTTATTTATATAAAGGAGGTAAACAAATTGGCTACTCAAGAGACTGAATTTGATCTGACTACTGTGGATTCGCCCGAAGATAATCTCGTGACTCAATCGGACGCGGATGAGGGAGCGCGAAGTACAGAGGCGCTTCTATCAAACCGAAACGCCGTACCCGTAAAAAAGCGGAGGAGGTACCCTCAGAACCAGAGGCCGTTTTGCCGCAGCGTTCCCCTCGACAACGCGAAGCTATCGTCGCTATAGACGACTACCGCACCGTTGAAACCGAAGAAGATAAGCAACAGAATGACCTGTTGGATCTTATGGAATCCCTCAAAAGCAAGAAGCGATTGACAGGTACCATTCAAGGTGTAGAACGAAGTGCAGGTACAGCCGAAAGCTATGCAATAGTTTACCACGGCATCTATAAAATCATGATTCCTGCCAGCGAAGTGGTTAATCCACCGGCGGATTTCCGTGGTAGGGAACCTGCTGATGTAATGCATTATTTGCTACTCAAGCGTATGGGGGCAGAGATTGACTATATCGTACTGGGCATTGATCCGGAAGGCTTAGCGGTAGGCAGCCGATTGCAAGCAATGGCCTCCAAATGTCGGGAATCCTATTTTGCTACGGACAACGACGGAAACTATCGACTCCATGAAGGGGTATGCGCTGAAGCTAGAGTAGTTTCGGTCATCCGAGCAGGCATTTTCATTGACCTGTTTGGAGTGGAATGCTATATTCCGCTACGTGAGCTGAGTTACCAGCGTTACTTGGACGCATCCACCCATTTTGAGCCAGGACAGCGCGTGTTGGTGCATATCACCAGTCTGGACCGCAGTGACCGCGACCATATCCAAGTTACGGCTTCCATCAAACAAACCCAACAAGATCCATACGAGCAGGCCATGCGCAAATACATGGTAGGAAACCGGTATGTTGGTGTGGTGAGCGTCGTCGATACCAACGGCGTCTTCGTGGCTTTAGACGGTATCGACTGCCTTTGTCCATACCCCAAACGAGGCCGTCCGCCCAAAGGGGCCCGCGTTACCGTCCGAATTCTCGGTATCAACCAAGAATCTCACCGAATCTGGGGTGTGATTACTCATATATCCACCCAAATTTCCTGAAAGGAGGCTCTATCATGGAAACCGCACTCAGCCGGCAGGAACAGGTGCGCCGGCGCAATATTTCCATTGCCACCCGCAAGATGGTCGAGCAGCTGCTTGATGTAGAGGAATCCGATGACACATCCATCATGCTCAACTATCACGGGTTCTACTTGCAGCTCTCGTTTTCCGAAGCGCATCCGTTGATGGTCATCTACCTGGCACACGGTTTATCCCATGCCATTACGGTTAAGGATGCACGCCGAATCAACGACATCAATCAGCGCAGCATTTTGGGCAGCCACTCGGTCAACAGCCAAGTTGCCCTCCGTGCGGAAACGGAACTCGTCGCTGCGGATGGTAGCAGTATTCCGGCAGATGGGCTCATTGAGGTGATAGGGTTAGACACAGAACATAAAGGAGTGTTCACATCCGATTTGCCTTTTGGCCGCTTTTATGCGCAGGAGCTGGCTACAGACAATCATTATATCTTGAATGATACCCGCTACCCCATCATTTTTGACTATGCGGGACCTAGCACTGACACCGTCCATATCTCGATACATGATGGCGAGCCTATCTCCAATATCCTGAAACGTGGCAAGATCGACGGCCGTAAAATCAATCCAAATGGTGATGGTCTGGAAGGTGCAGTCATTGGCCTCTTCCCCGAGTCCGTCACCACATTTACTGAAGAAACGGCACTCATGACCACAAAGACCGAAAAGGGAGGAGCCTTCTCGTTCGCCAACGTACCCATCGGACATTGGCAGTGTGTAGAAATTGCTCCGGCCACAGGCTACATACTTGGCAATGAAATCCATCACGTCTACGTGACGGAAGATGGACAAACCATTCCCATTCAGCTAATCAACGCGCCAATCATGGGGCATGTACGGCTAACAAAAGTCGACACAGACTACCCAGACAACAAGCTCAGCGACGCCGTGTTTTATATCTATGAGGACAGTAACGGCGATCAGGCCTGGGATAAAACGGACGAGATGGTGGGACAGATGCAGGAAACCGAACCAGGTGTTTATGAGCTGAGGGACCTGCTTTATAACGGGTATTTCTGTATTGAGCAGGAAGCGCCAACTGGCTTTGAACTGGATCAGACATCACACTATTTTCGCATCGAAAACCATGGAGAAACTGTTGAAGTGGAGACCGAAGCCGGCAAGGGGCTGTTCAACAACGCCCAGAAAGGAAGCCTGCGAATCCTAAAAACGTCCAGTGATGGCCGCAAAGAAGGATTTGCGTTCCGCATTACCGGTACGGACATCACCGGCCATCGTTACGATCAAACGTTTACCACCGACTCCTCAGGTGAAATTCTGGTTGAAGGTCTACGCGTTGGCGAGTATTCAATCACCGAATTGCGAAACGAGGCATCTGCAGGATACAAGCTGGCCGACGCAGTCACCGTGGAAATCGTACCCAATGAGACGCTTGAGGTGAAAGTCCACAATGATAGAGTCACCGTGGAAATACCAAAAACTGGGGACACCGCCAACCTGATGATCTGGGGGTTACTCTTGTGCCTCGCTGGTACAGGTATAATAGCTGCTATGGTGCATATGATTCGGCATCGGCATCAAGTCGTTCAGCCCAAAACCAAAAACTAAAAGATGAGGCAGAGAAGACCAACCATCGTCTTCTCTGCCCCTTTTATAACCCATCTTTTTGAAAGGAGCTTTTTATGAAGAAACGAATCGCACTTCTGGTTGCCATATGTCTACTACTTTGCTGCCCTATCGTCTATGCCGACACCGACGGTACCGAGCCGCAGGTCATAGACCAGCCAAGCAAGCTGATCCTCCAGTTGGGTCCTGAGTGGGCGGGCGTGTCCTTTCAGCTACACACAGACGCCGGAACATATCCAGATCCGATCTTGGTAGACGATACAGGATTATTGACCATGGAGTTGGGAAGCAGCAAAACGTATACGCTCAGATGCCTTAGCTCTGACATCCCCATTCCGGTACCGAATGAGCAACAACAACCAAGTGGGCAAATAGCGCAAACGCCGAATTCGCCAGCGCCTACCGATGACGTTACTCCGTCCCCCTTAACACCACAACCGGAAGAGACCGATATCCCTACAGCGCATCTTTTCCTCTTTTTAGGAGGACTGGCCGTTTGTATCGGTGCGCTCATTGCCATGCGCATCCATAAAAAGCACAGACAGCAACGCGAGGTCGATGATTGGGACGTTTAACAATGTCCTGGAAGGAATCAATCACATGTCCATCAAATTTTTTTGAAAAAGTTTCTGCATACTGACTTTTGATTTTACAAGCTTTATTTTCCATGCTACGCTCGAAATGAACCCGGAGCGTCCCGGTTCCGCTTGCGAGCAGGCTTTCGGTACGAATAGGGGCAGGCACCCATCGTCAACACACCCAGCGAAGGTGTGGAACCGTTACGGATCTTAGAGAAGAAAGAATCCAGATACTGCAAGCGATAATTTCATAGAGAGGCCGGAGGGCCGCTAAAACACTTCAAGAGTCAAGGCTGGTGCGACACCACTATCCAGCGCTTTACTTTGTTGTACCCTTTAGCGGTTCCTTCGGCCTTTTTAGTTCAAAAAGGAGGCCCAATTGCCATGAAAAAAAGAAAGAAAAGAAAGGGAATCTCAACGCTACCAGGCATGCGGTCTATGCGTTGCCCCGAATGTGGCAGCCCTGTCGTCCTCAAAAGCGCCGATGGCATTTATCATACCAACCCCGACCACGTCCAGCTCTATGTCTGTTCCCGGTACCCGCAATGCGATACCTATGTCCGTACCCCCCCTGGCACGACCATCCCGATGGGGACACTGGCCAACCGCCAGCTGCGCCGGCTGCGCGTGCAAGCGCATAAAAGTTTTGATCGGCTTTACCGTAGCGGTCTGATGGGCAAGGACGATGCGTATCGTTGGCTGGCCAGCGTAGTGCAGGCGCCTATGTCCTGCGCTCACATCGGATATTTAGGCGACTATTATTGCAAAAAAGTTATTGATGAAAGCGATGCGCTCTTCACTCAACTGCGTAGTCGAGCCCGGTATCCGATAGCATCGGGAGGTGAATAAGGATGATGCAGCTCACACCTGCCCAACAACAGCTGGTGGAAGCCAACATGGGACTCGTTCACAAAGTGCTGGCAGATCGGATACACCCTCGCGCCTGGGAACAAAGCGTGTATAGCTATGAGGACTATCGCCAGATTGGCTATGTCGGCCTATGCAAAGCGGCTGCTAGCTATAAGCCTGGTGGCAAAGCGAAATTCTCAACTGTGGCCTATGTCTACATACGGAACGAGATCTATATGGCGATCGAATACGCTACAATACGGCGGCGAGAGATCACTGTCGAGGAGGTCTTCGCATCCGATGAACACCAGAGGTTTGATACGCCTGAAGCCATGGGACTGGATCGTATCGTAAACGATGCTCAGAAGATGACCGATGGCGTGTTGAGAAAAGGAATCACAGCTTTAAAGCTTCGGACGCAGGGATATACAGCCAAGGAAATCGGTGAACGGATGCATGCCCCGGCTAACCATGTCACGGCCTGGATCTCCCGTGCTCGCAAATACCTACAGTCGAACCCTGCTATCGCCGAACTGAAAGAACTATGAAATATAAACGATTACTTCGAAATTGGGCTGCACCGATCGGGTGCGGCCTTTTTCTTTTGTTGGTATTTCGGTTCGTGCTGTTTCTGGGATACGTTCCTTCCTCTTCTATGGAGCCCTCGTTGCAGGCAGGCTCCTATATCCTGGCTTTAAGAGTGTTTGACGAACCAAAGAAAGGTGACGTGGTCGTATTCCAGCATGAAGGACGGCTGTTGGTCAAACGTATCGTTGCTGTTCCAGGTGACTGCTATGTTCGCACCGGTGATGTCCTATGTATCACAAAAAATGAAGGAGTGATGGTACCTGCCCAGTGTTACCTAGTCTTGGGTGACAACGCATCCTGCTCCATAGATTCCCGGTATTGGTCAGATCCATATGTCCAACATGGCGATATTGTCGCGGTAGTTCTTGGCATACCGGACAAATGAAGAATGTCAAAGCAGCTCAAGTTCTCGGCTAATATTTGGAGATTGCAAAAATCAGCCGAATTCCATGTTGTAAAACAAGGAAGTTTCGGCTATAATATAAAGTAAACCAAGATTAGCCGAAATTTATTATGGGGGTGAGCGATCGAATGACATATATTCAACGACACATGGAAGACCGAATCCTGGAATTGAGCAAGAGCTATGCTGCAATCTTGCTGACCGGTCCTCGACAGGCAGGGAAAACCACTATGCTGCAGTCTATTGCGGAAAAGGAGAACATCGGGCGTGAATATATCACACTGGATGACTTGAACTTGCGGGATATGGCGAAGAATGATCCTGCGCTTTTTCTACAGCTGCATAAGCCGCCTGTGTTGATTGACGAAGTTCAATATGCTCCTGAATTGTTTGTATATATCAAGATGCATATCGATAAGTACCATAACCCTGGTGACTTCTGGATGACGGGCTCCCAGATCTTCCGCCTCATGCGAGGTGTGCAGGAGTCCTTGGCTGGCCGTATTGCGCTTTTGCATATGTCCCCCCTGTCGCAAAGGGAGATCATCGGCGCACCGTGCGTTCCATTTACAACTGATTTTGATGTGTTGCGCAAAGAAAGCGAAACGATGACGCCGGTCACCACGCCTGCGCTATTTGAGCGCATTTGGAGGGGGAGCATGCCCGGGATTGTTAGCGGGCAGTATACGGATCGGGATATGTACTATTCCTCGTATTTGTCCACTTTTGTGGAACGGGATGTACGCGATCTTTCGGGAAGTATTGATGCACTGAAGTTTAACCGATTTGTAACGGCCGTGGCGGCTCGGACCTCACAGCTATTGAACTATCATGCGTTGGCAGAAGATGCCGATATCGACATCCAGACTGCCAAGGCATGGATGAACATTCTGGAAACCCTAGGCATTGTTTTTTTGTTGCACCCGTATTCCAACAATGTCTTAAAACGCACCATAAAAACGCCGAAAGTGTACTGTTACGACACCGGCTTGGTCTGCTATTTGACGAAGTGGTCTTCCCCGGAAGTTGCCGAGAGCGGCGCGATGAGTGGTGCCCTGCTTGAAAACTTCACGGTATCGGAGATCATGAAAAGCTATCAGAATGCTGGGCGTGAGCCGTACCTGTATTTCTACCGGGACCGCGATGCAAAAGAGATCGACATAGTGATGGAAGGCGACGGAAAGCTTTTCCCTCTGGAGATCAAGAAGACTGCTACGCCGGACCAGCGTTTGATCAGAGCGTTTAGTGTGCTCGATAAATCGCCGCTTCAGGTGGGAACTGGTGCCGTTCTGTGTATGGCCGAGCGGTTCGGTGCTTTCAGCCGAGATAATCTAATCGTTCCTATCTGGATGATATAAGAATGAAAAGAGTGGCGTTAGCTGCACAGAAAAGCGGGAACAGTAATGGAAAGGCTGTTCCCGCTTTTTATCATTAGAGCCGATTTGCTTTATCTAGCATTTCTTTTCGACTCGGATGCGTATACCGTTTGGTGGTGCGCGGATCTTTGTGCCCGGCCTGTTGTGCCGTTTTGATGTCAGAATACCCTACTTCCTGGCATCGGGACACGAAGAAGTGGCGGAGATCATGTGGTGAGATTTTATCTGTGTAATATCCTAGTACCTGGTTTGCACGTTGACGGCTCATGTGTTGGCCCTGTCTGCTGGGGAAAATAAATGGACTGTTCTGCATGGTTGCCCCGGGTGTTGTCTTACGCATTTTATACCACTCTGCCAATGCGTGAATGATTTTGTCATTGATGAACACATACCGTGCTTTACCACCCTTGCCATCCCGAACAATGAGTTGGCGGAGGGAAAGGTCGATATCGTCCACGCGGAGACGGATGGCCTCGCTGATTCGTAATCCAGCATAGGCCAGAATCGTCACGAGCGCATAGTCCCTTGCTCTCAAAAACGGGTTTGTCGTTTTAGCACCTACCAAGATTGATTGCCGGAGCTGTTCTACGTCGGTGACGCTGATTTTGCATGGGCTATATAGCTCAGGCTGGATAGGGATAAGATCTCCCTTCAGCACGGCGACTTCTTTCTGCAAATTCATTTCGATCAGCAGTGCATTGTATTGGAGCAGGGCACTCATATAGGAATTGACGGATTCCGGTTTGAGGCGCCGGATATTCATCAAGTAGGATCGAAAATCCTGCACATTGGTGCGATAAAGCTTTTCGGGAATCTTTCCATAGCTTTCTTCACACCAAGTATAGAATCTGCGTAGGTGCCCCAAGTAGGTGGCCACGGTATCCGGCTGGTAGTTCTCTCCT
>ERZ507073.1839-NODE-1839-length-11830-cov-4.940977_pt1 | contig 11830 bp, 9 predicted proteins | sample MGYA00512290_ERZ507073 | MGnify/ENA metagenome assembly ERZ507073 | reverse complement strand
GAAGGCAATACCGAAACACTGAAAGCCGGTAATCAGATGGAATGGGTACGCAGAATAAACGCCCTGCGGTCGGCGGTCACAGAAACCGTTAATGCCGAGGCGATCTTCGTATGAAAAAGCGAAAGTATCGCCTTTACCTCACAGCAGAGGAACGGCGGTAAATCTTCAACGCTCTGCTTGCCTGCCGCAATAAGCTGCTGAACGGGTAAGAAATACAGACCTTGTGTACGAGGTAATGATAAAGCTGCAAAAATGAGCCTGTAACGCTTTCAGACGCAAAAACGAGGGGTAAGGTACAAACAACCTTGCCCCTCAAAGTTTAGGCTCTGGAAACGGCTTAAAATCACGCTTTTTTGACCTCTAAATGTCTACACGGCGGAATAGATGATTCGACCTGAATTGTTGATAGCACACCTCATTTTTTCTCAAAAAGAGGTTGAAATTCAGCGAGATTTGTGATAAAATTTTTTATGTTCAGAAAGGGGCTTGACAAAAATGGCGGCAATTGCGACAATGTTAGCAAGCAAGCAAAGCGTAGCTCTGCCCTTTTTTCCTGCCAAGCTGAAAACCGCACAAAAGCAGAAGGCGTATTCTGCCCGTTTCCATACGGGTGGGATGCGCCTTTTTTGTGTGTCGCCGGACAGTAAAAATTAAGAAATCAGGGAGGTAAAACACATGAAAACAAAGAAAGGGCTTGCGGTGTTGCTGGCTGTTATGCTGGCTTTTTCCTGTTTGTCCCTTACGGCCTTCGCATCGGAGGACGATGCGTTTCAGGTCATTACACCGGAGGGGACGATAACTGGGTATAAGACTGTAAAGGATGCACGCAGCGCCATGCAGGATGGCTATACATTAAAGCTTTTGAAGGACTATGTTTCGACTGAGGATTATAATTACGGAATATCGATAGACAAACGTAATATTACAATCGACTTGAACGGATACAGCGTTACTTCCAATAATACAAAAGCTTCCAATGGGTATGCGATTAAATTGGAACAGACGTATAGCGGTGCATATGACAATACGGTGACAATAAAAAACAGCGGGAGCAAGCAGTCCGTATTGAGCAGCAGCAACTATCAGGTAACCACCAAGAGCGGCGACAGCCGTTACAATCAGGTCGTGAAATTTGAGGGAGATATTGTTTTCCGGAATATAAACGGGGAAGAACCGCTTGGGATCAAGCTTGGAACAGGAGCAAAACTGTTGGATACGGAGAGTGCCCGCGCCTTAATCCCGAACGGCGGATTCTCAGTAAAAGAAGCGGACGGCAGCAGCTATATTTACGGAAATCTTGCGAATGCGGCGGGCCGTTCGGCGGACGGGAACATTGTATTGCTGAACAATTATGTGGGCTCTGACAAAATTGCTTCCGGTCAGAAAGACGGGGCCATTGATCTGGACGGCCATACATACACCTATACGGGAGGTGACGCCGCCATAGATGTAAATTACCCCGGTGTAACGCTGACGGTTAAAAACGGCAGTGTTGTTGTTACGGATGAAAGTGCAGACGGGGCTGTCCTGGTCGGCGCGCCGACCACGAATAATATGAACAACAGAGGGCTTGTGCTTGACAATGTGCAACTGACAGTGCCCGGCAATGCGTATGGCATTGTTACAAACGGCACGGAAACAGGCAATACGGTGACTCTTAAAAACAATTCCGTCCTCAATGTGAAAAACGGCTTTGGCATTTATTTCCCGTCGGACGGTGAGGTAATAATCGACAATTCGACGATCAATGCGAAACATGTAGGCGTACAGCTTTGCGCAGGTGATCTCACGGTAACAGGTGAGAGCGCGATCACTGTAACAGGGCAGCCTCAGGAAAAAACAGAGGGTGACGGCCCCGTTGCGGATGGTGCGGCTGTGTCCATCATCAATCGTGACGGGTACCAGGAATTGGGAACAGTAAAAATAGAAAGCGGCGATTTTAATGCCGCGGCTGATGTAACGGCGGTCAAGGCGTATTCGTTTAACAATATGGATAAGACGGAGGATGAATGGGCCGAAGCTGGGGATGTTGTTGGAGTAACCGGCGGAAGCTTCTCCTCCAGCATCGCGGCAGATATCATAGACAGCGATACACAGGCTGCCGTAACCTCTGGCGGTCAAACAAAAGTGGTGATCGGTAAGCAGACTGTGGAAAAGGCCGCAGCAAATCTCCAAACCGGGGATAAGATAGATTTTCAGTCCGTTTCTGAGAATGCGGTTGTTAATCTTCCGGAAGGTGTGGTAGTAACAAACAGCACAGGAAAGAATATGAATATCAACGGGACCACGGTTGAGGCCGGAGAAACCATTACCGTTGAAAAAGAATCAACAGATCCAGAGGAGCAACCGGAACCATCCGATCCGGAAACTCCATCAGAGCCGGAAACTCCGTCTGAGCCTGAAACTCCGTCTGAGCCTGAAACTCCGGCCGAGCCGCCGTCAGATACCGATACAAGCTCTCCGCAGACCGGCGACAACAGCAATATCGCCCTTTGGATTGCGGTAATGCTTGCTGCGGGCGCAGCCCTGACCGGCACAGTCCTTTACAGCCGCAAGAGAAAATACAGCAGATAAATCCATATATAACCATGCGCCCTGTGGAAGGAAGCCACGGGGCGCATTTTCTATGTATGCACCGCAGGAAGCCTGCGGTGTTGTTTTCAATGTGAAAGCTATCGTTCCATGTCGCGGGTTTTGCGTTTTGGCTTTGGCTTTTGACTTTTGCCCTCCGCCTGAAGCTGGCGCAGGCGCTTCAATACGCTCTCCCGCCGGGGCGGCGCTGCCTGTTCTTTTTCGGCGGGTTTTCCTTTTTCCCTGACTTTGCGCTCCCATTCGACAAGCTCACGGTTGTACTGCTCCACCACGGCTTCCGCCTTGCGGTAAGTCGCCATGAACGCCCGTACATCGGGATAGCCGTCCTCTTTTAAGATTTCGGGCAGTTCTTCCAGCATGGCGGAGATTTTTTCTTCCGTCCTCTGGATTTTTGTTTCCAGCTCTTTCCGCTCCCTGCCTTTGAAAATGCCCTTTGTTTCGGCAAGCTGTGCCTTTAACTTTGGTACTTCATTTTGCAAGCTGCGGATTTCCCTTGCCCTGTCCTGCACCCGTATCATCAGCTTCTGCATGGTGCGAAACTCCGACATATCCAGATTGAGCACCGGCTTGGGCGGCAGCTCTGTCTGGCGTATCAGGTTCTGCAAAAACTCCTTCGCTTTGTTTACGATACTGCGGAACAGGTTGGGCAGCCAGCCCTTGCTTTTGATAGACTGGCTCGTTTTTTCGTGTATCTCCGTCCGTTTGATTTCTAAAATCTTTGCTTCCTCTATCCCTGACACAAGCGCCATGTCCGCCGTCCTGTTCCACTCCTGCCTTGCGGCGTTATCCGCTTCCATCTCGGCAGCTTTGGGATTGTTTTTGCCGATCTTCTTGGTCGGCAGATAGATACTGTCGGGATTGAACACCCGTAAATGCTGCTCAGGATCGGCGATATGCCGGTTGATTAGGGCGGTGTAATTCCTCTTGACTTCCTCTAAAAACGGCTCGCTTTTGAAACGCCCGTCCTTTACCGTGAAAAGGTGCTGTTCGTAAACGCCGCCTTTCGGAATAACGGTGCAGCCTTTCCGTATCTGCCCGTCCTCTCCCATAATCTCTTTTTTTGTGCGTACCCGTTTGCCCGTTTCGTCAAAGAATACGCTGCGGGTTGCAATCTTAACCTCTGGCTCGGCAAGCAGCCGCCGTTCGCTGAAGATGAGGTGGATGTGGTAATTGGTCTTTCGCTTGTTGTGGTGGAGCGCCGACACACATTCCACATCATACCGCCTGCGGAATTCCTCCGTGAAATCTTCCAGCACCTGCTGCGGCTCGTATTGCGTATAGGCTTCGGGCAGGGCGATAATCAGTTCCCTTGCTTCGATACACTTTCCGTCTGCTCCGCTTCTCTGAAACTCCTGCTGACATTCTTTTGCGAGGTTGTTCCAAAAGGGATTGTCTGCGGTGCGGTAGGCGGCATAGAGGTTTTCCTGTCTTGCGTGGCTTGTAATATACGATATTCTTCCCTTGACATTGGACAGCTTTGACATCTGGATAAAGCTGTGGCGTGTCATAAATCATCTCCGTTTCTGTTTGGTAAAATGCGTTCTCATTTTGCAACCGGCTTGCCGGTTGCGGCTGTTCCGACGGCATTTGACAAAGGAGCAGCCAAAGAAAATTGCACCGCAATTTTCTCTGTATCACAGCGACGGCGGCAGCCCTGCAAGCTGTGATACAGGCTCCCCGCAGGGGCGAAATACCCGGAGTACAAACCGCAGGTTTGTGCGAGGGGTGTATTTCGCTCTCAAACGCCGAGGGCTTTGAGGACGGGTTTACTCCACCTTTCGGACATCATCGGGCTTCAGAAGATTTCTCCCCTGATTGACGGTCATAAACCGTTCCAGCGTGTCCCTGCGGATAATGGTCTTGCGCCCCACTTTGAGGACGGGCAGCTTTCCCCATTCCACCAGCTTCCGCATGGTGTTCCTGCCGATACCCGTACATTCTGCGGCTTCCTCTATGGTAAGTCCCATTTTGACTGCGCTCATTCTATCAACCTCCTTTTAGAATACTCATTTTGCAACTACTGTTTTATCATTATACTTATTCTGCCATCTCTTGTCAACCTATTTTGCAACCATTCATAGTTTATTTACAACTTTTATTGAGATAAAGGTTGCAAAATAAGTATCGGCGTGTTATACTGATACCAGTCAGGAGGTGAACACCTTGAAAAAAGAAACCACATTCACCGCAAAACAGGTCGGTAGGAGGATTAAGGAACGCCGCACAGAGTTAAACATTACCATGCCGGAACTCGGCAGGCGTGTGGGCGTGAACAAATCCACCATTCAGCGGTATGAAGCGGACGGAGTTGATCCGAAGCGCACAATGGTTATCAACGGTCTTGCGGAAGCGTTGCTCACAACTCCCGAATGGCTGACAGGTCTTTCCGATGATAAGGAATATGACACCTATACTCTCTGCCAGCGGGATATTGAGGAACACATCAAGAAGTATCTGGACACAGTTTCCCATACAGTAAAGGGCGAACCGCACCAGCAGCTTCTCACGACATTTCTCGGCAAGATGGTTGACCTGTATACGGTTATGACCTGCTACTTTGCTGACGCTATGGAGGAAGTTGACCGTGTGGCGGAGGACAAAGGGCTGAAAGAGTCTCTTGGACGGTACGCCATAGAGTCCGGGGCAATCATGGAGCAGGTATACCGCAAGAAGATGGAAGTACCGATTGAGGATATGAAACGGTTTTTAGACGGGATTTTACATATCCACGATGAGGGGCGCACAAGAATGTCGATGGGCGCACTTTTCGGGATAGTGGAGGAAGCCGAAGAAAGGCTATCCGAAAAAGAAAATTCCGTGGCACCTTGACAAGTAAAGACGCCAGTTGACTTCCACTGGCGGAAGTGACACAATTACTTTACGCACACCATATGTCACAGTCCCGATTGCCACGGATAGAAAGGAGTTTTTTATCTATGGCAAAAGGTTCTGTAAGAAAGAAAGGCAAAAAGTGGTACGGACGCTTTTATATTGAAGATGAAAGCGGCAGAAAAGTGCAGAAAGAGTTTGCAGGCACAGAGAGCAAGGCGGAAACAGAAGCCATGCTCCGCAAAGCGATAGCGGACTATGAGGAAAAGCAGTTTGTCGGGAAAGCGGAAAACATCACGGTAGGCGATATGCTGGATATGTGGGTAGAGGAAGAACTGAAACCCGGCAACTTAAGCAACGGGACGGTCATGTCCTATCAGGGAACGGTCAACCGTATCAAGCAATATCCCATTGGCAAACGCAAGCTGAAAACCGTGACCGCCGACCATTTGCAGGCGTTCATTGATTTTCTGAGCTACGGTGGGACAAACCCGGACGGGACAACTTCAAAGCCCATGAGCAAAGGATATATGCTCCTGTTCTCGGCGGTGTTGCAAAATTCCTTCCGCTTTGCGGTTTTCCCGAAAAAACTGATTACCTTTAACCCTATGCAGTATGTGAAGCTGAGGGGCAGGAAGCAGGAAACGGATATTTTCTCGGACAGTGAGGAAGATACTTCCAGTATTCCTACTATCACCCATGAACAGTTCCAAAAGCTGGAGGAATTTCTCAAGGCAAAAGACAATCCCGCCTTGCTGCCTGTGCAGATAGCGTACTACACGGGGCTTCGTATCGGGGAAGTTTGCGGCTTGACTTGGCAGGATATTAACCTTGAGGAACAATATCTCACGGTACGCCGCAGTATGCGCTATAACGGAACAAGGCACACAACCGAAGTGGGAACGACAAAGCGGAGCAAAGTCCGCACCGTTGATTTCTGCGACACGCTGGCGGCAATCCTGCGGGCGGCGAGAACAGAACAGCGCAAAAACCGTTTCCGCTACGGGGAGTTTTATCACCTGAACTACTACAAAGAAGTAAAGGAAAAAGGGCGCACCTATTATGAGGTTTACAGCCTGCAAAGGACAGAGGAAGTCCCGGAGGATTACAAGGAAATCTCCTTTGTCTGCCTGAGAGCAGACGGGGCGTATGAAGCGCCGAGTACGGTAGGGATTATGTGCAGGGCGGCAAAGAAGAAAGTGAAAGGGCTTGAAGATTTCCATTTCCACACGCTCCGTCACACCTACACAAGCAATCTGCTTTCCGGCGGCGCAAAGCCGAAAGATGTGCAGGAACTTCTCGGACACTCCGATGTCAGTACCACAATGAACATCTACGCTCACTCTACAAGGGAAGCGAAGCGCACTTCCGCAAGGCTGCTGGATAAGGTGGTCGGCGGGGAATAAAAAGTTGCCCTTGTTTCGGCTCGTAAGGGCAAAAACAAGGGCAAACAGATAAGGTTTGAATGAAAAACAGGCGTGAAGCCTTGAAAAATCAATGGTTTTTGAGGATTAGATAGTTAAATCACAATTGTTCAAAACCTAGGCAAGATTCTGCCAAAAAACAGTCCGTTCAATAAAATGAAACAAAAGGAAAAGCCCCTCCTTGGGGGCGGAGAGGCTTTCCTGTCTATATTGGGGAGAGTTTATTTTACAGACACATAGTTGCTGTCCGTAACGATTTTTTGGCCGGCATCGCTAAGCATGTAGTCGATGAACTTCTGCGCCGCTTCGTTGGTGCTGCCTTCTTTGGTCACAACCAGGAACGGGCGGGAGATGGCATAGCTGCCATCCTTGACAGTTTCGGCGCTGCATGCCACGCCGTCTACCTGCAAGGCTTTAACATCGGTGCTCATGGAGCCGTAGGAGATATAGCCGATGGCTGCATCGTTGCCCTTGACGGACTGGATGACGCCGCTGGTGGCATCCATCACGCCGGCGACAAAGCTTTCATCCACATCTTCCAGGCCGAGCAATTCCTCTACGGCGCTGCGCGTGCCGGAGCCGGCTTCACGATAGAATACGGCGATTTGCTTGTCCGGGCCGCCGACCTCGTTCCAGTTGGTGATCTCGCCGCTGAAAATTTTGGCGAGCTGGTCTTTGGTCAGGTCGTTGACCGGGTTGTTGGGGTTGACCACGGCGACGATGCCATCGTAGGCGATGGTGGTGGCGGTTAGGCCGGTTTCCTCTTCTTTCAATTCGCGAGAGCTCATGCCGATGTCCGCCGTGCCATCCTGCGCGGCCGCAATGCCTTGGCTGGAACCAGGGGCCTGCATTTCAACCTGGGCCTCAGTATAGGTATCGATGAATTTTTGCATCAATGGCTCTACGGAGGTGGAGCCAATGACCATCAGCTTGCTGCCCGATGCGGCGTTGGCATCCGCACTGGGGGAAGTGGTAGCGTCGCCGCTGCCGCCGCAGCCGGCAAAGACCATCATCGAGGCCACAACAAGGCCAAGAGTAGCAAACAGTTTACGTTTCATAAGAATTCCTCCTAGGTGTTTTGTTCTTGCTTTGTTGCACACAGCATACTGTGCGCATGTTAATTGCGTATAAACGAAAGATTGAGGATTGTTAAAGCGTTTGTTAGAACTTTGTTAAGTGCTGACAAAGCGGATATTGAGTCAGGAATATGGCGAATAAACGCAATAAAAACAACAGTTCATTTATTTGCATTGATTTCAAATTGGCGAATGTTATAATAAAATCAATCTATACAATGAGGTGATAGCGATGTCAACAACCCCGTTGATTTTGGTATGCGACGACCAGGCCATGGTACATGAGGCACTGGGCGTGTATCTACAAAATGAAGGATACCAGATGGTCTCCGCCTATGACGGCGCCGAGGCGCTCAAGCTGGTGGAGGAGAAAAAACCGGATCTTATCATCTTGGATCTGATGATGCCGCAGATCTCTGGCATTGAGGTATGCCGCGAGGTACGCAAAAGCAGCAACGTGCCCATTTTGATGCTGACGGCCAAAGGGGAAGAGATCGACCGCATCCTGGGCCTGGAGCTGGGCGCGGACGATTATATCGTAAAGCCCTTTTCCCCGCGTGAGGTCGTAGCGCGCATCAAGGCGGTGCTGCGCCGCGTCAACGAGAGCGCCGCGGAGGATACCACCCGCGTGCTGCGCTTTGACGGGCTGACCATCAACCTGGCCAACTACGAGGTAAAGATCAACGATAAACAGGTGCCCTTTACCCCCAAGGAGGTAGAGATCCTCTACCTGCTGGCGTCCCATCCTGGCCAGGTATTCGATAGGGAGCAGATCCTATCCCGCGTATGGGGCTATGATTATTTTGGCGATACGCGCGCAGTGGATACGCAGATCAAGCGCATTCGACAAAAGTTTCCCGAAGACGCCAAAGGATTCGGCATCCGTACCATCTACGGTGTGGGATACAAATTTGAAGTAGAGCAATGAAAAAGGTACGGCTGCTGCCGCGGCTGTTGTTTTTAACGCTGTTGGCTGTGGTAGTCGCCAGCGTGATGACGGCTGCGATCTATTCTTCGGTGGGGCCGAAAACCTTTGCCAACGAGCGCGTCAAGGAATTGCAGCTCAGCGCGGAGGTGGTCTCTACCTATTATGTACAATACCAATTCGGAGAAATCACCCTGCGGGAATTTGAGCGGGCGCTGAGCATGTCCGGCGTAATTACGGACAGCCAGATGCAGGTATTCAATGCCGAGGGCAAGCTGATTATGCGTTCGACGGACGATAGGCCGAGCAGCTTTGTCCTCAAAGGGCAGAGCGACAACATCCTCCAGCTGATCCGCGGCGGCGTGCAGGAGGTCATCGAGCAGGGCTATCCCATCATAGAAGAGCATGTGCTCAACGATGAGATCGGCAAAATCTGCACCGTCATCACGCCGATCTATCATAGCGACGACTTGATCGCCGTGGTGGCGTTGACAATGCCGGAAAGCGAGATCAGGGCTTCGTTCAATGGGCTGATTCCGGTTTTGTTTTTGAGCATGCTGGTAGCGAGTATCGTGGTTATCATCCCGGTTTACTTTCTGGCAAGGCATATCACAAAGCCCATCCGCCAGATGCAGGATGTGGCGGTGGCGATGGCGGGCGGTGATTTTTCCGTGCGTGCCGACGAAATGGCGGGCGGAGAAATCGGCACGCTGGCCACCCAGCTCAACGTTTTGAGCGAGCAGCTCAGCGTGACGATCTCGGCCTTGACGGTAGAACGCAACCGCCTGCGCCAAACGCTCAACGGTTTGGCGGAGGGCATCATGGCCACCGACGTGCATTTGCAGATCACCCATACCAACCCGGCGCTGTATCAGCTGCTGGAGGTGGAGAGCGATTTTAACGAATGGGGCAGTCTGCCGTATGCCACCGAGCTGATGCATGCCTATCAGAAGTGTATGCAGAACAAGGAAGACGTGCAGATGAGCCTGCGTATCGGGGCCAACATCATCGGCGTGACCATCCACCCGCTGATCAGCGATACCGAGCGCTGCGTAGGCGCGGTGGCGCTGTTCCGCGATATTACCCAGGCCGAAAGGCTGGAGCAGACGCGTAAGGATTATGTGGCCAATGTTTCGCATGAGCTGCGCACGCCTTTGAGCGCGGTGCGAGGGCTGACGGAGGCGCTGAGCGATGGGCTAATCAAAACGGAAGAGGACCGTGCGCGGTATTACGGCTATATCTTGCACGAATGCCTACGCCTATCGCGTTTAATTGATGACCTGCTGGAGCTGAGCCGCCTGCAAAGCGGCACGGAGGCCATGGAGCCTGCTAAGCTCAACGTAACGGAGCTGATCGAGGAAATGCCCATGCGGTACGAAACCTTGGCAGAGGATAAGGGCATTGAGTTTACCACAGACCTGATGGAAAATTGCCCCTATACCTGGGCCAATGCGGATCGTGTAGAGCAGATTTTGACAATTTTGCTGGACAATGCGTTCAAATTCACCCCGCCAGAGGGCAGGGTTTGGATTGAAACGCAGGTGCAGAACCGAAAGATCCTGGTGCGCGTGAAAAACAGCGGCGACGGCATCCAGCCGGAGGATCTACCGCATGTTTTTGAACGTTTTTACAAAGCGGACAAAGCGCATACCGGCGGCGGTACAGGCCTGGGCCTTTCCATTGCCAGCGAGATTTTGCAGCGCATGGGAGAAAGCATCTCGGTATCCAGTGTGCCTGGGCAGACCACGACGTTTTCCTTTACGCTGCCCGTATATGACGCCGAGCAGCACAAAGCGGAAGAACAAGACTGAAAAAAACCCGGCAGGGCAACGGCTTTGCCGGGTTTTTGCTTGTCATTTAACAAGAGCCTTGCTATAATTAAGAATAATTCCTGGAAAATTGATCAGAATAAAACCATACTGGAAAACCGGAGGGAGAGTAACATGAAAAAAAGCGTCATGAAAGCTGGCCTGGCGGCCGTGACAGCCATGCTGCTCATCACAGGATGCAGCGGCGGAAACGGCGCCGCGGGCAACGCGGCAAACCCGACCGCAACGCAGACGCAGCGGGCAACGCAGGCCCCGCAAGACACCGCGACAAACGGCACGGAGATTCCCGAGCAGCGTGCCAAGGAGATTGCCTTGGAAAATGCCAAGGTAGCGGAAAGCGACGTTACGGCCATGCGGGTGAAGAAGGAAATGGACGACGGCGTATGGCGGTATGATGTGGAATTCTACGTGCAGAATAAAGAGTATGATTATGAGATCAACGCCGCGGACGGCACGATTTTGAGTGTGGACTATGATGTGGAGGATGATTTTGCTGGCCAGGCCAACAGCGCCAAGGTATCGCAGGAGCAGGCCTCCAAGACGGCACTGGACCGCGTGCCCGGCGCCTCGCAGAGCAATTTGACCATTCATTTTGAAATGGATGACGGCCGGGCGATGTATGAAGGTAAAATCGTATACAACGAACGGGAATATGAGTTTGAGATCGATGCCAACACCGGTGAAATTGTAGGCTGGGAAGAGGAATCCATCTACGATTGAGCGGGAAGAAAGCGGAAAGCGTCTCCGAAAGGAGACGCTTTTTTTGGTTGCCGATATGTTATAATAGGAAAAAGGAGGCGGTTCGCATGGTGAAAAGCCAGATACAAGCGGAGATCAATGCAGATTTGGCCGCGGTATGGGCGCTTGTAACGGACGTTTCCAGGGCAGATTGGCGGTCCGATGTAAAGAAAATCGAAGTGGTGCAGGCAGGGAGCCAGTTTATCGAATATGCAGAGGACGGCACGGCGACAGCCTTTACCGTTACGGCCAAGCATCCGTATAAGCGATATGAATTTACCATGGAAAACAAGCACTTATCCGGCCGGTGGACGGGGCGCTTTGCAGGAATAGACGGCCGGACGCAGGTCGTATTTACGGAGTATATCACGGTGAAAAAAATTTGGATGCGCCCGTTTGCCAAGCGGTACCTGAAAA
>ERZ507073.1832-NODE-1832-length-11853-cov-8.049415_pt1 | contig 11853 bp, 9 predicted proteins | sample MGYA00512290_ERZ507073 | MGnify/ENA metagenome assembly ERZ507073 | reverse complement strand
CGCCGTTGAACTCATCGTAAAAATAAGCAAATTCGTTGTAAGCCATTGCGTTACTCCGCGTCCTCTGCGTTTGCCTCGTACTCGGCGGCGACGGCTGCGTTCAGCACAGCCTGCAGCTCCGGGATGCCGTAGCCGCTCTCGCCGCTGGTCAGCACCACCTTCTGGCAGCCGTAGGGCAGGCAGAGCTTTTCGAACTCCTCCTGCGTCTGGGCCAGCTGGCTCTTCTTGAGCTTGTCGGCCTTGGTCAGGGCCACGACGAAGGGAATGTTGTGGTAGTGGAGATAATGCAGCATCTGGATGTCGTCGGCGCTGGGGGCGTGACGGCAGTCGATGAGCTGGACCAGCAGGGTGTGGTGGCGCTGAGCCTCGAAGTAGCTGTTGATGAGGTCGTCCCAGCGCTCACGGTCGGCGTTGCTCACCTTAGCATAGCCGTAACCGGGCAGGTCCACGAAGTAGCAGTCATCCACCGCGTAGAAGTTGATGGTAGCCGTCTTGCCCGGCGTGCTGGACACGCGGGCGAGATTCTTGCGGTTGCAGAGCTTATTGATGAGGCTGGATTTGCCCACGTTGGAGCGGCCGGAGAAGCTCAGCTCCGGGCGGTCGCTCTCGGGCAGCTGGCTGGAAATGCCGTAGCTTGCAATAAAATCCGCTTTGTTGTAGTTCATCGTTTGCTCCTTTGATTAGCAGACAGCCCCCGGCTTCGGTTTTTCCGGTGTAGGCGGGATGGCCGCTTCCACCGGCTTTGCCTTTTTGGCGGGGTGCGGATGACGGGCAGAAACGCTCTTGGGCTTGAGCAGAGCGGCATTGAGCACCTGCGCGAGGTCAGACATGGGCAGGAAGGTCAGATTCTTCTTCACCTCGTCATCCACCTCGTACAGGTCCGGAACGTTATCCTTGGGGATGAGCACGGTTTTCATCCCCTCACGGTAGGCGGCCATGCTCTTTTCGCGCAGACCGCCGATGGGCAGCACATTGCCGTGCAGGGTGATCTCGCCGGTCATGGCAACATCACCGCGCACCGGGATGCCGGACAGACAGGACACCAGAGCCGTGGTCAGAGTAACACCGGCGCTGGGGCCGTCCTTGGGCACGGCACCCTCAGGGGCATGGATGTGCAGATCGCACTTTTTCAGCCGCTCAGGGTCGATGCCATATTCCTCGGCGTGGACACGGACATAGGTGATGGCCAGCTGGGCACTCTCCTTCATCACGTCGCCCAGCGAACCGGTGACGGTGATCTTGCCGCTGCCATTATCCATGACCTGCACTTCGATGGGCAGGGTCTCGCCGCCGATGCTGGTCCAGGCCAGACCGTTGGCAATGCCAATGGCATTGGTCCGGTTGAGAAAATCGGGCTTGACGAAGCGGGGCCCCAGCAGCTCTTCCAGGCTGCTGCCGGTCACAGAAATGTTTTCTGCTTCACCGGACGCGATCTTGCGGGCGCACTTGCGCAGGACACTGGTGATGGTACGCTCCAGGGTGCGGACACCGGCCTCACGGGTGTAGCCGTCAATGATGCCGTAGAGCGCGCTCTGGGAGAAGGTGACCTTCCCGGCCAGACCGCAGGCCTTGAGCTGCTTGGGCACCAGATGCTTGCGGGCAATGTTGTATTTCTCCACCCGGGTATAACTGGGCAGCTCAATGACATCCATGCGGTCACGCAGAGGGCCTGGAATGGCGCTCAGATCATTTGCCGTGGTGATAAATAGCACATGGCTCAGATCAAACGGCATATCGATAAAGTGATCATTAAAGGTGGTGTTCTGCTCGGGATCAAGAGCTTCCAGCAGGGCGGCGGCCGGGTCACCCCGGAAATCGCCCGCCAGCTTGTCGATCTCGTCCAGCAGCATCAGGGGGTTGGAGCTCTTGGCGGAGATCATGGCGTTGATGATCTTGCCGGGCATGGCCCCGATATAGGTGCGGCGGTGGCCGCGGATCTCTGCCTCGTCCCGCACACCGCCCAGACTGATGCGCACATACTTGCGGTTCAGGCTCTCGGCAATGGAGCGGGCAATGCTGGTCTTGCCGACACCCGGAGGGCCGACCAGGCAGATGATCTGGCCCTTGACATCCGGAGCCAGCTTGCGGACAGCCAACACCTCAAGAATGCGGTCCTTGACTTTCTTCAGGCCGTAGTGGTCGCGGTCAAGGATGCGCTGTGCCTTGGCGATATCGAGGTCGTCCTCGGTAAAGCTGTTCCAGGGCAAATCCAGGCAGGTATCCAGATAGGTGCGGATGACCGTTCCCTCCTGATTGCTGCTCTGCATCTTAGCAAGGCGGTCCACTTCCTTGAGCAGTTTCTTCTCCCGCTCCTCGTCCAGATGCAGTTCCTGGATCCTGCGGCGGTACTCCTCAGCCTCTGCCGTGGTATCATCGTCCTCGCCCAGCTCCTGGCTGATCATGTGCATCTGCTCATGCAGGTAGTAATCACGCTGGTTCTTATCCATGGCTTCGTCCACTTTCTGGGCGATCTCCTTGTCGATCTCCAGCATCCGGCGCTCCCGATGCAGGCGTTCCACCAGCAGGCGCAGACGGCCGATGAGGGTGCTCTCTTCCATCACAGCCTGCTTATCCTCAAAGCGGAAGAGCAGATTGGCAGGGATGTACTCGCACAGGAAGGAGGGGTCGTTATTCGAGGTAACAGCAAACACCACGTCCTTGCTGATGCGGGGATTCATAGAAAGCACCGCGTCGAAGCTCGTTTTTACGTTACGGAGCAGGGCCTCCGCCTCGGTCTCTTCCTCTGCCTTGATGGGGCGCACGGGAGCCGGCCGCACCGATGCCAGCAGGAAGCTGCCGTCGGTATCCAGCTCGGTGCGCTTGGCGCGGAACTTGCCCTCCACCAGAATGCGCACCAGATCATCCGAAACACGCATGACCTGCTTGATCTCGGCCACAACGCCGTACTGGTACATCTCCTCTGCCTTGGGGTCCTCAGCCTTCATATCCTTCTGCGCAATGAGGAACACCTCAGATTTATTCCGCACGGCCCATTCCACAGCGGCAATGCTCTTGTCACGACCTACCTCAAAATGCAGCAGGTTGTTGGGGAACACCACCAGCCCACGCAGGGCAATGGCGGGAAGATGGAGGATATTGCGCTCCACCTTGACAGTCACTTTTTCAGACATAAACTCATACCTCCCAGCTGCCCCGCGCCAAAGTGCGCTATCCCGTGGGCAGTTTTTTTGTTGGGTAAAAATTCAGATTTGATTTATTATATCGGATTCCAGCCCCGGTTGCAACCGGGCAGCTCATCCTTTTCGGTTTTCCTGGATATTGTAACCCAGCCGTCCCAGCGCAGGCAGCATAGCCCGCAGGGTGACACTGGTGAGCATTCCCATCACAAGGCCCAGCACCAGCATGACCGGTGCATAGTAAAGGGACACTGCTGTGGAAAGGATGACACTGGCTCCCAGCAGCTGGCCGATGTTGTGGGCCAGCGCGCCGCAGACCGACAGGATGAACCAGGTAGGCCGCAGCGGGCAGTGATAGTAGAGCAGCCACATCACCAGCAGTGAGAGCAGGCCGCCGCAGAGGGAAAGAAAACCTGCCGTCCAGCCGGAGACCAGAAAGACGAAGAACGCCTTCAGCACATCCAGCACAAGGGCCTGTTTTGGCCCCATGAAGAACAGGGCATACATCACCACAATATTCGCCAGACCCAGCTTCATGCCTGGCAAAAGCCCGGGGATGACCAATGTGCCCTCGATGAAGGAAAGCGCCATCGCCAGAGCAAACAGCAGACCTGAAAGGGCGATGCTGTGCGTTTTGTTGTAACTGCGGCGGTTATAGGGCATCATTGTTCTCCTTTGCAGCGGATTATTCTTCATCAGCAGCCTGTTCGTACTGCTCCTGCTCTTCCATTGCCTTTTCCCAGGCAGCAAACAGCTCCTCCTGATGGAAGCGCAGATCACTGAGCTCATCGCTCTTTTGGCGGAGCAGATCGGGGTCATTGTAGACCTCCGGGGAGTTGATCTCATTGTCAAGCTCCACTTCCCTTGCCCCGCAGGCTTCCATTTCATCCTCGCAAGCCTTGATCTTGGCCCGCAGCTCCGCGCGGCGGCGGCGCTGCTCTTTGCCGTAACCGGCCTTGGCGGGCTGATCCCCGGCTTTTTCCGGAGCGGCAGCAGGAGCGGCACGGCCCATCAGGGCATCGTAGCTCGGATACAGGGTGGCCTTGCCATCTTCCAGATAGAGGATGGGACAGCCCAGACTGTTCATCAGATGGCGGTCATGGGTGACCATGAGCAGGGTCCCAGTGTATGCCATCAGGGCTTCGGTCAGGTTCTCGCGGGTGTAGATGTCCAGGTGGTTGGTGGGCTCGTCCAGAAACAGCAGATTGGGCCGCTCCAGCACGATCTCAGCAAAGCGCAGGCGGGCCAGCTCGCCGCCCGAAAGTGCCTCGCAGGGCTTGAACACTGTCTCGCCCCGGAAACCCAGCTTTGCCAGATGGCTGCGCACTTCCAGCTCCGTCATCCGGGGATACTTGTTCCAGATGACATCGATCACCCGGCCCTGTCCCAGACGGTTCTGCTGCTGGGCAAAAATGCTGGGCCGGGCTCCCGTACCCAGCCGCACCATGCCGCCGGAGGGGCGGCGCTTACCATCCAGCACCTGCATCAGGGTGGATTTGCCCGCACCGTTGGGGCCTGCGATCACCAGCCGCTGACCCCGGCAGACCGTGTAGGTAAAGGGTTCCAGCAGGGTGCGCTCCCCGATCCTGATGGTCAGGTTCTTCATCAGCACCAACTCGTTCCACGGCTCCACATCATACTCAAAGCGGAACTTGAGCTGGTTCGTTTCATCCTTTGGTGCTTCCGTGATCTCCAGCTTTTCCAGCTGTTTGCGGCGGCTCTGGGCCATCTTGGTGGTGGAAGCGCGCACAAGATTGCGGTCTACATAATCCTGCAGCTTTTCAGCCAGTGCTACATCTGCATCGTGCTGCTTCTGGCGCAGGGCATCGGCAGCTTCCTTCTGAGGCAGATAGGCTGAGAAGTTGCCCTTATAAGTGGCCATGGTCTGGAAGGAGACCTCCCAGATCCTGGTGCAGATGTTGTCCAGGAAATAGCGGTCATGGCTGACGACCAGCACGGCACCGGAATAGCCCTTGAGGTAATTCTCCAGCCATTCCATGGTGGCAAAATCCAAGTGGTTGGTGGGCTCGTCCAGAATCAGGACATCCGGCTTTTCCAACAGCAGCTTTGCCAGACGCAGGCGCGTCAGCTCACCGCCTGAAAGCACAGCGATATTCTTCGTCCAGGTATCCTGCGCAAACCCCATACCGGACAGCACCTTTTTGATGTTGACATCCATATTGTAGCCGTCAGCGGCATCAATGATGTTCTGCAAGGCATCGTGCTGTTCCAGCAGAGAGACATCCTCCGGGCTGGCGGCCATTCTGCGCTCCAGGATCTGCATCTGGGCCATGGCATCCAGCACATGGGCAAAGCAGGAACGCATCTCGCCGTAGATATCCAACGTAGGGTCGAGCTTTGCATTCTGTTCCAGATAACCCAGCGTCACACCATGGGTCACACTGAACTCACCCTCGTAGTCCGTATACTCGCCGGTCAGGATCTTCAGCAGGGTCGTTTTGCCTGCGCCGTTCTGGCCCACGATGCCGATGCGGTCCTCCCGTTCGACACTGGCCGTGACATCATGCAGGACGATCTTCTCGCCAAAGCTCTTGCCCAGCTTTTCCAAATGTATCAGCATTGTTCGTTTTCCAATCTCTCACACAGGCCGCACAGCATTACAGCTGGTGGCGGCGATTCTTCAGGCCCACATTGGCCAGTTCCTCCGGCTCCATCACCAGCGGGTAAAGCTCTTCCAGGCTGCTGATCTCATAGGTAGGAACGACCTTGCCGGGATTCTCGACGTGGTTGGGGTTATACCAGCAGGTATCCAGCCCGGCGTTCACACCGCCCTGCACATCACTGCTCAGGCTGTCGCCCACCATCAGCACATGCTCACGGTTCTCCACGCCCAGCGCACGGAGCGCGGCATCAAAAATCTTGCGGTTGGGCTTTTCACTGTCCATTTTTTCAGAAACGAACACATCCTCCACAAAATCCAGAATGCCGGATTCCCGCACACGGCGGCCCTGCACCCGGTCAAAGCCATTGGTCACCACAGCCAGTGTTGCCACTTCGGAAAGCTCCCGGAGCACGTCCAGCACGTTGGGAGATGTCAGGTCAGGATGGGTAGAGAGCTGATCCAGATAGAATTTGTTCATCTCCACACCGTTGCCTGCGGCATTCACTGCCTTCAGAAAGCGGGTGAACCGCTCCCCCATCAGCTTGTCCCGGCGGATCTGGCCCTTTTCCAGCTGCCGCCAGAGCTCTTCGTTGATGGTGCGGTAGGTCTGCACCGTCTCGGCATCCGGCTCAATGCCGTACTCCCGCAGGGTGTCAGCCAGCGCCTTGTTTTCCGCTGCATCAAAATCCAGCAGCGTATTATCAGCATCAAACAGAACACAGTAGTATTTTGCCATGGTTCGTTACCCCTCTTTCATACTTGTGTCATTTTCCGGGACGCTTGTCCCCAATCGCCGGGGAATTTTTCCCAGATCAAAAGAACAGCGAGAAGCCAGCCCCGCCCCGGCAGAGCTGGCTTCCGGTTATTCCTGAACTATCTCATAGGTTTCATCATCGGTCTGCACCGGGGAATTGTCCGTGCACGGATCTTGCGCGGTGCAGGGTTTGTCAACGTTTCTGGGCATCTGCTCCTCGGTCACGCCGTTGTCCACATTCTCCCAGTCCATCTCATACCAGTCCACACTGCCATCGGTCACAGTTCCCTCACCGGGCAGCCCGGGGATCTTGATCTCTTCACAGAACATCCGGCTCCCTCCCTTCTGCCCAGCCTATGCGGGCAGACAGAAAAAGGTTTACCGGCTGGCTTCTGCTTCGGTGGAAGCGGAAGCCCCCTCTGCGGGCTCAATATCATTTTCAACCGAAGCGGAGATCGATTCACTGTTGGTCTGCTCTTTGGATTCCGTTTTGCCCTCAGAAGCAGTGCTGCTGGAGGACGAAGTGCTCTCTGCCTTGCTCTCTGAGCTGCTGTGAGAAGAAGAGGTGCTCTCGCTCTTGGATTCGCTCTTACTCTCACTTTCCGCCGTGCTGTGGGAAGAACTGCTGCTCGTGCTCTCAGACTTGCTGCTCTCCGAAGAGGACGCGGATGTACTGCCGGAAGAAGTAGAAGAGCTGCCGGAGCTTGAGCTGGAAGCGGGCTCCGGGCTGACCGTAATGGTCAGCGCATTGCTGGCCACGGCGCAGTCGTTGTACACAACCACCGCATAGATCTTATAGCTGCCGCTGGTGATGGCCGAAGCGGACACGGTGACCGTTGTCTGGCCTGCGGCCTCCTTCACTTCCTGACCGTTGGCGAACCAATGCAGGTTTTCACTCTTGGCATATTTACCCTCCAGCGCAGCCTTAAAGACATAGGAGCCGGCGGAAGCCTTGCCTTCCGAGATGTGAACGGAAGCAGCTGCAAACACGGCTGTCACGTCCAGATTCTGCTTGAAGCCGGTATCGGTACGGGTCTTGCTGGTCACGCCGTCGCTCCACTTGACGAACACATGGCCCTCCGCAGGGGTGGCCGTGACAGTCAGCGACTGGGATGCATCTGTGATGCCGTATGTCAGGCTGGTCTTGCCGCTCTCGTTCCCACAGCTCAGGGTGCCGCCGCCACTCTTTTCCACCTGATAACGGGCCTCAAACTTGACGCTGGCAGTCTCAGAGCTGCTGACGCTTTCACTCTCGCTGGAAGAAGCGGGTTCTTCCGAGCTGGGGGCCTGCACCGCCGAGCTGGGGTTGGATACATATTCCAACGTACGGGTGGGGATATTATTGGTGTCCGGGCGGCGATCCTCGGTCTGGTAGGCGTGGGTGCGCAGATAGCTCAGTGCAGCCTTGAGACCGGCGCTCTTGAGGTGGATATCACCATCCGTGTAGTAATCCGGCTGGCCGTAGCCATTTTCTCCCTTGAGAACCTCAGCCGTATTCAGAAATCTGACCCCCAGCTGTTCACACATGTTGAGCAGCGCCATGTTAAAATCATCGATCTTGGCCTGATCCATGTGGGGGTAATTGGAGTGATTCTCCGGGATAGGAGGCACCGTGTTCACGATGATATCGGTGTAGGGGTAAGCCTCCTGAATGGCCTGCACCAGCGCGGTATAGTTACTGATAAAATCAGCCACCTCCATGCCGGTGTCGTTGGTGCCAAAGGTCATCACAACACGGCGGGGCTTCATTTTTGCCACCGCCTGTGCGATGGTGTAGTGGGTTGTGTCATTCTTAAAGGTGACGATCCCTTCGTTCAGGGCCACCTGGGTGCCAATGCCCTCCTTGGCGCAGAACTGCTGCAAGGAGATCAGACCGTTGTTATACAGACGCACGGTGTTGGAATCTCCCAGAAACAGGGTGCTGTCCAAGTACTCCGTGCCTGCATCCGCTGTTTCAGTCAGCAGAGCGCTGGAGGTGTTATCGATCTGATAGTGATTGGCAAGATCTGTGCTTTCACCGTCCCCGGTGGTGTCCGTCGGCACAGAGTCTGCGGGTGTGCCGGGCGTTTCCGGCTTTCCCCGTTTGAGCAGGGTCAGGGTGATGCCTACGGTCAGCAAAGCCGCCAGTGCGCAGACCACACAGACCAGAACGGCCTGCCGCTGCAGCGATGTCATAGACTGTTTGTCCGATTGATTCTTATGATTCATGTTATATTCACCACTTATCCTATCGTTCAACCGTTTGCACGGCAGGCCAGGAGCTTGTCCGTCAGTTCTTCACAACTTTCCGCCAGCAGCACCGGGCCAAAGGGCTCCAGTTCTTCCCTGCTGCCGTAGCCATACAGGGCACCGGCGGCATCCAGCCCGCAATCGGCGGCACCGCGCATATCATCGTTGCGGTCGCCCACCATCAGCACCCGCTTGCCCTGTACACAGGGCTGGGTGAGAACATAGCGCACCACTTCCGTTTTGGTATCCCGGCTCTCATCCATGGACGCGCCGCCGATGAAATCAAAGTAAGGGGCCAGTCCCTGTTCTTCCAGAATGGGGGTCACGACCACAGTCGGCTTGGAGGTTGCGGTGCAGAGCACAAATCCTGCCTCCTTCAGGCGGCGCAGCATCTCTGCCGCACCGGGGTAGGCCGTACCCTCATGGCTGCCCTTTTCGCGGTAACTCTCCCGATAGAGCTCAGTGGCCTCCTCGATTTTTGCAGGGTCAGAAAAATGCTCTCCAAAGCTCTTGCGGAGCGGCGGCCCCAGATAGCGCCGCAGGTTCACATGGGTGACATCCACGCCCATCTTGGTAAAAACTTCTTCCAGTGTATTCAGGATGCCGGGGGCGGAATCGATCAGGGTTCCGTCCACGTCAAATAAGATCACGTCATAGTGCTGCAAGTTCGTTTCCCTCTCTTTCACACATATACACGGTATAGTATAGCACAGAATTGCGTTTTCAGCAATTCCAACAAATCGTTTTTGCACTTTTTATACAAATCGGTCACAATCTGGCCTTAAAACGCAAAATGCCTGCCCGCCAGAATGCGGACAGGCAGGGGGTCATGCAGGCTTATTGGGCTGCAGCGCCGTTATCAGCGGAGGGATAATAGAGGTTATTGGAGATAAACTCCAGCTTTTCCTTCAGCACCAGCTCCAGATTTGCCACGGCGTGCACCATGTTGGTGGCCGAATCGTTCACTTCCAGCAGCTTGCACAGGTCGATCTCGTTCATGGCGAGTGCGGTTTTCATCTTCTGGCTCTCGGCGCAGAGGATGTGGCTCAGAGCACTTTCCTGCAGCGCGATACTTTCCATCAGATCGATCACAGCCTGACTCAGGGTAACACGGGGCAGGGCCGGACATTCCAGCGTGGTGGGACAATTGATCGTTGCCATAGGGGACTCATCCTTTCTATATAAGGTGTACCCCATCTTATGTCCCCTGCCGTGCAGCCGTTACTGCTTTTTCTCCTGTGCAGAGATCTTTTCAATTACGCTCTGGTAACCGCCGGTTCCGTATTGGATACAGCGATTGATACGGCTGATGGTCGCCGTACTGATCTCTACCTCTTTCACGATCTGGTCATAGGTGCGGCCGCCAAGCAGCAGCTTTGCCGCTTCCAGCCGTTGTGCCATATCGGAGATCTCCTTTACTGTGCACAGATCCTCAAAAAAAGCATAGCACTCCTCCCGGCTCTCAAGGCTCAGGATGGCATCGAACAGTGCATCTACGGTCTCGTTTTTTCTGGAATTTTTCTCAGTCATTGCGGTCTCCTCTGCGGCAAACGCCGGAACTTCTGACAGAAAGAATTATATCATGTTATCACTTTAGCACACGAAAGTGCGAAAGTCAAGTCTTTTGCGTGAATCGTTTTCAATTCAGCGTGTCCACAGTTTTCTTCTCTTCACAAGTGAAATAAAATCACCTAAAATTTTTTGCCTGATTTTCTGTCGAATTAGCACATCCTCTGAACTGCTCCGAAAAATATTGACAAATTATGAAAATGGGGATAAAGTATACACAATTTTCAGGCAAAGGAGCCACAGCGTGACCTCTTTGCCGCATGAAAAGCAAAGGAAAGAGGTAAAAGAAATGAACACGCTGGTCATCGTTTTGATCGCAGCCGTGTGTCTGTTTGGTGCTTACACCCTCTACGGACGCTGGCTGGCAAACAAGTGGGGCATCGACCCCACCGCCAAGACCCCTGCGGTTGTCCATGAGGACGGCCGGGATTACGTTCCCACCAACGGCTGGACCGTTTTTGCACATCAGTTCAGCTCCATTGCAGGTGCCGGCCCTGTTACTGGTGCCATTCAGGCTGCTGCCTTTGGCTGGCTGCCTGTTCTGCTGTGGGTCCTGCTGGGCGGCATCTTCTTTGGTGCTGTTACTGACTTCGGCGCTCTGTATGCTTCTGTAAAGAATGACGGCAAGTCCATGGGTATGCTGATCGAAAAGTATATCGGCAAGACTGGCCGCAAGCTGTTCCTGCTGTTCTGCTGGCTGTTCTGCGGCATCGTTATTGCAGCGTTTGCTGACATGGTCGCTGGCACCTTCAATGCTTATGGCGCGGACGGCGCTCTGGTGGACGCTGCTCAGACCAACGGCGCTGCCGGCATGGTCTCCATCATGTTCATGGTCTTCGCTGTGGTCTTTGGACTGATCCAGAAGAAGTTCAACTTCTCCGGTTGGAAGGAGAGCGTCATCAGCATCGTTTTCATCGTGCTGTCCTTTGTCATTGGCGCAAATCTGCCCATCATCCTGGGCAAGGCCGCATGGAGCTATATCACCTTCGTTTATATCTTCTTTGCCGCCGTGCTTCCCATGTGGCTGCTGAAGCAGCCCCGGGACCACATGACCACCTTCATGTTTGTTGCCATGATCGCAGGCGCTGTGGTTGGTCTGGTCGTTGCACACCCCACCATGAATCTGCCCGTTTACACCGGCTTCACCAACGAGAAGCTGGGTACCATGTTCCCCATCCTGTTCGTCACCGTTGCCTGTGGTGCTGTTTCCGGCTTCCACAGCTTGGTCTCCTCCGGTACTTCTTCCAAGACCGTTGAGAACGAGAAGGATATGCTGAAGGTTGGCTATGGCGCAATGATCCTGGAGAGCCTGCTGGCTGTTCTGGCCCTGTGCGTTGCCGGTGCTGCCGCCGCTGCGGACGGCACCCCCGCTGCAGGTACCCCGTTCCAGATCTTCAGCCGTGGTGTTGCCGGTTTCTTTGAGATGTTCGGCGTTCCCACTTATGCAGCAACGGTCTTTATGACGATGTGTGTTTCCGCTCTGGCCCTGACCAGTCTGGATGCTGTGGCCCGTATCGGCCGCATGAGCTTCCAGGAGCTGT
>ERZ507073.1823-NODE-1823-length-11959-cov-3.839298_pt1 | contig 11959 bp, 9 predicted proteins | sample MGYA00512290_ERZ507073 | MGnify/ENA metagenome assembly ERZ507073 | reverse complement strand
GTAAATCGGCACATAGAACATCATCAGGGAAGTAACCGCCACCCGGAGCCTTCCAAATCCGATCCAGTTGCCGATTCCGTCGACATCCAGACCACCGAAGCCTGCCACCCGCAGCCCTCCCAGAATCAGAATAGCTCCTCCGATGAACCTGGAGTACTTTGCAATTACGGTATAATCCAGGAAGTAGATCACACACATGAGGAGGAATCCAATAGCAACGGCTGAGACAAACCCCTCCGTAGTATAGCGGTACACTTCTTGTCTCCATGTTTCCAGCTCCTGATAACCGGGTTGTCTGAGAATGGATTGCTGTATCAGAATGCCCAGCAGGCTTAAAATTCCTACGATCACAAGTAACTTCCATGCAATCTTAGGCTTGTGGATCCTGTCCAGCGAGATCCCCACTTCTACCGGATCTCCCATGTCCGTAACCGCATTTTTCTCTGCTTCCTCAGAGGTCATCCCTTCGGAAAGATTGTCTGCAATCTGGCATTCTATATGGTCTCTTATCTCCTCAGCGATATAAGGTCTTGCTTTTTTGCAGCGGATCTGTGACAACAGTTTTTCCAAATATGTTTCCATCCTTATACCCCCATTGCCAGAACGCTGGTCACAGCAGACTGATATTCCATCCACTCCGCTTTTTTGGTTTCCAGTAATTTTCTGCCCTCTTTCGTAATACTGTAATACTTCCTCGTCTTGCCTGAATATTCCTGCTCATATACCGTAAGCAGGCCCTTCGCTTCCAGCCCATGCAACAGCGGATACAGCGTACCTGCTTTTAACTCGAACACGTTACAGGATTTTTTCCGCAGTGTATCGATCATCTCGTATCCGTACATATCCTTCTCCGCCAGTAATCTGAGCAAAAGCATCGTCATACTTCCCGACATCAGTGATTTGTCCACAGCCATTTTTTGTCCTCCTTATATAGATAGCCGATATATATCGTTGTCTATAATATATATCGGCTATCTATATATGTCAATATTTATTTTTCAAAGCAATCACTAATCCATCTCAACTTCATCTACGATTTTGTATTTGTTATCCGTATCTTCTTTTCTTATAATAAACAGCACATCCGTAGTCATCTCGTTCTGTCTAACAGCGTTCCCCGAATCATCAAATCATTATTTGCTGTATTTTTCTACATTTTCAATGCTTTCCGATACCGTTGCATTCTCCGGCTCCCATTCACGGATCTGGCAGCTGGCAACCATCTGCGAGATAATCTTTTTATATTTTTTATAATCCTTTTGTGACATAGAGATGGTAATATTATAGAATCCCTGACCGGTGAAATCCCCTTTAAAAACATAGGATTCGCTTATCCATTCACCGCTTGTTTCGATTCCATGAAGCGCCGTAAGTTCCTCATTCACTTCCACGGTCTCCAGATCATTTTCATCCCCTGCATAATAAGGAGAAAAACTGTTACAAAAATAGATACTGCTCTCCTGGCTATCATCCGTATAAATCCGGATTCCCTCGTCGGGACTGGCTTCCTCTGTCTCGGTCGCAGGCCACCCTTCCTGAAGCTTCGCTGTCCATTCTACAGGTCTGTCTATGCTTAAGGTAAACCCTGCTGTCTCATTTGTGTATTCGCAGCGGATCATCTCCTGCTTTCCACAACCGGTCATTGCCCATAATGCTGCTAAAATCATCAGACCCTCAATCCATTTTTTACCCATAAGCACCTCCGTCATTCTACTCTGCTGTTGCTATCTCTACACCCTGGGCAATATCTTCCCCCCAGGATTTTTCCTCCCTGCAATAGCGGAACTCCTTCGCATTCAGGTCAATTGCTCCTAATTCTTCCTGTCCCGCAATATATAAGTCATCCCTAATGCGGTAACCCCTCGGTCCCCATAAGTAACCTCCTAATATTCCGGTCAGAATAAATACCATAAAATAGAGTCCCGGAACACCTGCGACAAAAGCATAAAACGCTATCTGGAAGCTCCAGATGGGGATTAACAGATTGAGCGCTGCCACACAGGCAACGCCAAAAGCAACATATTCCGCACCTTTTGCTTTGTCCCGTCTGGTCCTTGTCGCCAACAGGAATCCCCATGCCGTATAGAGCAGCATACGTACCACCGTCCGGACTCCGCTCATTTCGTCAAAAGAAGTTTTGTAATCCTCCTTTAGTGCCACCAGGACAATCAGGATCACAACAGACAAAATAATTTTGTAGTAATTTGAAAAAATCTTCTTCATAGCTGCTCCTTTCATTCTACATTCAGGAAAGTATATCCTCCCATATCCGTATCCTTCCACGCCAGGGCGTCTTCCTTGTTCCTGTAGTATACAGTCTTGACAACATTGGTACCCAGTTCTTCCCGGTCCACCGTTTCTCTCACTTCACGCAAATGCTCATTAAGTCTCTCTGCCGTTACTTCCCCTTTTACCACATACGAAATTTCAGATACATTCCCCCAGTCAGGATCATCGATGTATCTTGTGCCTATCTGCTGATAAGTAGGTTCTCTATGCTTTATCATATATCCCAACAGCAGTCCTCCGACGATCACCAGTATTCCCACCAGGACAGCAGTTTTTACTATAAGGCTGTTCTTTTTCTTCGGGGGCTCTCCGTCCGTTTCCTCTGTCTCTCCTTTCTGCGGTTCTGGATTCGCTAATCTCTCCAATGTCTTTTCCGGATTCAGCAATTCATCACAGGATATGTCTTTGCTCCTCAATTGTACTTGCTAATGACATAATTATACAATTGAGCAATTGGAAAATCAATTGAGCGAACGGCAACCTTCCTCTTTGTTAATCATAACGAAGAATTTTTCGCTATTTGTTACAAATTTCAAAAAAGCGTGCAGATCTCTCCACACGCTTTTCGTTCATCGTCTTATTTATTCAAAAATTATTTCCACATTCCCGTCGCAAAGCACATCAATGCCGCCCAGGTATATAACGGGTAAAAAAATCCCTGGTCATCCACGCCGTCTTTTAAGATTTTCTGTGCTTCTTCTTTGGTCAGCAGCAGAAAACCATCAAAACATTCCGTTCCAACGGCTCCTTCCTGACTTACCTTCGGCATCTCTTCACGGTTCAATATGATCTGCACCAGTGCATTGCTCTCATCCGTCATACCGGGGGTACTGAATACCAGCGGATTCACCAGACGGATACTGTCGCTCTCTTCCAGTGTGATGCCGGTCTCTTCCAGAAGCTCCCGGGCTGCCGCATGGAATACGGGATTTTCTTCCGTTGCATCCTCCGGGTCTAAAAGTCCTGCCGGAACGCTCAGCAGAAAATGTCCTGCTGGGTAACGATACTCACGGCTTAAGCAAAGTCTCGGTTCTTGTCCTCTGATCTTCAGGATCACAACGCAGCTGACTGCATCCGGCAGCATCTGTCTGAATTCTTCGTCGCTCTTTACCGCTGCCAGATTATCTTTGGCTCTTCTGGTAGCATCAAAATAATGTTTTCCCGGCTCATATTGCAGATCAAATACCTTGATAAATCTGCTGTCGTAGACGGTCTCTACCTGTTCCTTTTTTATGATCGGTCTGTTCTCCATAGTCATTTTCCTCTTTCTGTTCTTCTGTTTCGCACGTTGCACACTATCTGTCGTTCGCTTCTGTTGTGCGGCTGTCATTTTACAATTTTTCCGCTTCCCCGGCCGCTCTTTCCAGTCTGCAAAGTACCTGTTCGTAACGCCGTCCCGCTTTTTTCCAGTGGATCAGCTTGTGCCATCCTTCCACGTAATCCGGCCTGCGGTTCTGATACTGTAAATAATAGGCATGCTCCCACACATCTATGGGAAATATGGAGGTATACAATTTCAGATCCGGGACATCCTGATTCGCTGTAGTAAGGACCATCAGAGTACCGTCCTGGTCACTCACAAGCCATGCCCATCCGGAGCCAAATACCCCCGTGGCTGCCTGTGACATCTGTTCTTTCCATTGTCTCACCGATCCAAAATCCCGGACCAGCGCCTCCTCCAGAGCTCCACAGGGCTCCTGTCCTGCCGGGCTTCGCATACTGTCAAAATACAGCTGATGATTATATACACCGCCACCGTTATTGTGAATGCTTTTCCGGGCTTCCTCCGGCAGGGACGCAAGTATATTATCCTCCGAAGTGAGCAGTTCCGTCAAGGACATCTGCTGTAACTGCGGATAATCGGCAAGGGTGGCATTCAGCTTATCCACATAGGTCTGATAATGCCTGTCGTGATGAAAATGAAGTGTTTCCTCATCTAATACCGGAAGCAAGGCATCATATTCGTAGGGAAGAGGCTGTGCAACAAAAGGATAATGTTCTTCTAACATGAGACTCCAATCCGCCTGCGGGATACAGGCTTACGATCATACAATATTTACCATACGCCTAGTATATGCTGTCCCCACGGATTTTATTTTCAAATTTGTGCTTTTACAGCCTACCGCTCCTATGCTCTCTTTCTCTGCACGGCCGGATAGATCTCTCTGGCAACTTCCAGACTTTGTCCGGATCTAACTTTCTGCACATCCGCTGTCTCCTGGGCTAACAGCCATCCACAGACTTCCTCTGCCAGTGGCTCTCCCTGTTCTCTCAGCCAGAAGCTGACATTCGCCAGCATCTGTAAATGATTCAGGATCGTATTACGGCAAAGTCTTCGGTCCGTAATGCGGGTCTTCCAGGGCTCCCCCTCTACGTACAGTTGTGCCGCCTCCCGCAGATAGGCCCGGATCAATGCGGTCTGTTCATGATTGCTCTTCTGCAGTTCCTCACTGATCTTCTTGGTCTCCCAATACAGTTCTTCGCTGCATCGGCCAGCGGGAACGATCCCTTCCATGTATTTTTGTATAAAATGCAGGCTTTCATTTACCTGTCTGCAATATTCTCTGATCAGTTCTTCTCTTTTTGACATAATAAAAAACCGCCCTTAAATTAAAATTTAAGGGCGGAACATTCTTCCGCGGTACCACCTTAATTCGCCCATCTCTCACGGGATCAGGCCTCTGCAACTACGGATAAACAAACGCTCATCGATAGTCAGGTACGATAACGGGTACTCCCGTTGCAGCCTGTCCGCATCTGCCGGATATCCTGTCCGAATACGAAGTCGGTGCAAAGCTCCGAGACCATGTTCAAAGAAGCCTTCCATATCCCTTCCCACCTGCCGGGACTCTCTGCGACGTATCTCTTCTCCTACTCTTCTCTTCACAGCCTTTATGTCTTTAACTGTTTGTATTTTATTCCTTTCGCGGACATTTGTCAACACTTTGTTTTTGTCACAAACACAAACAGTGGAGCAACTTTCGCGACTCCACTGTTCTTATCCATTTTTATATCTTACAGTTGTGCAATATCCACCAGCGTCAGTTCCTTACAATCGTTCATATGCTCCATGCTGGTCACGAGAGCATTGGCGGTGTCCATTGCAGTGATGCAGTAGATACCGGTCTCGATAGCGGTACGGCGGATCAGGAAACCGTCTCTGGTCTTGTCGCGGCCCTGGGTCGGGGTATCGATGACAAGGTCGATCTTGTGTCCCAGGATCAGGTCCATAACGGTCGGGGATTCCTGAGAGATCTTGTTGACCTTTCTTGCTTTCACACCTGCTTCATTCAGAGCAGCTGCGGTACTTCTGGTAGCATAAATGGTGTATCCCAGCTTTTCGAAGCGTCTTCCGACTTCAATGGCTTCACCCTTATCCGCATCCTTCACGGTGATGATCATGTTCTTGTACTTAGGCAGTTCTACACCTGCTCCCAGGAATGCCTTGTACAGAGCCTCATTGAAGGTCTTGGCGATACCCAGACACTCACCGGTAGACTTCATCTCCGGTCCTAAGCTGATCTCGGCACCACGGATCTTCTCGAAGGAGAACACGGGCATCTTGATGGCAAAATACTCTGCCTCAGGCTGTAAGCCGGGCTCGTAGCCAAGCTCACGGATGGTCTTGCCGATGATCACTTCGGTCGCCAGATCCACGATAGGAATACCGGTTACCTTACTGATATAAGGTACGGTACGGGAAGAGCGGGGGTTAACCTCAATGACATATACCTCGTCACCGATGGCAATGAACTGGATATTGATCAGTCCCTTGACATGCAGTGCCTTTGCCAGTCTTCTGGTGTACTCTGCGATCTTCTCTTTTACTACTTTATCAATGGTCGGAGCCGGGTATACGGAGATACTGTCTCCGGAGTGGATACCGGTTCTCTCGATATGCTCCATGATACCGGGGATCAGGATATCGGTACCGTCGCATACGGCATCGACCTCGATCTCCTTACCCTGTAAATACTTATCTACCAGGATCGGGTGATCCTGTGCGATACGGTTGATGATCTCCATGAATTCTTCGATCTCTTCATCGGAGATAGCGATCTGCATGCCCTGTCCGCCCAATACATAGGAAGGACGCACCAGTACGGGATAGCCCAGTCTGTTAGCAACCGCCTTAGCTTCCTCTGCGGTGTATACAGTACCGCCGGCTGCACGGGGGATCCCGGTCTCTTCCAGAATCTTGTCGAACAGTTCTCTGTCCTCAGCGGCATCTACATCCTCCGCCTTGGTACCTAAGATAGGCACGCCCATCTTCATCAGGCTCTCAGTCAGCTTGATAGCGGTCTGTCCGCCGAACTGTACCACAGCACCATCGGGATGCTCAATATTTACGATAGATTCCACATCTTCCGGAGTCAAAGGCTCGAAATACAGCTTGTCCGCAATATCGAAGTCGGTACTTACGGTCTCCGGGTTATTATTGATGATAATGGTCTCATAGCCTGCCTTGGAGAATGCCCAGGTAGCATGTACGGAACAATAGTCGAACTCGATACCCTGTCCGATACGGATAGGACCGGAACCCAGTACCAGGACTTTCTTGCGTCCGGTGGTCTCCTTGGCTTCGCACTCGCCGCCAAATACGGAGTAATAATAAGGAGTGGAAGCTGCGAACTCTGCGGCACAGGTGTCTACCATCTTGTAAACAGCCTTAATGCCGTTGTCATAACGCATCTTCTTGATCTCTTCCTCGGTCTTGCCGGTCAGTCTTGCGATGACGTTATCCGGGAACTCGATTCTCTTGGCTTCCTTCAGCAGTTCCACTGTCAGAGGCTGTGTCTCCAGTGCATGCTCCATCTCGGTCAGAATGGCGATCTTGTCAATGAACCACAGGTCGATCTTGGTAATGTCGTGGATCTGTTCATAACTGATACCCTTACGGATTGCTTCAGCGATCACATAGATTCTCTGGTCATCCACGATCTTCAGACGCTCTAACAGTTCCTCCACAGACAAAGCGCTGAAATCATAGCTGCGCAGGCAGTCCACATGCTGCTCCAGGGAACGGATGGCCTTCATCAGTGCTCCCTCGAAGTTATTGCAGATACTCATAACCTCACCGGTTGCTTTCATCTGGGTGGTCAGAGTACGTTTTGCAGTGATAAATTTATCAAAAGGCAGTCTGGGAATCTTCACGACACAGTAGTCCAGTGTCGGCTCGAAGCTGGCATAGGTCTTGTGGGTAATGGCATTTTTGATCTCATCCAGAGTAAAGCCCAGTGCGATCTTCGCTGCTACCTTTGCAATGGGGTAACCGGTCGCCTTACTTGCCAGTGCGGAAGAACGGCTGACACGGGGATTCACCTCGATAACACAATATTCAAAGCTGGTGGGATGCAGTGCAAACTGTACGTTACATCCACCGGTGATCTGCAGTTCGTTGATGATCTTCAGTGCGGAAGTACGTAACATCTGGTACTCTTTATCGCTCAGGGTCTGGGAAGGAGCTACTACGATACTGTCTCCGGTATGCACGCCGACAGGATCGATGTTCTCCATGTTACATACAGTGATGCAGTTGCCTGCGCTGTCACGCATTACTTCGTACTCGATCTCTTTCCAGCCCGCGATACAACGCTCTACCAGTACCTGTCCTACACGGGACAGACGTAAACCGTTCTCCAGGATCTCTTCCAGTTCTACCTGATTGTGGGCGATACCGCCACCGGAACCTCCCAGGGTATAAGCGGGACGCAGTACAACCGGATAGCCGATGGTGTTGGTGAATTTCACACCGTCTTCCACGTTCTCTACGACCTTGGATGCTGCACAGGGCTCACCGATGCGCTCCATCAGATCCTTGAACTCCTGACGTCCTTCGGCGTTACGAATGGTAGCTGCGGTAGTACCTAACAGCTTTACATTATGAGCTGCCAGGAAACCGGACTCCTCCAGCTCCATACCGAGGTTCAGACCAGCCTGTCCTCCCAGGGTAGGAAGGATGCTGTCGGGCTTTTCCTTTTCAATGATCTGCTCCAGAACCTTTACGTTCAGGGGCTCGATATATACCTTATCTGCGATATCTTTATCAGTCATGATGGTCGCAGGGTTGGAGTTCACCAGGATTACCTCTACTCCCTCTTCCTTCAGGGAACGGCAGGCCTGGGTACCTGCATAGTCGAATTCCGCTGCCTGTCCGATGACAATAGGACCGGAGCCGATTACCATTACTCGTTTTACATTAGGATTCTTGGGCATCTTAGTTCTCTCCTCTCATCATATGAATGAACCGGTCAAACAGGTAACCGGAGTCCTGGGGTCCCGGACATGCTTCCGGGTGGAACTGTACGGTGAAAATGTTCTTGCCGGTGTAGGACAGACCCTCGTTGGTACCGTCGTTGACATTGATAAATGCGGGAACCGCTACGGAAGGATCCAGCTTATCGGTATCTACCACATATCCATGGTTCTGAGAAGAAATATATACTCTTCCGGTCATCAGATCCTTTACCGGATGGTTGCCTCCTCTGTGTCCATATTTCATTTTGTGGGTATCTGCGCCGGTAGCCAGAGCCATCAGCTGATGTCCCAGACAGATTGCGAAAATAGGGATCTCGGTATCGTATAACTTTTTGATCTCGGCGATCACACCGGTACACTCCTTGGGGTCTCCCGGTCCGTTACTTAACATGATACCGTCAGGATTATCATCAATGATCTCCTGTGCGGGAGTTCCTGCGGGGTATACGGTCACCTCACAGCCTCTCTCTGTCAGGGATCTGGCGATATTTCTCTTGGCTCCCAGGTCTAACAGAGCTACCTTTAGTCCCTGTCCGGACAGCTCCGTTACCAGTGCGGGCTTGGGCTCTCTGACACCCTTTTCATAAGCTTCTTTATCAAAACGCGCTGCACCGGACAGAGGGCCGTTCTGTGCCAGATCCGTGGTGGGATTCACTACATACTTCTCCTTGCAGGTCACCTTTTCCACGACCTTGCCTGTGGTATATGCTTTCAGCTTCGGAAGCACTTCGTTCAGGTCATAGGCTTCGTTTGTGGTGATCATACCGTTCATGGTACCCTTCTCACGCAGGATCTTGGTCAGCGCACGGGTATCGATTCCGGCGATACCGGGCACACCGTTCTCCTCTAAGTATTCCTGTATTGTGCAGTCACAGCGGAAGTTGCTGGGAATACGTGAAAGCTCTCTGACGATGAACCCATCCGGCCAGGGTCTCTCCGACTCGCAGTCATCCCTGCATATGCCATAGTTACCGATCAGGGGGTAAGTCATGCATACAGCCTGTCCTGCATAGGACGGATCCGTCAGGACCTCCAGATATCCGGCCATGGATGTGTTAAATACGATTTCACTGATGATCTCTTTGTCTGCACCGATGTGCGTTCCTTCGAACACCGTTCCATCTTCCAAAATCAAAAATGCCTTCATTCTTTCCTCACATTCTGCCGCTTTTTGCGACGTTTGTATTTCTCTCAGTCTCCTACAATACCTGCGAATTGCTCCGCTGGGTATCTGCATTGTCTACGATACCCACGAATTGCTCCGCTGCTTCGCAACTCCCGCACTTCTGAAAACATTCGGATTCCACTGCATCCTCATGTTTTGGCGATTTAAATCGGCACCTGCCTCCCCGTGCAAGCACGGTCGGCCTCTGCCGTTTAAATCTGGTATCTGCATAATCGATTTATTATATCACAAAAAAAAATGCGTCGCAATAGACCCTGTCTGCATAAAAACCTACAAAAAACCTCTCCGCAATCCCGATACTCCTTGGAGAATCTGACAAAGCTGTGTAAAAGCTTACATTTTCCATTGCTTTTTCCCCTGGGTCTGATATAGAATAGATATGTATTTTCTATTTTTCAATTATCACAAAACGTTGTTTTCATACAGCAGATTGGACAGGCATCTATGGATCGTATCGAAAATGCTCAAATGAACTCCCAGGGAACCCGCAAACTCTATTATGAAAATGTGCACCAGACGGATTTTACCGCTGTGGTGATGGAATGTGTTCCCGACAAGGAAGAGGGATATTACAGGATCGTTCTGGACGCTTCCGCTTTTTTCCCGGAAGAGGGCGGTCAGTCCGCCGACAAAGGCACCTTAAACGGACAGGAAGTACTGGATGTCAGCATCAAGCAGGGCATCCTGTATCATAAAGTGGCCTGTGAGTTTCCCGTCAGCACCCGGGTCACCGGTCATGTGGACTGGAACCGCCGGTTTGATTTCATGCAGCAGCACTCCGGTGAGCATATGATCTCCGGCTTACTGCACTCTCATTTCGGACTGGAAAACGTAGGCTTCCATTTAAGCGACAGAGAAGTGACACTGGATATGAACGGAGAAGTCTCTCTGGAGCAGCTGCGTCTCATCGAACAGGAGGCCAACGCTTATGTCTGGAAAAATCTTCCGGTCAACATCAGCTGGCCCTCCTCCGAAGAACTGTTAAGCTTAAACTACCGCAGCAAGCTGGCTCTCACGGAAAATGTACGTATCGTCGAGATCCCCGGCGTGGATCTGTGTGCCTGCTGTGCTCCGCATGTAGATACCACCGGACAGATCGGTCTCATCAAAGTTGTAAATGTGCAGAGCCACAGAGGCGGTGTCCGCATCAATATTCTCTGCGGAAACCGTGCTCTGGCAGATTATACTGAAAAACAGGATTCTGTCTGGGCAATTTCTTCTCTGCTCTCAGCGAAACAGCCGGAAGTAGCAGGTGCTGTTGCCCGCGCCAAAGAGGATGCAAGGCTGCAAAAAGAGCGCGCCAATGCCCTGCAGGCAGAGCTACTGAACGTACAGATGGACGCACTTCCCTCCCCGGAAAAAGTACGCCACGTGCTTCTCTTCGTCGGTGAACTGGATGCCATCGCCCTACGAAACGCTGTGAATACCCTGACCGGAAAATATTCCGGTTACTGTGGTATCTTTGCCGGAGATGATACAAACGGTTATCGATTTATTGTAGGCAGTGCTTCCTGTAACTGTCAGGAACTGGCAGACCGCATGCGCCGGGAACTTTCTGCAAAAGGTGGCGGATCCGCTCCCATGATCCAGGGGAATGTTGCTGTCACGGCAGATACCCTGCAGACAATGTGGGTGTCGCTGTAATGACCATACTTTCTGCCTATATATGCATTTCGGCACATGAATTCCGTATTCAAAATTTCCACATGGAAAACCCCCGGCATGACCATCTGTCATACTCCGGGGGTCTGTTTGTATATTTTATATATTTTTCGTTTCGGGAAATCTGATTATTTCTCTTCTGTTGCTGCATTCTTCTTCAGTGCTACGCTGACTGCCTTCGCAACGCCACCACCTACTACACAGCTCATAGGCATCTCCAGTGCTCCGTTGATACCACAGAATGCTACGGCGAACATAAACAGATTCGCTCCGGTTGCATTCATGCTCTGCAGATACTCGGTATGACCGAAGCAGATCATCAGAGTAGACATGAAGAACAGGGTGTTCATAAATGCTCCCAGCAGACCGGTCACGAAGTAAGTTACGGTCTTCGTCTTGTCAATCTTCCACAGTGCCTTGAAGATCACGCCGGACAGCCATCCCATCAGAGTTCTGGTAGGGATGCATACCAGGAAAGTGAAAAACGGATTCATTGCTACCAAAGCTGCTCCAAAAGGGTCTCCTGCAAAACACTGGTAAAAGCTAAGATCGGAAGAGCGTCGT